>LDZR01002338.1_pt1 | contig 71572 bp, 72 predicted proteins | sample 615371 | NCBI WGS metagenome assembly LDZR01 (sample SAMN03408294, study PRJNA278302) | terrestrial metagenome | isolation source: oil reservoir sample K2 | place: USA: Alaska, North Slope, Kuparuk formation | collected 2013
TTAATTATTTATCGCCTCGGGAATTTCATGAAGTATTTACCCGGTATTCTGCAAGTTGCTTAACTGTTACGGCTTAATTGTCCAAAATTTGGGGGTCAGCCCAGGCAGGATTGCCGAAAGTGCGGTTGCATGACCTGCGGCATACGCACGCAAGCCTGCTTTTAACTAGAGGCGTTCACCCAAAGGTAGTGCAGGAACGGCTGGACCACAGCAGTATAACAATGACCATTGGCCTGTACAGCCACTTAACCCCTGGCCAGCAGGAAGCAGCAGCAGCAGCCACATTGAACGGCCTGCTGAACAAAGAAAAAAGCCCTGTAAAAGCACAGGGCGAAAAATAAAAATGTTTAGCTTACCACCAGCAGGGATGCGACCCCTGCTAATTTTTTACCCACAATTGGCTTAAAATTGGCTTACTGGAGAAACTTTTAAAGGCCCCCGGGAATTCCCACAACCCCGGAAGCCTTGATATTCCTGGTGCCGAAGGTGGGAGTCGAACCCACACGGGCCTAAGCCCACTGGATTTTGAGTCCAGCGCGTCTGCCAATTCCACCACTTCGGCACATTTTTAATTACACATCAAATGATAACAAAATTGTAGGGTAAAGTCAATGGTACTGCCAAAAGCACATTTTTAATCTCTGGAGCTGTTAAAGACTCTTCTTCTATCTTCTGTATCGTATTTTATAAGGCCGATATTAACTAAAACTACGCCTAGACGGAGAGCTATGAATATTGCCAAAACGGTGCAGAAAACCAGGAAATAGTGTCCCAAACCTATAGCAATACCCAGAGCTGCAGATGCCCATATATTTGCTGCAGTAGTAAGTCCTCTTACATCTCCATGGCTGGTGTCTTTCCAAATAATACCTGCCCCCAGAAAGCCTATTCCTGTAATTATTCCCACTATCAAACGGGCTGGGTCCATGGATATTATGCCTTTATCATTTACAAATTCTCCAAATCCGTATGCAGAAACTATGGAAATCATGGTTGAAGTTATGCATACCAGGGCATGGGTTCTCACCCCTGCAGGTTTTCCTGCTTTAGTTCTTTCAATACCCAGTACAGTGCCCACGATTAACGCAACAAGGAGCCTAATGACAATTTCTTTATGGGAAAGAAGCAAAACACCACACCTCTTTGAAATAATAATTTTACAACTGCTTTTTCTTTAATTATTAATATATTTGATTTATGCTAATAAAGGAACTTATGTTTAAAAAAATACAAAAAATTTTATGCCAAATTTTGTACCGCATTTTTATGCCTTTATATAAGATGAGATACTTTGTAGTGGTGGGAAAATTTTAAAAGCAGGGAAAAATTTATTTTTAACGAACTTTTGAAGAATTAAATTATTTGAAGAAGAAAAATGATAAAATAGTCTTTTCTTTTTATCAGGGGGGGTAACATGGGCAAAAAAGTGATGCTTTTGGATGGAAACAGCCTTGTGCATAGAGCATTTCACGCCCTACCTTTATTGAGCAACAGAGGGGGAGTTTTTACTAATGCAGTTTTGGGTTTTACAACGATGCTTTTTAAGCTGTTGAAGAATGAAAAGCCTGATTACATAGCTGTAGCTTTTGATAAAGGAAGAACCTTCCGCCACGATGAATATGAGAAATATAAAGCCCACAGAAAACCAGTTCCTGACGAACTGCGGCATCAGTTTGTATTGGTCAAAGATATTTTAAGCGCATTAAATATAAAAATTTTCGAATATGAAGGATATGAAGCTGATGATATTTTAGGAACTTTAGCTAAAAAGGCTGAGGAAGAAGGGTTAGAACCCATAATTGTAACTGGTGATAGCGATGCTCTGCAGCTGGTTTCCCCATCAACAAAAGTTATGCTGACCCGTAAAGGCATATCTCAAATAGAGACCTTTGATATAGAAAAAATAAAAGAAAAATATAATTTAGAACCAAAACAGTTAGTAGATGTTAAAGCTTTAATGGGTGATGCTTCAGACAATATTCCTGGAGTTCCTGGTATAGGAGAAAAAACAGCCTTGAAGCTGATCAGAGAGTTTAAAGATATTGATAATCTTTTAAAAAATCTGGCGAAACTGCCTTCGAAAAAGTTGATGAAGAATATTAAGGAGCATCAAGAGCAACTTCTTATGAGCCGCATGCTTGCGGAGATACGCACAGATCTTGAATTGGAAGGAGATATTTTAGAGTGCAGAACTGCTAGGCCTGATTATGATAGGCTTCTAAAAATTTTTGATGAGCTTGATTTTCGTAAATTAACCAAAGAAGTTTTAGAAGAAATGAAATTAAGTGAAGAAGAGGAAGAAAAAAATAATGGTGAAAAGAAAAATGTGGAAGAAATTGATAATGTGGAACGTCTTTCGCAATTAATTGAAGGGGTCCTAAAAAGTAAAAAAGCAGCAATGCATTTTGTGTTTGAAGGAAGCTCTTATTTTCAATCCAGGATAATTGGCTTTGGTCTTTCATTTGATGGCAAATCCTATGCATTAAACTTAAACGATAGCGGTAAAAAGAGTGAGGATAAATTACTTCAAGTATTAAAACCCTTGTTTGAGAACCATACATTGGATATTATCCTTTATGACAGCAAGAAGACCATTGCTGTTTTAAAAGTGAAAGGCATTGATATTAATTTTTTGCCTGATGATATTATGATTGCTGCATATCTTCTAAATCCCTCTGCATCAGGTTATGATATACAGTATTTAGCCTTAGAATATTTAGACAAAACAGTTGTTGAACCTGAAAATCCCGGAATTAGAGCAGCGTGTTATGCGGAATTAATAATGGATCTTAGGGATGAGCTTGTTGACAGATTGAAAATAGCCCAGATGGACAGTCTTTATTATGATTTGGAGCTTCCTTTGGCCCGTATACTTGCTAAAATGGAAATTTCAGGGGTGACTTTGGATAGGGAAAGGTTAAAGGAGATGTCTCAGGAATTTGCAGAAAAAATTGAAGAGGTAACTTCAGAAATCTATGAATTGGCGGGGGAAGAATTTAATATAAACTCTCCAAAACAGCTTGCCTATATTCTTTTTGAAAAGTTAAAACTGCCCGTAATCAAACGTACCAAAACAGGGTATTCCACAGATGCTGCTGTTCTTGAAGAGCTTGCCCAATATCATGAAATTGCAGCAAAGATATTATATTACAGGCAGTTAATGAAACTTAAGTCTACTTATTTGGATGCAATGGATAAACTGGTGGATGAGAAAACAGGAAGAATTCACACCACCTTTAACCAAACCATTACAGCCACGGGAAGACTGAGCAGTGCAGAACCAAATCTGCAAAATATTCCTGTAAGGCTTGAAATAGGAAGAAAAATAAGGAAATTATTTATTCCCAAATATTCTGGCTGGTTTATCCTTGCTGCTGATTATTCTCAAATTGAATTAAGGGTAATGGCTCATCTTTCAGAAGACGAAAATTTGAGGAAAGCATTTTTAAAAGGTGAGGATATTCATGCTAGAACTGCTTCCGAGGTTTTTGGTGTAAAAATAGAAGATGTAGACAGAAATATGAGGCGAATGGCTAAAGCTGTTAATTTTGGAATTATTTATGGTATCAGCGATTTTGGTCTTGCTAGGGATTTGGGGATATCCAGGCAGGAAGCCAAAAGATATATAGAAAAATATTTTCAGAGGTATCCTGGTGTTAAGGCTTATATGGAAAAAATTGTGGAAGAAGCAAGGGAAAAAGGATATGTTACCACTATTCTCAACAGGCGTCGATATATTCCAGAATTGTTCAGTACAAACAGAAATGTTAGGGGGTTTGGAGAACGTACAGCAATCAATACTCCCATTCAGGGTAGTGCTGCGGATATAATCAAGTTGGCTATGCTCAGGGTGGATAAAGAAATTGAAAATAGCAGCTTAAAAGTCGAAATGGTGCTGCAGGTTCATGATGAACTTATTTTTGAAGTTGCAGAAGAGGATCTACAGGATGCAGCTGTAATGATAAAAAGGGAAATGGAAGGAGCTTACAACCTGAGGGTTCCCTTAGTTGTGGATTTAAAGTATGGAAAAAATTGGTATGATATGGAACCGTTAGAATTATAGAATGAGGTTTTTAGCGGGGAGAGCTGTTTAATGCCTGAGTTACCTGAAGTGGAGACCATAAGAAGAACTTTGGAGCCCAAAATTATAGGTAGAAGAATAGAAAGTGCAGAGGTTTTTTATCCTCACATAATCAAATATCCCCCTGTCATTGAATTTATTATTGGTGTTGAAGGTGGTCTTATCAAAAAATTAAGAAGGCGGGGAAAATATCTTATAATCGATTTGGATAACGGATTTTCAATGTTAATAAGCTTTAGAATGACGGGTCAGCTTTTATATATGGATGAAAATTTCCTAATTCCCTGTGATAAGCATACCCATATTGTTTTTAAGTTGAACAGCGGTGCACAATTGAGGTTTCGTGATGTAAGAAAATTCGGCAGCATTTCCTTGATTAAAACTTCAGAAATTGAGAATGCTAAAGAAATTTTAAAATTGGGTTATGAGCCCTTTTCTAATGAGATAACCAAAGATAAGCTGTATCAATTTCTAAAATCAAAGAATGGGAAAATTAAGCAGGTACTTATGAATCAGAGCTTTATATGCGGTATAGGGAATATTTATTCCGATGAAATACTTTTTTATGCTGGAATTCATCCAGAAAGAATTACCAGCTCCCTTAGTTTTGATGAAGTTTGTACTCTGCATGATGGTATAGTAAAAGTTTTAAGTGAAGCAATTGAATATAATGGCACTTCCATAAGGGATTATGTTGATGGTGAAGGGGAAAAGGGGGGCTATCAACATCGTCTCAAAGTATATGGAAGAAAAGAAAAAAAATGTGCGCGGTGTGATTCTGTAATAGCATGCACAAAAATAGGAGGACGCACAGCGCATTTTTGTCCCCACTGTCAGAAATGAGGTGAGGGTTTTTGTATGTAATAGGGTTAACAGGGGGGATTGCATCGGGAAAAAGTTTGGTTTCAAGTATTTTGGCTGAATTAGGTGCAGTGGTTTTGGATGTTGATAAAGTAGGCCATGAAATTATTAAACCGAATGAGCCTGCATATAGAGAGATAGTTGAATATTTTGGTAGAGATATTTTAATGGACAATGGAAAAATTGATAGAAAAAAACTGGGAAAAATGGTTTTCAGTGATCCAAAAAAGCTTAAAGTTTTAAATAGAATTACTCATTATCGTATTCGGGAAAGGGTTAGGGAAATTCTAGAAAAATATAAAAATGATGGAGTAACTGTGGTTGTTGTTGAAGCAGCACTCTTGTTTGAAATGGAAATGCACGAAATGGTAGATGAAGTTTGGGTGGTTTGGGCAAATAAAAAACAGCAAATTGAAAGGCTGATAAAACGCGATGGCCTTACTGAGGAAGAAGCTGAGAAAAGGATAGCAGCGCAGCTGCCTCCAGAGCAGAAGGTCCTGAGAGCTGATAGGGTAATATATAATTCTGGGGATGTCGAGGATACTAAGCGGCAGGTAGCTGCTTTATGGCATGAACTTTCATTAAAGTTATTGAAAAAGCGTTAATTACATATTATTTAAATAGCATTTTAGGATTTTGGAGCTGCAGGCATGATACTGAAGTTGGTTGAGATAAAACGGTTTTTTTTAATACTTATAATTTTTTTAATTTTAATATTGTTTGCTGTAAATATTAATTTTTTTTGGAAGTTTTTTTATCCATTTCCTTACAGAGATATAATTTGCAGATATTCTAAACAGTTTGGTGTGGATCCCCTGCTTGTTGTAGCAGTTATCAAGGTAGAAAGCAGATTCAATCCCTATGCAGAATCTGAGCAAGGAGCATTAGGGCTGATGCAGATTATGCCTGAGACTGCTGTATGGGCTGCTAAAAACTTAAATGTGAATTACAGCAGAGAAAAGCTTTTTGAGCCGGATTATAATATTATGATAGGATGCTGGTACCTTTCTAACCTGCACAGCGAATTTAATGGTAATCTTGCTTTGGTGCTTGCGTCTTATAATGGCGGCAGAGGTAATGTCCGGGAATGGATGCGTACAGGTCAGTGGGATGGAAATAGGAATTCCCTACAGAAAATACCTTTTACAGAAACTAGAGATTTTGTTAAAAAAGTACTGAAAAATTATGAAAGGTATAAAAAGATTTATAAAGAAAATGAAGGGAGGGCACTTTAGATTGGAAATTAATCAGCTTAAGACCCTGGAGGATGTTAAAAATCTTAAGCCTGGAAAAAGGAAATTTTTTTCGGCACAGCATCAGGAAATTTTATCTGGAGCTACCACAGACATTTATTTTGTTAGAACCAGACAAGCACTTATGGGGCTTGGGCTTGAAAAAACTTATGTAGCGGCAGAAATTTTTCCAAGGAAAAGCGGTATTTTTTGCGGTGTGGAAGAAGTATTAAACTTACTTGAAAATCAGAATGTTGAGGTTTGGGCGCTTCCAGAAGGTTCAAAATTTGATGAAAAAGAAATAGTTATGAGAATAGTAGGTCCCTATGATAATTTCGGCATTTATGAGACTGCCATTTTAGGAATTCTTGCAAGTTCCAGCGGCTGGGCTACAGCAGCTTTTGAGGTTAAGCAGGCGGCAGGTGATAAGCCGGTATATTGTTTCGGTGCCAGACATGTACACCCTGCAGTTGCTCCAGTAATGGAAAGAAGTGCAATTATCGGTGGTGCCGATGGTGCAAGCTGTATTTTAGGTGCCAAGCTTGCAGGGATGGAGCCTGTTGGAACTGTTCCCCATGCGTTTTTTTTAATACTGGGGGATACTGTTAAGGGTGCAGAAGCTTACGATCGGTTAATGCCTGATGAGGCTCCTCGGCTTATTTTGGTGGATACTTTTAAAGATGAAGCTGAAGAAGCTTTAAGAGTTGCAGAAGCTTTAAAGGACAGGCTGTATGGAATAAGAATTGATACGCCCAGCGAAAGGGGTGGAGTAACTCCGGATTTAGTAAGAGAAATTCGATATAGACTTGATATTGCAGGGTTTACATATGTTAAAATTTTTGTCTCAGGTGGACTTAATCCGGAAAAAATAAGTGTTTTAAAAGATGCAGGAGCAGATGCTTTTGGGGTGGGAAGCTATATTTCAGGAGCGCAGCCCATTGATATGACTATGGACATTAAGGAAGTTGAAGGAAAGCCCCTTGCAAAACGGGGTAGGCTGCCGGGAATAACAAATAATCCAAGGCTTAAAAGGCTTTTATAGGTTATAGAAGGGACTGGTGGAAGGAACTTGAAGGCTCTAGGGGTTAGAATAATTTGTTGGGTAATGATTTTTTCAATGTTATTTACCTTGAATGGATGTGGCAGGGGGACAGGATCAGAAAATAATGCACCTGTTGTACATAAAAAAGTAAATATTATAACTTTCAGGACAAATTTATTTCCTGAACCAACAACCCTTGATCCTGTAAAGGCCAGAACGGAAAGTGAGATTTTACTGATCAATTGCTTGTATGATACTCTTTTTGAAAAAAACGGCAGCAGCATAAAAGGCAGGTTGGCAGAGAGATGGGCCTATTCAGAAGATGGAAAAGAGCTGACGATTCACCTTAAAAAGGGAGTTAAATTTCATAATGGTAGGTCTTTAACGGCTGAAGATGTAGAATTTTCACTTAAGCGTGCTGCGGGCTATTTTAGAGAACAGTATCCGTTATACGGAATAAGATTTTTTGATTTGGGCTTTAATGTTTTCAAAGAAAATGATTATACTCTTTCCATAACCTTTTCCAGCCCTGCTTTTAATTTTCATGAAATTTTAACGCTGCCTATTTTCTCAATTGTTAATAAAGAAGCCCTTGAAAAAAATCCTGAATATGGAGCGCCTGGCGATTATTTTAATCCAGCTGCACCAGTGGTGGGGACAGGTCCCTATAAATTTGTAGAATGGGTTAATGGAAAGTTTTTAACGTTGGCTTCTAATGCCAATTATCATGGGGGAAAAGTAAGTTTAGAAAGATTGGAATTTGTGTTTTATGATGATTTGTCCGTAGCAGCGCATGATTTTGTAGCACATGATTTGGATGTAATTACTCTGGACTATGGAAATTATTCAAAGATTCTTAAAGAGTATCCTGAACTAAAAAACAGTTTAAAGAAATTTCTAACCGGAAACAAGTATTATCTTGGATTTAACTTGTCCAGCAAGATTTTTGGCAGCCCAGAAATTAGAGATGCAGTTCTAAATTCCCTTGATACTAAAAAAATTCAAGAGGATGTTATGGGGTCTGTTAAACTGCTGAAGGAATTTGGCAAAGGAGATAAAAAAGAAGCCAAAGAAATATTAGATAATTTGGTCCATAATTCAGACAATGATGAGAATGAATCATCAAACAATGGAACTCTAAGAATTGTGTTGGGTTTTACAGAAGGTCCAGTGCAGAATGCCATAGCAGAAAGCATAAAAGAACAGCTAGAGCCATTAGGTATAGAAGTTTCTGTTAGGAGCTTTCCCAATGATTCAGAAACTAGGAGCTTTTCTGATCTGTATATTTTAAAGCAGAATTTTACACTCTTAAATTTTGTTAATGAAAATGCAGAAGATGCAGAAAAAAATGATAATAAAAAATTAGATTCTGCTGAAGAAGAAAATCAGATATTACTGCCTTTAGCCCAGGAATATAATTTTTATTGTGTTCATAACTGGATTAAGTTTTATGTGAATAGAGACACTGGTACGATTGATTTTTTTAAGATGAAAAAAATTTTGCGTTAAATATGAAACTGCTTGATAAATTGATAGAAGTAATAATAAAAAAGGTGGTTATTTGCGGTGATTGATTTAAAGTATCATATTGCTTCCCTTGTTGCCATATTCTATGCCTTAGCCATCGGTGTCTTTGTGGGAAGCAATCTTGTGGGTAATGAAGTTTTAATTGAGCAGCAAAAAGAGATGGTTGAAAGGCTTGAGCAGGAATTTAATACTTTGAGGGAGCAGAATAAACTTGTTCAGGAAGAATTGAATGTTCTTGAAGATAAGGCAGAAGAATATAGAAGATACAGCGAACAGGTTTTCCCATTGGTGGTTGGCGGTAGGCTTAGCGGGTTAAGAATTGCTGTTGTTGAAACAAATTCCCAGGGCTTAGCTGAAAAGGTGGAAAAGGGGCTTGCAACGGCAGGTGCAGAGGTCGTCTATGTTTTAACCATGGATTGGGATAAAGCTCCCAATTGGAAGAAACTCGAGGCTAAATATGCTGACAGGATTCAGGAAGCAGAAAAGGAGGACTTTAGGATTACTGCTGCCAAGCTTCTGGGGGAAGCGGCAGCTTCTGGTAAAAATAGGGATTTCTTAGCCGATCTTGTAAACAGCGGATTTCTTAAGATAAAAGGGGAATTGGGACAGAAGGTTGACGGGGTTGTTTTTATTGAAGGTGATGAAAAAAATAGAGATGCTCTTGTGAATTTTTTCAACCTGCCGTTAGTGGATTACTACATTAACATGGGGGACAAAGTTGTTGTTGGAGAATATGAAGGTGCAAAATTTTCTTATCTAGATAAATATAAAGCTAAGCCGGTGACCACTGTGGATAATATAGATAATCCTATCGGCCTTACTTCTGTGGTATTTTCCCTATCGGGTAAAACGGGAAACTATGGAACGGGTGAAACTGCTGAGAAGTTGATACCGGAAATACAGTGATAATTTTTTCCTTTAATTTTTTATTGAATAAATTCAGTTTTATATTTACTATAAGCAGGAATGGGCGAAGTTTTTAAGAATAAATACCCTTAGTGTGTTTTTGATTTTTATTAAGTAGAGGGAGGGGGAGTTTTTTGAAAAAATTTAGGTGGTTTCTTCTAATTTCTTTATTAGTTTTTGGTCTTATTTTTTCAGCTGCAGGCTGTGGTGGGGGAGAAGAAGCAAGTAAAGAAGAAAGCGGGAAAGAAGAGCTGGTTATAAAAGCTGGTACTGATGCAGCTTATGCTCCTATGGAATATAAAGGAGAAAATGGCGAAGTTGAAGGTTTTGATGCTGATTTGATCAAAGCCATTGGAAAAGCTGTAGGTTTGAAAGTAAGTATTAAGCATGTAGACTGGGACGGCCTGTTCCCTGCCCTTGAATCTGGAGATATAAACTGCATTATTTCTTCCATGACTATTACGGAAGAAAGGAAAAAGATCGTTGATTTCAGTGAGCCCTATTTTGAAGCTACTCAAGTAATAGCTGTTAAAAAAGGTTCTGATATCAAAGGTCTTGAGGATTTAGTTGGGAAAAAAGTTGGTGTTCAGCAGAATACCACAGGTCATTATGCTGTGGAAGAACTTGAAGGCATGAAGGATGAAGATATTAAGAAGTTTCCAACCACGCCAGATGCGTTAATAAACTTAACCAATGGACTGGTTGATGCTGTTGTAGCTGATGCTCCAGTTGTATATAACTACATAAAGCATAATCCTGATGCTGGGCTTGTGACTATAACAGATGATGATTTTGAAAAGGAGTATTATGGAATTGCTGTTAAAAAAGGTAATAAAGAGCTTCTAGATAAAATTAATGAGGGCTTAGCAAAAGTTAAAGAAGATGGTACTTATGACAAATTGTATAAGAAATATTTTGAATAAAGGTTGGAAAAGTTGCTAAAAAACATTATTTGATATGCATTTTATAAATAGATTTTTTAAACTTTAGCTATAGATTAGTGCGTCATGCTGAGGCTGACGCATTTTTCTTTCATTCATTTAATTAATGGAGGAAATAAGCATGCGATGGGATTTTATAATTGAAATTTTTCCGAAACTTTTAAGGGCTTCAGTTTTAACTTTAGAGCTAACAATAGCTGGAATATCCATAGGTATAGTTATCGGACTCATAGCCAGTTTAATGCGGATTTCTGGAATTAAACTTTTTTCAGTTATTGCTAAAATTTATGTAGATTTTTTTAGAGGGACCCCACTGCTTGTGCAGATAGCAATAATTCATTATGCACTACCTGTAATTTTTGATTATGTACCTGTTGCTATTGTGTCTGGAGTAATTGCGCTGGGAATAAACAGCGGTGCGTATGTTGCAGAAATATTTCGCGCTGGTATTCAATCTATTGATAAAGGGCAGATGGAAGCTGCAAGGTCTTTGGGAATGACGTGGGGACAGGCTATGCGGTACATTATTCTTCCTCAGGCTTTTAAAGTAAGCATACCTCCTCTAGGTAACGAATTTATTGCACTTTTGAAAGATTCTTCCTTAGTATCGATTATTGCTGTTGAGGAACTTATGACTACAGGCCGGTTAATAATGGGAAAAACACCTCTTGTGGCAGAGATTTGGTTCAGTGTAGCAATGCTGTATCTTGTTATGACCAGTACCATTGCTGTTTTAGTAAATTATGTAGAAAGGAGACTTCAGATCGGTGATAGTAGTCAGAAATCTGCATAAAAAATTTGGAAATCTTGAAGTTCTTAAAGGTATCAACTGCCACGTAAAAGAAAAAGAGGTTGTATGTATTATAGGTCCCAGTGGTTCCGGGAAAAGTACTTTTTTGAGGTGTTTGAACCGCCTTGAGGAACCGACTTCTGGAGAAATTATTATTGATAATATACCTGTTACTGGAGATAAAGCTAATGTTAATTTGATCAGGCAGGAAGTGGGCATGGTTTTTCAAAGATTTAACCTGTTTCCCCATCTCACAGCATTGGAAAATATAATGCTTGCACCCATGAAGGTAAGAAAAAAATCTAGGAAAGAAGCAAAGGAGATTGCAGAAGAACTTTTAGCAAAAATCGGATTGACGGATAAAAAAGATGCCTATCCCGAACAGCTTTCAGGAGGACAGCAGCAGCGGGTAGCCATTGCGCGGGCATTGGCTATGAAGCCGAAGGTTATGTTGTTTGATGAGCCTACCTCTTCTTTAGATCCAGAGGTGGTTGGTGAAGTATTAAATGTTATGAAAACCCTTGCTAAAGAAGGTATGACCATGATTGTTGTAACTCATGAAATGGGGTTTGCAAGGGAAGTTGGAGACCGAGTAATTTTTATGGATGATGGCTGTTTTTTAGAGGAAGGAACACCAGATGAAATTTTTAATAATCCAAAGTATGAAAGGACCAGAGCTTTTTTGAGCAAAATACTTTAACAGCTGAAGAGGTGAAATTTAATTGTATGATAAGAAGAAAAGAATTAAAGCAGATATTTCCTTGATAATAGTAGCTTTCATCTGGGGTATTACGTTCGTTACCGTTAAAAATGCAATAGCGGATATGGCTCCTTATACTTTTATTGCTATAAGATTTGCTATAGCCTTTATTTTTATGAGTTTATTTTGCATCGGCATCTTTAAGGAATTAAACAAAAAAATATTTTTTCCGGGATTAATGTTGGGTGTTTTTCTTTTTGGAGGATATGCATTTCAAACCATTGGGCTACAGTATACTACTGCTTCCAATGCGGGTTTTATTACTGGTCTATCTGTTGTTATTGTCCCCCTTATATACTCCATAATTAACAAGACATTACCCTCAAAGACCGCTCTATTGGGTGCCTTTTCTGCAGCTGTGGGAGTAGGACTGCTTTCATTAAAAGAAAACTATACATTTAATCCTGGCGATTTTCTTATGCTGTTGTGTGCCTTCTGTTTTGCTTTTCATATAGTTTTTGTTGGCTGCTATGCTTCAAAAGTCAATACAACTTTACTCTCTACGATTCAGATCGGCACTGTGGCTCTAATAAGCGGCATAGCAGGTTTAGCTTTTGAATCACATCTGCCTATTCGTTTTACCACTGCAGTTTGGGTAGGGCTGTTAACAACAGCCATACCAGCTACTGCTTTAGCTTTTTTTGTCCAGAATACAATGCAGAAATATACTACGCCTATGCATACAGCAGTTATTTTTTCTTTGGAGCCGGTTTTTGCAGGTATAGCTGGGTATTTTCTTCTTGGAGAAGTGCTGGGCTTTAGAGGTTTATTGGGAGCAGCTCTTGTTTTCTTAGGTATGGTACTTTCAGAACTGAGTGAAATACAAAGCTGTACAGTTATTAGGGATATTAAAGACATTGTTGTGGAAGCGGGAAAAAAGAATTAAACTTGCGCTGATCCTATAAGGTGTGCTATAATACAAAATGCAGATTTTGATAAATATGATGTGCGGTGATGGCGGAACAGGCAGACGCGCTGTCTTGAGGGGGCAGTGCCCTTGAGGGCGTGCGAGTTCGACTCTCGCTCACCGCACCACTAAAACTGCCAGCACTGGTTGCTGGCAGTTTTTATTTATGACAAATAAAATTAACTAAAATATTCTAACTTAATAAAAACAATAGCAATACATTAAAGGATTCAGATTGTCGACAAACCTTCTTGTTAAATCCTGCAGGTCTCTGCTGCAGTTTGAAATATGATTTAACGAACGTTGTTTAAGGGATCTATACGAAGCATAAGGCAAAACCGAGAGGTGCGAACAGGAGATGAGCATCAGTCCTATACTTTCATAGGATGTTGCTTTGGGGAGGTACAAAAAGCTGGAATCCTTTACTGAAACCTAAAAAAACACATTAAAGGATTTTTATTAATATCATTAGAATAATAAAATTTAGTTTAAGAGGAGGGAAAGGTTTAATTGACGTATTGGTCTATTATAAAAAATGGTATAATTAATGGCATTAGAATTACTTGGGATCTTACTAAGGCAGTGGTTCCGATATATTTTTTTATAGTGATTTTAAAACATACTACTGCTTTTGACTGGCTTTCAAATTTTTTTGAGCCATTAATGAGTTATTTTGGTCTTCCTGGAGAAACAGCTTTACCTTTTGTTCTGGGTAATGTTCTAAATTTATATCCTGCCCTTGGAGCTATTGAAGCCCTTTCATTGAGCAGTAAACAGATAACTATTATAGCGGTTATGCTTTTATTTTCTCATAGTTTGCCCATTGAACTGGCAATAACAAAAAAAGCAGGTGTTAAAATTTTTCCTGTTTTATTCATTAGGCTGATGGCTGCATTTATAAGCGGTCTTATATTAAATGCAGTTCTTTGATATATTTTGAAAGAGGTGGGCAGTTCTTGGATATATTGAATATTATTTATGAAGTTTTTAATGAAAGTTTGACATGTATAATCCAGATTGCAAGGATAGTAATTCCCTTAATGGTGGTGCTTCAATTAGTAAAAGAATTGAAGCTTTATGATAAATTTTCTTTTATACTAAATCCTTTGGTTCGGATTTTTAAGATGTCAAAGTACACTATTTTGCCCCTTATGGCTGGCCTGTTTTTTGGAATAGCCTATGGAGGAGGATTAATTATTCAAACGGCAAGGGAAGGACTTATTACTAAAAGAGACATTTATTTAATGGTTATATTTTTATCAATTTTTCATTCAATTTTTGAGGATAATATTTTGTTCGTTGCCATTGGTGCAGATCCATATATAGTTTTTCTGGGAAGGCTTTTTTTGGCTTTCCTGGTTACTTTGTTATTTTCTAAACTTTGGAAAGTTAAGTCTAAAAGAAGACCGGAACCTGAAGGAGATTATCCCGTCCTCATTGATTATAAAAGCTATAAGGAGTGAATGGAAAATTGGCTATTCTAAGTGGTATTATTGGGCTTCCTGCGGTAGGAAAATCTACTGTTTTTGATATTTTAACCAGCAGTGCCCCTTCACGTCATGGGCAGGTCAACATTGGGACAGTTGCTGTTCCTGACAGTCGCCTTGATTATTTGTGGGAGATTTATAGGCCGGAAAAAAAGGTTTATGCTTCGATGGAAGTTATGGATATTCCAGGTTTAAACCCAAAGGAAATGGATAGAGAGCAGCTTAGAAAATTTCTTGAGGAGATCCGTAGAGCTGATGTTTTCATTCATGTTGTAAGAGGTTTTAGGAATGATGCTGTTTGGCATGTGGAAGGGGAAATAAATATAAAACGGGATATTGACATTATAAATACTGAGCTGATTTTGAATGATCTTCAGCTGGTAGAAACAAGAATCAGCAGCATTGAAGAAACCCGCAAGAAAAAAGGTATCAGCAGTGAAACAGAGGCGGAGCTCTCTGCTCTCTTAAAATATAGGAAAGCATTGGAAGAAGAAGTTCCCATTTGCAGTGTAGAGCTGTCAGAATTTGAAGAAAAAGCAGTGCGTCATCTTGGTTTTTTAACTTCAAAACCCATGGTTTTGGTAATTAATTTAGATGAGGAGCAGCTGAGTAAAGGATATGATGAAAGGGAGTACGTGCATAATTGGGCGGAGGAAAGGGGTTATAAGTTAATTGAAATATGTGCGTCTCTTGAGCAGGAGATAAGTGAGCTTGATAAATCAGATCAAATGCTTTTTCTTAAGGAGATAGGGATGGAGCAGCCAGGCAGTATGAGAATTGCCAGGGCAGTTTTTGAAAGCTTGGATTTAATAACCTTTTTTACAGTAGGAAAAGATGAGGTTAAGGCATGGGTCATTACTGAAGGCACAAATGCCAGAAAGGCTGCGGGAAAAATTCATTCTGATATGGAACGCGGCTTTATTCGAGCGGAAGTTGTTAGCTTTGAAGATTTTAAGGCATGTGGTTCGGAAAAAGAAGCAAAAAAAAGAGGATTATATCGATTGGAAGGAAAAGATTATATTGTTAAGGATGGTGATATTATCCAATTTAGGTTTAATGTATGAGTTTTATATAACTTTATTTTGTTTTTATGTATTTTTAAAAAAATCAACCTTTAAATATATTTGTGCCACTTTATCAAAGGAAAGATTGTACTTTTCAGCAATGGAATAGATTATTCCTTCTTCAATGTTTTTAATTTTTTCAGCAAGCTGCTCCCTTAATTGGGGAATCCTTGCGTTTTCAAAGGATTTATATATATGGGCATTTTCTTTTGTGCTTAATAAAAACTGCTCAAGAACTTCATTGTAAATTTTTAATTCAAATTCTGTGGGACAAATTTCCTTTTTTTCGCATCCCATCAAAATTTCCTCCGCTTTCTGTACTTTTGTTTTTTATTATAGTTTAATGTTGATTTTTGCGGCAATAGTTTTAACGAATGTGGGGTTATAAAAATGAGTTTGTTTGCTATCGCTGATCTTCATTTATCTTTAGGGGAGCCCAAACCCATGGATATTTTTGGTGTTCAATGGGCTGACCACCACGTTAAAATAGAAGAAAACTGGCGCAGAACTGTGGGTGAAAATGACTGGGTTCTAATTTGTGGTGATATTTCTTGGGCAATGGACCTTGAAAAGGCTTTTTTGGATTTGGAGTTTATTGCAAGGCTTCCTGGAAAAAAGATTTTAATTAGAGGCAATCATGATTACTGGTGGAAAGGTATATCCAAGCTTAGAAAAATATTACCCCAGGGGATGTTTGCAATTCAAAATGATTTTATTCCCATTGAAGGAATAGCTGTCTGTGGAAGCAGGGGCTGGCTTTTGCCTAACAGCAATAATTATCTCCCTGAGGATAAAAAAATTTATAATCGAGAACTGCTGCGTGCGGAGATGTCTTTGAAAAAAGCTGATGGGGAAGGCTTTAGAGAAAAACTTTTTATGATGCATTTCCCTCCATTTAACAACGGCAGGCTTGACGCCGGCTATAGAGAGCTTTTTAATAAGTATAAAGTTAAATGGTGTGTTTACGGACATCTGCACGGAGCTGATCACCGTTTTGCAGTGGAAGGCAACATTGACGGAATTGAATATAAATTTGTTGCCTGCGATTATACGGATTTCACTCCTGTGAAGATTCTTGATTTTTAAAGCTGTTTTTTTAAAATTATTCATATTTAGGAGAAACGGCAATGTTTATTCTTCGACAGATTCCTATACAATTGGATTATTCAGAAGTTTATAGGTATTTAGGGCTAAAAGGAAATAAATCTGTGGAGCAGAATTTTTCTAATCTTGTCAGAGAAATTGGCGATTATGCATTATCCTTTATGGAACCCCGAGGTATATATCACACCCTTAAAATTGAGAGCATAGAAAAAGACAGGATTTTTTTTAGAAATACGGAGTTTCAGTTAAAAGGAGAAAAGATAGCCAGATATATGTCAAAGTGCGTTCGAATAACTTTTTTGGCTGTAACCATCGGAGAAGAAATTGATAGTGTTATAGAACAGTTATTTAATGAGGGAAAATCAGCGGAAGCTGTGATTTTGGATGCTGTTGGTTCTGATGCAGTGGAGCAGGCAGCTAATTGGATAGACAATGCAATAAGCAGACAGGCTAAAACAAAAGGTTTTGTAACCCTTTCTAGAGTGAGCCCGGGTTACGGTTTATGGAATATTGAGGCAAACCTCGATATATCAAGACTTTTAAATACAGAAGATGAAATAGGTTTAAGGATTCTTGAAAGCTTTCAGCTGGTGCCAAGAAAATCTGTGATAGCTGCTAAGGGTTGGGTGCCCGCTGGAGTTATCAGGGAAAAGAAGGGTGGGGACAGCCTTGAAAACAGAAATACTTAACTATATAAAGAGCAAAATTTTAGTTTTTGATGGTGCTATGGGAACAGAACTGCAGAAAATGGGACTTTCAGAAAACGAACCTCCTGAAATATGGAATATAAAGAAACCTGAATTAATTGTAAAGATTCACAGAGCATATTTTAAAGCTGGAGCTAAAGCGGTGACTACCAATACTTTTGGTGCTAATAGAATGAAACTTGCGGAATACGGACTTGCTCATCGTGTGGAGGAGTTAAATACAGCTGGGGTTAGGCTTGCCAGAAAAGCTGTGGGTTCCGAAGGATTTGTTGCTGCTTCTATAGGTCCTTTAGGGGTTTTTATTGAGCCCTTGGGAGAATTATCTTTTGATGAGGCCTATGAAATTTTTTTTGAACAGGCTAAGGCTTTAACGAAAGCTGGTGCCGATGCCATTATATTGGAAACAATGTCCGATTTGGGTGAAATTAGGGCAGCTCTCCTAGCTGTTAAAGATGCTGCAGATATTCCTGTAATTACATCTATGACCTATGCGGAAGGAGAAAGAACCCTTACTGGAACAGATCCAGAAACCGCTGCGGTTGTTTTAGAAAGCTTGGGTGCCGATGTTATAGGGGTAAATTGTTCAGGAGGTCCCAGAGAACTGGAGAAAGTTGTTGAGATTTTGTGCAGTTCCACTAATTTACCAATTCTTGTGGAACCCAATGCAGGTATGCCGGAGCTTATCAATGGTTGCACTGTGTTTAAGGAATCTCCCCAGAACATGGCTACTTTTGCCAGAAAGTTTGCTTCTTTTGGAGCAGTAATGATCGGTTCTTGCTGTGGAAGTACTCCAGAGCATACCGCTGCCATTGCAGGAGAGCTTAAAGGATTAAAACCAATCAAAAGAACAAAACACTTTCCATTGAGAGTGACAGGACGTTCAAAAACGGAAAAAATAGGCGGCAGCGGTTTTCCTGTTATAATTGGAGAGCGCATAAATCCCACAGGGAAAAAACATTTGACCGACGAGATCCGCGAGGGAAAAACAACTATAATAAAAGCTGAGGCAATTTCTCAGGAAAAAGCTGGTGCTCACCTTCTTGATGTTAATGTAGGGGTTCCCGGTGTTGATGAACCTCTATTAATGAAGACTGCAGTACAAGCAGTACAAAGTGTTGTTAATACTCCTCTTGTTCTGGATAGTTCCAATCCCCAAGCCCTTGAGGCAGGTTTAAAGGCCTACCATGGAAAAGCAGTTGTAAATTCTGTTACGGCAGAAGCAGAATCCATGGAAAAAATACTGCCATTGGTAAAAAGATACGGAGCTGCAGTAATAGGATTGTGTCTTAACGAACGGGGAATTCCGGAAAGTGCAGTGGAGAGATTGGCAGCAGCTGAAAGGATTTTGAGTTATGCAGAGAAATTTGGTATACATTCCCAAAACCTAATTATCGACAGCCTTACCCTTACTGTAAGTGCTGAGCCCAGATCAGCATTGGTTACTTTAGAAAGCATAGAGCTTGTTAAAGAAAAACTAGGTCTATCTACAGTGCTTGGAGTATCCAATATATCATACGGACTGCCCATGCGGTCAATGCTTAACAGGGCTTTTTTGGCGGCGGCTTTAGAGAGGGGCCTTGATGCTGCTATTATTAATCCTTTGGATGAAGATATGATGGATATTTTTTATGCAGGTGCAGTGATTGCAGGCAGAGATAAAAATGCTGAACATTATGTTAAACGGTTTTCTAAAATTGCCCATGACCAAAAAGAGAAAACCCCAAGAGAAGATAAGGAAAAGCTAAAGGGTGAACAGACATTTCATCCATTGATGGAAGCTGTAATAAAAGGGGAAAAAGAAAATATAGCAGCATTAGTGGAAAAGTATTTAAAGGATATCAAACCTATGGATATATTAAATAAATATCTCATACCAGCCCTTGAAGAAGTGGGAAGAAAGTATGAAAAAGGAGAATATTTTCTTCCTCAGCTGATGCTGTCTGCGGATACAATGCAGGAAGCGTTTAAACGTTTGAAACCAGAGTTGGAAAAGGGAGGAGAAAGTTCCAGAGGAACTGTGGTATTGGCAACTGTAAGAGGAGATATACATGACATTGGGAAAAACATAGTGGCAATAATGCTTAGAAACCATGGTTTTAACGTTGTTGACCTTGGCAAAAATGTTCCCAATGAAAAAATTATAGAAGCTGCTAAAGAAACAAATGCGGAGGTTATAGGTTTGAGTGCTCTTATGACAACGACAATGCCTCGTATGGGAGAAATTATCGACATGATAAAAGAAAATAATTTACCTTTTAAAGTAATAGTTGGGGGAGCTGCTGTAACCGAAAAATATGCTCAGGAGATAGGAGCGGACGGCTATGGCAAAGATGCTGTGGCAGCGGTAAATATAGTAAGTAAGCTTATTGAAGGAAAGAATTAAACAAAATATTCCACCGTTGCTTCTTTAAATAGGCTGTTGATGTTTTTTATAAAAAATTCTTTAGCATCACTCATAAGGCCTTTGGGATAAATATATTTTCCGTATCCAAATTGACCAAATTTAAATCTGCGCTTTTCTTCATCCATGGAAAGCTGCGTGTTAGGAAAAACATCCAATATATTTGATTTTGCTCTTTTGGTAAAGCGGTGGGTTATAAGCTCAAAGGAAAGGGGAATATCTGAGATAAACCTTTTTATGGTTTTGAGCAGTTCAAGGTAGTTGTGCTGCCAGTTATCTTCTAGAAAAATAGGTGCGATCATAAAACCAAGGGGATAACCTGCATTAGAAACTTTTTCTGCGGCTTTTAACCTTTCTTCAAGGGCTGGAGTTCCGTGTTCGAAGTTTTTTATAACCTCAGGCAGATTTATGCTGAAGCGAAAGTGCGTTTTCCTTTTATGTTCAATGGTAAGCAGGCTGTCAACATTGGTAAATTTCGTCACAAAACGAAAACGGCCAAACTGCTGTTCTGAAAAAAAAATTAATTGTCTGCTTCAAAGCACCCGTATATATCTCCACGGGAAGGGGATCACTTGTAGCGGCTCCTTCAAATAAAGTTATTTCCGGTTTCCGCTGTTCCATATAATCTTTTGCAATGGATAAAATTTCGTCTATATTGACATATATGCGAATATATGGTTTTTTTCCTAGATTAGTTGTAAGGTAGCAGTATTCACATTTTCCTGGGCAGCCTGTAACCAAAGGAAGCTGGAAATGGGCAGAAGGCCTGCATGTTTCAAATTTTTTGCTTTTTCTTGTACCTATAACAAGTGTGCTTTTTGCCTCTCTATATTTGCAGGAAGGAGTTTTTCCCGGTATTCCTAAGACACGATTGTGCGAAGTTGTATATTTTATTGGTATTCCTTTAGATTTAAAATATTCATATAGATTTTTTCCCAATGGATATTCTAAAGCTGCGGATTCTATATATACCCTTTTGGGAATGAAATTCTGCATTAAGTTACCCCCGTAATTCTTAAATAAGCTATTTTAAGATTAATTTTCCCGATACAGAAATAAAAAAAGCGGTATTTTTAACCGCTTTGCTTTTTTCCTTCGAAAACTCTAATTATAACATAGGCAATAAGAGCAAATACAAAGAAAACCAGCAGCATAACTGCTATACCGTTTAATGTTCCTATTATGGTTCTGTAAATTTCAAGAGCCCATCTATTGGAATTTAATTGCAGTACTATTTCACTGCCCTTTTCTCTCATTGTTTGAGGAGAGATATACTTCTCTAGTTTCCAGATTTTAACACCATTAGAAATTCCCACTACATAAATTGCAAAATGAAGATATTTCAACCAAGCAGAACTGATGTCCTCAGGGATAATCCACTTTAATATGCTTTCCAAAGGATGGTTAAAGATTTTGGCAGTAATGAAAGAGACAAAAAGAGAAATAAGGAAAGGTTACTACAAGAAGAGAAATATCAGCATGGATATAATCCTCCCAATATAAAATATGCCACCTCTCTGGGTGGCTTTTAAACCGAGAAAGATATAATTTATGGTGCCCGAGGCCGGATTTGAACCGGCACGTCCTAAGGAGGACCCGGGATTTTAAGTCCCGTGCGTCTGCCAAATTTGGTATGCCCCGAGAACCCTTGGTATTCTTAGCTTCTAGCCTGTGATTTTTGCCTTTTTATCAGTAGCACGGGATTAGCCCCCATAAATATGCTTCTTTATACTTGTTTAAATTCCTGCTCAAGTGGATGAGTTTTTAAAAAAGCCTTTACCCATTCTTTTGGTGGCGGGGGGATATTATATTTCTTAAGTAAATTTATGTAATCATTCCAGGTTTCAGCTTCTGCATAATCATCTTTTTCTGCTAAAGCTAATTTTAAATTTTTTGCAATTTCTTTTCCTTCCGCTGTGTAAAAAATAACTAATCCCGGATGGATTTTTTTAGCTGGCCTATTTTTGCTTTTTGCTTTTAACTTTTCAATCTCCCATTTTCCCCACTGCTCCAGGTATTTTTCAATTGTTACTTTACCATCTCTAACTTTTTCACTCATTCTCCTTAATGATTGATGAAGACTTTTTAAAGTTGTTCGGCAAGATTCTTCTGTACTTAGATAGTCCTCATTACACTTTTTGGAACAGAACCTGCTAGCTTTTTTAGAAACAAAAAACTCTTGGCAGAAATCACATTGCTGAATTTCTATATTTTGAGCTGCACACCACAGTAATTCCGACCATACCAAAGCTAAGATATAGGGCGAAGAAAAAGCAAACCCCATTGGGTAATCTTTAGCTTCCCAAAAGGGAACTCTTTGAATTCGATTATCTCTTTTGGTAAGCATAAATTTTTCAGGAGTTGTTAAGTCTACCTTTATTTTAGATTTCCAATAGTCGCAAATCATGTTTAGTAAATTTTCATTAACATTTGGGGAAATGTCTTCTCCTTCTTCTTGTAAAACTTTAATAAAAGAAGCTTGCCTTTCCCATTCAGAAGCCCAGAAATCGTCCTCTAACCCCTCCCATGCCTTAGGAGGCAATGAGTAGATAGAAACCCTTTGAGAAGGCGTTAACTTTTCATATTTTTCAAGGAGTACCCATTTTGGGTTTTTCGCTAATAACTCCCCCTTGTTTCTAAATCCCAGCCAAGCAGCAGCAGTCTGAAGGTAATCATCTTTTGTAAAAGGCTTTATTTCTCCATGTATTGAAGTAAAAAAACTTTTTTGTTTTTCATTGCTACATTGAAATACTGCTCCATCTTTTGACTTGTACATATTGCCTTCTATTTCTACACCTTGAGTAAGTCTAAATATATTGCTTGGAGGCGAAAAATTATAATCAACCGATACTTTCCCCTTCAAGCCTTTTTGTAATCCTTTAAGCCACCTCTTAAGACCTACTTTTTCTTCTACAGGAACCTTTGTTATTTCTTGACGCAAGAGCCATAATTCAATAGCACGTTTAATAGCGGATATATCTCTTGCTATAAAGTAATTTTCTATATCTTCTTCCTCTGGACAGCCTTCCCGTAGTTGGTCAGCAAATTCCCAATTTTCTTCTGTTGTTAAAAATAAAAGGCCATTTTTATTATCCCATTTTAAATTTTCATGTGTTCTTTTAATGGGTTGAGCGATTCTTTTTGAGGTAATTTCAATAAATATTTCTTTTTTACTACTTTCCCATTTCATACCCCAATTTTTCTTATTACTAACTTCACTGCAAGCCCATTCTCCAAAACGTGGAATAGAAACAGTTTCTCCCTCAAAATCAAATTCACTTAACACCCATAGAAAAAACTCTATGAAGGCCTCTTTAGGGTTACTTTGTTGTTTTTTAAAACACTTCAAAAGCATTCGTGTTAAGAAAATGGGAGAAGCGACCTGAAAATATGTATAGCTCAGCTCATCTTCCAAAACAAAAAGCCCATATTTCCAGTCATGCGAAAAAAATCTGTGAAAAATTATTGGCTTTGTAGACGAATATTCCACTTTATTTATGCCCCCTAAAAGAACTGGTACATGGGAGTTAAGATTGAAGACGAAAATTATTTGATACTATTTGCTTTGATTTTATACTAAATTTTTGGGAAAATCAATCCAGAGTTTGAAAGGGAGGTAAATAGGAATGTTAACGATGTTAAGAATATGCCGCTTAAAAAAAGGAAAAACCCTTCGACAAGTAGCAAGGGAGCTGGGAGTTTCTGAAGTTGGACTCTGTCGGATAGAAAAAGGGCAGGCCTATATTCCACCAGCTTGGAGAAAGAAACTAATTAACTACTATGATGTTTCGCCTATTGAAATTTTTGACCCTGAAACTGGGTGGCCAGTCCTGATTAAGGAGGAATAAAGGATGGTTTTTAAGGTAATGACACCGCAAGGTGTACGGATTATTGGCAGGATTGAGGGAAACACCCTCATAAAAACAGTGAAACGAAGCAAACATTTCCACCGTAAAACAAAAAGCTGGGGTATTCAGCTGGCAGCCATACCCCAGCTTGAGCAAATAGGTGTAACGCAAATTCGCTTAAACATTAAAGACACTGGTGAAGCACTCACTGCCCCGCTGCAAACTTTGAAAACCAAAGGCTTTGTGGTTGACTACGGCTACGGCAAACAACTTCTTTTACCTGAGAAGTACTGGGAAGCAGAAGGAGTAAAGCAGTTAAACCTGTTTGAGGGGGTAGCTCTATGGCAAGTTTAACATGCGAAAAACGAGCTGACAATATCTTTTATAAATTCGCAGTTTATTATCACAAGCTTGGCTTTAGCGTTATCCCCATAAATCCAAGGGATAAAAAGCCACTTGTACCGTGGCAGGAGTATCAGAATAGGAAAGCAACGGAAGAGGAAATAGCAAACTGGTGGAAAAAGTGGCCGAATGCGAATATAGGCATTGTTACAGGTGCAGTTTCCGGGATTATTGTTTTGGACATAGATGGGGAAGAAGGAGAAAAAAGTATAAAAGAACACGGCTTAGCACTTCCACCCACATGGGTGTCCAAAACAGGTGGAGGTGGCTTCCATTACTTCTTTAAGCATCCGGGTGGTACGATTTCAAACTTCGCTAAAAGACTGCCAGGCATAGACCTTAGGGGGGATGGGGGCTATATAGTTGCCCCTCCCTCAATCCACCCCAGCGGTAATCGCTATCAGTGGGTGATAAGCCCAAAGGATGAAGAATTAGCGGAACCGCCAGATTGGCTTCTTGAACTAATCCAAACCACCAACACAGGCAAGCTTGACCCAGAAGATTGGCAACGGGACATACCAGAAGGGCAGCGGAACGAAGAACTAACAAGAAGGGCTGGAAGCCTGCTTAGCAGAGGTATTCCACCAGCTGAAGCTTTAACTATGTTATTGGCATGGAACCAAAAACACTGTAAACCACCATTACCTGAAAGAGAAGTAAAAACAATCGTTGAAAGCATAGCAAGGCGTGAAATGGAAAAAATTAACTCTGAATTCGTAATTCGTACAATGCATGAAGAAAAAAACGATGAAATGGAAAAATTTTCTTCTGAATTCGCAATTCGCAATTCTATTAACGAAAATTCTTCTTCATCCTTATGGCCGGAACCATTAGCACCGGAAGCCTTCTATGGCCTTGCTGGGGACTTTGTTAAAACCATAGAACCCCACACGGAAGCAGACCCAGCAGCGTTGCTGTTTACTTTCCTAACCATGTACGGGAATGTGATTGGTCGCAATGCTTACTTTGTAGCTGAAGCGGATAAGCACTATACCAACCTTTTTACCTGTTTGGTAGGTGCTTCAGCAAAGGGAAGAAAGGGAGTATCCTTTGGCCAAGCATATAAGCTTTTTGATGCTGTTGATGAGGCATGGGCAAAGGAAAGGATAACCCAAGGGCTTTCATCTGGTGAAGACTTGATTTGGGCAGTGAGGGATGAACAGCGGAAAATAGAGGTAGACAAAAAGACTGGAGAAGAAAAAGAAATGGTCATTGTTGATGGTATCAAGGATAAGAGACTGCTGGTTGTGGAACAGGAATTCGCTTCAGCAATAAGAGTGTTAAAACGGGAAGGAAACACATTATCAGCCGTAATCAGAAAAGCATGGGATGATGGTAGCTTAAATGTGCTTACCAAAAATAATCACGCACAAGCTACCAATGCCCATATCAGCATTATAGCCCATATTACCAAGGCTGAACTGCTGCGGTATTTAGAAGCCACAGAAGCAGCCAATGGTTTTGGTAACCGCTTTCTTTGGGTATGTGTTAAGCGGTCAAAGTGCCTTCCTGAAGGTGGCAGGCTTCATGAAGTAGATTTTGCCCCACTACTTAGAAGGCTTAAAGATGCGGTAGAATTTGGCAGGGTAGCGGGAGAGTTGAAACGGGATGAAGAAGCAAGGGAGTTGTGGTATGAAGTTTACCCTGAACTCTCAGAAGGAAAACCGGGGCTTTTTGGTGCCATGATAGCAAGGGCTGAAGCTCAGGTCATGAGGCTGGCTTCTATATATGCACTGCTTGACCAATCAAGCTACATACGACTGGAACACTTACAAGCAGCTTTGGCTTGCTGGGACTATGTTGAAGCTTCAGCAAGGTTTATTTTCGGCGATAGCTTAGGAGACCCAACGGCTGATGAAATACTAAGGGCATTGAAAGAAGCTGGGGAACAGGGAATGACCAGAACGGAAATTATTAACCTTTTCGGGAGAAACAAAAATGCTAGGGAAATCAGCAAGGCTTTAAGTCAATTAGCAGAAAGTGGCATAGCGTACTGTAAAAACATTACCAATGAGAACAACCGGAGAGTAGAAATATGGTTTAAAACATAAAAAACGAATTTACGAATTACGAATTTTACGAATTCAGAGGAAAAATTTTACTCTGAATTCGTAATTCGTAACTTCTTCTAAAAAATTTGGAGGGTATTTGAAATGAGCTACCTTCAAAAAGCAAAGGAATGGCAGGCTAAAAAAAAAAGCATGGTAATAAACCGACACGGGAAGAGCAAGCCAAAAAGGCTGCCCAGCTCCTAAAAGAACGGGGCTGGGTGGCCGTAAAATCCCATGTGCTGGGGGAAGTGGTGCTTTGGACACGGGATAAGAAGGTTGCAGTACCAGAAAGGTGGAATAATGCGGTCATTTATACCCTTGAGGAGTTACAGGCATTGGTAAATGAACCTGTACCAAATGCAGCGGAACTGAAAGGTGTACATGCAGCTAAGAAGATTTTTAACGGTAGTTTGGTTGATTTAGAAACCGAGTTGGAAAGTTAACTTACGAATTTACGAATTACGAATTTTACGAATTCAGAGGAAAAATTTTACTCTGAATTCGTAAAATTCGTAATTGTTTAGAAAAAAAATTTTATTCAGGTTATGGTAGGTTAGCACTTCTAAACCATGTTAGCAGGCTAAATGATTTATAGGGGGCATTCAAAATTTTGTGCTGCTTTTCTAAAGACCGCTGCCCCTACCTTTCTTTTCGCAAAATTCCCTTTTTCATCCTTTTTATGAGGTGATGGCATGACAGCACTTCCCACCCATATAAAGCGGTTTTGCAAGGGTATTTTGCGACAGTATCCACTGATGAAAAAAGAACTGGCTGCTTTAGAGGAGGAAAGAAAGGCTGTAGCAGAAGCTGTTTCTACAGCTACATGGAAGGAACCAGCAAGGGTAAAAGCCATTGGTGATAGAACCGCTGCCCAAGCATTTAAGCTTCTAAGGTTATCTGAACAATGGCAGCAGGTGCATTTTTACGTTAAAGCCGTGGAAGATTTACTGGAATACCTTGATGAAGAAAAGAAGGAATTGGTTAAGCTGCGTTTCTTTAACAATTACCCACCCTGGAAAACAGCAGAGGAGCTAAACATGAGCGAAAGCAATGTTTACCGCTGGCAGGATGAAATTTTGACCTTACTAGCTCATAGGTTAGGGCTATGAGAAGCTTATATTTGGCTTTTAAGGCAATTCATGAGTAAAAATATTACCCGAACTTTTAAATGCCCTTAGAAGGCAAAATAGAGGCTTTTTGCAGGGGTAGGGGGCTTTCAATCATACCAACCCCTTAGCTCCTAGACCGGCGGGGCAGGCTTACGCAAAATTCCGCAGGTTTTGCTTAAGGGGGTATCAGCATGGCCAAAACGGACAAAAAAAGACAAAAGGAAGCCTTATCCATCGAGCAGCTTAATGCCATTGATTTATTGATACTTGGTAAATGCGATAGGGAAGTTGCAGAAGCGGTTGGAGTTGCAAGGCAGACTGTAACCAGCTGGAGACTGTATAATCCCTACTTCCAAGCGGAACTTAACAGGAGAAGGAAAGAGGTATGGGGTGCAGCGGTGGATAAGTTTAGAAGCCTTCTCTTAAAGGCATTGGATACTGTTGAGAAGGCAGTTGAAGAAGGAGACGCAAAAGTGGCAATTGAAGTCCTGCGGATGGCGGGAATGGACATGACGAAAGGAGGAAGCACCTTAGGGAGTTACCTTATTGGTGCTGATGACCCAGAACAGATACTGGAGGAAATAACAGAAAAGAAAGCCAGGGAAGAAAGGCTTAGGGTGTTTCCACCACCTACTGATTGGGAAAAGAAAAAGACCTTGCATGAACTTGAGGAACTGGCAAGAAAGCTTGAAGGGATTACCAAAGCAGATAAGGGAACATAGCGGAACAAAAAATACCCCCCTGCTTCAAAGGAGGGTTTTTCACAAGACCGCAGCAGCTGCCTTCAAAAAACCCCCAGACCAATGCCTTGCATGACGGGGGTTGTTAAGTTTTGTTAAGGTGCAAATGCTGAATGTGATGTAAAAAAAAAGCCTTTTAAAAAAATAGGGAAAATATCGTCATTACCGTCATTATCGTCATACCCGTTGAGTATCAACGGTTTCAGAATGACGATATTTAATTTTTAATCGTCATAGTATCGTCATTATCGTCATTGGTTTTTACTTTATCCTCCTACTTGCCCGTTTACCCATCTGAGCCAGCTTATTAACCGGACTGGCTTTTTCGTGGGCTTTTTTAATGTCATCATGTAGGTAGCGAATGTATCTTTTGGTCATGCTTAAATCCTGGTGCCCCAGTATTCTCTGCAGTGCGAACGGGTCATTGGCTTCTTTAAGAAATTCAATGGCAAAGCTGTGGCGTAATCCGTAGGGTGTAACCTTAACCCCTGCTTTTTTGCAGTATTTTCTCAGTCTTGCTGCCCAGATGTGGCGGTTTAATGGCCTTGCATTTTCAGTAGCAAAAAGCGGTACATCTTCTCCCCACCATGCAGGCCTTACCTTCAGGAACTTCGTCAAAGCCTGGGTAGTGATTGGCGAAAGCACTAAAGTGCGTCCCACACGTGTTTTAGCTGCTTCCTGGCGTATATATAATTCCCTGGCTTCAAGGTTTAAGTCGCTTACCCTCACTTGGAACAATTCACCCGGCCTTGCTCCTGTGTCTATTTGTGTTAAAAGAAGGCAGTAGTCCCTTAACCCAGCATAGCTTCGCTTATCAGGCTGCTGTAGAAGCTTCTTTACGGCCTCCAGGGGAACATGTCTTATTTTGTTCAAATCTTCCTTGGCTTTTCTTATATCCTGGGCTGGGTTGTTAGGCAGATAACCTTCTTTTACACACCAGTTAAAAAAGGCTTTAATGTAGCGGAGGCGAACGTTGCGGTACCCAGGGGAAGAAGGCTGGCTGAAGTATCGAATGACGGCTTTGCGTAATGCTTCATAAGTTGTACCTTGGCAGGTCTCCAGGAACCTACCGACATGACGGCGGTAGTCGTTCAAGGTGCATTGTGCTAATCCGTCTGCTTCTCTTGCAAGGAGGAACTCTTCCAGGGCTAAGGATAAATCAGGCAACCTGGTATTGAGTTTTGCAATTTTCTTCATAAAAAACTACCCCCTCAGGAGCACTGGATTTTTCTGAGGGGGGCTAATCCGTTTAAAATCTCTTAAACCTTGATTTTCTAGGTGGTGCCCGAGGCCGGATTTGAACCGGCACGTCCTAAGGAGGACCCGGGATTTTAAGTCCCGTGCGTCTGCCAAATTCCGCCACTCGGGCAATTTTTATTTTCTTTTGGTTTGCATAAATTAAAAGACTGCCGCAGAGCAGCCTTTTGGAGGCGACGGGCGGATTTGAACCGCCGCATCGGGGATTTGCAGTCCCCTGCCTTAGCCACTTGGCTACGTCGCCAAAAAAAATGGAGCGGGAAACGGGATTCGAACCCGCGACTTCGACCTTGGCAAGGTCGCACTCTACCACTGAGTTATTCCCGCATGTGGTGCCTCAGGGCGGAATTGAACCGCCGACACGAGGATTTTCAGTCCTCTGCTCTACCAACTGAGCTACCGAGGCATAGTGGCGGAGCTGACGGGAGTCGAACCCGCGATCTCCGGCGTGACAGGCCGGCATGTTAGACCACTACACCACAGCTCCTTAATGGTGGGCGGTACAAGATTTGAACTTGTGACCCCCTGCTTGTAAGGCAGGTGCTCTCCCAGCTGAGCTAACCGCCCGAGCTCCTGGCACGACATTAGTATAAAGGAGAAACCTTAAAAAGTCAAGGGTAATTTAGTGCTTATTGGCTTCTCTCTTAACTGGACACAGTAATTATAACATGGTAAAAATAAAACAGTCAAATTTTTATTTTAAATAATTTAGACTAAAAAGATGTCGTTTAGTTAGCTGCTGCACCTTCTTTTTTATAAAGCTTTATAAAATCGAAAATAAATTTTAGTTCTTTTTCATTACAGTTGGATATTAATCTTAGTACCGATTGGACTTTTTCATCGCACAACAGCATTTTAAGGTCTGGGCTCATTTGTTCTATAAACTGCTCTAAACAGAAATCATCATCATTTATGATAAAGTAGCAAGGGGAGACGCCCAGTTCCTTTGCGATTTTTTCTATTGTTTGTAATGAAGGCTGAACCCTTCCTTGTTCAATTTGCCCAATAAGCCCTGCAGAGACGCCGGCTCCCTTTGCCAATTCTGCTTGGGTAATGCCCTGTTCCTCTCTGAGTTTTTTCAGCTTTTTCCCCAATCCCGTGGGTTCATTTAAAATTTTTCCTAATGGTATATCTAAAACTTCAGATATTTTTTTTAAAGTTTTTATAGAGGGCTTAACATTTCCCCTTTCAATTTCACTTAAATACGAAGAAGAAATTTCCAATTTTTGGGCCAGCTCTGTAAGAGTTAAACCTTTTTTATTTCTTATCAACCTCAGCTTTGTTCCTAAATTGATATCCTGAGCTTCTAAAAGCTGACTTTTATCTATATTTAAGGCTTCTGCGATTTTTTGAATTGTTTTAAGGGATGGATTTGTTAAGCCCTGTTCAATTTCACTCATGTAGGAAACGGAAATATCTGCCTTCTTCGCGAACTGGGAAAGAGTATAACCCCTTTCTTCTCTAAGCTTTCGTATTTTTGCGCCATCTACTTTCATTTAGTACCCCCAAGAATTTCAGTATTTATAGTAAAACTATTATTTAGGTAAAGTATAAGTTGTTTTTTTGCCATTGTCAATTGTTTATTTTAAGGGTACTAATTTCCAATATGTTTTCTTTAATTCTCGTGTATAGATAATAGGAACCAAAACCCAGAGATATATTAATTGCAGCTAAATAAAAGTAGATTTTTAAGAGCCAATAGGTTAGCCAATTCTGCATTAGAAAGCTTAATATTGTTAAATATACTGCTGCTAAGAAAAATGATTTTACCAGTTTTTTGTACCGGAGTTCTTTTTTCCTCAGAGATAGTAGTTTGTTTTTTTTATTTTCCTGCAGTTCAATTTCTTTAATTTCATTTGTCGTTGGACATATTTTGTGTTTAGAAAGTTTTACCCATTCCAATAATTTTGTTTTGTCTGCCAAAATAATTTTAATCCCTTTATCATTGATGGAATGAGCGTAATCTATTGCCCAATCTGAAAAAGAAGAAGTGGTAATAAAAATACCCTGTCTAATTCCTACACTTTTTATTGCAGTAGCAAATACTTTTAGTTCTTCTTGACTTATTTCTTTTTTTTCGTCATATTTTCTGCAGTTTACTGCTATGGGAGCATTATTATAAATGCCGATAATATCTATATTTTTTGAGTTTAAACTGTTATTAATCTGCATTTTTGAAAAACCTTTGATGCCATTTAATATCTGGGTGATAAAAATTTTAAATTCTCCATTAAGATCCATTTTCATGATTTTATTAAAAATGTATTTTTTAGCAGTTACTTGCATCCTCTTTTCATTAATTATTTCTCTTTGTTTTTTTTCTTTGTTTGACAATAACCAGTGAAATACTAAAGCGGACAGCAGTGAGAAAATTATGGATGGGTATAAATCAAAATATCTAGCCCAAAGGGAGAGAAACAAAAAAAAGAATAAAAGTCTTAAGGAAACAAAATCCATTGCTTTAGCAAGTCTTCCTCTTTGATCAAGGGCTTTAGGATTAAAACCGCTGTTATCATCATTACTTATTATGATTTCAAAAACGTTTAATAATTCTTGCCAAATGAATTTGACGACTTTCAAGCCTCTTATTTCCATTTTTATACACCCCTTCATTTAAAAAAGTATGTGCTTTTATTGTTTTTTTTAAAATTGCCTGTTTGAGAAAACAGAAAAGATATTAAAACTAAATTGTCAATGTTCTATAAAATATTAAAAATATATTTATTAAAGGTTGACAGCTTTAAATGGGAATGCTACTTTAAAATTAAAGGACTAACCATTATACAAATAAACCATATTACCATTTCAGGCCAAAAAAATATTTCAAAGACAGCAAGGGGGGGATGAATTTTTAAGTTGATTTTTTGAAGGTTAAGATTTTAGAAAACTTAAAACTAAACTATGGGGAGGTATTGATGTATGGGTAAAACAGCTCTTTTAATTGTTGACATGCAGAACGATTTCTGCTTGCCTGGGGCACCTTTTGAGGTAACAGGGGCAATGAAGGTAGCTGAAAAAATTAAAGAGGTTTTGGAAGCATGCCGTAAGCATGGGCTTCCTATAGTTCATGTTATAAGGTACTACAGACCAGATGGAAGCGATGTAGAAATTACAAGGTATGAAGCATTTAAAAAGGCCGGAGGAGCATTAATTGAAGGAACTAAAGGAGCGGAAATTGTAGATATCCTTAAGCCCAAAGAAGGAGAGTATGTAATTATAAAGCAAAGATGGAGTGCATTTTTCCAAACTGAGCTGGATGTTCTGCTCAAGCGCCTTGGAGTTGATCAGGTGGTAGTTACAGGTGTCCAAACACCAAACTGCATAAGAGGAACCGTATGGGATGCCAATTCTCTAGATTATGAAGTTGTAGTGCTAACTGATGCCACAGGGGCAAAAACACAAGAAGTGCATGAAGCTAACCTCTATGATATGAAAAATATTGGAGTTAAGTTAATGACAGCAGAAGAGTTTATCAATACGCTGCCTAATCCGCCTAAAGATAATCTTATTGCTAAGATTCGCAAGGATATAGAAGGGAAGTAAATAAGCACAAGATTTAAGTAAAAGAATTACCCTTTATTTGCTTAAAAGGGGGGATAAAGGTGGAAAAAGAATTTGATCGAAGTTATATTTATAGGGTTATTGCAGCGTTTTGTATTGGTTGGGCAATAATTTATGCTGACCGAACTTGTTTATATCCAATGCTTAAAATTATCGGAGAGGAATTTAAATTAACAGGAGCACAAACAGGAGCAATAACCAGTGCATATTTTTTGTGCTATGTAGCTATGCAGATACCTGCGGGTATGTGGGGAGATAGGTACGGACTCAAAAGAATACTTGTTTTCATGTATCTACTTGCTGGTATAGGGATGTTACTTACGGGATTGATGGCATCAAGTTATTTAACCTTGCTGGTATTCGTAGCCCTTCACGGTATAGGAGCCGGTGCTTATTACCCTGCTGCTTATGGTACCACTTTAAATACTGTTCCACCAGAGACAAAGGGTCTTAGTACTGCAATAATAAACTCTGGAATGTCTTTAGGTTTGGCACTGGGGTTAATTAGTGCAGGACCCATTTATAATTATACTCACAATTGGAGGATGCCTTTTTTAGTACTGGCTGTACCTACAATTCTTATGGCTTTAGTATATCAATTAGTGTTAAAGGATATTAGACCTCCAAAAGGAGAACAGGTTCCTTTTTCTGAAATACTTAAGGATAAAAATTTAATGCTCATCAACTGTGCAATTTTCTGTTCCTTATATGGCTTTTGGACTGTTGTAACATGGGGACCTACATTCTTCCAAACAGAACGCGGTTTGACGCTGACTATTTCAGGGCTGTACACAGCAATTGTTGCTGTAGCTGCAATTCCGGCCGCACTTACCATAGGAAGATCTTCGGACCGCTATGGACGCAAAAAGCTTTCACTGATTCTACTTCCACTTGCGGCTGTGACGGTATTTGCAACTGGTTATGTAAAATCATTAACTGCTTTAATAATTGTTTTAATTTGCTACGGATTGGTAGGCAAGCTGACATGGGATCCAATTGCAGTTTCTTGGGTAGGAGATCATGTTTCAGCTACCAAACCCCAGGCGATGGGTACGGCAGTTTCTTTATTCAATTTTTCAGGGATGCTGTCATCTATAGTTGCTCCGATAATCAGCGGGTGGCTGAAAGATATAACAGGTTCTCTGCAGACCTCATTTTATCTAGGTGGAGTCATAGTGCTGTTGGGAACACTTTTTGTAGCATTTGTTGATGAAACAGTAAAAGTTAAGGTGGAAAAAATACAGCAGCGTAAATTAAATAAAACATAAATTAAATTAAAAAGCTGAAAAACAAAAAAAATAAAAATAAATTTTTCCGATATAATTAATAGGCAAGCATTTAATATTATGCTTGCTTTTTTATTTTTCTTCCATTAAGCATTGCAATTTTATATTTTCGTAAACTGTTTTTTTAAAGCTGTTTATTTAAAAGGATTTTATAAATTTATAACCGAATTACATTCCTATTAGCAGCCATTGAAAATAAATTGGGGGAACGAAAATTGATTGAAATAAAAGGACTTACTAAGATATATAAAACTCCAGGACAGGAGATTAAGGTTCTTGATAACGTAAATCTTTATATTAAAAAAGGAGAGATCTTTGGCATCATAGGACTCAGTGGAGCGGGAAAAAGCACCCTTGTTCGCTGCATTAATATGCTGGAAAAGCCAACCAGCGGTCAGATTATTGTTGATGGGCAGGATATTACTGCTTTAAACAGCAGGGAGCTTCGAGCTGCAAGACAAAAAATTGGAATGATCTTTCAGCATTTTAATCTTCTTTCTTCTCGTACTGTATTTAATAATGTAATGTTTCCCCTTGAAATTGCTGGTGTTCCTCGCCGGGAAGCAGACAGGAGAGTAAAAGAACTTTTGAAATTAGTAGGTCTTGCAGATAAAGCAGAAGTTTACCCCGGGCAATTAAGCGGTGGGCAGAAACAAAGGGTTGGGATAGCAAGGGCCTTGGCAAATGATCCTAAAGTGCTTCTTTCTGATGAGGCAACATCTGCTTTAGACCCCCAAACTACAAGATCAATTCTTGGTTTGCTGAAGGATATAAACCGGAGGCTCAATCTAACTATTTTGCTGATTACCCATGATATGAATGTAATAAAAGAAATATGCGATCGGGTGGCAGTGATTCATAATTCAAAAATAGTGGAAGTGGGGGATGTTTTGGAAATATTTTCTAATCCCCGCACCCCTATTTCCCGCAATTTTATTAACACTGTAATGAACAGAGATATTCCCGAAGAACTGCTCTATCGCTCTAAACAATTGGGGGCGAGTATGACGGCAAAATTGATACGGGTAACATTTATAGGGGAATCAGCTGAGGAGCCGGTTATAACTTCCATGATAAAAAAATATAATGTGAAGGCTAATATTCTCTACGGTAATATAGATCGTATAAAAGGAAAACCCTTTGGAAACTTAACTTTAGAGCTTTTGGGAGAACCTGCTCTAGTGGATAAAGCTGTGAATTATTTGAAGAATTTGGATCTAGAAGTAGAGGTGTTAAATGGTGATTGAGCTTAATTCATGGTTTGCAGATAAGCTGCTTACTGCAACGTGGGAAACATTATATATGGTAATTATTTCTACTTTTTTCAGCTATCTTTTTGGACTGCCCTTAGGAGTTATTCTGGTGACTACATCTGAAGGACATATACTTGAAAGCAAAGGAGTAAATAGGGTTCTGGGAGCTATAGTAAATGCAACTAGATCCATACCCTTCATTATATTTTTAATTCTGCTGATTCCCTTAACTAGGTTGATAGTGGGGACTTCAATCGGAACTGTAGCTTCAATAGTTCCTTTAACCCTTGCAGCAATTCCTTTTGTTGCTCGATTGGTGGAAACATCCCTCAAAGAAATTGATTGGGGCTTAATTGAGGCAGCTCTTTCTATGGGAGCCAGTGCATGGCAGGTGATCCATAAAGTTTTAATTCCTGAAGCCAAGCCTTCCCTTATACTTGGTGTTGCTATTACCGCTATTAACTTGATCGGTTATTCAGCTATGGCTGGTATTGTGGGAGGAGGTGGTCTTGGAACTTTAGCATATTATTACGGCTACCAAAGATATGAAACGCCGGTGATGTGGGCAACGGTAATAGTGCTAATTATTATGGTTCAAGGCATTCAAATGATTGGTGATGCTTTAGCAGCAAAAGTAATTAGCAGGAGGAGGTAGAAAGGTGAAAAAATTTTTTGCACTTTTAGTTATCTTGGGTTTGCTCATATGTTTTGCAGCTGGCTGCGGCGGTGCAGATGAAAATGCTTCTTCCGGGGGAGATGCTGCACCAACAAAGTTGGTAGTAGGAGCTACGGCTAAGCCCCATGCTGAAATACTTGAGGTTGTAAAGCCTATGCTGAAAGAACAAAATATAGAACTTGAAATAAGAGTATTTACTGATTATGTACTTTTGAATCCAGCCCTTAAGGATGGGCAGATAGATGCCAATTTCTTTCAACATATTCCCTATTTAGAGGACTACAACAAAAAGAACAATGCTAATTTAGTGTGGACAGTAAAAGTACATACAGAGCCAATGGGGGTTTACTCTAAAAAAATTAAAAACCTTAATGAGCTAAAAGAAGGCTCAACAGTGGGTATCCCAAATGATACCACTAATGGCGGCCGGGCTTTAGCAGTGCTCGAAAGGGCAGGACTTATAAAGCTTAAAGAGGGTGTAGGAGTAACAGCTACAGAGAAAGATATTGTGAGCAACCCCAAAAATTTGAAGATTCAAATGATGGATGCTGCAATGCTGCCCAGGGCATTGGAAGATTTGGACATTGCTGTAATAAACAGCAATTATGCTCTTGAAGCTAATCTTATACCAGCTAGGGATGCTATTTTTATGGAGCCCAAAGATTCACCCTTTGCCAATGTGCTGGTAGTAAGACCGGAGGATAAGGATAAAGAGGCTATAAAAAAGCTGGGAGAAGCTCTCCAATCAGAGGAAGTTAAAAAGTTTTTGGAAGAGAAATATAGTGGAAGCGTTGTTCCAGCCTTTTAGAATTAAAAAGGGCTTTGGTATTATATAGAAATGTAAGCTTGTCCCCAGCAGTGAGTGGGCAGGCTTAACTTTTATAATGCAGAATAAAAAATTTTTATTTAAAATGTATTTAAAAGAAAGTGAAAAGTAAGTTGTTACTTTTCAAATGGAGGTATATTTAATGAAAACTAATAACAAAATGCCTAAATTGAATCCCTATCTTATAGGTTTAATAATTTTATCTTTTGCGGTGGGAATTCTGGTATATGACCATCTTCCTGAGAAAATACCCATACACTGGAATTTAGAAGGAGAAGTGGATGCATATGGTAATAAATTTTTTGGCATCTTTTCACTGCCCTTTTTGACTCTTGCAGTATATCTGCTTATGATTGTACTTCCCAGAATTGATCCTAAAAGTGAAAGTTATGCTCAATTTACAGGTGTTTACAATGTGTTTACAACACTTTTGGTGCTTTTTCTTCTTTCTTTGTATGGGTTGGTGCTTCTTGCTGCGTTTGGTTATCAGATCAATGCTGGCTTGGTGGTCAGATTAGGATTGGGGATTCTGTTTATAGTTTTGGGAACTCAGCTGCCCAAAATAAAACATAATTATTTTTTTGGAATTAAGACACCCTGGACTCTTGCAAGTGAGGATGTATAGGAAAAGACCCATAAAGTTGGGGGAGTATTATTTATTTTTGGTTGGGGGAGTATTATTTATTTTTGCAGGTGCAATCATAATTCTAAGCATACTTTTTAATGATAATGTGGGGTTTTATATTACAGTGCTTTCAATACTGTTAATAACAGTTTTTTCAATTCTTTATTCTTATTTTTTATATCAGAAAAACGACAGCAGCGGTGCATGAACAAATAATTAGGAGTGAAAAATTATTTTAAAATTTGGGAGTTTTCTTTAATGAAAAGAGAATTGGAAAAACCAGTTGAATTAGGTGAAATAATTAAACTAAAAATACACGACTTAAATCATGCCGGTGAAGGTGTTGGAAGATTTGAAGGTTTTACAGTTTTTGTTCCGTATGCACTGCCTGGAGAAAGTATTTATGCTGTTGTTGAAGAGGTAAAAAGCAGTTATGCTAGGGGCAGAGTGGTTAGTTATACTGATCTATCGGATGAACGTATTGATCCTTACTGCACTTCATATGGTAAATGCGGAGGGTGTCATCTTCAGCATGTAAACTATGAAGCTCAACTTAAATTTAAAGAATTAATTGTTAAAAGAGCGTTAAGAAGAATTGGCGGAATAGAGGAAATAAATATTCGTCCTCCCATTGGAATGGAAAACATAAAAGGTTATAGGAATAAAGCAGAGTATCCCTTTACAGAATATAATGGTAAGCTTTTTGCAGGCTTTTTTAAAACGCGATCCAAGGAAGTAGTTCCCATTGATGACTGCGGGCTGCAGCATCCTTTATCTGAAAAAGTACGGAAATCTTTTGTTAGAATTGCAAGAAAAATGAGGCTGAAAGCCTTCTGCGCAGAAACAGGCATGGGACATCTTAGGCACCTAGTTGTTAGGGTGGGAGTTTTTACTGGGGAAGTTATGGTTATTGTAGTAACGACCTTGGGCTGCAAAAAAAGTACATTAAAAAGGGCAGCAGAACTTTTAGTGGAAGATGTTCCTGAAGTAAAAAGCGTATTTCAAAGCATTAAAATTAATAATAAAAACCCAAACGTAATGGGGGAAAAGTTATTTCACATATATGGAGAAAAATATATAACAGAAAAAATAGGCTCCTTTAAATATCTCATTTCTCCTGAAACATTTTTTCAGGTAAATTCTATTCAGGCTGAAGTTTTGTTTGATAAGGTTCATCAGTATTCTGAGCTGGCTGGAAAGGAAACAGCTGTGGATGCTTACTGTGGTGTGGGAGCAATTTCATTATTTCTGGCACAGAAAGCTAAAAAGGTTTATGGAATAGAAATATCAAAAAAATCCATTGAAAATGCCTGGAAAAATGCAGAATTGAATGGGCTTAAAAACATTGAATTTTATGCAGGAGATGTGGTGGAAATTGTTCCTCAACTGCCGATAATGGAACCTCATGTTGTGGTTCTTGATCCTCCACGTAGCGGGTGTGAAAAGAAAGCCCTTCAAACACTGCTTGCTTTAAAACCCCAAAGAATCATATATGTTTCCTGCAACCCTGCAACATTGGCTAGAGATCTTTCTTTTATTGTTAACAATTCTAGTTACCAATTGAAAGAAATCCAGATAGTTGATATGTTTCCACAGACCTATCATGTGGAATGTGTTGCACTGTTAAAATGAAATTATGGATTGTAGGTATATATGGTTTATGTTAGAGAAGATTTAGGCGTTATTGTTTTTAAAATGGGTTTGAGAGAAGGGCAGGATGTTTTTAATGGAAGAAATAAGGGTTAACATTGGAGATATTCTACTCTGCCTTTCCAGTGCACAAAATATAATTTCTCCTATTATTTCCAGACATAATGAGCAGGTGGCATATCTTTCTTTTAAGTTGTGTGAACAATTGAATATATCTAGCCCAAAAATAGAAGATGTCTTTTTGGCTGCTTTGGTTCACGATATTGGTGCTTTATCTGTGGATGAACAGTTAGAACTAATTGAGACGGAACCGCCGAATGTAAACAGCCATGCATTTAAAGGGGCTAAATTAATAAAAGATTTTGCACCTCTAAAGGCTGCTTCTTATATTATTAAATATCACCATCTGCCGTGGGATTACGGCAGAGGTAATAGGTATATGGGGGAATCTGTACCGGCAGGAAGTCATATAATACACTTAGCTGATAGAGTATGTGCTCAGTTTAAAACTAAATATAATGTTATATCTCAGGTACCTCAGGTGTTAGAATCAATAGAAAAACATAAGGGAGCTCAGTTTGTTCCTGAGTATGTTGATGCACTTTGTGAACTTAGCAGAAAGGAATACATTTGGCTGGATTTAATGTCTGATGATCCCATAGGTAAACTTCCTGAAGGAATTATGGGTGTGATTGTGTTGGAAATGGAAAAATAGTCGATTTATTAATAGACAATTTTAACGAAATAAATAGTATCAGGGAATATGCGCAAAAGAAAGCAGAAGAATTTTATAATAAATTTTTTGCTGATTAAATTAATTAATACAAAAATTTGCTTTAAGGTCTATCTCCCCTTTCTATAATTAGATTAGAAAAGATTTGCTGAGATTTTGCAGCTTCATCTGATGCCATTTTAAACAGTCTGCGCAAATTATTATCAATTACTTCTGTTTGAATTAAGGAATAGGCAAGTGCAGCCATTCTAGTATCCTTTTCATAATCTTGGAGCATGTCCATATCAGAAAATTTCATAAAAATCACTCCTTAGTTATACTTTCATAGTATGATTGCAGAATACGAGCTAATTTTCTTAATTTGTTGGCTTCCACTTTAAAGGCTTCAGCGACTTTTTTGTCAACGGAATTTGCTGAATAAAATTCACATTTTCGAGCAGCCACTTCTGTTTCACTTATGACTTTTATTAAATATGCTCCTTCTTTTATTCTCTGAATAGTAGTAGGGTCAAATTCCCTGAGCATGGGCTTATCAACATTTGACAATTTCATTTTTTTTCTGATCATTATTTGAAAACCCCCGTTTTTTATTTTTAAATTCCCTATTAGGTTTAATTCTTATTCACAATAAGGTTAGGAAATTATTTCAATAAAAATTGTATTAAATCTTAAGAAGGCGGGAAAAAATCCGCCTTTTTGAAATTTTATAGCAACATTTACAAAATATTTGACTTTTAATCTTTATATATTCGGTAAAACTAAGTGTAGAAAGGAGGGAAAAACATTGGCAGGTGGGCAGAGAACAAATCAAATATTAGTTCCCCAAGCTAGAAAAGCTATGGATCAGTTTAAATGGGAAACTGCCAAACAGGTGGGGATAAATCTATCTCCTGGAGATTATGGAGGAGATATTCCTTCTAGACTTTGGGGAGCTGTGGGTGGCCATATGGTTCGCCAGATGATTCAGTCTTATCAGCAGAGCCTTGTGGGTGCTCAAGGTATGGGTACTCAAGGCATGGGGGCTCAAGGTCAAGTTCAGGCAACCACTACACCTCAACCCAGCCAGTATCAAACTAATCAATAAATGCAGTGGAAAAAAGTATGAAAACCCTGCAGTAAAATTGATTTTACTGCAGGGTAAATTTTTGGGTTAAACTTTAATTTGTATATTTATTTTCCAATAAAATGCTGAGTAAACATTTTGCCGTAGGGACCACCGCTGATGATTCCTACTCCTACATGGGTAAAATTAGGATTTAGGATGTTTGCCCTATGTCCTGGGCTATTCATTAGATTTCTGTGAGCGATTTCTACAGAAGGAGCTCCTGCAAGGTTTTCTCCGGCAATTCTGTAGGTTATTCCCTGACTTCTCATTAAATCAAAGGGTGAACCGTAAGTAGGTGATTGATGTGAAAAGTAATTTTTATTTATCATATCTTGACTTTTCATTCTAGCTGTTTTTACGAGCCTCATGTCTACAACTAATGGGGCAAGGCCGCGGCTGGTTCTTTCTTTATTTATTAAATTAATCATCTGCTGTTCTTCCGCTGTTAAACCCGCTAAATTTTCCTGCTGATTATCATTAGATTGGTTGTTTTTATCTTCTGGGATTTCATTTGTTCCATTATTATTGGGTATGGGTTTTTTATTTATGATTATGGGGTAGTAAATTTTATATACAAAATTTGTTTTGGTTAGTTTTATATAGTAATCACTAATAGTTTGTTTATATGCTTTTGAGATTCCGCTGTATCCCCATGCAGTTAGGGGTAGGTTTATTATTAATACTGCCGTTAATAGCAGACATATGTAGACGAGAAAACGATTTTTTTTGAGCTTCATTTTTTACATTTGCCTCCCTTTTTGTTATTAAACAGGTACCTTTACCCGGGTAAAGTTAAATAAACCTGTTTAGGTAATTATTTTCTTTTCTGATTTAATTTGCCCTTTAAGAAATTGTTTCCATTTCTTTGATAAAAAAAGACTGCAAAAAATAATGCAGTCTTTTATAATAAATGTTTACTAATTTTTTTATACACTCTTAAGTTACATTTTTGACTATTAAATCAACTACAGGAGTAAGATTTTCATCCATTACCTGCTGGGCTGGAATACTGAGGGTTAATACTTTTTCTTCGTCGCCTTTTTTATAATCTACACATAGGTTTAAGCGCAGTGAATGTTCCAGCTGGTAAAATTGGCGGATGCTGATGACATTTGGAGCCTTTTTCATAACCATTTCCTGCAGCATGGGAACAACTTCTTTGCATTTCTTTTCGAACTCTGTAGAAGAAATATTATACATAGTTAAATTCCTCCCCTTTTTATATCTCCCCCCATAAATTCGTTAAGACAGCCAAATTTCCTTTTAATTTTTTATAAGTATTTATAAGTTTTTAAATTTGTACAGCTCTTATACATCTCGTTTAATTACTTAACTGGTATTGAGATATTTGTTAAGGCTTCACCTGCCTCATCTGAGAAATTTGGTTTTGTCGCAAGATCGCCCAGAGAAACTATACCCACAAGTTTACCATTTTCCACAACAGGCAGTCTTCTTATTTGGTGTTCAGCCATTATCTTTGCAGCTTCTTTTACATTGATTTCAGGATTTACTGTAATAAGTTTTTTGGTCATGATTTCTGATGCTTTGACTTTTGTTGCATCTTTTTCTTCGGCTACGCATCTCAACACTATATCTCTGTCTGTAATTATTCCCACAGGACGTTCACCATCAACCACAGGAACAGCACCTATGTTTAAATCACGCATTTTACGAGAAGCTTCTAAAACATTTGATTCCAGTGAGACTGTAGCTACATTTTTTGTCATAATATCCTTTAGTTTCATTTTATTCTCCCTTCCCTAGTATTAAAAATTTTTGATTTAAAGTTTTAGTATTAGAATGTACAATTAGTTGTTTTTTAAACATGTTATTGTTTGAAGATATTGAATACATCGTTTCTTTGTAGAAGATACTATTTTAGAGGTGGTTAATTTGGATAGATTAATGGACAGCTGCAGATTTTGCGGAGGTTATTTAGAAGAAAGCACTTCAATGGTAAAAACTCATTGGAGAGATAGAACAATTACCATAGATAATGTTAATTGCTGGATATGCAATACATGTGGCGAGGTTTATGTAAGTCCCGACATGGCTAAAAAAATAAAAGCTCTTGAAAGACCCTTGGATAGAGAAGAATTCTTGATAAAGCCTTATTTATATAAAAAGATATAAAAAAGAATTTAGAAATTTAGATATAATTAAAAAGTGGGGATTACTCAGGTGCTTGAGAAAATTATAAACAGATTAAAAAGTGTAGGAATTAAAAAAAAGAATAGCGGAGATACCCAACTTAAAGGGTCATTAGAAAACAAAGTTTCTGAAGTAAAAAAGGATCAAGAAATACAAACTTTTAAAAATGTTGAAAAATCTCTTAAAAAGCTTGAATCCCTCGTTGCTTTAGAAAATGTAAAAGAGCAGGTAGAAAAACTCACTGCGTTTGCTTGGATGTGTAAAATGCGAGAACAAAGGGGTCTGACCAATCAGCCCCTTAGCCTTCATATGGTTTTTATGGGAAATCCCGGTACAGGGAAAACTACAGTGGCCCGTATCTTGGGGGAAATTTTACATTCAATAGGAGTTTTAGAAACTCCTAATGTAGTTGAAGTTTCTAGGGGAGACCTCGTAGGAGAATATATCGGACAGAGCCTGCCAAAGGTAAATAAAATTATTTCGAAAGCTAAAGGTGGGATACTGCTTATTGATGAGGCTTATAGTATTGTCCGCAGCGATTCTGTTAGGGATTATGGATATGAGGTTGTTGATCATCTTGTAAAAGTGATGGAAGATAAAAGAGACGAAATAATGATTGTTTTTACAGGATATCAAAAGGAGATGGAAAACTTTTTAAATGTAAATACGGGATTAAAATCTCGTATTAATTACCACTTAACTTTTCCTGATTATACTGCGGAAGAGCTGCTTAAAATTTTTATCTATTTGGCTTCTCAGAGGGATTTTGAAGTGGCTCCTTGTGCTGTAGAAAAATTAAGGAAAAGCCTTTGTCCCCATCCTGATAATGGAAGATATGTGCGAAATATATTGGAGCAGTCCATAATTAAAAAAGCCGTGAACATGTATAAATATAAAAAAATAGGTGACTTAAAAACCCTAACAGTTGATGATATAATAATTCCTACTTTAAGTACAAATCGCGGCAGAGTAGGATTTGTTTAGATAAAAAAAGGGCCTGACACGGCCCTTTTTAATTTATTTTTTATTCTTGAATTATGTTGTACTTAAGTATAAATAGGGCTAAGAAGCTGTGGATGGCAAAGCTCAGCAGAAAAGTAGCCATTAGATCCCAGTTTATAAAGGTGATAAATCCTGCGTTAGTTATAAGACCTAAAACAATGGTAGTTAATGTTGTAAAAATTAAAATCCAGCATAAAAGCATATTTTTTTTACTGAATATTGGTGTATAATAGGAAAAAATTATTACTGCTGGAATCCATAAAGCAGCAGAAAATATAGGAAAGCCTAAAGCAGGGTAAAATGCTGTTTTAAACTGCCACAGACCCAGTAATGGTACTAAAAAAAACAAGAATCAGCATGGGTAAAAGAAAACTTGCAACAATTCCCAGGGGTAGAAGCTTGTATAATTCTTCCCGGGGGACAACGACTATAGAAACTATGCTTAAAAATAAAAATATAACGAACCAAATTAAGTTTTCATCAAGCATTTAAAACCACCCTTTCTTTAGTTTGAAAAATATTACTTTCAGCCATATTGTTGGCTTAATTTATAAAAAAAATGCTTTAAAATTAAAATTAAAAGGAAAGTGAGAGTATAAATGAAAAGGAAAAGTCTAATAAGTCTGGAAGAAGCTCTTAGCCTTAATGAAGATGAAGTAAAAACCCTTTTTTCAAATTACTTAAACCCTGGAATGGCTAAAGCTTTTGAGCTGTTGGGATTTGATAAGGTCTATATTAAAGCTTCCGGAACTGTTCTTAGAGATAGAAAGGGCAATAAATATTTGGATTTTTTGGGGGGGTTTGGTTCACTAAATTTAGGTCATAATCCTAAAAAAGTGATCGAAGCCCTTCAGCTGGTTGAAGATAGGCCAAATATCCTTCAGACAAGTTTAAATCCTGTTGCAGCTGCTTTAGCTCATAATTTAGCTGTGATTACTCCAGGAGAACTTTCACGAACTTTTTTCTGCAACAGTGGAACTGAAGCTGTGGAAGGAGCTATAAAGCTTTCTCGTGCCGCTACGGGTAAGAAAAAAATAATATACTGCAGAAATTCCTTTCACGGTAAAACTATGGGTTCCTTATCAGTTACAGGTCGTGAAAAATATCAAAAAAAATTTACGCCGCTTATTCCCCACTGCATTTCTATTCCCTTTGGAGATGCTGATGCTTTAGAAAGGGAACTAAAACAGCATAAAGATGTGGCTGCTTTTATAGTAGAACCCATTCAAGGTGAAGGTGGAATTATTGTTCCTCCAGAAGGGTATCTTAAGCAAGTTAGGGAGTTATGCACCCAATATGAAGTGCTTTTGATAATTGATGAGGTGCAAACAGGATTCGGAAGAACTGGTAAAATGTTTGCGTGTGAACATGAGGGAGTTGTACCTGATATTCTATGTCTTGCTAAATCTTTGGGTGGTGGAATAATGCCGGTGGGTGCATTTATTACGAAACCTGATATATGGGATAGAGCTTATGGAGGACTGCAGAATTTTTCTCTGCATACTTCCACCTTTGGAGGATGTACTCGCAGCGTAGCAGCAGCTTTAGCGGCAATAGAGGAAATTATAAAAATGGATCTTCCTAAACAGGCAGCTGAAAAGGGCAGTTATTTTATTGCAAAACTTAGGGAAATTACTGATAAACATCCTTTAGTAAAAGAAGTTCGCGGAAAGGGGCTTTTAATTGGTATTGAATTTAAGGATTCAGGAAATATTTTAGATAAATTAGCCAGCGGTGTTGCAAAAAAAATAAGTCAGGATTATTTTGGAGCTTTTGTAGCTGGAGAACTTCTAAACAGATACCGGATAATAACAGCTTATTCCCTCAATAATTACAACACCATTAGGCTTGAACCGCCTTTAATAGTTACCTATGAACATCTGGATTATGTACTTAATGCTGTTGACGAGATATTAAAAAACAATCGTTCTACTGGGAAAATTATTTTTACCGGTGTGAAAAATGCAGTTGAATCTTTTTTCCGCAGTAAAATGAAAAATGGCAAAAAAAATAATAAATAGCTGTTTGGCGAAATATCTTTTAGATTGCTTTAAAAAGCAATCTTAAACTGCTTTTTAGGTGATTTCTTGACTTTTTAATTTTTATGTATCATAATAACTCTAGAAAGCCCTATACAGATTGGATATTGATTATAGATGGGTCTGTAGCTCAGTGGGAGAGCGCCTGCTTGACGCGCAGGAGGCCGCAGGTTCAATTCCTGCCGGACCCACCATTAAGTTCTGGAATTTTCCAGAACTTCTTTTTTTTTTGTAAAAATTGGGTTTGTATTTTTGTGAATGATGAAGATGAGAACTTTTGTATAAGAAGAAAGTGTAAAAGGTCGAAATGTTTAGTAATTCCCTCAAATCATTGGGAAACCTAGCTTTTCAGCGGTGCAGCGGTTGTATACTATGATATACACGGACATATAATAGTAGCACAGAAGAAAAGAGGTGCAGTCATGGCAGACAAAATAAGTATTTATGCGTCCAGAGATATTCATTATATTTATAAAAATTTATGCAGTAAGAATAATATTTTAAAAAGATATGGAATTGATATTAAATTACATTTTAAAGAATCTGGTGAATTTAAATTATTGGAATGCATTAATAATAAAGAATTAGATGAAAGTTCATCTAATCTGCTGCGTAAATATATATCCGCTGTAATTGCAGATTTAATTGTTGGCAGATGGATAAAAAGAGATATTTGGAATCTTATTAATGTCAATTATAAAGGTTTGAGAAATAGTGATAAAAAGAGATTATATAAACGAGTAGTGGAAATGTATCAGCAACGTTTTTTAAAATTCTCGAATTTAAGGAATTTGACTGTAGAAAAACTTTTTATCCATTTTTGCGGCAATGGTCGATTGAACATTGACGGTTTTTTGAGGTTTCGTTTCAAGGAAGTTTTTTTTTGACCTTAAAGATTTTGTAAATGCTGCAGCAGAAGAATTTTTGCTGGAGAAAGAATATGATGATTTTATTGATCTGCTAAAATATTTTGTAAACATGCAAAAACCTCAAATAAAAAAAGTTAATGTAATTTTGTATCGTTCGGGAAAATTTAAGATTTTAGATAGTGAATATAGGAAAATAGATAACGATAGTTTGGAATGTTTGATACTTGATTTTGCGGAGAACGATCTTACCAATGAGGATCTGCTGATAAGCGCTTTAATAACTATAGCCCCAGAAGAAATTAAGATGCATCTTCCTGATTATGTTTCCTTTTCATTTATTGAGACTGTAAAAAAAATATTTAATAATAGGGTTGAAATTTGCAGCGGTTGTCCAAACTGTATGCATATAAGGCAAAAGGAATCTTAATTTCCAAAACCGGTGGCACAGCCGGTTTTTAAATTTTTTGGGTTTTTGCTACCTTATCTGCTATACTAATATGGGACAAAATTTATGAAAGGGTTATAATTTTGTCAGTGAAGCTTTTAATTATTCCTCTAATAGGTGCTTTTATTGGTTGGGTTACTAATAAATTGGCTATCAAGTTTCTTTTTTGGCCTTTAAAACCAATAAAAATACCCTTTATAAGATACGAAATTCAAGGAGTTCTTCCAAGACGAAGAAAGGAAATAGCTGCAACTGTTGGATTAGTAGTGGAAAGGGAACTTCTTTCCGCAAAGGATCTGATTAAATATTTGAATTCTTTCTATACCAAAGAAAAGATTATTGAAAAGGCTGTTTTAGAGTTAAAAAGAGCAGTTTTAAACAGTGTGCCCAAATATATACCTTTCAAGAAAAGTTTATCCGAGTTTATCGAAAGCAGATTATTAAATGGGCTTCCAAAAATTATTGAGAGTATCAGCAGCAGTATTTCAGAAGATTTAAAAAACAGTTTTGATCTTTCTAAATCTATTGAAGAAAAGCTTAATAATTTTGATTTAGTGTATTTAGAGAAACTCACATATGAAATTGCTTCTAAAGAATTGAAGCACATTGAAATTATGGGTGGTGTTTTGGGTTTTTTGATAGGCTTAATTCAAGTAGCATTTGCTGTTTTTTTATAAAGAAATGCAGAAAAAATTGACAGTTTTTCTTTTTGCGCTACTATAGTGGGTAGTGGTTTTTTATTTGGACAAGGAGGGACTTAATATGGATAAAGTTAAGGTGTTTTTAAAAAATGGTGAAGTCAAAGAATATGATTACGGTGTTTTGATAAAAGATATACTGCCGGAAATAAATAAAAGATACATAAAAGAAGCATTGGCGGCGAAGTTTAATGGGGAACTTGTGGATCTCAGCAAAAAGATTACAGAAGATGGCAGTCTTGAAATTATTACATTTAATGATGAAGAAGGAAAAAAGGTATATCTGCACAGTGCTGCACATGTTATGGCTCAGGCAGTGAAGAGACTTTTCCCAGGAGTAAAGCTAGGAATTGGACCTGCTATTGAAAACGGATTTTACTATGATTTTGATTTTCCAGTAGATTTTAGTTCAGATGATTTAGCTGCTGTTGAAGATGAAATGGCTAAAATTATTAAAGAGGATTACCCTTTTATAAGAAGGGAGCTTTCACGCCAAGAAGCTTTGAAGCTCTTTAGTGATTTAGGGGAAAAATACAAAGTGGAACTTATTGAAGATCTACCTGAGGATGCTGTTATCAGTGTTTATGAGCAGGGTGAATTTATTGATCTCTGTGCTGGTCCCCATGTTCCTTCTACAGGAAGGATTAAGGCTTTTAAGCTTTTAAGTGTTGCTGGAGCATATTGGCGGGGTAGCGAAAATAATCCAATGCTTAAAAGAATATATGGGACTGCTTTTCCGAAAAAAAGTATGCTTGAGGAATATTTACAAAAACTTGAAGAAGCTAAAAAGAGGGATCATCGAAAATTAGGAGTGCAGCTGGGTTTATTTAGTCTTCATGAGGAAGGACCGGGTTTCCCATTTTTCCACAGCAAAGGAATGGTAATTATAAATGAACTTGAGAACTTTTGGCGTAAAGAACACAAAATCCGCGGATATCAGGAAATTAAGACACCTATTATTTTGAATCGCAGTTTGTGGGAACAATCTGGACATTGGGATCATTATAAAGAAAATATGTACTTTACCGAAATTGATAACAGTACTTATGCTTTAAAACCCATGAATTGTCCGGGAGCTATTCTTATTTATAAAACTGAACAGAGAAGCTATCGTGATCTTCCAATTCGATTTGCAGAGTTAGGGCTTGTACATCGACATGAACGTTCAGGAGTTCTGCACGGTTTGATGCGTGTTAGAGCTTTTACCCAGGACGATGCACATATATTTATGCTTCCCTCACAGATTAAAGATGAAATTATAGGTGTAATGGATTTGGTAGATTATTTTTACAATATTTTTGGCTTTGAATATATGGTGGAGCTGTCCACTAAGCCTCCTAAAGCTATGGGTTCCGATGAAATTTGGGAGCAGGCAACCAATGCTTTAAAAGAAGCAATGGAAGGTAAAAATATGGATTATGTTATAAATGAGGGAGAAGGAGCTTTTTATGGTCCAAAGATAGATTTTCATCTTAAGGATTGTCTAGGCAGAACATGGCAGTGCGGAACTATACAGCTTGATTTTATGCTTCCAGAAAAGTTTGATATTAATTACATTGGTCCTGATGGAGAAAAGCACAGACCTGTTATGCTTCATAGGGTAATTTTTGGAAGCATTGAGAGATTTGTTGGAATACTAATTGAACACTATGGCGGAGCGTTTCCCCTTTGGCTTGCTCCTGTTCAAATTGTGATTCTGCCTATAGCGGATAGGCATTTGGATTATGCTCTGGATATAAAGAAAATGCTTGAAAGAGAAGACTTTAGGGTGGAGGTTGATGCAAGAAACGAGAAAATAGGATACAAAATTAGAGAAGCAGAAATCCAAAAGATACCTTATATGCTAATTGTGGGAGATGCTGAGAAAGAAAAAGAAATTGTATCAGTTCGAAAAAGAAGAGAAGGAGACCTGGGTTTGGTTTCTCTAACTGAATTTATTGAAAAAATAAAATTTGAAAGAGCGAATAAAACTGTTCAATAGCCAACCTTTAAGTAAAAAAATTTTTAAAAATTCATGTTTGACCCGTTTTATTGACGACAGCTTTATATTGTGCTATACTTTGGGAGAAAAAATGGAGCTTTTTATAAAAGTAGAAGCATCCGCTTCTCACCTTATGGCGCTGTCTAAGCTGCCTATAAGGTTTGTTGAGGTAAATAATGGGCGGGTGTGCCCATTTTATTTGTTTTATTTATGTTTTATATGCGGAGGTGACCTAACAATCGGAAAAGAACTTAGAGTGAACGAGGAGATAACTGCAAAGGAGCTGCGCTTAATTGGCGTAGATGGAGAACAGATTGGGATAGTATCTCCTCGTGAAGCCTTGGCTATAGCCAGGGAAGCTGGGCTTGATTTAGTTGAAGTAGCTCCCCATGCAAAGCCTCCTGTTTGCCGTATTATGGATTATGGCAAGTACAAATTCCAGCAGAGCAAAAGGGAGAAAGAAGCACGCAAAAAGCAGAAAGTTGTTAACGTAAAAGAGGTTAAATTCCGTTTGGGAATTGAAGACCACGACTTTGAAGTTAAAGCAAGAAATATTGAACGCTTTCTTAAAAAAGGCGATAAAGTAAAAGTGACTGTAATGTTCAGGGGTCGTGAGATTTCCCATTCTGATATGGGGCTGGCTTTATGCAATAGGATTATAGAAAGGGTTGGGGATGTGGGTTCAGTTGAAAAGCCTCCGAAGCTGGAGGGGAAAAATATGATAATGGTTTTGTCTCCGAAACAAGAAAAAAAGCAGTAAAGCAGGAGAAGGAGGTTTATAATTGTGCCTAAAATTAAAACCCATAAAGGTGCAGCAAAAAGATTTAAGAAAACTGCCTCGGGAAAATTAAAAAGGGCGAGAGCGTATAAAAGTCATTTATTGGGAAAAAAATCCGGAAAAAGGAAAATGAGACTTAGAAAAGCGGATTTTGTTGATCCCGCCGATATGAAAAGAATTAAGAAATTACTCCCAGGACTTTAAGCATTAAATGAAGGAGGTAAACTATAATGCCCCGAGTTAAAACGGGTTACACTAGGCGTAGAAGACACAAAAAAATATTAAAACTGGCAAAAGGATATTTTGGCAAGAAATCCAAAGCATTTAGAATTGCGAACCAGCAGGTAATGAAATCTTTGGCCTACGCCTATGAACATAGGAAGAAGAGAAAAGGTGAATTTAGAAGGCTTTGGATTAGCCGTATTAATGCTGCTGCCCGTCTTAACGGTATATCTTACAGCAGATTTATGAACGGCCTTAAACAGGCAGGTGTAAAAATAAACAGAAAAATGCTTGCGGATTTAGCTGTTCATGATGCGGAAGCCTTTAAAAAATTAGCAGATATTGCTAAAGAACAGCTGAGCGCAGCCAATAAATAGCCAATGTAAGTCCTTCTTATGAAGGGCTTTTTATTTAATAATCAGAATAAATATAACTCTTGAGGTTTTTATAATGCAGGAAAAAATAATTACTTCAAAACAGAACAAATATGTTAGTCAAGCAAGGCTTACTGCTGTTAATAAAAAATTCAGGAGGAAAAGCAGGCTCTTTATAATTGAAGGGATTCGTTTATTGGGTGAAGCTGTCGAATCGAACTTTCCATTGGAATATGTTTTAGTAAGTGATAAATTGAAAAATAATGATCAGAGGGGAATAAAGATTCTCAATAATATTAAAGATATGGGTATAGAAGTTTTTACAGTGGATCATAGAGTTTTTTTAACCATTGCAAGAACAGAAACTCCTCAGGGTGTTGTTGCTGTAGCCAAACAGCCTGTTAGATCATGGATAGATCTTAACCTAGAATGCCCAGAAAGCTTTATTTTAGTAGTGGATGGGGTTCAGGATCCGGGTAATCTTGGAACGATGATAAGAACAGCTGAGGCTGTGGGTGCAAGGGGGATCATAACAACTCCCAGTACTGTTGATGTGTATAATCCTAAGGTTGTCCGTTCTTCAATGGGTTCAATTTTTAGGATACCCATTCTTGCTGAAAGATCTATAAAGGAAATTATAAAAGTGTTGGAGGATTATAGAGTTCAGCTAATTGTAGCTAGAGTAGATGCTGATAAAATAATATATGATGTTGAGTTTGAAGGTGCTTTGGCAATAGTTGTGGGAAACGAAAACCACGGACCCAGCGAAGCTTTCAAAGGAATTCCAGTAAGGATACCCTGTAAGATTGAATCCCTTAATGTCTCGGTGGCAGCTGCTGTGCTATTGTATGAAAGGGTTCGCAGGCAGTATCAAAACAGCTTATAATTCCTATACAACAGTTGATATTCTTGCTAAGCTGGATGACCTATGATATAATTTTTTTGGGTTTTGATTTTAATTTACTTAATGAAAGGTTGTGATGTGCTTGCTGTCGCCTGCCGAGATTTTTTGGAAGATTTTTGAGAGGACTGGCTCCATCACGGCCTATATAATTTATAGAAGGCTACTTCTACAATAGCTTCTTTTTTTTTATATTTTCCACAGACAAAAACAGAAAAGATATTATATATTATAGAAGATATTAATATGAGTTATGAGTAATTAAGATTAAGTTGCTTCTCCCATTTAGGGTGGAAGCATTTTTATTATGGTTAGTTTTAAAAAATTAATTTGATTAAAGAGGAATAAACCTGTATTTTACTATACAAAAATATAACAAATTTGGTTTTAAGAAGATTTTATAAAGTGATAAAATAATGTTGTGTGTTAACTTTATTTAAATTAGTAAGGAGGACTAAAATGCTGGAAAGATTGGAGCAGATAAGAAAAACTGCTGAAACTGGTCTAAAAAATCTTCAAAATATGAAAGATGTTGAAAATTTTAGAATTAAATATTTGGGTAAAAAAGGTGAGTTGACCCAGGTTCTAAGGGGATTATCACAGATTCCTGAAAATGAACGACCCGCAGTTGGAAAGCTTGCTAATGAAATACGGGACTATTTGGAAGAGCAGCTTCAAATAATTGAAAAGAAAATTAAAAAAGAAGAAGAAGAGAAAAAACTAAAAAAGGAATTTATTGATGTTACACTGCCTGGGAGAAGACCTGTTGTTGGTAAGAAGCATCCAATTACTCGCGTGCTTGATGAGATAAAGGAAATATTTATTGGGTTGGGTTTTGGCATTGCAGAAGGTCCCGAAGTTGAATTGGATTATTATAATTTTGAAGCTTTGAATCTGCCTCCTGAGCATCCAGCTAGGGATATGCAGGATTCTTTTTATATAACTGATAAGGTGCTTCTTAGAACCCATACTTCTCCAGTGCAAATTAGAGTTATGGAAAAAATGGCACCTAAGCTGCCCATAAGAATAATTGCCCCAGGAAGAGTCTTTCGCAGGGATGACGATGCTACTCATTCTCCCATGTTTCATCAGGTTGAAGGGCTTCTTATAGATCGGAAGGTTACTTTTGCTGATTTAAAGGGAACATTACAGGCTTTTGTCCTACAGATGTTTGGCGAGAGTGTTCGAATGAGGTTAAGACCAAGTTATTTTCCATTTACTGAACCCAGCGCAGAGGTGGATATTTCCTGCATTATTTGTGGAGGAAACGGATGCCGCACATGTTCACACAGCGGCTGGTTGGAAATTCTGGGGTCAGGGTTGGTTCATCCAAAGGTATTAGAAATGGGTGGATACAATCCTGAAGAGGTCAGCGGATATGCTTTTGGTATGGGAATAGAAAGAATAGCAATGCTGAAATATGGTATTGATGATTTGAGAATATTATTTGAAAATGATTTCCGCTTTTTGTCACAGATTTAAGGAGGCGATAGAAATTGCTGGTTTCATATAATTGGCTGAAGGAATATGTAGATATAAATATTAATCCGGAAGAACTTGCCCAGAGGCTTACTATGGTTGGATTAGAAGTTAGCTCTGTAAATAGATTTGATAAATCATTGGACAAAGTTGTTGTGGGTTTAATTGAGGATATAAAAGATCATCCTTATGCCTCTAAGCTGTCTTTGTGCACGGTAAATGTTGGTGATGGGCAGCGCTTAAAAATTATATGCGGTGCCCCTAATATTAGAGTGGGACAAAAGGTACCAGTAGCTATAGAAGGAGCTGTTCTGCCTTCTGGCATGGTAATAAAAAAGGTTAATATAAGACAGATGGAATCGGAGGGCATGATATGTTCAGCCCAGGAACTGGGGCTTGATGCTAATTTACTGCCTGAGGAACAAAAGCAGGGAATTATGGAGTTCCCTGATGATGTTCCCATTGGGGCGGATGTAGCTGATGTATTAAATTTAAATGATGCTGTTTTAGAATTGGATTTGACACCAAATAGATCAGATTGTCTAAGTGTTATAAGTATTGCTCGAGAGGTAGCAGCGATATGCGGTACAGAGCTTCGCCTCCCTGTTATTGAAATTAAAGAGGATCCCAATACCAACATTGGTGATTTGATTACTGTAGAGATAGCTGATGATGAGCTCTGTGGTCGTTATGTGGCTAGGATAGTTGACGGTATAAAGATAAAACCTTCTCCTATTTGGATGCAGAACAGGCTTAGAGCCTCTGGTGTTAGGCCCATAAATAATATAGTTGATGTAACCAACTATGTTATGCTTGAATTTGGACAGCCGCTTCATGCCTTTGATTATCGTTTCATTAAAGGGAAGAAAATTATAGTGCGCAGAGCAGAAGAAGGAGAAAAAATAGTTACCCTTGATGGCCAGGAGAGAAAACTTGAGCCTGATATGCTTGTGATTGCTGATGCAGAAGAGGCTGTTGCCATTGCTGGTGTAATGGGGGGAAGGGATAGCGAAATTTTAGAGGATACTTCAACAGTATTAATTGAATCAGCTAATTTTAATTCTACCAGTATCCGTCGTACTTCGCGTAAGCTGGGACTCAGATCGGAATCTTCATTGAGGTTTGAAAAAGGGGTAAATATTGAAGGGGCTCTAATAGCTGCTGACAGAGCAGCACAATTAATGGCCCAATTGGGCGGAGGACATATTGTAAAGGGTGTAGTGGACAACTATCCTAGGAAATGGCTACCTGTTAATATCGAACTTCGCCCCTATAAAGTAAATGAGTTTTTGGGTATTGAGCTGGATCCCCAGGTAATTAAAGAAACTCTTGAAAAAATAGGTCTTACAATAAAAGATAGGGAAGATGGATGTTTTACAGTATCTGTTCCTCCTTTCAGACTTGATCTGGAAAGGGAAATAGATTTAGTTGAAGAAGTGGCTAGGTTATATGGATATGATAAAATACCTTCAACTATACCCAGCGGAGATATAGGTCATATTAAGAAAAACCGCATGCAAATTCTTGAGGAAAAGTGTAAGAACATACTAACGGCATGTGGTTTAATGGAGGTTATCACCTTTAGTTTTACGAGTCCTAAAGTTTTTGATAAACTTGGGCTGCCCCAAGAGCATCCCCTTAGAAATGCCGTGACTTTGGCAAATCCGTTAAGTGAAGAAACAAGTATTCTTAGGACTACTCTTATTCCCAATTTACTTGAGGTTGCTCAAAGAAACACTCACAGAAAAGTAAACAACTTAAGAATATTTGAAATAGGCAGGATATTTTTACCTATTGAAGGGCAGGAGCTGCCCAGAGAAGAAACGGTTATTGCAGGTTTGATAATGGGAGCCCTTGAAAAGGGTTGGAATTGGGAATCCCAGAAACTCGACTTTTTCTATCTAAAAGGTGTGCTTGAAGAGCTTTTTGAACATCTTAATGTAGGCGATGTTGTTTGGGAACCTACTTCTGATTACCCTGGTATGCATCCCGGAAAAACAGCTGAAATAAAAGCAAAGGGAATTTATCTTGGTTTTATTGGAGAGATACATCCGTCCGTAATAGAAAACTTTGAGCTGCCTACTCAGGCAAGTGTATTTCAAATTAATTTTGAAGCTTTGGCTCAAACATCGGAAAGTGTAAAAATGTACAGACCTCTTCCTAAATATCCTTCTGCGGAAAGGGATATGGCGTTTATTGTTTCCGAAAATATACCGGCAGCAGAAATAGAAAAAGCTATTAGGGAAGTTGGAGGAAAAATTCTAAAAAGCTGCCGTATATTTGATGTTTATAAAGGCAGGCAGATACCTGAGGGTAAAAGGAGTTTGGCTTTTTCTCTTGTTTATCAAGCTGAGGATAGGACACTTACGGATGAAGAAGTAGATGCTCTTCATGAAAGAATAAAAAGCGAAATGGTTAAAAGATTTAGTGCTCAGTTGAGGTAATTACTGACAGGATATTTGATGTTTTTGGAGAAATCCTCCATAGGGAGGGAAAAAGGTGGCAGATAAAGCCTCGTCTGATGAGAATAAAACAAGAACCAAGGTACTGATTAATGGACAGGAATATATTATCAAATCAACTTATCCCAGTAAGCAGGTTAAAGAAATTGCAGCATATGTTGATAAAAAAATGCTTGAGATTAAAAATGCGAATCCCTATTTGTCACCTGCCAAACTGGCTGTTCTCACTGCTTTAAACATAACAGATGAATTTTTTCTTCTAAAAGAAGAATATGAGTCCCTTTTAAAGCTTATAGAAGAAGAAAAAAAGAAATAGGTCTTTTTATAAAAGATCATGTTTTTAAGGAAGCAGTGCCTGCAGTTTTTAAGCTGCAGGTTTGTTTTTTTATAGCCCTCACATACTATTTGAAAAAATACTAAAAATTCAATTTTTTTCAAAACGACACAATGTAAAAGTATATGTTCAGCACGAAGTTACTGAGATTTTACCCAATAAAAAAGCTGTTGTGGTTAAGGATCTGAAACGGGGTATGGAAAAAAAATATAAATATGACAAATTAATATTAGTTTCGGGGGCTACTGCCAAAAGGCTTCCGGTACCAGGTATCATTTTGAAGACTATTTTAAGGCCGGATGTAAAGAATGCTGTTATAGTGGGCGCAGGATTTATTGGATTGGAAATGGCGGAAAGCTTTTCGAAGCAAGGATTGAAGGTAACTATCATTGAGCGGGAAAAACAGGTTTTAAAGAAAAATAGGATTTCCGTATTGACTGGAACAATGGTAAAAGAATTTAAAGGAAATTCCGATTAATGAAGTTAGAAATAGGATTGAAGAATTTGATGATTCTTATAAAGAGATAATTTTTTACTGCAGGATGGGATTGAGGGGGTACTTGGCTGCAAAGATTTTAGTGAATTTAAGTTTCAAAAATGTTTGCAACTTATCAGGTGGGATTTTGAACTGGCCCTATCGAGAATTTATAGTTTTTGAAAAAGCTGTAAAAAAGTAAGTGGAGGAATTTAAATGAAAAATTTAGAGATTGCCTTGCTGCTGGGCGAAATTGCAGATCTCCTTGAAATTAAAGGAGAAAATCAATTTAAAATCCGTGCATATAGAAGGGCATCCCGAGCAGTAAAGTATCTAAAAGAAAATATAGAAGATCTAAAGGAAAAAGGGTCTTTAACCAAAATTCCGGGAGTAGGAAAGGGCATAGCAGCTAAAATTGAGGAATATTTGGATACTGGAGAAATAAAGTATTATACAGAATTAAAAAAAGAAGTGCACCCAGAACTGCTTAATCTTATACGTCTTCCAGGGGTAGGCATTAAAACAGCTAAGATAATTCATGAGCATTTTCCTGGGATAGATATTGAGCTGCTTAAAAAATATGCAGAGGAAGGGAAAATAAGAGCTTTGCCGGGTCTGGGGCCTAAAACTGAGCAGAACCTTCTTCGAGGTATAGATCTGATGTATGGAGAAAGGGAAAAATATTCTATTGGGATTGCTAAGACGTCGGCTGAAATAATTCTTGATTTTCTTAACTCTATAAGTGAAGTGGAGAGAGCTGAAATTGCAGGCAGCGTTCGTCGGGGTAAAGATTTAGTTGGTGATTTGGATTTGGTTATTTCAGCTAAAAATTACCAGGAGGTTGTCTATTATTTTGAAAAGCATCCCCATATTCAAAGGGTAGAAAAAATAGGTGATCAAAGGTTCAAGGCTGCAACATGGTTGGGAATAAAAGTTGATATTGAATTTGCGGATGAAGATAATTTTATTGAAACCCTTTACATATCTACGGGTTCAGAAGAGCATATTCAGCAGGTTAAAAAATTAGCAGAAGGATTTAAAGGTCAAATAACAAAGAATGGAATTTTTATAAATGGAAGTAAAATTTTTTTGGAAGGGGAAAAGGACATTTTTTCTGCTTTAGGGCTCCCTTATATAGAACCAGAACTTAGGGAAGGAAGAGGAGAAGTTGAGGCAGCAAAAAAGGGACGGCTTCCTCTCTTAGTAAAGCTTAATGATATTAAAGGAGATCTACAGGTTCATTCCACATGGAGTGATGGAATGAACAGTATTGAAGAAATGGTACAGGAAGCTGTTGCCATGGGTTATTCTTACATTGCTATTACAGATCATTCTAAATCCCTTGGTATCGCAAACGGTCTTTCAGAAAAAAGGCTCATGGAGCAGTGGGAAGAAATTGAAAAACTTAGAGAAAAATATGCTCCCTTTAAAATTCTTAGAGGTATAGAAGTAGATATTTTAAGTGATGGAAGGCTTGATTTCGATGAGGAAGTTTTAAAAAACCTTGACTTAGTTATTGCTTCAATCCATTCGGGGTTTAAGCAGGACAGAGAAACCATTACTAAACGAATTATCTCAGCTTTAGAAAATCCATATGTTGATATTATCGCTCATCCCACAGGACGCATATTGGGCAAACGGCCTCCTTATGATTTTGATTTTGAAAGAGTTTTGGAAAAAGCAGCGGAAACAAATACTGTTCTTGAAATAAATGCTTCTCCCGATAGACTGGATTTAGATGATGAGCAGGCTAGGGCTGCAAAGGAAATGGGAATTAAAATTGCAGTTAATACTGATGCCCATGAAAGATCATGCTTGAACGATATACAGTATGGAGTTATAACTGCCAGACGGGCCTGGCTTCAAAAAGAAGATATTATAAACTGTATGGAACCCGATGAACTTTTGAATTTCCTTGCTGAAAGAAAAAAGGGAGCAATGCCATAATTTATGCGGAGGGGAGAAAAGGCATGCTGGATTTGGATAAATTGTCTCTTCTTCCCTATTCTTTTTATTCAAGAGACACTATTACAGTGGCTAAAGAGCTGCTGGGTAAATATATGGTTTATAATAATGGTAGGGAAATAGTGGCAGGAAGAGTAGTTGAAACTGAGGCATATTTAGGAAAAGAGGATCCGGCCTGCCATTCTGCCAGGGGCAGGGATAAAAGGAATGAAGTAATGTTTGGCCCTGCGGGATATGCTTATATTTATTTAATATATGGTATCCACCTGTGCTTTAATGTGACCACTGGTCCCCCTCATAAGCCTGAAGCCGTCCTAATAAGAGCCCTTGAGTCTGTATTGGGTATTGAGATAATGCGTAAGAATAGGGGGAAGGATGATATTTTTAATTTGTGCAGTGGTCCGGGGAAACTTGTTCAGGCTATGGGTTTTGGAATGGAATTAAACGGTACCAGTGTGGTTGAAGGACCCATAAGATTTTATGCTAAAAACTGTAAGGAGAATTTTGATATAGTAACCACGACACGAATAGGCATTAGTAAAGCTGCAGATTGGCCCTTAAGATTTTATGTGGCGCAGAGCAGGTTTGTTTCAAAAAGATGAATCAAAAAAAAACAAATAATGTTTGTAGGGAGGATGGCTATGAAGCTGAACGAAATTTACCGACTTGCGGTGGAGAAAGGAATGGAAGCTGATCCCAGAGGGGAAGATAGGCTGAAAAAAATTTTATCTGATAGGAAAAAAGAATACGAAAAGCTTGATGATAAAAAAAAGAGTATCTTTGATGAGCAGAAATTAAGCAACCCGTATGATGATACAAGAATATTATGGGGAGATCCAAATACAGAAATAAAAAAGGTTTTGGCTGGTATTGATATAGGTGGTGAAGAAATTCTACTTGCAGACAGGCTTCGGGAGAAAGGAGATTTTATAGATCTTATAATAAGCCATCATCCTGAAGGATATGCTTTAGCTGGTTTATATGGTGTCATGGATCTCCAGGAGGATGTATTGTTTAAGCTTGGTGTGCCCATAAATATTGCTGAAGGTTTAATGGAACCCAGAATTAAAGAAGTAGAAAGAAATGTACTGCCGTTAAATCATAACCGTGCAGTGGATATGGCAAGAATTTTGGATATACCTTTTATGTGCATTCATACTCCTGCAGATAATTTGGTTGTAAGGTTTTTAGAAAGGAAATTTGAGGAGAAAAAGCCTGAAACTTTAGGAGATATCATTGATGTGCTCCTGGAAATACCAGAATATAAGAAAGCTGCACAGCTTAATGCTGGGCCAAAATGTGTTGTTGGTTCTGAAAAAAACAGAGCAGGTAAAATTTTTGTCGATATGACAGGTGGGACAAGCGGTTCGGAAAAATCATATGAGAAATTGGCGCAAGCTGGGATAGGGACCATAATAGGAATGCATATGGGAGAAAAACATCGTTTAGAAGCTGAAAAATACCATATAAATGTTGTTATTGCTGGTCATATAGCAAGTGATTCCTTAGGTTTTAATCTTTTTTTAGATTTACTAGAAGAAAAGGGAATTAAAATAGAAAGCTGTTCTGGTTTTATAAGACATTCCCGTCTGCAAAAAGGGGGCAGGGTATGAGAGAGAAATTAGAAATTTTAGCTCCAGCTGGCAGTCCAGAAGCCTTAAGAGCTGCAGTGGAAAATGGAGCCGATGCAGTATATCTGGGCGGTAAAGAATTCAGTGCCAGACAGTATGCATCAAATTTTACAAGGAAAGAAATTGCAGAAGCTGTAAAGTACTGTCATGTAAGAGGAGTAAATGTTTATGTAACCGTTAATACACTGATTCGTAATGGTGAATTGGAAAAAGCTTTGGAGTTTCTTCTTTTTCTTTACAACAGCGGCGTAGATGCGGTTATTGTTCAGGATTTAGGTTTGATGAAAATAGCTGGAGAGGTACTGCCTGATTTAACTTTGCACGCAAGTACTCAGGCAACGGTTCTTAATGCATCAGGAGTAAACTATTTAAAAAGTTTGGGTGTAAAAAGGGTAATTTTAGCTAGGGAGCTGTCCTTTCATGAAATTAAAAAAATAAAAGAAAAGACTGGTATAGAGCTTGAAGTCTTTGCACACGGTGCCCTTTGTTTTTCTTTTTCCGGACAGTGTTTAATGAGCAGCATTATTGGAAGTAGAAGCGGAAATAGAGGAAGGTGCGCTCAGCCCTGCAGACTCCCGTATACCCTTATTGACCGCAGTACAGGTAAAATCTATAAAGATTTTGAGAATTTTTATCTTTTAAGCACAAAAGATCTAAATTTGATATATCATATACCGTATTTGGTAAAGGCAGGTATTTCAGCAATAAAAATTGAGGGACGTATGAAGCGCCCTGAATATGTTGCTGTGGTAGTAGGAATTTATAGGAAAGTTCTCGACAGATATTATGAAAATCCTGACCAGTTTTATGTTGACCACGAGGAATACGAACAGCTGGCCCAAATATTCAACCGTGATTTTACCACGGGATTTTTTGTGAGAGATCCCAAAGCTTCTTTGATAAGCTTCAGCAGGCCAAACAACAGGGGGATTTTTTTGGGCAGAGTAAATTTCATAGATAGGAAAAGAGGTACCATAACTGTTAATTTAAAAACCCCTTTAAGCAGAGGAGACGGAATAGAGATTTGGGTTACTGATGGAGGAAGGAAGGGTTTAGTAGTAAAAGAGCTTTTTTTAGAAGGTTGTCCTGTTAAAGAGGTGCCGAGGAATAGTACTGCTGAAATTTCCGTACCTTTTACGGAAGGGATAAGTATAGGTGATAGAATATTTAAAACCAGCGATGCAGAACTTTTGTCCAAAGCAAGGGAAACCTATACTTCGCCAAAAAACTTTAAAAAAGTACCTATAGAAATTTTTGCTCAGGTAGAAGTAGGAAAACCGCTGATTTTGAGGGGAACAGATGCAGATGGCAATAGTGTTGTGGTAAAAACCTCTTTGCCAGCAGAAAAGGCGTTAAAAAGACCTTTAACAGAAGATTTTTTGAAAGAACAGCTGGACCGTTTGGGCAATACACCATTTTCATTAAAGAAGATCCAATGTGATCTTGACGGGCAATCTATAATTCCAGTTAGTGAAATAAATCGTGCGCGGCGTGAACTGGTAAGTTCTTTAGAGCAGATTCGACACCTTATAAAGCTGCCCGACCCTTTACCGCATCAAGAATTTAGAAAAAATTTAAAGGCAGTCTTAAACAGGGGTAAAAGGTCCTTAGAAAGAACTCTGAAAAACCACAAAAAATGGGTGCCTAAAATGAGTATTGCAGTAAGTGACCTGGGAAGCGTAAAAGCTTCTGTAATAAATGGTGCGGGCAGAGTATATGTGGGGGGAGAGCAGTTTGGAAAAAAAGGAATGACCATTGAAGAAATAAGAGATGCTGTTGAAATATGTCATGAAAATAATGTAGAAATATACTGTATGCTTCCCCATATTTGGCTTGAAAAAGAGGAAGGCAAAATTAGGGATTTTATAGAAAAAACTTTAATTTTTGAACCTACAGGTTATGTTGCGGGCAACATTGGAAGCATAAATCTTTTAAAGCAATATGGTGTAGAAAACATTCATGGTGATTATTCCTTAAATATCTTCAATGATCAAGCTATTACAGCACTTCTTGAATCAGGGGTTACGTCATATACTCTGTCTTTAGAGCTAAGCTTTAAGAATTTAAAAGAATTCTGTTCCATTAGTTCGGCAGCTGAGTGTGTGATTCATGGGACTATTCCCTTAATGGTATCCCAGTTTTGTTTTTTAGGGGATATTTACAGGGTTTTTTTAAATGAAAATTGTGACAGCGTGTGTGGTGAAAAAAAATTTGGATTGAAGGACAGGTTAAACTATGTTTTTCCTGTTGAGTTTGATAGTGAATGCAGGGTTTATATATTTAATTCCAAAGAATTGTGCATGATTGAGAATATTGAAAGCTTTTTAAACCTTGGGATTGGGTATTTAAGAATAGAGGCTCAGGGAAAGAATTTCCAATATGTAGAGAGTACTTTGGGAACATATAGAGAAGCTATGGAAAGATATTTCGAAGGCACTTTATCGGATAAGGACCTTAAAAGTTTTGAAAAAAAATTAAGTTATTTTAACAGTCAGGGGTTTACTAAAGGACATTATTTTAGGGGTGTTGAGTAAAATTGCCTTTTGAAAAACTGGAGTTGAATAAAATCATCGATAGGCTAAGACAAAACTGTGTATCAGGAGCTGGAAAGGAAATTGCGGAGAACCTCAAATTTTCTTCCAAAAAAGAACAAATAATTCGCTGGCAGAAGGAAACTACTGAGGCAGCAGAATTTCTTCGATTGTATCCAGAAGTGCCTTTGGGAGGCATGAAGGATATAAGAGATGCCTTAAAAAGAGCAAATATAGGTGGCATTCTCGAGCCTAAAGATCTGCTTGAGATTTCTGTTTTTTTGAGGTGTGCTCGAAGATTAAAAAGTTTTATTTCCAATATAAGAGAACGGGACAGGTTTCCTATATTGGTAGATTATGCTGCAAGAATCAAGCCACAACCGGATCTAGAAGAAATAATAAACAATGCTGTCACCCAAGAGGGGCAGATATCTGATACCGCTTCTCAAGAACTTGCCAAAATTCGTAGACAGATAAATAATCTCCAGCAGGAAGTTAAGGATAAGCTTGATGAAATGATTAAATCCCCAGAAATTAGAAAGCTTCTTCAGGAAGCTTTTGTAACTGTCCGAGAGGGAAGATATGTTATTCCTGTAAAAGCTGAATATAAATCTAAAATTCCGGGATTAATTCATGATCAATCTTCCAGTGGAGCAACGGTTTTTGTGGAACCTTATCCTGTTGTTCAATTAAATAATGAAATTCGCAGTAAAAAAGCTGAGGAAAGAAATGAGATTAATAGAATACTGGCGGAAATTTCCGGAGAAGTTAGAAGTAAAAGCGCTGATATCGAGGAAAATATTAACATACTTGCTGAAATTGATTTTCTTTTTGCTAAGGGGAAGCTAAGTTTAGATATGAATGGTATCTCTCCTAAAATTAATGATGAGGGTTATTTATATATAAAAGGGGGACGTCATCCCCTGATACCAAAGAGTGAAGTTGTGCCTGTAACAGTTTATCTAGGAAAAGATTTTAACATACTTTTGATAACAGGACCCAACACTGGTGGGAAAACTGTAACTTTAAAAACAGTAGGGCTGTTAACATTAATGGCTCAATGCGGTCTGCACATTCCCGCTGAACCGGAAAGTGAGATTGCAGTATTTGAGAAAATTTATGCCGATATAGGAGATGAGCAGAGCATTGAACAATCGTTGAGTACCTTTTCTTCTCATATGAAAAATATTATTGAAATTTTACCGAAAGTTGATGAAAAGACTCTAGTGCTTCTGGATGAAGTGGGAGCAGGTACAGACCCTTCAGAAGGATCAGCCCTTGCAATGGCAATATTAGAATATTTGTTGAAGAAAAAATGCCGTTGTGTTGCTACAACTCATTACAGCGAGCTAAAAGCTTATGCGTATGTAACTGAGGGTATTGAAAATGCTTCAGTGGAATTTGATGCCGAAACCCTTAAGCCCACATATAAACTTCTAATAGGAGTACCAGGTAAGAGTAATGCTCTAGATATTGCTTATAGATTGGGTTTGGACCCAGATATTGTAAAAAGAGCAAGGGAATTTCTTACAAAAGAAGAAATTCAGGTTTCTGATCTTATTCAGGATTTAGAGGAAAAGAGATATTCTACTCATTTAGCACGTTTGCAGGCTGAGAGGCTTAAAAAAGAAGCAGAAGAAATTAAGAGAATGCTTGAAGAAAAGGCTGCAGAATTGGAGCTAAAGGAAAGAGAAATTTTATCTGAAGCTAAGAGAGAGGCTAGAAGAATTATAAAGGAAGCCCAGAAGCAGACTAAAGAACTTTTAGAATCCTTAAGGACAAAACTTAATGAAGAAGCAGAAAAAGCTCAAATTAGAGCTGAACAGGAAACAAGAGAAAAACTTAGTAAACTTGGAAAAAGGCTGGCAGCAGGCAATGAGGTTTTGGATATAAATTTTTCTGACAAGGAATTGGATTTTGTGAAACCCGGTGATCGAGTATATGTTTTAAGGTTGAGCCAAGTGGGTACAGTATTAAGCAACGAAGATTCCCGTGGAGAGATTTTAGTACAAGTTGGTCCAATGAAAATTAGTGTTAAAAAATCGGAGATCCGGAAAGCGCCGGCTGAGGAGGAAAAAGTAGAACAAAGCTTTCATTTTAACAATGGACAGCGAAATATTTTTGGCAAAAAGGATAATATTTCTCCTCAGTTAGATTTGAGAGGTCTTATTCTTGAAGAAGCACTTCAAAAGCTTGAAAAGTATCTAGATGATGCATATATTTCAGGATTAAAAGAAGTATTAATTATTCATGGAAAAGGAACTGGAGCTTTAAGAAAGGGTATAAGGGAATATTTAAAGATGCATCCCCAAGTTTTGAGTTTCCGACCGGGTAATTATAGAGAAGGTGGTATAGGAGTAACAGTGGTGAAATTATCATAAAAAACTCCCCTTTTACTAGGGGAGCTTTCCTTATTTTTAAGGTGTTTTTCTTATTATAACTCTGATGGTGTTTGATTGGGCTTTTCTTTGAGTGTTCCTGTCAATTGCTGTAACTCTATAATAATAGGTATTTCCAACGCGGACATTATGATCAGTCCATGTATTTCTACTTGTAGTTGCTGCATTTTGTCTGGCAAAATTGCTGTTGCTCCATTTTTCTATTGTATAGTAAACGCTGCCATTATATTGAGGTATTCTCCACCTTAATGTAACAAAAGCTGAGCTGTTGTCAGGAGAAACATATGCTTCTCCAGTTAAAGAAGGCTCTGGAGGTGCACTGGCTGATGAATCTGAATTATTGCCTGATGTAGCTTCTCCCAATTGGTGATCTGGAAGATTGCAGTATGTTTTTGGTGCTTCTTCTAATGTAAATTCTTTTTCTGCCACATATTCAGAAGGACATCCTCCTTCTTGCCCTTCAATGGGTACATTTGCTAAAACCGGAATACCGTTATGTCTGGGATCTGTACAAATTTTTACTATGACTGTGCTGCCTTTTCCTTGATGAATATTGCATTTCTCCCTTGGTGCTTCTAAATATGCATCATTAGGCCTAACAGAACCGTGATATGGTATAGGTCTTTTCAGGAAAACTTTACTTACAACTGGGCAGGATTCTGTGGGAAGTTTACCGCTTAAAGCACAAACTTCTTTTCTTACCCATACATCAGAAACTTCCTTTGGTACTGTATCAGTGGTGAAAATTTCCCTGATTCTAAACTGAGATGGTGTTAGACTGCTGGGAAGTTTTCCAGATTTGGCATCTACAGTAACCCAAGTTATACCTTCAGGCTTTTCGAAATTTCTTGGTGTATATTGTTTATGAGCTTCTATCATCACTTTGCGCCAAATAGGTGCAGCATAACTGCCGCCATAAACTCCTCTTAAGTAATGCTTAGTGGTAGTTTTATCATATCCCAGCCAAACAACTCCCACAAGTTCTGGTGTATACCCTACGAACCATGCATCCCGTTCTCCTCTAATTCCCCTAAATTCTGGTCTGTCAGGAAGCTGGGTTGTTCCTGTTTTTCCAGCTACCGGCCAACCATTCATCCTGGCTCTTGTTCCTGTTCCTGAATTAACAACTGTTTCTAAAATGTTTGTCATTATATAAGCATTTTGTTCGCTCATTACGGCTTTTTGTTCTGGTTTTACTTCAAAAAGGGTATTTCCTTCATGATCTGTTATTTTTGTAATAGTGTGAGGCTGTATCCAAATACCTTTATTGGCGAATGTTCCATATGCAGCGGCCATATCCAAAGGTGAAACACCCTTGGTTAATCCTCCAAGAGCTAAACTGAGCCCTTTGTCAGAAGGGTTTAGGGGAAGTCCAACTTCTTTAGCAAAGTTATAACCTGTTTCAACCCCAATGGTATCTAGAAGCTTCACAGCAGGAATATTTACTGACCACCTTACAGCTTCGCGCATGGTGATTAATCCCCGGTATTGATTATCATAATTTTTAGGGCTGTATGTTTTTCCGTCTGACTGCCTGTATGTTACTGGCACATCATCAATTACCGTTGCGGCTGTGTATCCCTTTTCTAGAGCAGGGGCATAAACGGCAATAGGTTTTATTGCTGAACCTGGCTGCCTGCCTCCCTGTATTGCTCTGTTAAATCCTCTTTCAACTGTATGTTCTCTTCCTCCAATTATTCCCCTTACTTCTCCGGATTGTGGATCAAGAACAACCATTGCGCTTTGAACAGGGACGTTATCAGGACTTCTTGGGAAGTTGCTGTCATCTTCATAAACTTTTTCCATTGCTTCTTGAATGGACGTATCCAGAGTTGTATAAATATGAAGTCCACTTCTATAAAGGTCTGCTGGATGCATACCTTTTTCTTTGAGGAGCTTTTCAGCTTCCATGACTACAGCATCAATAAAATATGGATATTTTCGTGATGTTTTTTGTTTTGGCTGAGCCAGTTTTATGGGTTCGTTTTTTGCTTCTTCAGCTCTTTCTCTGCTTATAAAACCTGCTTCAACCATGTTATCGAGGACTACGCTTCTACGTTGTTTTGCAGCTTCTAAGTTTCTATATGGAGAATAAAGTGCTGGATTATTTGTAACTCCAGCTATAATTGCACATTCTCCAAGGGTTAAATCTTCCACATCTTTTCCAAAATAAGTTTGAGCTGCAGCCTGTACTCCATATGCTCCATGGCCAAAATAAATATAATTTAAATATGCTTCTAAAATTTCATCTTTTGTATATTTTCGTTCCAATTGAATTGCCATTATTGCTTCTTGGATTTTTCTTCGGTAGCTTCTTTCTGGTTTTTCGGCAAAAAATGCATTTTCTGCAAGCTGCATTGTTATTGTGCTGCCGCCCTGAACAATTTTACCAGCTTTAAAATTGGCAATAGCTGCTCTTACAAAGGCTATGGGGTTGATGCCGGGATGTCTATAAAAGTTTCTATCTTCTGTAGCAATGAAAGCTTGTTTTAACTCTTCGGGAACCTGTTCTAACTTTACAGGTATTCTGTTTTCGACGCCGTGAAGTGAAGCGACTTGTTTTCCGTCTTTATCGTGTATGAAGGTTGTTAGCTCAGCATTTAGGCTATCAGAATCCAGGTCCGGCAGATTTTTTATAATGCCGAAAACAAATCCGGTTCCTATCCCAAAACCTATAAAGGCAAGTGTTAGGACTAAGAGTAAAAAAGCTCGAAAAAAGTTTAGCTTTCGTTTTTTCTTTTTGGGCATAATAAATAACCTCCCAAACATGGAGATGTTATTTAATAAATAATGGCAAACTTTTTACCCAATTATATCATAAAGTTTATCAGTCAGATAGACAAAAGTTGAAGGCTTCTGTAATTCTATGATAGAATTAACAAGTCAAGGAGGGAATAAAACTATGGATATAACAGCTGAAATCAAACGACAGCTGGAAATAATTAAACAGGGAACAGCAGAAATAATTTCAGAGGATGAGCTTTATGAAAAACTTGAAAGATCCCTAAAAACAGGGAAGCCGCTGAAAGTAAAACTAGGGCTTGATCCTACAGCTCCTGATATTCACCTTGGACACACTGTGGTACTGCATAAATTAAGGCAGTTTCAGGAATTGGGCCACCATATTATTCTAATCATTGGTGATTTTACAGGAAGAATTGGAGATCCTTCGGGCAAATCTGAGACAAGAAAGCAGCTTACGGAAGAGGAAATATCAAAAAATGCTCAAACTTATCAGGAACAGATATATAAAATTTTGGATCCTCAGAGAACAGAACTTACTTTCAACAGCCGCTGGCTTGCACCGTTGAAGTTAGAAGATGTGATTCAAATTGCTTCCAAATGTACTGTTGCCAGAATGCTTGAAAGGGACGATTTTCAAAATAGGTACAAACGGGGCGATCCCATCAGTATACATGAATTTTTTTATCCCCTTATGCAGGCATATGACTCAATAGCTATAAAAGCGGATGTAGAGCTCGGGGGAACAGATCAAAAATTTAATTTACTGATGGGTCGTAGTCTGCAGAGGGAATACGGGCAGGAGCCACAGATTGCTATAATGATGCCTATTTTGGAAGGATTGGATGGAGTGCAAAAAATGAGCAAAAGTTTAGGCAATTATATAGGTATTAATGAGCCTCCTGAAGAAATGTTTGGCAAAACCATGTCTATTCCTGATGATTTAATAATTCGTTATTTTACTCTGGTTACTACTTTTTCTCCTACGGAAGTTAAAGAAATTGAGAAGGGCCTAAATGAAGGTGCTCTGCATCCTCGAGACGTAAAAATGAAACTAGCAGAAGAAATTGTATCCCTTTATCATGGCAAAGAAGCAGCAGTAAGGGCTAAAAAAGAGTTTGAAAGGGTTTTCAGCAGAAGAGAAATTCCAGAAAATATACCAGAATTCACCATAGCCTCATCTGAGCTTAATAATAGGATATGGCTTCCAAAACTTTTAGTTGAAGCTAATTTGGTTCCCAGCACCAGTGAAGGAAGAAGGTTGATTAAACAGGGTGCAGTAAAAATAAATGGTGAAAAAATTCTTGATCAAGATGCAGAAGTTGAATTAGAAGATGGAATGGTTATTAAAGTTGGTAAAAGAAAATTTATGAAAATTAGAGTTTAATTTCGTATATATATTTTCACCAATTAATGTCCACCTCCATAGTATGCAGTATGGAGGTGGAATTATTGTTTCGAAGAAGAAGGCGGATATCCTCAGTAAAAATTTTGGCTTTAGCCTTTTTTATGATATTGGCTTTTTTGTTCTGCATTGTGGAGGTCAGTCTTAAGCCTACTATTTTAGCTTATGCTGAAACCCAAGCTAAATGGGCAGCAACAGAAGCAATTCATAAAGCGGTACTTGAAGAAGCCGGAAAAAATATTGAATATCAAGATATGTTTCATATAGAAAAAGATTTACAAAACAGAGTGGTTTTCATGCAGCCCAATGTATTTATCATAAATAAAATTGCTTCAGAATCGGCACTAAAAATTCAGAAAAAATTAGAAGAACTTAAAAAAGAAAGCTTCGATATACCTTTGGGTCAGATGCTGGGAAGTAAGTTGTTGGCCCACTGTGGGCCTTCAGTTAATATAATACTTCTTCCCATTGGAACAGTAAAAGTTTCGCCCATAGATAAGTTCGAAGAAGCTGGAATAAATCAAACTAGACATAGTATATATTTACAGGTAAACAGCAAAGTAAAAATTATAATTCCTTTTTTATCCACTGTTTCAGATGTAAATACAAGAGTGCCAATAGCTGAGGCAGTTATTTTGGGTGAAGTACCAAAAACTTACTTGAGTATTAAAAGTGAAGGGACCCAAGGATTTTATTTTCCGCTTAAGGGTGAATAATATTTTATAGAGTGGTGAAAAATGTATTTTACATATAAAAAATCTAACAATCAAAAAGATCCAGAAAATTTAATTAAAGGTATTTCTATTAACTTTGGATTTCTTGAAAGATGCATATTTAAAAAAAGAAACAATAGATTTTCTGCTGATATAATTATTGATAGTGAAGTTTTTTCTGCTCATGTGCCTAGTTCAGGACGGATGGAGGAACTTCTTGTTCCGGGAGCGGTAGTTTATGCTGCTAAAGTTGATTCCCTTAATGGAAAACTACCTTATAAATTAGTTATTGTTAAAAGTGGAAAAGAACTGGTTTGTATAGATTCTTTAATGCCAAATCGACTTATTAAGCTTGCTCTTGAGAAAAAAGCGCTGCCTGAATTTTTTCAATATAATGAGATAATTGCCGAATCTGTTTTTGGTGAAAGTCGTTTTGACTTCCAACTGAAAAGAGTTAATTGTGATGGTGTTCAATGCTTCATTGAGGTTAAATCTGTAACACTAGTTGAAGAAGGTGTTGCGATGTTCCCAGATGCCCCATCAAAAAGGGCTCAAAAACATTTAAAAGAACTGCTAAAAATTAAAAAAGCTGGTTTTAGATCATGTGTAATATTTGTTATTCAAAGAAAAGATGCCAAGATTTTTAAACCAAATGCTTTGCAGGATAAAAAATTTGCAGAACTTTTAAAAGAAGTTTATACTTTAGGTGTGGAGCTAATTGCTTATGACTGTATTGTAAATTTTGATAAGATAACATTGAACAAAAGAGTTCCCATAATAATTTAATTGTTAAAAAGCAAAATCAGAACTAAATTTTAAAAAAATTTAATAATGGCCTTGACAGGAAATGTCGAAATATGCTACATTCTATATTGCTCGAAGCAAAAGAAAAAAAATATTGACACCTACAAAATTTTATGATAGGATAGTCTTTGCTGCTTGAAATTTAGGATATTTCAAACAAGGGTCTTTGAAAACTGAACAGTGGAGCTGTGTAGGTGGGCATAGAGGCACTGGACCTGGTTAGTTAAGGTTTAGTGCTGG
>LDZR01002226.1_pt1 | contig 67639 bp, 80 predicted proteins | sample 615371 | NCBI WGS metagenome assembly LDZR01 (sample SAMN03408294, study PRJNA278302) | terrestrial metagenome | isolation source: oil reservoir sample K2 | place: USA: Alaska, North Slope, Kuparuk formation | collected 2013
TGCAAATCTGAGGAGAGCGGGTGGTAACGCCGTTGACTTCTCGATGGTGGTGGGATGAAGATTGTAGAAGCTCTTCTTGCTCGCTGACTCTAAAAGGGAAGTGTTGAGTCTCGTACATATCGTCCTTCCTTTTGCTGGTAATGAGCAGAGGGTTGCGTTTTACTTCGTCAATACTGACGTGTTGGAGCGTGCTACTCCAGTGGCTCTATCCTTGCTTGAAGAGTTGGCAAGCACGGTAGTCGAGGTTGGTAGGGAGGGGAAGCTTTACAAGTTCTCTGTAGTGAAGTCCGTAAACAACGAACTCTCGGGGCTCGAGTTCACCCTGCCTTGAGGCGACTACCCTTATTTTCGGAAATTTCATACTGTCCGAACAACTGGAGCAACTGTAGATGGTGTTACCAAAGTTAATGTTTATTTGGACAATATAAACGACTTCGGAGAGTTTAACAAAGTTTATGAGGAGTATTTTGAGCATTAAAAGTCCACTAGAATAATAGTTCGGGTGGCTAACCTACCAAAAGATGTTAAAGTAGAGATGAAACAATAGCCATTTTCGGGGAAGTTAGGAGATATTGAAATATATTTTTATATTACAACAATGCGACTATTTAATACAGGTGGTGGAAGGTATGTGGCACTTATTATATCCAATGCGCACTTTTTTAGTAGTTTCGGGTCAAGGTGAGGAAGTCAACATAATGGCAGCTGATTGGTTAACGTACTTATCAACTAAACCAATAACTTTGGGTGTCTCTATTAACCCCAACCGCCATACTCACAACTTGATCAGAAAATACAAAGAGTTCGTAATTAGCATTCCGAGCATTGAAATATTGAAAGACGTATTAATTGCTGGAAGAAAAAGTGGGCCGGATAAGCTTAAAGATATGAGCATAACACTAGTACCCTCAAAAAAGATTAGGGCTCCAAGCATAAAAGAGGCTCTAGCTAATTTAGAATGCAAAGTTATTGATGAGAGAGACTACGGAAATTATACATTCTTTGTTGCAGAGGTGGTCAATTACACTCAAAAGGAAGAGGCATTTAAGAATAATAGACCTAATATAGAGTTCAAGTTCATAGCTCACTTAGCTCCTGGAACAAATGATTTCGTGACGTTTGGAAGAGAGATTTATAGATGGAATACTAAAGATCTATGAGGCCTTATATAATCCACCTCCTTGAGGACACTAGGTAAAGCCGATCCAAACACTGGAGAAATTACAGAATTTAAGGGGGAATAGTATTGGAGGATTTGACTTTTAAGTTTATTCTTTATGCATAATTACTCAAGGAACTTTAACAATCTTTTCTAAGGTGTGGCTTGATGGAAATCATAGAGTGAACTCTAGGGCCTTACACTAGGAACCTTAAAGAATTTAAGAGCGAGGTTAAAAGCCTCAAGGCCTAGGCCTAAATCTAACCTCCTAATGCTTATCCCGACAGTACCAGCATCCCAACCACAAAATTTAAAAACCCGGACTTGGCATACGTATTTGGACTCACATGTACGTATACAGCAATTACTCAAAAGCACCAGAAAGACGGTGACAAGCCTCCCAGCGGGGGGAAGTCCAGCGACCTGCGTATGATCAATTGAAAAACAGTTTAAATGCTTGCAATTCCGGATTAAAGACGGGGCGGTAGCTCAGCCTGGGAGAGCGCCGGACTGAAGATCCGGGTGTCGGGGGTTCAAATCCCCCTCGCCCCACCACGTTTTCCTGTTCTTCAACAACATAAAAGTTTAAAAACCAGTTTCCATAGTGATTTCCGGTGATGATAATGAAGGGTATCGTGTTAAGTTACATGAGAAGTAAAGAACACCAGCACAGCAATCACATGATTATCAAACCACTAGGGATTGAAAGCAAAGAACAAGCTGCAACTCTTATTGGCAAAAAAGTCCTATGGAAAAGCCCAAGCGGAAAGCTTCTTGCGGGAAAAATTACAAGAACCCATGGAATTAGAGGAGAAGTAAAAGCAATATTTGAAAGGGCCCTACCTGGCCAAGCAATAGGCGATTATGTTGAGATAAAGTGACCCCCTTTCCCTTCTTTTTGGAGGTAACTTGATGGAACTTACCAAAATCAAAGAGGGCATGGCCGAAATCTTTATACCCAAAGCTGAGAGTATTTATGACGCCCCTGTCTTTTATAACCCCATCATGGCCCTTAATAGAGATCTGAGTGTCCTCGTTTTGAAAGTCTTGGGCTCTAAAAAAGTTCTAGATGCCCTATCTGCAACAGGGGTGAGGGGAATACGGTATGCTCTCGAAACTGAAGCTGAGGAAACATGGTTAAATGACATAAACCCAAGTGCTTTTGAACTTATTATTAAAAATCTGGAGAATAATTTTGGTGAGAAACCTATTCTAGAAAGGGAAATGGCAATAATAACTGGAGAAAGAAAGATAATTGCAACAAACAAAGACGCTAATCTCCTGATGGCCAAAAAGTTTAGATACTTTGATTTCATTGATCTTGATCCTTTTGGTTCTCCAATGGAATTTCTCGATTCAGCACTTAGGAGTGTTAAAAGAAGAGGAACCATTGCAATTACCGCTACAGATACTGCCCCTCTATGTGGGGCGCACTCAAAGGCCTGTGTTAGAAGATATAACTCAAGACCATTGAGAGGAGAGCTCTGCCACGAAAGCGGGCTAAGAATTCTAATAGGGACTGTTGCAAGATATGCTGCAAAATATGACCTAGGAATCAAAGTTCTCGTTGCATATTATAAAGACCATTACTTCAGAGCATTCTTACAACTCAAAGATGGGGCAAAGGAAGGAGACAAGTCCCTTATGAACCTGGGTTATGTCTATTTTGATACCAAAAATGGAAAATTCGAAATTGAAAAAAGGTTCCTTCCAAGTAAGCCCAATGCCTTCGGCCCGTTGTGGTTAGGGCCACTTAAAGACCAAAAATTCATTGAAAAAATGATATTGAAAAGTGAGGAATGTGAGCTGGCCCAAAAGAAGAAAGCTCTTAACTTTTTGAATAATCTCCTAGAGGAACTGGATGAGCCGTTCTTTTATGATACCCATGCTCTTGCAAGAAGGAACTCCCTTGAAGTAAGAAAACTCTCTGATATAGGTGCAATACTCCAAGAGAAGGGCTACAAAGTGAGCAGAACTCATTTTTCCCCAACTGCAATAAAAACAGACGCTCCATTTGAAGATGTGTTAATGACCTTAAAAGCTCTCCAGTAATCATACTTCTATATACTTCCACTTTCCCCGTTTGAAAATAAACCAGAAAAACACTGCTGTTGTGAAAGTTTCTAACGTCATCGCAAGCCATGCAGCTATAACTCCCATTCCTTCTATATGAATTATCCAGAAGGAAATTCCAAAGCCTAAGATATAAGAGGGTATTATTCTAAATAAAAGCTTGCTTATGGCAGTTACGTACATTGGACTTTTCGTATCTCCAGCCCCTCTAAGAGAACCACTTAACACGAATGTCCATCCAAGGGGAATCTCACTTATTCCCACGATTATGAGGTAGATGCTTGCCAGTCGGAGAACTTCAGCATAATTGGGGTCACTCCTAGTCACAAATGGCATGACAAGGTATTTGGGAAAAACCACCAAAATTATCGCCATAATACCCATAAATACGGAGACCATTTTTAGGGCCTCGTAGACTACCTTTTCGGCTTTCTCGGGATTTTCTTCCCCGAGACTCTGTCCAACCAGAGCTGATGCGGCAACGTTAAACCCAAAAGCCGGCATATAGGCAATACTTTCCACTCTAAGGCCAACTTGATGAGCAGCTAATGCTATAGTGCCGAATCTCGTGACAATGCTTATGTAGAGAAAGTTGTAAAAGCTGAAGATGGCTCTTTCAATGGTTGCGGGGATTCCTATCCTTAAAATTCTTTTTATAGTTTCAAATTCGGGTTTAAACGACAATCTAAGCTTCAAAACAAGGGATCCTTTTAAGAAGAGAATCAACCCCACGATAAAAGCGAGGAGAATTGATAATCCGGAAGCCAATGCCGCCCCAACAACCTCAAGCCTTGGAAGACCGAAGTTCCCAAAGATTAAACCATAGTTCAAGAATATGTTTGCACCGTTTGTCAGGAGACTCAGTTTCATCGGAGTTTTTGTGTCCCCTGCGCCTCTAAGGGCGCTGAAAGCGGCAAACGCCATGAAATTTACCGGATAAAATAAGAAAAACATCCTGATATATGAGTATCCAAGTTTTATGACATCTTCATTGGCCCCCATTATTCTAAGAGCATCATCTCCAAAGAAAAGACCGAGCAACATCACCGGAATACTCATTATAAAGGCCAAGTATATGCTCTGCTCAAGCACTTTCTCAGCCATGTCAACGTCCTTAGCCCCCATAAATCTAGCGACCAACGCGAGGGTTCCAGTGGAGATTGCAAACATAAGGGGCATCATAAACCAGGAAAACTGGCCACCTAGACCAACGCTTGCTATAGCAAGGGATCCAAGCTGGCCTACCATTACCATGTCCACTAAGTTAACCAGCGTTTGGCCTATATTAGCTAGAATTGCAGGCCATGCGAGAGCCCAGAGTCTTCTTCTTAACTCTCCGTTCATAGTTCTCACTTAGATTATTGTCTTAACGATTAGAGGCAAGATATAAAAGAACTCAAGATATTAAAAACCTTTTGTCAAAAGAAGGGAGTCAAAATTAAATACTCTTAGTCCAAACGCTCCAAAGTCTATCCATCCTCAAGATCTTTGGCAATTAAAAGAGCGTTAGGATACTCCAAAACCTTCAAAAGACCAAGTCTAAGGATCCCCTTTATCAGAAAGGGATCCTCCTCAACAATCCAAACTCTATATGTTTTCTTTCCAAGTCCTCTCCTAAGAATCTTTCTATCTTTTTCTAAGCTTTCAATAACTTCGGCTATCGTAGATATAGAATAATAAGGCCATAGAACTCACTTTGAAGAGCACCTTCATAACTCCTCTCTTTTAGATAAGCCAAAAACTTCTCTTTAGCGCTCATGAAAATTAATTATAACAATGTATTTTATCTTTTTCGAGGGGAACCTCTTTCCAAAAGAGGAAATAGTTCATATATCTCGGGAAAAGAAGAAAACTAAAGAACACCCTTTGCTTTCTTCCATTTGTGACTCCAGCTGTATTTTCTAAGCCTTCTGCTTCTCCCAAAGCCACATGCAGCACAATAACCCTTTCTAGTGTTAAAAGATTTCCTTCCACATCTCCTGCATTTTATGTGAGTAGGAGTCCTGTTCCTTTTTCCATGAGGGGCTGTTCCACTTCCCACGAAACTTCACCTCTCACTCATTCTATCTCGACTGGAGAGATAGCCAACACGTTATCTCCTCTGATCACGATCTTACCATAACTTTTCTTGGGCTCGCCATTTTCAATAAGCTGAGCATCAGCCAAGACTACATTTAAGTGGATGTCATAACCAATGAGCTTTCCTCTATATTCAGCTCCTCTTTTGAGGATTACCAAAACCTCTTTGTCAAGTGACTTGTGTATAACATCAAGTGGTCTTTCCGCCATTTTTCTTCCCTCCTAAATAATCAAAGATAGAGTTCACATTGATAACGGGAAGCTTGCTTTATAACTCTTTCCCTTACCAAGCACAACTCTAATTAAGGGGGTGAAAATAAATGGACTAAGGGGTGGAAAAGTGAACTTAATTGATGCATCTGTGATAGTCATGAAAGATGTATTAAGCGTGGAAGATGGAGAGGAGATATTAATAATAACCAACCCAGGAGAGGTCTTTGAAATCTCTTTAAGTCTATTTAATGCTGCAAAGAAATTCAAAGCAAGGCCCACAATAGTTGTTCAAGAGACCAAGGGAACTTTGGATTATGCTGAGCGAGCAGTTATAGAAGCCATAAAGTCAGAACCGGACATTGTAATCTCCATTAGTGAGCAAAAACTTGGAAAAGACGCTCATGGTATCAATATCGGTTATATTGGTAGAGATCATAAAAAATACAATCATATATTTGAAAAGCTTCTGAGAGGAGACAAGAAAATCAGGGGATTTTGGAGCCCTGGAATTACAAAAGAGATCTACCTTCGCAGTGTTCCCATAAATTACGCAAAACTTAGAGACGAGGCCACAATCATTTCCAAAATTCTAAACCATGGGAAAGAAATCCATATAACCACGGAAAAGGGAACAGATCTCATGGTAGATATACGAAATAGAAAGCCATTAAAAGATGATGGTGACTTTAGAAAGGCCGGAAGTGGTGGAAATATTCCTGCCGGAGAAGTTTTCATCTCCCCCACAGTTGGAAAAAGTGAAGGAGTTATAGTATTTGATGGAACCTTGGGCCTAGGTGGAGAGAATATTATTCCCGAAAAGCCCGTTAAAGTTTACGTAGAGAATGGTTTTTTAAGCAGAATTGAAGGTGGAGAAGCTGCAAAAAAGCTAGAAAAAGCAATAAAAGATGTAGAAAAAATGTCTATTGAGATAGGAAAGTTAGAAGAGGCCAAAAACTCGTGGCACCTTGGAGAGGTTGGAATAGGGTTAAATCCAAAAGCTCAAATGTCAGGAAAACTTTTAGAAGATGAGAAGATCCGAAAAACCATCCACATAGCCATTGGAGCTAATTATGACAATGATGCCCCTGCATTAAACCACTACGATTGTCTTGTATGGCATCCCACTGTAGAAGTTGATGGAGAAAGGATTATGGAAAAGGGGAATTTCACAATATTCTGAGGTGATAAAATGGAAGTAGGTATTGTAGGAAAACCAAATGTTGGAAAATCAACCTTTTTTGCTGCGGCCACTCTCGTTGACGTTCAGATAGCTAATTATCCTTTCACAACCATAGATGCAAATATCGGAGTGAGCTATGCAACTGCAGTCCATCCTTGTAAAGAAATTGGATGTGTACCTAACCCACAGAACTATGAATATAGAAATGGAGTGTCATTGATTCCAATAAAAATGATAGATGTTGCAGGTCTTGTTCCAGGGGCCCATGAAGGAAGAGGACTAGGGAATAAGTTCTTAGACGACTTAAGAATGGCCTCTGCCCTTATTCATATTATTGATGTCACAGGGAAAACTGACGTTGAGGGACAACCCACAGAGTATCACGACCCTGTGGAGGATATAGAATTCCTAGAAAAAGAGATAGATTACTGGATCCATAGCATTCTCAAGAAAAATTGGGACAAATTCTCAAAGAGAATAAAGCTACAAGGTTTGAAGCTCTCAAAAGCAATAGCAGAGCAACTTACGGGGATAGGTGTTAGTGAAGAAGACGTGCTACAAGCACTGCACAAAGTCGAACTAAGCGATGACCCCACCAAATGGAGTGACAATGACTTATTTAATTTTGTCAGAGAGTTAAGAAAAATAAACAAGCCGCTAATAATAGCGGCCAACAAAGCCGATGCCGCAAGTGATGAAGATATTGAACGTATTATAAAAGAAGGAAAGAAAAGGGGATATACAGTCATTCCAACCTCTGCAGCTGCAGAACTCACTCTAAGAAAAGCAGCAAACGCGGGTTACATTGATTATATTCCCGGCGCAAAGGACTTTAAAGTGATAAAACCCCTCAATGAAAAACAAAAACACGGCCTTAATCTCATCAGAGAGAAGGTTCTAGATAGATTCGGATCAACTGGAGTTCAAGAGGTCATAAACAGGGCCATTTTCGACATTCTTCAACTTGTTCCTGTTTATCCAGTTGAAGACGAGCATAAACTTACGGACCAGTTTGGAAATGTTTTACCTCATGTATTCCTGATGAAAAAAGGTGCAACCCCCAGAGATCTAGCGTATAAAGTACACACCGATCTAGGTAAGAGCTTTCTCTATGCAGTTAATGCAAAAACTCATAGAAGGATAGGAGAAGATTACGAGCTCCAGTATAACGATATAATAAAAATAGTCGCTACTGCAAGGTAGTTTTTTCCCTTTCCTTTATTAGTTCTTGATAAAGTCTTGATTCGATATCTTTCTCTTTTAATCCCAGCTTTCCCGCTACTTCCCATATCCTCTCTTTGGCTTCATTAACATTATCACTTATAACCTCAATATCCAAAAAATCACCAAGCTCCTCTACTGTATTAAGTTCAAAGGTGATGTTTCCAAGTTTATAAACTCGCCTATACTTTTTAACCCAGACATCCTCTTTAAAACCAAGTCGCTCTAAAATTTCCTTCATTTTATTAAAATCTTCCACTCCGACCTCTATCTCATCAAATTCCTCATTCTTCTCGTCTTTAATCTCTTTATATCCCAAAATTACTTTATTGAGATTAACAATATGTCTAATGCGGAGAAGATCAGGAAGAGGAAGATCAAAATATAAATCCTCCTGTACTTCCTCTCCAATAAATTTTGCTCCAAGAGCCTTTATTTTACCTTCAATTTCATTAAAATCTACTTTAAATTTAACCTCAACCTCCATTCTAGATCCCCATTAAAAGACCTTTAATCTCTTCTCCCTTTTTAAAATCTTTGATATAGTGAACTGAAACATTTTTTACACTGGGTATGCTCTTAATGTTTTCCTCAATGCATTTCAAAAGCTCCTCTTTACTATCCGCCCCAACTAACGCAATTATTCTTTCCTCTTCAGTTTTTCCAACCAGAAGAGTATTAGGCAACATGGCCAAATTTCTCGAAACATATTCAAGGTATTTATCTAAAAAGTCTTCAATGACTGGTTTTTCTAATTCCAAGACAACAAACGCTATCTCGTTAGGTCTCGCACTTTTGCCCAGAACAATTGTATACCTCTCTATAACTCCCCTTTCTATAAGTTTCTTTATTCTGAAATGTATGGTGGACTCAGGTTTATTTAACCTTTCACTCATTTCTGATATCGTTAGACGAGCATCTTCTCGAAGGAGCTTCAGAATTTCTCTATCTAAATCGTCAAGATATACCACCTTACTCCCCCCATCGTTTGTACAAATTATGAGGTAGTCCAAGAATATCTAAAATTTTTCCAATTATAAAGTTAATCATGTCGTCTAAACTTTTAGGTTGAGGGTAAAACGCTGGAGATGCTGGCATAACTATTGCTCCAGCTTGGGTAACTTTCGACATGTTCTGGATGTGGATTAAGTTCAATGGCGTCTCCCTAATTAAAAGTACTAATTTTCTGCGTTCCTTTAAGGCCACATCAGCTGTTCGTGTGATTAAATTATCAGCAAATCCATTTGCTATGGCACTTAAGGTTTTCATTGAACATGGGGCAACTATAACAGCATCAAACTTGTATGAACCAGAGGCTATTGGGGCCGATAAATCCTTTTCATGAAAATCAGGCTCAAAATCGATGCCCAATTCATATTGAACAACTTTTAAACCAGTTCCCGATGCGATAGAGACGACCTCATGACCCAAACTTCTCAAAACCTCTATTAAACGGATGCCATAAATTGCACCACTTGCTCCAGTAATTGCAACGACAACTTTCATGTTTTACACCTCTCCTCTTAAGAAGATGTTTGAATTTAATGTTTAAAACACTTATTAGCTCGTCACTAATTACTCCATTACTTAAAAATGTTTATAAATATCCACCGCTTATAACTTTAATTAGGGAAAAGCATGAAAGAGAATGGATACAGTGCAATACTACTCAAGAAAGCTATAGAATTGATAAATACGTTAGATACTAAAGCACTAGTCATAATTGGGATCCAACCCAAAAATTTGCTTAAAATGAAGATTCCAGTGGTTATAATCGGAAACGAAGCAGAAGAAAAACCTGTTAATTTCCATTATCTCCAGTTGCCCCTTTCTTTAGGAACAAAAAATCTCGTGAACTTAGCCTCAAGCTTTATGATCACCAACGAGATAATTCATGAAAAAGACCTTTTTGTTTATGTGACTCCTTCTTCTTTAGGAATTCGTAGAGCTGAAAAAACAGTTAAAGCTAAAGATGAATTCTTTTTACAAATAGAACATATATTCCGAGAAGTCCTTGAGTTAGCCATAGAACTAAGTCTAGAAGGAAGAGAAGGTAAGCCCGTGGGCACAATATTTGTAATAGGAGACACAAGGAATGTTATCCGCCACTCTTACCAGATGGTACCAAATCCATTCAAAGGATACAAGATAAACATCTTGGACCGAAGCACGCGAGAAATAATAAAGGAATTTGCCTTCTTGGATGGAGCTTTTGTTATAAATAAATCGGGTAGAGTCTTGTGTGCAGGAAGATACTTAGATATTGATCTTAAAAAAACAGCTGTAAGAATCCCTTCGGGCTTAGGAAGTCGACATTTAGCAGCTGCAGGAATATCAAAGTTAACAAAAGCTATTGCAATCACAGTATCAGAAAGTGGAGTTGTTAGAGTATTTAAAAACGGAAAAATCATTTTTGAATACAATCCCAGGTTGGACTAAAAGAAAAAAGATCAGAAGAGCCATTGATTTTCAATACATTCATCACATGGTGGTTTTTCTGCTGCGATAGCTTTAAACTTTGTATAAATACACTCTGGAAGTCCCAAAGGACATCTCTCTGGTGTAAGTTCCGGTCTAACTTTTGTTGGATCGAGCTTTATCCTCAGATATGCCTCGTACTCCTCCACTTTCTTCCATGGAAGCACTTTTGCACCATATATAACAAGGTTGTCGTAGATTTTAGCGTAGTCTCCAACTACTGCATTCTCTTTCAAAATAACATTTTTTCCAACTACAACGCCCTCTCCGAGTATGGAATCCTTCAATTCGCTTCTCTCCTTTATTATATCATTACCTAGGAGAATTGATCTTTTAAGATACACTTTGTCCTCCACAACGGTGTTTGGGCCAATATATGTATACGCTTTAATCTTGACACCATACCCTATTTTGACTCCACTATCTATATAGACAGGCCCTTGGATCTCCACATCCTCTGGAACCTCAGTACCCTCTTTAACCGTATAATACCCGTTATTTTTAGCGATTTCGTCTAGAATAAGCTGGTGGGCATAGAAGAAATCCTCTGGAGTTCCCAAGTCTACCCAGTAATTATTTCTAGGCATCATATAACCGTGTGCTAATCCCTGAGCAACAAATTTCGGAAGAACTTCCCTCTCAAAATAAATCTCTTTGCCTTTTGGTATCTCGTTAAGAATCTCTTTGTTAACCATGTATATTCCAGCATCTATCAGATTGCTCTTGGGCCTTAAAGGTTTTTCTTCAAAATCAACTATTTTTCCTTCTTCATCAGTTACTACCACACCGTATTTTTCTGGATCGTAGACTTTTGTGAGGGCTACTGTGATAAGGGCATCATTTGCTTTGTGTGCCTTTATAAGCTCTTCAAAGTTAAAATTGGTAAACACATCGCCATAAATTACCAAAAATTCGTCACTTACTACGTCTTCAACATTTTTAAGCGCCCCGCCTGTCTCCAGAGGCATTGGATCGTTAATGAAACGGATGTCCTTGGGATAATCACTCATCTTGTCTTCAATAAATTCTCTAATCTCGCCCCTCATGTAGTGAACTGAAAGTATGACCTCATCAATTTCACTTATTTTTTGCAAATTTTCAAGGATATACTGAAGATTCGGCCTACCAAGAACTGGGATCATTGGTTTGGGTCTAGTTGAAGAGAGTGGCCTTAACCTTGTTCCGAAACCACCAGCAAGAATAACTGCCTTCATATTATCACCAATAATACATTAGAGTCATGGCCTTAAATATTTTACGTGGATTAAATATACCCTCAGTGAACATGTTTTGAACCATGTACATTAGACACCTTCATTTTTTCATCTGATATATATTGCCTTTAAAAACAATACAGCTCCCTGGACAAATCTTTTTCAGAGGACAACTCCCACATGATTCTCCTATTTCTATTTTTTCAACATATCCCAAACTCTCAAGAATCTTTATAATTCCCTCCACTTCTTCTACAGACATCTCTAACCTCTCAGCTATCTCTTTTGAGGTTCTTACACCCTCTTTTATCAACTCCAAGACATCATCCAGTTTTCCCATACACCTCACCAGCAATAATTAAAGATCCAGGAATAGCCCAATATTATAGACTAAAACTCCAATAACGCTTGAGAGCAATAAGTTATAGATCACGGCTACTGTGGCCCATTTATTTCCTCCCTCAGCTCTTATTGCTCCAATAGTAGCTATACATGGAATATAAAGGGTAGTAACTAAAGCTAATACAAATGCTTGCAACGATGTCATTGCAGCGCGCATCAGCATTATCAAAGCTTCTTCATTTTCACCTATACCGTAAATTACACCGTAAGTTGCAATAACGTTCTCTTTAGCAATTATTCCAAAAATCAGGCTCACAGCTGCTTTCCAATCAAGTCCCATAAGCATTGTGAAGGGCTCAAAAACTCTTCCAAGTTTCTCTGCATAACTTAATCCACTTCCTATAGCCTGAGGATAACTACTAAGATACCATATTGCAATTGAGCCAAAAAGTATTACTGTCCCTGCTTTTCTCAAAAATTCCTTACTTCTCTCCCAAGAGTGAATTAAAGCAATTTTCCAAGATGGTATAGCATATTCCGGAAGTTCCATCACAAAGGGATTTTCCTCTCCTTTAATAACAAACTTTCCAAGTATTAGTGCTGAGAGTAGAGCAAGAAAAAGTGAGATTGCATATACTCCAACGGCCACCAATGCTTTATGCTCACTAAAGAATGCTCCAGCCAAGAAAGTTATTACAACCATCCTCGCACTGCAAGGCACGAGAGGATTAACAAGCATGGTGAGTATTCTATCTCTTTCATCTTCCAGTGTCCGTGTAGACATTATTGCTGGGACATTACACCCAAAAGCAAGCACCATTGGAATGAAACTCTTACCTGGAAGCCCGAATATACGCATGATCCGTTCCATAACAGTGGCAGCTCTTGCCATGTACCCACTATCCTCAAGTATTGACATTGCAACAAACAGTAGAAAGACTAGTGGGAAAAAGCTCAACACTGAGCCCACTCCACCTATAATTCCATCGACAATAAGCCCTCTAAGGGCTTCATTTCCAATATGGGGAGCTATAAGTTGACCGAATGAAACAAAGGTGTTATCTAAAAATTCTTGCAGAGGCGTTCCGATAGTGAATACAAATCTGAATAAGAGATAAAATACCCCAAAAAGACTAAAAATACCATATAATGGGTGAGTGAGGATCTTATCAATATAATCGCTAAAGGTTTCATGAACTTCTCCAAAATGAATAACGAATTGGTGCATTAACTTGTCAATGAATTCATACTTTTGATTGGCAATGACTATATCTAAAGGATGCTTGTAATATTTCTCTAACTCGCTTATGTGGATAAGTATTTCATCCATTTTTTTAGAGCCTAAATAATTCAAAACAAGCTTTATTACTTCTTGGTCTCTTGTAAGGAGTTTTATGGCAAGCCAACGAACATTATAGCATTGAGCTAAAGGGGTTTCATTTAAAATACCAGATATATGTCCTATCTCCCGTTCTATAGGTTCATCATAAATCGGAGTAATTGGGTTCGTGGTTGCTTTTCCCTCTGCCATTTCAGATATCATTGCTTTCAATTCCTCAATCCCTTCCCCATTTTTAGCATTCATAGGGATCACTGGAACCCCAATAACTTTTTCCATTTTCTTTACATCAAAGCTTATTCCTCTCTTTTTTGCAATATCTATTTTGTTAAGAGCAATTATCACATTTTTAATTCCCATTTCAAAAATTTCCATTGTCAAGAAAAGATTCCTCATAAGAGATGATGAGTCCACAATATCAACTACCACATTGGCGTTACCACCAAGCAGGAAATTCCTTGCAATGAGTTCATCAATAGAATTAGCAGTAAGAGAATAAGTACCTGGCAAATCTACAACCAAAAATTCCTTATTGTGATACTTCAATATTCCCTCTTTCTTCTCGACCGTTACACCCGGCCAATTTCCTACATGTTGTCTCAGCCCTGTTAAAGCATTGAATATAGTAGTTTTCCCTACATTAGGGTTGCCTGCCAAGGCTATAACTTTTAACCCTTGTTTCTTGTTTTTAGAGATATCCTTGAAGTCATGACACTCGTTCATTACCGCTCCCTCCTAACAATTATTCTCTCTGCAATCCCTCTACCCAAAGCAAGCCTTGTACTACCAAGAGCAATAATATACGGGCCTGAAAAACCAGCCTTTATAACTACGATTTTTGTCCCTGGAGCAATCCCCATTCCCAGAAGCCTCTGTCTAACCCTATGGCCCCCTTGAACATTAACAACAGTCCCCCTTTCCCCCTCTCGCATCTGACTTAATCGTACATACATGGTCATCACCATTAGGCAAACCTAATTTCATTTATGAAATGTATAGATTGCCTTAAAAAGATTTGGTGAGTCTAAAATCCTAAAGAAGTTTGAATATCAAAGAGAGATGGTTCCAGTGTTTGTTCTTAAAAGGTCTCATTATTACATAATAGAAAGCATTTAAGGATAAAATACAAAAAGTTATTAAATCATTTCAAAGGAGAACACAAAAAGTGGAGGAAGAAAAGAAAACATCTCTTGGTTTTGATGAAAAATGTTGAAGGAGCACTTGCATATCTTCTGGGATGACTGACAGGAATAATCTTTCTCCTGCTTGAAAAGGAGAGTTATTTTGTGAGATTCCATGCAATGCAATCAACAATTACATTCCTTGCGATAACAATAATTGATATAATATTTGGAGCAATTCCATTTTTTGGGTGGATACTAGGTTCACTAGTAACATTAGTTGGACTTATCTTTTGGATACCCGGCATGGCAAAGGCTTACCAAGGTGAATACTACAAATTCCCCATAGTTGGAGAAATAGCGGAAAACAAGTAGAGAACTTTAACATCTAGCCTTCTCTCTTTTGCTCCTTCCACTCTTCTAGCAAAGTTAATAATAAACCCAATGCTACTGGTCCAATGACAATTCCTTTTATTCCAAATGCCATTATGCCTCCAAAGATTCCAATCAATGCAAGTGCAGAGTTCATTTTTGCCCCTTCTGCGACTAATTTTGGCCTAATTGTGATGTCCGGTCCGGGGGATATGAGAAGGGCTCCATAAATTGCAAACATTATTCCTGCAAATATTTGTCCTTGCGTAAGGAGGTATATTGCTCCCACTAACCATACCAACCACCCACCAATAACAGGGAGAAGTTCAAGCACCACACAGACAATACCTGCAGCGATTGATCCGCTTAAATCTGCAACCCTGAATACATAAAAGCCCAATGTTAATATAATGCCCTTAGAAACACTTAACATGAGCCATGTTCTCAAGATGGCATTTAAGGTATCTCTTGCTTTTTCAATCAACTCTATGCCAAGATCCCTCCTCTCTTCCGGAAGGAGGCTATAAAGTTCAGCTAAAAGGCTATGAGAATGAATCAGTATACCATAAAACACCACTATAAAAATAATCGCTTGTAAGAGTAACTTTGGAATTGAAAGAGTATAACTCAAAAGATATTCACTCAATTTCTCCGAAACCCGTTCAAATAAAATTGTAGCTGATTTTGCTATATCAGGAGGAAGATCAAGACTTATGAACCATTCAAGGGATTCGTTTATATAATTCACAAGAGATCCCGTAACATCTCTGAACCACAAAGCTACTCCAAAAATAAACCCTACGAGCAAAAGACTCATAATAGCTGAAAACACAATTGCTGACTCTCTTGATCCAATTTTCTGAGCAAGCCTTGTATGAGCCGGGTGAAGAATATAAGCAACAGTTAAGGCGAAAATAATCGATGTTATTAATGGCTCAACGGTTTTCCAGACTACAAAAAGAATAATAATCGATACCACAAACCATATAACATGTTCGGTCCTCATATCATCCTCTCCCCAAATACTTAATGAGTAACTCCCTTGCATGAGGCTTATTAAATACAAAGAGGATTTTCTTGCCCCCATCAATCAGGAAGTTTCTCCCAATTACTAACAACCCGTCCTTGAATTTGTATATTTCAGAAGTTTCTATATCAAGTGACCTTTTAATTTCTTCTGGGACTTCTATTTCATTTAGCAAAGATTTTGCCTTATCTATTAAGGCTCTTGTAATAAATTTGGGCCTACTTAAATCCAGGTTCTCTGGAACAATTTCACTGGACTCCATATAGACCCCCCAGAATTCTTTGGCACATTCAAATGGATAAACATACTCAGTACCATAAATTGGAGAGTAAAGCTCAAATATCACAGCAAGCAATATTCTCCTAGCATTTTTTCCATAATATTCAATTTTCAGGTTAAACTTGCCATCTTCAAATCCATTTTCAAATATATTAAGATGTTCTTCACATTTCATCACTTCACCTCCTAATATAGGATAGGGCATAATTTGGAGGCATATAAAGTGAGGAACTCTGATAAATTCCAAAATCTACTTTTTGCGTGCTATATAACACAACGTTGGCACTTTTTACGTTCAAAATTTCTTCCAGCGCACTTATAGTGAAGTCCAAATCTCCAGTATCATCCACCAGTGTTCCTTTAACCTCACTTGCAAACCACACTCTTCCATCTCCATATTTCCTTGTGGTGTTCAGATCAAGATTCCTCCCTTCACCCACAACTTGAAGGAAATACTCAAAATACGTGTTAACTTCGTTTTTTATCATCTCTCTTTCTTCTTCTGTTAGATCTCTCCATTCAGCACCAGTATCTTTGTATTTACCGGTTTTAAAGACGTTTACTTTTACTCCATTTTGAGCATAATTCTGCTCAAGATCATAGTGGACATAGAGAACTCCTATACTACCTACCTCTGCAAGTGGGTCTGCTATTATTTTATCTGCAGCACAAGCTATCAAATATCCTCCAGAAGCTGCCATACCCCCTGTATAAGCCACTATAGGTTTTTCATAAGAAAGTTTCTTTAATTCCTTGTAAATGGTTATCACCGGCCCTACGTACCCTCCAGGACTTTCAATCCAGAGGACAACTCCCCCAATATTATCATCATTTCTTATTTCTCTTATTTTGGATATTACATCAAAGGCTGCGGTTTCATCAATAGGCCCCACCACAGGAAGAATAGCTATTGTAACATTTGCTTTCTCAGTTCTATTGGTTCTTAATTGTCCTTTTATGTATTCCAACTCTTTTTGGAGTTCTTCTATTTTTGCTTGAAGAGCTATAGTGGCATTACTCTCAACCTCTTTTACTGTCCCATTATAAACTACTGTGACATTGCCTCTCTCTTGTATGGCTTTCTGAAGCTCATTATTATTAATGTAAAGGAGAACATTTCCAATTATCGCTAATGCTAAAAGCAATGTGAGAATAAAACTCAGGTATTTCCATATCTCCCTCTCCACTAGAATCACCTAAAATGAAATAACTTTGGAAACTTTTAAATTTGGTGTTTTCATAATCTTTATCAAAAAGTGAAAGGTGTAAAAATATGGAGATAGGAGTCAACATATATCCACAGTTTTTAAACAATGGGAAAACCCTCCCATCCGTTCTAGCAGATTTGAAAATTAAAGATTACGATTTTGTCCAGATATTCCCACATGCGCTTGGACTAATAAAAAATGGTCAAGTTGTGGAAAAGGGTCTTCGATCAATAGAAAATGCTCTAAAAGGAGTGGGAGTAAAGTATACTATTAGAATGCCCACTTCAGTGAATCTTAGAGATAATACCTATTATAGCAGGCATTTCAATGTAGCTAAAGCCGTAATTGATGTTGCGATAAAGCTTGGAGCTAAGATAGTTGTTATGCAGAGTGGCCGTACTGGAAGATTAGACTTGGAAATAGAGGCCCTCCAACAACTTGCTGAAATGGCAGAAAATTTTGGAATCAAAATTGCTTTAGAGAACACATATAGTGTTAAGGATACCCTCTATGTAGTTGAAAGCATCAACAAGGAAAACTTGGGTTTCGCACTTGATCTTGGTCATGCGTTTCTTAGTGCCCAAGGTGATGAAAACAAATTCTTAGAAGATGTGAAACTAGGAACAGAAAAAACAATAATTCTAATGATTCATGATAATTTTGGAAAGTTCTTTCCAAAAGTCGACCCCATTGATGCATTAGCTTACGGAGTAGGGGACCTTCACCTAATGCCTGGAGAAGGAAAAATCCCATTTGGAAAAACCCTTAGGTTATTTGGAGATGTCCCTCTTTTACTAAAAATAAAGAACCCTGAGACCTTCGCAAACCTACCAACCAAAAGAGGATTAATAGAACTATTGACCAGTATTTAAAGGGCTAATCTTTCTTTTATAATTTTTAAAAGCTCTCCAAAGGCATTCCCAATTACTTCTTTTTTTCTGGACGGATGGGTAATATCAGAAGAGAAGTTTTTCGAAAGAATATCTACCGCTTCATCTATGCTCATCTCTCCCTCGAACCAAGCATAAGCTATTATAGCCTCCGCTATATCCCCTTTCCCATGTTTATCTGTCCTTGGAGGAACACAATGCAAAAGGCCTGCCTTTTCAAGGCCTATTGTGAGAGAAGCATTGGGAACTCTACCAGCATTTGGATAGCCAAGATATCTACTTAACGCCAGGGAAAAAATAAAGTTGACGAGAGAGTCTCCGAACCTAGAGAGATTTTTGTCAGTGAAATCTTTAGAATATTTTATCATAACAACCACTTACCGAACAAATAAGAATATGAAAAATCATTTTTTTATGACTCCTTCCCAAACTTCGAGGACATCTTTAGCCCTATCGAATATTTTTTGAGCTGCTTCTTCTAAAGCTTTTTCTGGAGTTATTTTACCATCCGTGGATATCCTAAATCTTGGTTTTCTTGCCATTAGTACTGGGTGTTCTATAGTATATGCTGCAAATGTAACATGTTTGTTCTCATGAAGTGTCTCACTAAGCAAATTGGCGAATGTATGATCTTCTCCTACCAGATAAAACTCAAGCAAGTTTTTATCACGCTTTATAACTTCAATCTTCATTTCCCCCACCCTCCAACTTTTTGAGCATAATTTCCATAGCTTGCTCCTTATTCTTCACAAGTTCATATTTAAATTTATCCTCTTTATACTCTGCAACACCAAAATCAACGGCTAATTCCAAAACTTCCTGTGGATCAATATTGAGAGTAACAGATATGGGGGCAATTACCTCCCTTATTTGTCTTGTTGTTTGGAGAGAGATATCAGTTAAGACCTCTCCAAGCTTTTTAACCAGGTTTACTATCTCACCCCAAGAAAGAGAGCTTATAAGCTTATCCCCTTTAAGATCAGCATGTTCTCCTAAAAGCTCAAGGGTTTTTGTTAATGTAGGTATTGAAATGCTAACTCCGGCCTCTCTGAAGATATCGTTAACATTGTATTGGTAGAAGCCCTTCCTATCAGGATAGAGACGGGATCTAACCCTGTAATGTATTTCCCTGACTTTCTCCATAGCCTCTCTTATTTCATCTTTTGTCCCCTGAATATTGATTTTAAGGGAGTTCAGTTTGCCATGAACATAAATGAAGGCAGGTAACTCAATTTTTTGGAGCTCCTTCATTAGCTCTTCTTTTTCCAAATCATCTTTGACATGAATGACTATGACTTTCTTAGCTCTCATACCTCACACCCTATTCCAGTCTCAGTTTTCTATAATAAGTTGATAATTTTCTAGATTCACTTCTCCCACATTTTGGACAAACAAGCGCATTTCCTTTTCTTACCAGAGATACCTTACATGAAGAACATAACGCATAAATTACACCCAAATCAGGCTCTCTTGTTGTAAGCTGTATTGGACTCTTGTTATTTGTCAAAACTTTCGCTCTTACTATGTCTCCAATTTTAAATTCACTGTTCATAGACTCCACATACCCATCCTTAACTTGAGACACATGAATCCCAGCCAATTTTGAAGTCGCTATTTCTCTATATCCTTTCCTTCCTTCAATTTTAAGCAATTCAACTATCGCTGCTTGAGACTTTACCTCCAGAACTCTAGCTATCACAATATCCCCCACCTGCGGAAGTGGGGGAACATCAGTTACTGGTTCTACTGAAATCTCTATTTTTTCTAAATCTATCTTAACTCTCCCCATTCTTGCGGCGTAGAGTTCTCCATTTTCTTCAATTACCCCTTCACCTGGAAGAAATTCCTCAATAACACCAAGATAATCACCAGGAAGAACCAATTCTCCATTTTCTACCGTTTTCTTTTTAGGTTCAACCATTCTTCCACCACCACTAATCTTAAACCAATTAAACTTTTAAGTTTATGGATAAGGAAACGGCACAACTGACCTCCTCCCCGCCCTGAAGGGCGAGGCTTTCAAAAGAAAAAGTAAAATCCAAGACCTGTATGCAATACCAACTAGCTCTCTCCTTAACTCAAACGAGAGGTTTTCAAAATACATAAAAAGGTTAATAGTAACTTTTATGTAGCTTATCTAAGTTAGGATTAGGTGGTGATATAAATGAGAATATTGCTGATACATAGCGACTACCTTGAATACGAAGTTAAAGATAAGGCCTTAAAAAAACCAGAAGAAATAAGCGAGAATCAAAAAAAGGGAAGGCTTGATGAGGTTTTAGCTGTATTTATGAGTGTTGAAAAAGTTGATGAACAAAACCCTGAAGAAATCGTGAAAAAAGCTGTAAAAGAAATAGAGGAAGTTGTTTCTCAGGTGAAAACAAACAACATTTTTGTGTACCCATTTGCTCATTTAAGCAGTGAACTTGGCTCTCCTGATGTAGCCCTTAGGATACTAAAAGAAATAGAAAATGAGCTCAAAAACAAGGGTTATAACGTTAGAAGGGCCCCATTTGGTTATTATAAAGCATTCAAACTTAGCTGCAAAGGCCATCCTCTAGCAGAGCTTTCAAGGACAATTGTTCCTGGTGAAGCCAAGAAGGAAGAAGAAGTCCCAGAAGCTCTTAAGAAGGAAGAAGAACTCGTTAGTTATTGGTATATATTGACACCTGAGGGGGAGCTTGTAGAGGTCGATAAGTTTGACTTTTCCGGATATGAAAATCTCAAAAAGTTTGCAAACTATGAGATAAATAAGAGCAGGCTCGTTACAGAAGAACCTCCCCACGTAAAAATAATGCTTGAGCAGGAACTTGTGGACTATGAAGAGGGAAGTGACCCAGGGAACCTCAGGTACTACCCAAAGGGAAGACTAATCAAGTCCCTTCTGGAAAACTATGTTACAGATAAAGTCATTGAATATGGCGCAATGGAAGTAGAGACACCTATTATGTATGATTTTGAACATCCTGCCCTAGAGAAATATCTAAACAGATTTCCTGCAAGACAGTATGTAGTTAAGAGCGGAGACAAAAGATTCTTCTTAAGGTTTGCAGCTTGCTTTGGTCAGTTCCTTATAAAGAAAGACGCTACAATCAGCTATCGCCACCTGCCACTTAGAATGTATGAACTCACAAGATATTCATTTAGAAGAGAAAAACGCGGAGAGTTAAGTGGTCTTAGAAGACTTAGAGCCTTTACAATGCCCGATATGCATACGGTTGCTAAAAACCTACAGCAGGCCATGGAAGAGTTTAAGAAGCAGTACAAACTGAGTATGGAAGTGCTTAAAGGAGTTGGACTAACACCTGAGGATTATGAAGTAGCAATAAGGTTTACAGAAGACTTTTGGAATGAAAATAAGGATTTCATAGTAGATCTCGCCGGAATAATTGGCAAACCGGTCCTTATAGAGATGTGGAAACAGAGATTTTTCTATTTCATACTAAAATTTGAATTTAACTTTGTAGACAATCTCGACAAAGCTGCAGCCCTAAGTACAGTCCAGATAGATGTCGAAAACTCTCAAAGATTTGGGATCACCTACTATGATGAGGAAGGGCAAGAAAAGTACCCACTGCTCCTTCACTGCTCCCCCAGTGGTGCAATAGAACGTGTTATGTATGCAATACTAGAAAAACAAGCAAAAATTATGAAAAAAGGCAAAAAACCAATGTATCCACTATGGCTCAGCCCCATTCAAGTAAGGATTATTCCGGTGAGTGAGAAGTATCTGGACTATGCCCTTTACATTGCAGGGAAACTGGAAGGTGCAAAGATAAGAGCAGATGTAGATGATAGAAACGAGAGACTCAACAAGAAGATTAGAGAAGCCGAGAAGGAGTGGATACCATATATAATCGTGGTGGGGGAGAACGAGAAAAGAATGGGAGTTATCACAGTTAGAAAGAGGGAAGACAACAAGCAGTACGAGATACAGGTTGAAGATTTGATAAAAGAGATAAGACAGAAGACAGAAGGGTTCCCATACAAACCAAGACCCCTACCTCCACTGGTAAGTATGAGACCAAAGTTCAGGGGGTGATCTCCCTCTTAATTTTATTTTTGAATTAAGGAGAAAAAGAAGAGATTTATTCCTCTTGAGTCTTTGGCCCACCGAGCATCTCCTTCAGAAAAGTCTGTGCTTCTGGGGCAAACTTGTTTTGGGAAACTTCCTCTCCAAATTTGTTGAAGATTTTCCCTTCAAGGAAATTCAGCTCAAAGATCTCGTACTCTTCACTGTCTTTTTTTGCAACACTGATGTTATGTTTGGCAAGATGCTCTGGAACGCTCTCTATATCAATATATTTTCCGCATTTTTCACATTTGTAGAACTGCCAGAATACATAATCCTGTCCATTCATCATGTTGCTTTTGAGATGTCTTATCAAAGGACCCCCCAAATATTCATAGGTGTCCTCCTGCACGAGTCTTCCATCTCTCTCAATAACTCTAAACCCGCTCCATACTATGTGATCGTTAATGTCCATGAGAGTGGCCTTTAAAAATCTCTCAGAAAGTATGAAAACACCATTTTTAATATAAAACGTGTTGTTGTTTGGGATAACTGCAATATCGATTCCTGGCCCGTTTTTTTGTTCACTTAGTTTTTCAGCCTTCTCTTTGCTTCCTACGACACTTATTCTTATAGGAAGCTCACTTTTCCTGTGATGTCCTATAATCGTGTCTTCATAAATGTGCCAGTGGTAATCATCTAATGCCCTTATTTTTGCATAAACCCTTTTCACATCTGCATTCAGCTCACTGTATTTCATTCACACCACCGTCAAGATTTCATCCTTAGAATTAATAAGTTTTCCCGGAAAAATTTAAAAAGGGTTACAATAGCGAAAAAATCTTTTAAAGTCTAAAGAATAGAAGGATATGGAGTGATACAATGCTTCCACAAGAAGTAGAAGAACTCATAAGAGAAATGAGTGAAGAGCGAATTCGGGGAGCTTCTTACCTTGCACAGATGGGTGTTAAAGCTTACGCAAGACTTGCTGAGATTCTTGAAGGAGAAGAATTCCTTAACGGATTAAAAGATCTCGGAGTTGAGATCCTCAATGTGAATCCAACAATGGCATCCCTTTACAATCTAGTGAGATTCATTCCAATAATTGATAATCCTGAATTCGTAGCTGCAAAAGCCAATGAGTTCATACGATTAAGTGAAGAGGCAAAACGTGAGATCGGAAACATTGGAAGTGAACTTATAGACCAGAATGAAATTATAATCACTCATTCTTATTCTTCAACGGTTCTTGAAATCTTAAAAAAAGCCAAAGAAAAAGGAAAGGCCTTTAAAGTAATTATAAGCGAAAGTGGACCTGATTATGAGGGACTATTTTTTGCCAAAAAACTTGAAGAGTTTGAAATTCCATTTGAAGTTATAACAGATGCACAGTTGGGCCTCTTTGCAAAGAATGCGACTTTGGCTTTAGTTGGAGCCGATAATATCACCAAAGACGGCTATGTATTCAATAAAGCCGGGACATATTTACTAGCTCTGGCATGTAATGACAATGGTATTCCGTTTTACGTGGCCGCTGAGACCTTTAAAATCCATCCAGAGGCAAGAGCAGAGGACATTAAGATCATCGAAAGAAAATTCAAGAGAGATCATATAATAATACGAAACTATCTCTTTGATGCAACACCTTGGAAATACATAAGGGGAATAATCACAGAATTGGGTATTTTGGTGCCACCAAAAGAGATTTAAAAATAAAAAACAACATTTAAAAGTTTAACTCGTTAAGGCAGAGAGAGTTAGTTTCATCCTAGCATATCTACACTCTTATCCCATATCTTCTCCGCAAGCTCTCTTTTGCCCATGAGCTGGGGCTTTTCAATTGATCTAACCTTTTTCTTAAAAAAGAACCCCCTTATGGTTTAATAAATAAAGAAAAGATCAAAGAGCAATTACTTCGGCATCTCTTTAATGTGGACGTCCATCTGCGGGAACGGTATCTCAATGCCCTCTTTCATGTACAGCTCGTAGATGCCCTTCGTCAGGTCTACCTTGACTGCCCAGTAGTCCTCGGTCTTGGTCCAAGCGCGGAGCTGCAGGTTGATAGAGGAATCTCCAAGGCCCGTTATTATAACGCTCGGCTCAGGGTCATTCAGCAGCTTCGGATGGTTTTTCATGAGCTCCATGGCGAGCTTTACTGCTTTATCGAGGTCAGTGCCATAAGCCACGCCAACGTCAACGCTAACCCTCCTAGTTGGCATCCTAGTGTAGTTGGTTATGACGTTCCCCCAGACGAGCTTGTTCGGTATCGTTATGAGGACGTTGTCTGGCGTTAGGAGCTCAGTGCTCATGACTCCAACGGCCTCAACCTTTCCAGTCTGGCCGGCAATGGTTACCACGTCCCCCTTTTCAAAGGGCCTCAAGGCGGCGAGCCACACTCCGGCCGCAAGGTTTGTGAGGGTGTCCTGCATTCCAAAGCCGAGTATCAGGCCTATCACAGCTGAGAGACCGAGGACGACGGAGCCGACGGCGATTCCAAGTGCTCTGACTGCGAGCAGGATTACTGCCACGTAGAGAAGAGCGCTTAGAAACCTTGCGAGGAACTCAATGACAAGCCCCGAGAGCTTTGTCTTCTTTAACCCCTTCTTGAAGGAGGCCACGATTATTTTGGCCACTATAAAGCCCACTATCAGGACTAACACAGCCGTGATTATTTGCATAGGGGTTATTCCCACGTAAGGCAAGGGCTTGTCCAAGACTACCATGCAATCACCTCCAGAGAGTTTCTAAATATGTATATAGGGAGTACAAGCATAAAAAGTTTATAGCTAACCGGAAATCATCGAAATTATTTCATCAAAGAGTCTTTCCGCAAGCTCGCGCTTGTTCATTCTCGGCAGTTTCTTTGTAAAGTTTTTTCCAACGAGTATGGCCTCGTTCTCCTCACTGCCGAAGGCTTTGAGTGTGTTTGCCACGACTATGTCGCTTCCAGCCCTTTCGATTTGCTTCCTCGCGGCTTCAATTAGCTCATCCTCGCTGAGGCCTGTTTCAGCTTTGAAACCGACGAGGAAAACATCTGGTTGAAGTTCCTTAACTCTATCTATTATCTTCGGCGTAGGTTCAAGCTCAAGCGTTAAAGCTTTTCCGCTCTTTATCTTTACACTGACCTTATCCTTAATACGGAAATCGCTTACGGCCGCAGCCAGAATAACAATATCGTACTTCTTGCTATTCAGCTCGTTCTCTATTACCTCAAGCATTTCTTCAACGGTCTCAACTTCAACTTGGTTCTCCACGAAGCTTGGCACACTCCCCTTGGTTCTTATCAAAGTAACCTCTGCCCCCCTGAATTCCGCCTCCTCTGCTAATGCTACACCCATCTTGCCGCTGCTCCTGTTTGTTATGAACCTTATTGGGTCAATGTATTCTCTCGTTGCTCCAGCAGTTACGAGGACTCTCTTTCCAGCCAGATCTTTTCTGTGGAGCTTTTTAATTACGTGATAAACAATTTCTTCAACGCTTGCCACCTTTGCCTTTCCTTCCTCGAATCTAGGCCCGATAAATTCAACTCCGAGCTTTTTGAGCTTCTCTATGTTCTCCTTAACTATCGGGTGCTCATACATTGTGAAGTGCATAGCTGGAGCAATCATTATTGGAGTATGGGCAAAAGCAGTCGTTACGACAGTTGTAACTGGTGTATCATCAATTCCACAGGCTATTTTCGATATAGTATTGGCCGTTGCAGGACAGACCAAGACCAAATCTACTTTGTTTTCGTGCTCTCCAGCAAGTTCAACATGCTCTACAAATCCCGTGATCTCTGTGACAACCGGATTGCCAGTAGCAAATTCCATAGCATAGGGATGGATTATCTTTTGGGCACTTGGGCTCATAACGGCATGAACTTCAGCTCCATGTCTTATGAGCTCCCTTGCGAGCTTTACACACTCAACGGCCGCTATACTTCCAGGTATAGCAAGGACTATTTTCTTCCCAACAAGCTTCCTGCTCTTTGTCGCATATATCAGCTTGACATGATGAAGCATTTTCTTCACCAAGGTAGACTTGGAAAAGAGAATATTTAAGGTTGCTGTTTTATGGGGGAAATCCTCCTAAACTCCCTATACAAGAGAGAAAGCTGTCTTTCCTCAAAAGTCCTTTCATCCACAACAAGAACAAGAATCGAATCCCTCAGCAAAATATGATCTTTCAAATTAAGAAGGAATTTAAAAGTCGGCTCAAACCCATTTTCTAAGATAAGATACTCTACTCCATCAAAAATTAGACCATGATCATGTGTAATCGTTTTGGTCACCCAATGAAGAATTTTCTCAAGATGTGTCGGTCTAACTGAATTCTCTTTTTCGATTTTGCTTATCCACAAGCATGGGAAATCATGTTTTTCAAAAAGATGATGATTTCTGACAATACCAACAAGCTTTTTATCCTTTAAAAGATTAGCAATAAGATAATCCACATCCAACGATGGATAGGCCCATGCTCCGGGAGAAAGAGGAGCCTCTTGTTGTTTTGGTTTTTTGTTTGTATTGAGAATCCCGAGAAAATTTCCTAATACTCCCAAAGCAAAGGGAAGAGAAGAGAGAATAAAGTAACCTTCTAAAAGTTTCTGCCCCAAAACAAGAGGTGGATTCATAAAATTAATCCAACTCATGCCACTCTCACATTTGTATTATTGAAGTATGTTCTTTATAAAATTATTGCTTATAAATTTCCAACAAGTTGAAGAAGTAACAAATACCAAACAATACTCATTTTTCCCTTACTGCATCTTCCTCGAACTTCTTCATCTCTTCTTTAGTCCCGACCCACACCACTATAACCGGCTCGACAGTTATCATACCATCCTTTATCATGGGTTTTATTTCGTTTATAGCTCTCTCTATCATATGACCCCTATCAACGGTCTCAATTATTATTGGCAAATCCGTGGAAAGCCTTAAAACGTCGCTTGAGTGCACTCTGCTCTTTTTTCCAAACCCATAAATACCCCTATAAACAGTTGCCCCAGCAAGTCCCATTTCTCTCAGTTTTTCGACTATTGCTTTGTAGAGCGGCCTTCCATGCCAAGTATCGTTTTCTCCTATATAAATTGTCATTCTTAAAGTATTCCAGTGCTCGATTTCTACCATACTTTCACCTCCTTGCAAGAACAAACCCTAAGAATACTAAGCTTACAGTTATTATAATGTTTGCCGAGATATTTAGAAGGGCAAGAAAATGCTCCCTCTCACGCAAAAGGCTAAACGTTTCATATGAAAAAGTCGAGAACGTGCTTAATCCCCCACAGAATCCAGTTCCGAAGAAAGCTCTCCAATTGGGAGAGATCTCGTAACCAAAGAAAACCAAGCCGTAGAGATAGCCGAGCAGAAAACTTGCTATGCTGTTTACCAGGAGGGTTCCTACAGGAAAGTCCTTGTAAACGGGAAGCAGACCTGCAATGCTGTAGCGCATTATGGCACCAAGCATTCCTCCAACGCCAACTGCCAGGAGAACCTTAGCGTTCATTTTTCCTGCCCCCAAATTCCGACGTTAAAAGCCCAAAAGGTCATCAAGTGCCCTCAAAGCTCTATAAGTGTTCTGAAAGTTTGAGATGCCCATTTCAAGACTCCTTCTAAAGCCCCCGTTAGGGTTTTGAAGGGCTCTTATGAAGTTTATATGCTCCTTCACATATCGCGGCCTCTCACCGAGCAGTTTTAGCCCTCTTAATGCATAAAACGTTGGCTCCAGATAGGGTGGGAGGGAATAGGGCACCTCTGTGAAGCCCCCGTAAACCTCACATCTATGAAAGTGGCTTGTTTTTGGTATCTTGTAGTCCAAAGAATTGAGCGAATATATTGCCTGATAAGTCATGGTGGTTGTAGCTTGTTTTAATCCGTAGCCGTCCCCTTTTCTAAAGCTTTCGATGAACTCTTTTATTTTCTCTTTTTCTTCTGGAGAGATTTTGTGATTTGTTGCCTTGAGTGCTCTAAGCACCCAGTAAGTTGCTTCAAGTGGAGTTGCAGTCCCAAATTCCTCGCTCCCTCCAAGACCTACAGCAAACTTACCCTGGAGAGGATCATATTTTTCAAAGACCAGCGAAAGGCCGTCCTTTGCGAGGTCTTTTGCCCCTAAAATCGCCAACCCCTCAATTGCCATAGATACCGCAACAACTGCTTGTTGTGGCTTTAATGAGTCGTAAAGGAATCCTATAGTTTTCTCTTGCTCTGGAACTTTCATGCCTAGGAGGTCGTAGATTTTAACCGCATAGTAAGTGTCATTTATGTTTGTCTCATTCAAGAGGGAAACAAAGCAGTAACCTCCATCTTCATGTCTCCTCTCTTCAATATACTTTAAAATCTCTCTAAGCTTTACATAATCTCCTAGCTTCGAGCCCATTCTACCGCCTCCTAAAGTTTTAGCGGAGAATAGGCGTCATCAGCCCTTGTGGGCGGTTCGGGCCCGAAGCCCCGGGCGGACGCCATCGCCCAACGGCAAATCTTTAGGTAATTTTATAAGCTTTTCCTTTAGAAAGATAATAATAGCAACTAAGCTAGTGTGAGTTAACATGGAGCTCGTAGGATTTGTTCATGTGGGCAATACGTTCAATGAAAGATTAATCGCTAGAGTTTATAAGAGGGTTAATGCATATTTCAAATCAAAAAACCTTCCAATAAGGCTAGTTTATTTAGGAAAGCTTGAACTAGGGCCCGGTTATCTTGTAAATATTCAAACAGAAAATGGAAATGTTAAAGGATACCCTTTAGAGGGCGTTACTGAACTTCTCCATGCAAAGCTCATTCACACCCAAGAGGAAATTATGGAAAAGAGAAAAACACGTGAGGAAAAAAATGAAAATAAAAACAACAACGTATCAAAAATGAACAAAATATTTGGTATATTGAATTTTCCCATAGTCTCCAGAAATCCCTATTTAGACTTTTATGAGAAGTTCTTAGGAATCCAACAAGATTTCCATGAACTAAAAGTCATGGTACTATCCATCAAACCTTTTGAAGACAATGACGAGAAAGTTTTTGAAAAAAGGCTTTTTAAAGGAATCTTACATGAGGTAGGGCATGCCTTTGGATTAAATCATTGCCAAGAGGATTGCGTAATGAATCCTCCAAAAGTTATTGGTGAATGGGACTTGAGAAGAGACGACTTCTGTGAAAGGTGCTTTGTGGAGCTGAAAAGAAATGTTAAGTGGAAAGAAGATTAGTATCATAATCCCTGCCTACAACGAAGCAGGAAGAATTGGTAATGTCCTTTCAAAAATTCCTGATTTTGCTGACGAAATTATAGTGGTAGATGATGGAAGCAAAGATAACACTGCCGAAGTAGCAAAGAAATATGGAGCGAAAGTTATACGATTAAAAGAAAACCAAGGCAAAGGTGCTGCCATGAATACAGGCATGAAAGAAGCCACTGGAGATATCATACTCTTTATTGATGCTGATGGACAACACAACCCTGAGGAAATCACTAAACTTCTCAAACCAATACTACAGGATGAAGCTGATTTCGTGATAGGTTCTAGATTAATAAAAGTGCAAGGTAAAAGGCCCCTTATTAGAAAGGTCAGCAACTTTCTAAGTACATCTCTAATAAGGCTAAAACTTGGAATTAACGTGAAGGATACACAAAGTGGATTTAGAGCTCTTAAACGTGAATTTTTACCCGAAATTGAGAGCAAGAGATATGAAGTAGAAACCGAGCTCTTAATAAAAGCTGTAAAAAAAGGTGCAAGAGTTAAAGAAGTGCCTGTAGAAAGGATATATGGGATTGAAACTGGACATTTCCGATTTGAGGATGTTATAAGATTTTTGAAAGTTCTTTTTAAGTACTAATCAGCCGCCACTTAAAACTGGCATAACTTTTATTTCATCATTTTCTTCCACAATTGCCTCCCCTTTCGCTGGTTTGCCATTGATAAATATTATTTTATCATGGAATTCGTCATATCGTGGGATGACTTCTCTGAGAATTTCGTTAGCAGTTTTTGGACCTTCAAGTTTAACTTCGAGCTCTCTCGCCTTGGCCAGATGAGCAAAAGCCCCCATAAGCCTGATTTTCACCATCTTAATCACCTTTTTCGGTTTTTATTTTGCTATTTTCTCATAGTCCATACTACTAATAAGTTTTAGGGTCATAAACCCTCTGTTCACTATTTTAAAGTGTACTAATTTTAAACAAAAATTTTAATAATAATAAAGTGGACTAACTTTAAAAAGTCATTGCTGAATATCTTTTCATAATTAATCAAAGAATTTTATATATAACTATTGACTTAATATAACATGTAATTCCCCAATCGGGGGAGGGTGAATGAAGAAGCGAGCATTATTGGCCATATTTGTTATAGTTTTGTTAGTTGGTGTGACCTCTTTCAGAGCAACAGGCTACTCGTATGGAGTTTTAGAGAGAAGTTCAAAAAACCCTGTGGCGGAGTTAGTGGCCAAGTAGTAACTATTAATTCTTTGGAAGGCATTTCGAAAGAATTACTGGTAAAAGAGATACTGCGGAGGGCTGAAGAATAATGGAAGAAACAGTCACTCTACGCATTTATTTTTATAAGGGGCTTATCGCTTTGGCCACAATCACCTTAGTGTTCTCATTTATGGAATGGGGAGTGTCCAAATCATGGGCCTATTTCTATTATTTCTTGAGTGCTATAATGATCCTTGAAAGCCTTCACCAGCTTGGAAAAATATCTTTAAAAACGCTGATACTGGTAACATTCTTCCTTTTGTGGATTTTGGTACTTTGTTGGGTGCAAAACCCTAAAACTACTGCAAAGGAACCATTTATAATAACTCTGAGCTTTGTAGTGTTAACCTTCATATACCACGTATGGGTGTACTCAAGAAAAAGGAGATAGCAGTTAAAAATGTATTAAATGAAAAGATCACTCGAGCTTTGTAACCTTCTCAAGCTCTGGAATAACGAATTCAAGGCCAAGGTCTTTGAGGGTCTCCTTCTTTGGAATACCTCTCTCATCCCAGCTCCTGAGCTTGTAGTATTCGTTGAGTAGCACGTCATATTTCTCCTTATCAAGGTGCTGTCCCTTATAAGGTCCACTCTTAAGGCCTTCTTTGAACCATCTCTCTGGTGGGTAGTCCATCTCCCTGCTCCAGTTGCTATTGTATTCTCTTACCCAGTAGGCCCTCATGAGGGCATAAACTCTATCAGCTGCTTTGTATAAGTCGTCCCATGTATACTTAACACCTGTGATAGCCTCAATAAGCTTGGGATAGTAGTCCAAGCTGAGTCCCACTTCAACCCATGGAAGCCTACATGCCGTGAGCATCTCGAAGAGACCACCTCTGAGCCTCTGCAATTCAATGACCTTTGCAGCCTTCTCTGGGTCATAAGAGATTTTATATTCAACCTTCTGAGCCTTTTCACCCTCAATTGGAGCTGTTCCAATTTCCCATGCGATGACCCATGCTTCCTTGTGGTGAGCTCCAATGGCACTTGTTCCATATGCCAAAGCCATTGCTGGATAGATGAAACAATTGTAACCGCTTACTTCTAAACCTTTTACGTGCATTGCGAAGTCCTTAGCACCGAGTTTTTCACTCATACCTTTGACACCTTCAGCAGCAAGGTTTCCAAGCTCTCCCCTTCTGTAAGCTATATCCAAGGCAAGCTGCTTGGCTTTCTTGAAGTCGCCAAATTCGGGAGCATTCTCATCTTTTATGAGACCCTTCTCTTTGGCTTCCATCACATAAGAGATCGATACTCCAAGGGATATTGTATCAAGGCCCATCTCGTCGGCAATTCTATTAAGGACTGAGACTTCATTGAGCTTCCCAAGTCCAAGGTTTGAACCTAATAGAGCAACATTTTCATAGTCAAGCTCACTCTCTTGGCCATCTGCATCAAGAACCACGTTTCCACATGGCATGTTACAGTATGGACAGCCTCTTTGCTTAACTTTCATACCTTCCATTGTAAAACCATCAATAGAACGAGCGAACTCAAAACTACCGTCACTGAAGTTTCTTGTTGGAAGAGCCGAGTTTTCATTGGTCCATTCAAGTGCAGCCATTGTTCCTTGTCTATGCCAGAATGGATAACCTGGCGAGTTAAGAATTGCATTGTAGGCCTCTTGTGAAAGCTCCCTAAGCTTCTCCTTATCAGCAACAGGAATTTCTTTGGTACCCTTTACCACAACTGCCTTTAACTTCTTACTTCCCATGACTGCACCCATACCAGGCCTTCCAGCAGCCCTTCCTTCTTGAGAAATTACTACTGCGTATTTGACAAGATTCTCTCCACCAGGACCTATGCTGAGAACACCAACATTTTTACCATGGACCTCTTTAAGTTCTTTCTCAGTTTCAAAGGTAGTCTTGCCCCAAAGGCCCTCAGCACTTAAGATATTAACGTTATCATCCTCAATATAGATGTAGACTGGCTTTTTGGCCTTTCCTTCAACAACAAGAGCATCATAACCAGCTTTTCTCAGGTGCACAGTGGCCATTGTTCCAAGGTTACCATCGCCGTAACCACCTGTTATTGGGCTCTTAGCAGCGATAACCATTTTTCCACCGCTTGGGGTTGGAAGACCGTTAAACGGACCGCTTGCAAAGATCAATTTGTTATCAGGACCGAGAGGATCTACGTTTTTGGCTTCATTCCAAAGAATCCATGCAGCTAAACCTCTACCACCAATAAAGTTCTTTGCGACCTCTTCAGAGTATTCTTGCACCCATACTTTGTTGTTCGTTAAATCAACTCTAAGTATCCTTCCCCACCAACCTTTCATAAAAGACCACCAGAGTTCATTAATGTCTGAATTTTAATAAAGGTTTTGGGTTCATAAAATAGTTTAATTGATATAAAGCAAGAAAACAACTTTATTTAACGGCTATCGTTGAAATAAGCTTTTTTATTTAGCAGGTTTCTTCGAAGAATCTTTGAAAAGAGCTGAATACTATCGAAAATTGCCTGTTCAATGAACGGAATATTTACAATGCCAGAGGTACCTAACTCCAAAAAGGTTTAAACTTTTAATATCTTCTGTGCTATTTTAATTGATGATCATGTGGTTTAGAAGGGTAGAAGTTGAAGAGATTAAAAGGGCAAAAGAAGCTCTACAGCATTATTTTTCAATTTTAAGTGGAGAGGAAAGGCCCAACTTCTTTTACACAAATCGGGTAGAGGTTAATTTCAAAGAAGATACTGATCTTGAGGAGTTGTGGGAGATACATAAAGAAGGTATGGAAAGGCTGAGGAAAAACAATTTAAAGGAGAATCCAGAAAAAAGTCTTCTTGACTTAAAAGCTCTAATAGCACATAAAATGCTTGAAAGATGTGAACTGTGTGAGTTCAAGTGCCACAAAAACCGCTTTGAGGAAATGGGCTACTGCAGGGTTAAAGAGAGCTTAGTTGCAAGCACTTTCCTTCACATAGGGGAAGAACCGGAGCTAGTTCCATCTTATACTATTTTCTTCTCAGGGTGCAATTTCAGGTGCGTCTTTTGTCAAAATTGGGATATAAGTCAACACCGTGTAGGTCTAATGTATTCTCCAAAAGATATGGCCGCTAAAATAGCGGTAGCTTATGCGGAAGGTGCTAAAAACGTTAACCTCGTCGGCGGTGAACCCACTCCAAACCTTCTCTTCATTCTCGAGAGTTTGAGATACGTAAGGGTTCCCATTCCCGTGATCTGGAACTCCAACATGTACATGAGCGAGAAGAGCATGGCTCTTTTAGATGGAGTTGTCGATCTCTATCTCGCAGATTTCAAGTGGGGCAACGATGAAGATGCACTAAAATACTCCAGTGCCCCAAAATACTGGGGAATCACTACAAGGAACTTTTTACTTGCTAAAAAACATTACAAAGCAGAATTTTTAATAAGACACCTCCTAATCCCCGGTCATCTGGAATGTTGTACAAGGCCGATTTTGAAATGGATAAGCGAAAATCTTGGCAGGAACGTGAGGGTTAACGTGATGTTTCAATATCGGCCGGAGTACAGGGCTCATGAATACCCCGAAATTGATAGAAGGCTTACGAATGATGAAATGCTCAAAGCAGCCCAGCTTGTAAAGGAGTTTGGATTAAAAAACGCGCTGGTGGGATAGATGCAGGTAACTTCAGGAGTCTCTACAAAATGGCTTTTGGTTTTGTTTCTGTTATTTTTTATACTCTTTGGCTTAAAAACGCTCGTAGAAGAATATTTGGAAAGAAAAAAAGGTAGCGAAAATGCTTATCCCCACAAGAGGAATTACCGATAAAACATTCATTGGAAGTATAATAAGCGTAATATTCGGGTACCTGCTTATTCGTGTTTTCACAACCTGGTATTCAAGATACCTTGAGAAAAAAGAAGAGGAGCTCAAAGAAAAGGAAAATATCGGAGAGCTTTATTAGCCGCCCGCTCTGGATCTCATTAGAACGCCCATAAACTTTTCAACTTCCTCATCACTTCCATCAATAACCACCATCCATCTTGGCATCCCAAAATGGAGCCCCACTTCTCGGATTTTTATCTCAACCTTAGCTTTGGAGATTTCCTTGATTTTAAGAACCTCATCTGGAGGAATCGCTGTTATCAACTTTTTTCTCATGAAAATACGTAAATGCAGAAGTTTAAAATATTTTCGAATTTTCTAGAAAAGTTAATTAATCTTGAAAGAAAGAGCAAAATGGTGAGAGAAATGGAGCTTCCCGATCACAAAACAAAAATAATTGCCACAATCGGCCCGGCTTCAAGGCATGCGGGAACTATAGAAAAGATGATAAAAGCTGGAATGAGCGTTGCAAGGATAAACTTTTCTCACGGAACCCTTGAGGAGCACACAAAGACCATTGAGCTGATAAGAAAAACCGCCGAGAAATTGGAAAAGATAGTTGCAATTCTGGGCGATCTGCCAGGGGTAAAAATGAGAGTTGGAAAGATAAAAGGAGACTCCATAACCTTAAAAAAGGGAGATAAAGTTGTACTCACAACAAGGGACGTTGAAGGAGATGAAACAACTATTCCCGTCGAGTTTAAAGATTTTCCAAAGCTGGTGTCAAAAGGAGATGTAATATACTTAAGTGATGGTTACATAATGTTAAGGGTCGAGGAAGTTAGGGAGAACGAGGTCGAATGTGTTGTGGTGAACGGAGGTACATTGTTCTCTCATAAAGGAATAAACATCCCAAAGGCTAACCTTCCAATCGAAGCAATAACTCCAAGGGACTTTGAGATAATCGAATTCGCAATTGAACAGGGAATAGATGCTATAGGCCTCTCTTTTGTAGGCTCTGTCTACGATGTTCTCAAGGTAAAGAGCTTCCTGGAAAAGAAAAAGGGCAATAATTTTATAATAGCAAAAATAGAACGGCCGGATGCAGTGAGGAACTTTGATGAAATTCTAAATGCTGCTGATGGGATAATGGTAGCTAGAGGAGACCTAGGAGTAGAAATGCCAATCGAAAAACTCCCCATAATGCAGAAACAACTTATAAAAAAGGCCAACTTAGCTGCAAAGCCTGTAATAACTGCCACCCAGATGCTTGTTTCAATGACCACAGAGAGAATACCAAAGAGAGCAGAAGTCACAGACGTTGCAAATGCGATACTTGATGGCACAGATGCCGTAATGCTCTCTGAAGAAACTGCCATAGGGAAATACCCTGTGGAATCAGTAGAGATGATGGCTAAAATAGCCAAGACAACAGAGGAATATAGAGAATCCCTAGGACACTCCAGATTACGCGCTTGGATTGACTTACTGCCAAAAAGGAGCACGATAAAAGAAGCAATAACACAGAGCGTTATAGATGCCCTCTGTGCCATAGACATAAAATACATCCTAACCCCAACAAGAACAGGATTAACTCCAAGGCTCATCTCACGTTTTAAACCAAAACAGTGGATTTTAGCCTTTTCAAATAACGAAAGAGTCTGTAACAGCTTAGCCTTTTCCTATGGAGTTTACCCATTCTGCATGGAAGAAGAGTTCAATGAAAAGGACATGATAATGTTAGTAAAGGGGTTGGGAATAGTCAAAGAAGATGATACAGTTCTCTTAACAGAAGGAAAACCAATAGGAAAGACTATAGGGACAAATACGATACGTATTTTCCAAATTCCTTAAACTTCCTCAAATTTTATCCCTCTTTCTTCTATAAATCTTCTAGCCCTTTCAATTTCATCCTCAGACTCCCCAAAGAGTATTATCCCAATGTATTTTCCAAAGCCCTTTGGGGAGGAGTGTATCTTTATGTTGAATCTATTCAGTGCCTCAACTAAAAGAGGAGCAAGCTTTGATTCATCTGTTATCTCTGCAAGAAGTTTTCTCTGGATAAATTTTCCTTTTCCAAGTTTGGGAGACACTTCATTTTCAAACATTGCCTTCATTTCTCTTGGCATTCCAGGGAGAACGAAGATTTTTGTGTTTTTATAGATTAAAAAAGCACCTGGAGCTGCCCCAACAGTGTTGTTGAGAATTTCAACCCCTCTTGGGATGTACGCCATCTTCTTCCGTGCTTCATTAATTTTCGGATCATCCACAAAACCCTTTTTATATAACTCTAAGTAGAATTCTTCAATTCTCTTGAGGATATCTTCTCTAAGTTCTAGTTCGAGATTGAGAGCTCTGGCAACTGCAAGCATTGTTACATCATCATGTGTTGGCCCTAATCCACCGGCTATAACCAAAACCTCTGGTTCTCTTGAGAGAACCTCTCTTACAACAGTTTTTATCTCTTCCACATCATCTCCAACGGTTGTTATCCTCCTCACCCAATAACCCTTCTCTGTGAGCTTTTGAGCTATAAAAGCAGAGTTGCTGTCTACAGTGTTACCAGTTAAAAGTTCATCTCCTATTGTTATTATCTCAGCGAACATTCCCACCCACCCTAAATAATTAATATCGTCAAAAATTTAACCTTTCTGGAAAGTCCATCTCTAATAAACCTCACAGAAACCCTTTAAAACTCATTTCCAAATCATCTTCGATGATAGAAAAAGTAGAAGGCAACTTCATTAAAACTTACCGTTTGCAGCAAAGTCTCGAAGCTCTTGAAAGGGTCAGAGGAGAGATTAGTGAAGAGACCTATGAAAGATTAAAAGCCCTTATTCACTACCGACTCTATGGAGAAGAATTTGAGAGAAGTAAAATTGATGAAAAAATAGCTTTAGCTTTTTCAATGGGGAGTGATAGCACGGCCTCACTTTTAATCCTTAAATGGGCAGGCTTTGATGTAGTTCCAGTAATGGTAAAACTTCCCCAAATGAACGATGTTGTCTTTTTTAGGGCCAAGAGTTATGGAGCGGTTTTTGTTGAAGTTCCAGCGTATATGGAGATTATAAACTCCCAGATACGGAAAAGAGCTCCTATATGTGGTAAATGCCACTCTATGGTAATGGACGCCATAAAGGGGCATGCAAGGAAAGAAGGAATAAAAATTGTAGCCTCTGGAGATCTCCTTAGTATTGGGAGTATCTCGATATACAAAGAAGAAGATTTAATAAACTTAAACTTTCCAGCTTTTTTAGCCCTTGATAAAAGGGAAGCTATAAAAGTGCTTGGAAAGAGATATGCCCTTGGATTTGGCTGCTCACTCTGGAAAAGCGCCGCCAAAACTACACCGATTTTAAAACGCTTTGGTATCCAAAGGGTGTTGAGAGAACTCAGGGCAGGAGCAATAGACAAGGAAATCGCAAAAGCCCTGATTAAAGATATACTAAGGAACTGAATCTGATGAATGGAGGGGAACAAATTGCTTTATGTCGAAATTCTTGGAAATTTACCCGAAATGGCTGAAGGAGAGGTTAAAGCTTTACTAGAGCTTAGTAATCCAGGATTCACAATACTTGAAAAAGACTATCTGTTTCTGGCATTAAAAGCGAATGAGAGCGCTTTTTCCTACCTTAAAAGGCTTGGAATGGCCCATGAGTATGGGAACTTACTTTTTTCTGGTGAGAGCCTTGAAGAGCTCTATTTGAAGGCAGAGAATCTTGAATGGGGAAACTTCATAGCAGGGAGCTTTAAAGTAGACAGAGAAACAATGTTGAACTGCCGCTACAATGTAGAGAACCTAGAAAGAGAACTTGGAGCAATTATAGTAAGACAGGGTTTCAAAGTAAATCTAACAAGTCCTGACACATTAGTCAGGGTATATTGCGGGCAAAAACTCTGGGTTGGAATAAGAAAGCAAACATTCCCGGCCAAATCATTTGAAAAAAGAAAAGCAGATAGAAGACCATTTTTCAAACCTATAGCTCTACCTCCACGGCTCGCAAGAGCAATGATAAATCTAGCACGAGCAAAAAAAGAAGTTCTTGATCCATTTATGGGTACCGGTGGAATACTTATTGAAGCTGGCCTTCTCGGTTTGAAGGTTTATGGTGTTGATCTCCGAAAAGACATGGTGGATGGAGCCAAACAAAATCTCGAACATTATGGAATAAAAAACTATGTGTTAAAAAAAGGAGATGCCACTAAACTAGGGAAACTTTTTCCAGACAAAGAATTTGAAGCAATTGTCACGGACCCTCCCTATGGGACTTCTGCAACGCTCGGTGGAAAGGTGAGAGAAGAACTCTATGAAAAGGCATTAGAAAGTATATACGAAGTCCTAGATGGCCACTTGAGCATTGCATTCCCAACAAGCTTTGAAGCTGAGAAAGTAGCTGAAAGAATTGGATTTGAAGTTTTGGAGAAATATTACCAGAGAGTTCACTCTTCTCTGGATAGATATTTCTACATTATGCGTAATTAACAAACACATTAAAAGACACTTCCAAACCAATAAGGGCCAAGATACCTGTACGATGTATTTTTGGAGGATTCTAACTTGATTTTGCTTTTCCACTTGAATAGGGACATTATCACCTCTTATAACTTGGTTTTTATTTTTAACAAAAAAGTTATAAAATTTCACAATAGAAATTAGCCTGGGTGTAGGAAATGCATGAGGGATACGAAATAAAGCCAGTTGAGAAAAGCAAGAAAACTTTTACACTTATAACACTACTTGCAATATGGTTTGGAGCAGGGATAAGTATAGCGGAGTTCTGGGCAGGAGCGTTGTTGACTCCAGCACTCTCATTGGGCATGGCAATACTAGTGATTATTGTAGGACATCTACTAGGAAATGCCATCATGGGGCTGATAGCCCTCGAAGGTGAGGAAACGGGCCTACCCACTATGGTACTTTCAAGAGCCTCATTAGGAATTAAAGGTTCAATTCTACCTTCGATCTTGAATTACCTCCAGCTCATAGGATGGACAGCTATAATGCTTATAGTTGGAGCCAATGCCATGAATGCAGTCTCGAAAGCTTTTGGTTTTGAGGGTTATCCATTGTGGATCCTCTTGCTAGGTGTTCTCGTTACATTATGGACATACATCGGTCCAAAAAACTGGGAGAAACTAGAAAAGATCGCTGCTTTACTCTTACTTGCACTAAGCCTATGGCTTACTTATGTTACGCTCAAGAAATTTCCCTTAAGTGATCTTCTCACCAAACCCGGCACTGGAGAAATTGGTGCTATGTTGGCCCTAGACCTAGTGATAGCAATGCCCCTCTCATGGGCCCCATTGATAGCAGATTACTCAAGATTTGCCAAAAATAAAAATTCAGCCTTCTGGGGAACCTATTTAGGCTATTTCATTTCATCAAGCCTGTTTTACTTTGTAGGAGCGCTCACCAACATGGCGATTGGAGAAGGAGATCCTATAGAAATTGTAGCAGCTTATGGTATAGGAATCCCAGCAATGTTGATAATAACATTCTCAACAGTCACAACAACCTTCCTCGATGTCTACTCAGCCGCAATAACCTACAAAAACATCTCTCCAAAGGCAGATGCAAAGAAACAAGTGCTTTTTGTTGGTGCATTAGGGGTTATCCTAGCTTTAGTATTTCCAATGGAACAGTATGAAAGCTTTTTACTGCTTATTGGAGGAGCTTTTGTCTCTCTAGCAGCAATAATGATAACTGACTACTTCCTTGTTAAAAAAGGCTACAATGCAGAGGCACTTTTCGATGAAAATGGCCCATTTGCTGGATATAATTCCAAAGCAATAATAATCTGGAGTATAGGGTTCATATTTTACATGGGCCTAGCTATAGAAGGCCTTTTTGGAATCCATATCCCGCTATTAAGCGAACTCGGCTTTAGATTAGGTTCCAGCATTCCAACGTTCATCCTTGTAAGCGTTCTTTATTACATATTCGGAAGGTGAAGAAAAATGAAGATTAGCGATGCTTTAAGACAAAAAGCAGATTATATCTGGCATAGAATACTAAACCATCCCTTTGTAATCGAATTATATCAAGGTACATTGCCAATTGAAAAGTTCAAATTCTACGTGCTCCAAGACTACAACTATCTTGTGGGACTAACGAGAACTTTAACGATAATTGCCTCTAAAAGCGACTTTGATCTCATGAGAAAGATCCTAAAACTGGCCCAAGAGGAAGCCAGCACTGAACTTGTCAACTATGAAAGGCTCTTAGAAGAATTAGGACTCACAATCGAAGATGCAATTAAAGAAGAACCCAGCCCCACCAATTATGCATATATGAACTTCATGAATCTCACAGCATTTTTAGGAACTCCTTATGAAGGCCTCACTACCATCATGCCATGCTTCTGGAGTTATATGGAGATAGCCAGGCACCATGAAAAGTTATTGGAAACCAACGAAAATTCTCTCTATGTAAACTGGGCTGAGGTGTATCTCTCCAAGGAATATATCGAGCTAGTGGAGAACCTGAAAGAGCTGCTGGATAAAACCAATAACACTGAATTTCATAGACTAGAGAGCGTTTTCGAAAGAGCAAGCAAATATGAATACATGTTTTGGGATATGGCCTATAAAATGGAGAGGTGGCCCATATGAACGTAGAATGGGTTGGAGAAGCATTAGAAAAGCTCAGAAAAAAAAGACCTCTAATACACAACATAACCAATTATGTTGTCATGAACACCACAGCAAATGCTCTCCTAGCTATAGGGGCTTCACCTGTTATGGCTCACGCAATAGAGGAGCTCGAAGAGATGATTGGCTTAGCTGATGCGCTCGTAATAAATATTGGAACCCTAGATGAGCACAAAATATACTCAATGCTTAAGGCCGTTGAGATTGCCAAGGAGCTCAGGAAGCCCGTCATCCTTGACCCAGTTGGCGCTGGGGCAACGAAATTGAGGACTAAAACATCACTGAAGCTTCTGGAGTTAGGAAGCATAAGCGTTGTCAGGGGCAACTTTGGAGAAATTGCTGCTCTTCTTGGAGAACATGGAAAAACAAGAGGAGTTGATTCAGCAACATATGATGAGAACACTGCAAAAACAATAGCCAAAGAAGCTGCACGGGAGTTCAACACAGTCGTGGCAGTTACAGGCCCAGTGGATTACGTTGGTGATGGCAGAAGGGTTTATGGAGTAGCAAATGGAACTCCAATGCTTGGGAGAGTTACGGGAACTGGTTGCATGGTAACTTCCATAATAGGAGCTTTCTTGGCAGTCGAAAAACCGCTTAGAGCAACCATTGCTGGACTAACGACATTTGAAATCGCGGCAGAAAAGGCAGTAGAGGAAGCATCTTACCCCGGGACCTTCCATGTAAAGCTTTACGACTGGCTCTACAGAATAGATGTGGAGATAATAAAAGAAAGAGCCAAGGTGAGGGAAGTTGAACCTTAGAAAAAAGCTCAAGCTGTATGTGATAACGGATAGAAGGCTAAAGTCAGAGATTGAAAGTGTCAGAGAAGCCTTAGAGGGAGGTGCAACCTCAATTCAGCTTAGGATAAAAAATGCTCCAACAGGGGAGATGATAAAGATTGGTAAGGAGATTAGAGAGCTAACAAAAGAATATGATGCCCTTTATTTCGTGGATGACCGATTAGATGTGGCTTTGGCAACAGACGCAGATGGAGTTCAGCTGGGTCCAGAGGATATGCCCATCTCACTTGCTAAAGAAATAGGACCGAATCTCATCATCGGAGCCTCTGTTTACAGTTTAGAGGAAGCGTTAAAAGCAGAGAAAGAAGGAGCTGATTATTTAGGAGCAGGTTCTGTTTTTCCAACGCCTACAAAAAGAGATGTCAAAGTTATTGGTCTAGAAGGTCTTAAGAGAATAGTAGAGTCGGTGAAAATTCCAGTGGTGGCAATAGGAGGAATAAATCACAAAAACGCTAGAGATGTCCTTAAGACTGGTGTAGATGGAATCGCAATAATTTCTGCAATAATGGGGACAGAAGATGTAAAAAGAGCCACAGAAGAAATGAGAAAAATTATAGGGGGGGCTCTCAGGTGAAGCTCGAAACAAGGACGCAAAAGCTCGCTTATGTCGGTATTTTTACGGCATTAGGGGTCATTCTTGGTACAATTTCATTTCCAGTTGGTCCAACAAAAGTCGCACCCTTCCAGCACTTCATAAATGTCATAACTGGAGTCTTGCTTGGCCCTTGGTGGGCCTCTTTGACGGCCCTTTTCATAGGAACCCTAAGAATGTCCCTAGGAGTGGGCACAATATTCTCAATTCCCGGTGGAATTCCTGGAGCGTTTACAGTTGGCCTAATGTATAAAATAGTAAAGAATGACTGGGCAGCATTTAGCGAACCATTGGCTACAGTTTTTATAGGAGGAACTTTGAGTTCCCTCCTTTTTGGCCCCTTGATAAACATCCAAAAAGGAGTTGTGTGGTTTTGGGTAGCTTTTGCTCCTAGCACTCTTGTTGGAACAACTCTTGGCTTCTTGACTCTCAAAGCCCTAAGAAGAATGGAGGTGATAGAGTGATTAGGAAAGCTTTAACAATTGCCGGGAGCGATAGCGGGGGCGGAGCTGGAATAGAGGCGGATTTAAAGACCTTCTCCGCTTTTGGGGTTCACGGATTGGTTGCAATAACCTCTGTAACAGCCCAAAACACCCAAGAGGTTAGGGCCATTTATGACATCTCTCCAGAGGTTGTTGCAAAACAGATAGAGGCTGTTGTAGAAGATGTTGGAGTGGATGCGGCAAAGACTGGAATGTTGAGTAATGCCAAAATAATCAAAGCCGTTGCAAAGACCGTAAAGAAATATGAGTTTCCTCTTGTGGTTGACCCGGTCATGATAGCCAAAAGCGGGGCTCCATTGCTAAGGGAAGATGCAATGGAGGCTTTGATTGAGAAGATAATTCCCTTAGCAACACTTGTAACACCCAACAAATCAGAAGCGGAGAAATTAAGTGGAATGAAAATTGAAGGCCTTGAAGACGCCAAAAAAGCTGCGAAAATCATAGTTGAGGAGCTAGGTGCTAAAGGGGCAATAGTAAAGGGAGGACACCTCAGCCTAAGTGAGGCCGTGGATGTGTTATATTTTAACGAAAAATTTAGGGAGTATAGGGCACCTTTTGTAAAAGGTTGCACCCATGGTACAGGATGCTCTTTTTCTGCAGCGATAACAGCGAATTTGGCAAAAGGGAAGAAGCTCGAAGAGGCCGTTAGAATAGCAAAGGAATTTATAACGATGGGAATTTACTATGGACCAAGAATCGGCCATGGCCACTGCCCGGTTAATCAGAACGCCTGGATAGATATTCCAGCCGAAAAGTGGAGAGTTTATGAAAGTTTAGGTAATGCCTTAAAGGAGCTCATGTCAATAGATAATCTTTATGAACACGCGCCAGAAGTTGGTATGAACTTCATTTACGCTTTACCTAAACTTTATGCAAGGAGTAAAGAAGATGTTGCTGGAGTAAAAGGAAGGATAGTAAAATTTGGAAATAAGATAAAACCTGTAGGATGGGTAGAATTCGGAGCTTCCGATCATCTGGCGAGAGCGATTTTAACGTTCATGGAGTTCTTTCCTGAAGTCAGGAGTGCATTGAATTTGAAATACAGTGAGGAGCTTATCAAAAAAGCTTCCAGCTTGGGGCTTAAAGTGTCCTTCTACGATAGAAGGGAGGAACCAGAAGAAATAAAAGCCAAAGAGGGCGTCACCATTCCATGGGGAGTAAAAACCGCGATCGAGAGGATAAATGACAAGCCAGATATAATATATCACCTCGGAGACTGGGGCAAAGAGCCAATGCTTTTGATATTCGGGGAAAATCCAGAGATTGTGTTGAGAAAGCTTAAGATGCTCATAGAATAATTCTCGGTACTCGTTTTTAGGCGTTGTTTTTTTGGTTTTCTCTTTTTAAAATTCTTGTTTTTGAATTTAAGGTTTTTCTTGGCATTTGGAAGTCTTTAAAAACCAGAAGTTGCTATCAACTGACCTCCTCCCCGCCCTGAAGGACGAGGCTTTCAAAAGAAAGAGATAAGACTTTAAAAGAATTGAAATGGCACTTAATAGTGGCATTTAGAACTATGTTATCTAAATTTGGAAAAATTTACAGTCAATAACAGATATAAGCGAAAAATATTCAGTAAAGTTTATATTTCTCCGATGAATATTTATAGTGAGGTAATCAAAATGTACGAGGTCATAAATTTATCTACAGGCGAAATTGTTAGGAGAGGCAAAGTTTTAGAAAAGTTGCTCCAAAACCTACCAGAAGGATTTTATGAAATAAAAGAAAATAGAAAATTTATAAGATTTTACAGTAATATCAAGCCGGAACACCAGTGCTGGATTTAAAAATCCTTTTAATTTTTAAACAAAGCCAATAAAACATGAATGTAGCGGTTTATCTCCCATAGTTAACTATCCAAAAGGACTCTTGAAAGATTCAGAAAACAAAAATACAAAATTAAATCTCAAACTCTTCTTAAAATCTCTCTCAGATCTTTTAAAAAGTTCATTAAATGTTCTCTTTTCACGTGTGGCATCATAACTATCCTGATATACCCCCTGTGAGCACTTATTCCCCATCCTCTTGCTTTAAGTTCTGCCTCAATCTTCTTGAGCCTTTTAGAACCAAAGGAAACTATGTTCAGCATGGGCTCCCTTATCAGGTACACTCTATCCAACCTCTTTATCTGTTCTGCAAACCATAGGGCGTTCTCCATAGCTTCTTTGACCACATTCTTATATCCTTCAAAGCCAAGGTGTTTAAAAAGGGCCCATACAGCTATTGCATTAGCTCCAGGCCTTGTTCCTGTGATTGTAGCTTGAAATATCTTTCCTCCAGCCAAATAAGGTGCCAAAACATTAATGGCATCCATATACTTTTTCTTTCTGAAAACTATCCCTCCAGCGGGTATTGGGGTCATTCCCATCTTGTGGGGATCTATAGTAATGCTTTGTACACCTTTGAGCTTGAAGTCAAAATCCGGTAATTCATAACCCAATGCCTTCGCAAAAGGGATTACAAAACCACCGAAGGCAGCATCAATATGTAGGGGAATTCCATAATCAACAGCAATATCCGAAAGAGCAGGAATATCATCCACAACCCCCAAACCAGTTGTTCCAGCAATTCCAACAATTCCAATGGTATTATCTGTTATTTTACTCTCTACATCCTTTACGTTGACAGAATAATCTCTATTAAGATCTGCCCAGACCAATTTCACTTTTAACAAATCACTCGCCTTTAAAAAAGAAAAATGTGCACTCTCTGGCAGGATTAACTCTGGTTTTTCAATATTAGAGACGTTACGAAAAGCCCTCACGGCCAAAACATTGGCTTCTGTACCTCCACTTACTATATTTCCATAAGCCCTTTTTAAGTGCAAAAGCTCTCCCAACATTTGGACCGCTTCTTCCTCAATTTCTTTGCTCCCTCTATGCAAGCCTGGATCCCCCAAGTTCCTATCTATGTACTTTTGGATTATTTTCTGAGCTAGAGGGTGTGGATAAGTACACATAGAACCTAAGATTTTACCAGAATCAAACGTTAGATCGATTTTAAGCCTTTTCTCAAGTTCAGTAAAAAGCTCCTCTTCACTTATCCCTTTATTTGGTATCATGCTCTCACCAGCCAAAGTTGTTCACATCTAATTTAAGCTTTTGTTATTCCTCTCGAAGGTGTCTCAAATAAAGCCTAAAGAATTGTGGTGTTGTCACGGCTGTTAACATTGAAATTATTACCACTGCTGCAAAGAGACTTTGATCTATTAACCCTTCCTCAATGCCAAATTTTAGGATAGCAAGCTCTAAGCTACCTCTTCCCCCCATTCCAATGCCTACTAGTGCTGCTGACTTCCAATCGAATTTAAAGAGTTTCATCCCCAACCCACAGCCCAAAAACTTCCCTATAACTGCTGCCAAATAGAGAAGGCCTATCAACACAATGCTAAGTTCATTTAAAGAGGGGTTAAACATCAAACCTACATATATAAAGAACAAAGGAATGAAAAATTCTGTTAAAACTACTTGCAAATCCCCTATAAGTTCGTTGAGTTTTATTTTACTAATTACAAGGGGGTCTCTTCTCTCTCTCAATCTGCTAATTGTCAAACCTGCAAGGTAGGCTCCAATTATCTGATGAAGACCTACCCTTTCCGCAATCATGGCCAAGAAGAATGTCAAGACTATCGTGAATGTGAAGAAGATGTTTAAGTTCCTCAAAATACTATAAAAGCGTGAGGAGCGTTTAAAGATATACTCAGAGACAAGGAGCACCGCTGTTATGAAAAGGACGATCTTAATTGTTAGTACAACAAGGGGAGAGAATGCTAGCTCTCCCTTCGTCATAGCAGTTATTATACCAATTAAATAAACTGCCATGATATCATCTGCAAATGCAGCGCCCATTAATATTGAAGAGAGTTCTTTCCGAATCCTAGCCTTTAGAAGCACGCCACTAGTGACTTCAATTGCAGTATTTCCAAGAGTCACGCCAACAAAAATTGCTGCTGCTAATCCTTTGCCGAAGGCATAAACTGTCAAAAAACCAAGAATGAAGGAAAATATTACACCCAAAGCAGCTACCAAAATTGCCTTGCTTTTATTGGAAGCTATGGACGAAAAGTTACTCGTAAGTCCCATATAGAGCATCATCATCAAAAGACCAAATTCGGAGAGAACCTTTAAAGGCTCTGAAGGAACCACTACATTAAGAAAAAACGGCCCAAGTATCATACCAGTAAGTATATGTGCAATTATCGGATGGATCTCCTTCTTCTCAAAAAGCCATTCCAGGCTCTTTGCAAGGACGAGAAGTATAGAAAGATCGAGAATGTACTCCAATTCACACCCTCCTGCTGATCAAAGCACCAACTATCCAAAGAACCATTAAAAGAACTGCTAATATCATTGCTAAAGTGACACCTCTGTTTGTTCCAAAAACTATTGGAATGGGGCCTATCATTATAACCCCTCCACTTTCTACATTGGTTTCCCCACTTGATGCACTCATTAAAGTTCCCAAGAAGATCAACATGAAACCAATAAATATCAAACCCATTCCCATGAACACTAGCAATTCGCCCTTCATGGCTCCTCATGAAAAACTACATCCTAGGTTTTAAAGCTTTAACGTTAAAGTTATTAATACCCAAACAGACACTCAGTACATGCTTGTACTTGTGGATTTAGACGATACCTTATGCAACACATGGGAGGCCGCTAGATGGAGTGTTCTTCGTCTTCTGCCCCATTTAATCAGAAAAGGAAAATTCAAGGCTTTGCTTTATATCCTCACACAGCGGTATAAAGAGTTAGAACAATCAAGAGAGCTTCACTTACTTAATTTGGATGAACTCGTGGGAAACTTTATGGAAAGGGTGTATAAAAGCACATCAGAAAAAGATCTGAAAGAGATGTTCGAATTAGTTGACACGACATTCTTTTCAAACTTAAGAGTATATCCCGATGCAATTGACTTTTTAAAGGGATTAAAAGAGATTGGAGCAAAAATAGTGCTAATAACCGATTCCTCCTCTGAGTGGCAAAGGAAAAAACTCGAACACCTAAACCTGAAAAATTACTTTGATTCCCTTATAATAAGTGGAGAAACCGGTTATAGTAAACTTGAGCCCTATAACTTTATGCTGGCGAAAAGAATGTTCCCAAAAGAGAGGGAAATTTACGTAGTCGGAGATAGAGACGACACCGATATGAGAGGTGGAAAAGAAATAGGTGCAACAACAATCCTAGTCAGGAGGGGCTATTTCAAATCTCTCATGCCAAAACACGCCGATTACATAGTAAAAGACCTTAAAGAGGCCTTAGAGGTGATAAAGCATGAGCATAAAAAGCGAGGTTAAGAGAAAAGCACTGCACTTAACAGGATTGACTGTCCCACTACTTTACCTTCTCTTTGGCCAAAAGGTAACAATAGGATTCGTTGCAACAGCGCTAATTGTTTTTATAATACTAGAACCTTTTAGAATAGTTGAAGAATTGAGAGATAAATTAAAACAAAAACTCGGTCTTTATGTAAGAGAAGATGTAATTGCCCTTGTCGAACGAGAACTTGAAGCCATATCTAGGGAACATGAAAAGTATTCTATCGGATCCCACATATACTTCACAATCGGGGCTTTAATAATAATAAGCTTCTTCCCAAAAGACATTGCAATAGGTGCCATAACCGTTGCAACTTTAGGTGATGCTATAGCTGCGATAATAGGAAAACCTTTTGGAAAGCATCGATTTAAAAACGGTAAAAGTATTGAGGGCAGCTTGGCATATTTTCTAACAGCCTTTCTAATACTTCTCGTGCTGATAGATTTACCACATGCCCTCATCGGGGCCTTAGCCGGGATGTTGGCAGAATTCTATGAGTTACCCCCCGATGATAACCTCTCAAATCAATTGGCCGTAGCTATTACAATATACGTTTTCAGAAAGATCTTCTAAACAGGAAGAGACTTCATCTAACTCGATTCTTACGAAATCTCGGTGATATTTTCACTACTAGTTGATATACGTACCATGCATAAAATATTTATATACTCCTCACTACTATCACTCTTAGTGATAATGCTCATGGAGGTGTAAAAATGAAAAAAATCAACTTCATATTTGGCATTCACAACCATCAACCTCTTGGAAACTTTGGCTGGGTTTTTGAAGAGGCTTATAACAATTCATATCGACCATTCATGGAGATTCTTGAAGAATTCCCAATGATGAAAGTAAATGCCCACTTTAGTGGCCCTCTTTTGGAGTGGATTGAAGAAAATAAACCCGATTATATTGATCTTTTAAAGTCTCTTGTAAAAAATGGTCAGCTTGAAATAGTAGTCGCAGGATTTTACGAACCTGTTCTAGCAGCCATCCCTAAGGAAGATAGAATAGCACAAATAGAAATGCTTAAAGAATATGCAAGAAAGTTAGGATTCGAAGCCAAGGGCGTATGGCTCACCGAAAGAGTATGGCAACCAGAACTTGTAAAATCCCTTAAAGAATTAGGAATTGAATATGTGGTTGTTGATGATTATCATTTCATGAGCGCCGGGTTGAGCAAAGAGGAGCTCTTCTGGCCGTATTACACCGAAGATGGCGGAGAGATTGTAACAGTATTTCCTATTGATGAAAAGCTAAGGTACCTAATCCCCTTCCGGCCGGTGGAAAAGGTTATCGAATATTTAGAAGGCCTCGTAGATAACAACCCCTCTAAAGTTGCTGTTTTCCACGACGATGGTGAGAAATTTGGAGTATGGCCTGGAACTCACGAATGGGTATACGAGAAAGGATGGCTTAGAAAGTTCTTTGATGAAATTACAAGCAATGAGAAAATTAACCTGATGACCTACACAGAATACCTAGGGAAATTCACACCAAGAGGCTTAGTGTATCTTCCAATTGCTTCTTACTTTGAGATGAGCGAATGGAGCTTACCGGCCAAACAGGCAAAACTCTTTGTAGAATTTGCGGAACAGCTGAAAAAGGAAGGCAAGTTTGAGAAATACCGTGTCTTTGTAAGAGGTGGCATTTGGAAAAACTTCTTTTTTAAATATCCCGAGAGCAACTTCATGCACAAAAGAATGCTCATGATCAGCAAAGCTGTGAGAGAAAACCCGGAGGCAAGACACTACATTCTCAAGGCCCAGTGTAATGACGCTTACTGGCATGGTGTCTTTGGAGGAGTTTACCTTCCCCACCTAAGGAGAACCGTATGGGAAAATATCATAAAAGCACAAAGCTACTTGAACCCAGAAAATAAAGTCCTAGATATAGATTTTGATGGAAGAAAAGAGATAATGTTAGAGAATGACAACTTTATAGCTACCCTAAAACCCCACTACGGTGGAAGCATTTTCGAGCTTAGCTCAAAGAGAAAGGCTGTCAACTACAACGATGTGCTTCCAAGGAGATGGGAACACTACCATGAAGTTCCTGAGGCAGCTGTTCCAGAAGAAGAAAACAAGGATGGGGTTGCAAGCATACACGAGCTTGGAAAAGCAATCCCTGAGGAAATTAAGAGGGAACTGGCTTATGATTGGCAGTTAAGAGCAATCCTCCAAGATCACTTCATTAAACCGGAAGAAACACTCGATAACTACAGACTCGTAAAATATCACGAATTCGGGGATTTTGTTAATCAGCCTTACGAATATATATTAAGGGGTAACAAAGTCAAACTATGGCGCAATGGAGGAATTTATGCAAAAGAAAAAATACCTGCTACAGTTGAAAAGGAGATAGAATTAAATGAAGAAGGCTTTGTAGCCCATTACAGGGTCTCACTTGAAAAGCCCTTTAAGATTCTCTTTGGAGTCGAGCTGAACCTAGCGGTGCACAGTGTCATGGAAACTCCAGGAGAATTTGATGAAAAGGAATTTGAGGTAAATGATCCATACGGACTTGGAAGGGTGAAGATTGAAACTGACAAACAGGCAAAGATCTGGAAGTTCCCGATAAAAACTCTAAGCCAAAGTGAAGCAGGATGGGACTTTATACAGCAAGGGGTAAGTTATACCTTGCTCTTTCCCATTGAAAAGGAAATAAAATTTAAAATAAAATTCAAGGAACTCTGATTTTCTCTCTTTTAACTTTTCACTTTGAAGACCAAGGGCTCTTTCAAGCCCCAGAATCTGCAGAATGAACATTTTTCGTCTTGAGACGGCATTCCACAAATTTTACACTTTTTAAGTTCTATTTCTTCTAGTTCGGCTTCAAATAAGTGTTTTTTCCTCAAATAACCTTTGACAAAATTTATTTTCGTTCCAGGTCTCTTTTCTTCCATTTTATTTAAAATTTCTTTGTATTCTATTGTGGTTGCTCCTCTCGCATGCGGGCATTCATTGATAATGTACTCCAAACCAACTGCAAGAGCATATGCCACTACTTCTCTCTCTGTGAGTCCATAAAGCGGTTTAATTTTCTTTACAAAGGTACCTTCTCCTGGTAAAACCGGGCCTTGCTTGGCCAGATACTCTGTATTCCAATTCATGAGGTTAGAAAAGATAAAGCTGGCCTCATCATCCAAATTATGTCCCGTGGCAATAACACCAAATCCATTATCATAAGCAAATTTGTTGAATATGTAACGCTTTGTAAGGCCACAATAAGAGCAAGCAGGTCTTCTAGTTCTTACTTCCCCAATACCAGCTCCTAAAAGCTCTCTAACTCTAACTACATAAAGGGGAACCCCCATTAACTCACACTGCTTTTTTGCATACTCTTCACTCTTTTCTGAGTATCCCCCAATACCCAAATTTATATGCAGACATTCTACATCATAGCCAAGCTTTTTGAGGACATAAGCTGTTACAGCAGAATCTTTCCCTCCACTGATGACTACGAGTACTTTTTCACTAGCTTTAAGAAGTTTATACTTATCAATCGTTTTCTTGACCTTTTTTTCGAAATATTCGATAAAGTGATTGGAACATAGATACATTTTTGGGTAGTGGAGCTTTATATATGCCCTGTTCTCGCAGAACCTGCACTTCATACTCTCACCAAAAATGAGAAAAGGCTAAAAAATTTAAATCTTACCCTTATGCTTCCAAACTCTCGACGACCTTTTTCCAATTGCCAGATTTTTTGAAATCCCTCTCCTGATAAAGGCCCTCTTTGATCAATATACCCCTCGCAGCCAAAAGCCCTGTTGCTGCAGCATTAACAATATCCCTGCTCAATCCAGCTCCATCCCCAGCTGCGAAAATATTTTCGATTGTGGTTTCAAGGAGATTGTTAACCTCAACTTGCATTGCATAATATTTTATCTCCGGAGCATAGAGGAGAGTATGATCACTTGCAACTCCGGGAATTACTCTGTCAAGCTTTTCAAGGCCCTCAATAATGTTTGTAACAACTCTGTGAGGAAGTGCCATTGCTATGTCTCCTGGAGTAACGTGCTTTAAAGTGGGTTCGACGTCGCTCTTCTTTATCCTGCTCCACGTGCTCCTTCTTCCCCTTCTTAAGTCTCCAAGTCTTTGAAGTATTGGCTTTCCTCCACCAATTGTAGTTGCAAGCTGAGCAATGCTTCTACCATAGGCTGTGGTATCTTCCACTGGTTCAGTAAGTTCAATCCTTGTAAGGAATGCAAAATTGGTGTTGTTGCTTTTTTTATCCCTCATTGAATGGCCGTTTACACCCACATAACCATCATATTTCTCTTCAACAACAAATCCATTTGGATTGGCACAGAAAGTTCTCACAAAATCATCGTAAGTTTCAGTATAGATGTGGAACTTGGGATCATGATTTATTTTTGTTATTTGCTCCATTATTATTGCAGGGACCTCGACCCTAACTCCAACATCAATAGGACCATGACTTGACTTCAAACCTATTTTTTGAGCAACATCATGGAACCATTCTGCTCCTCCTCTGCCTGGTGCCACTATTATATAACGTGCTTTTATCGTGAAAACATCAACTCCTTTTCTAACAACAACTTCTCCTTTTCTAAACTCTTCAACCTTTGTCCAGAGGATAAACTTGATACCCTTGCTTTCCAAGTAGTCTTTAATACTCTTTATAACTCCTTTAGTGTGATCTGAGCCAATATGCCGCTGAATTATAGGTATGAATTTCACCCCTGCTTGGGCCGCTCTTCTTTCCCATTTCCGTATCTCATCCTCGTGCCCCTTGTAAACCCCTTTAGGAGCTCCATGTGTTAGAAAAACCTGGTCAACTTCCCAAATAAGCTGCCAAGAATAATTCTCATCCCTTGTAAGTTTTGTTAGGTCTCCTCCAATATCCGGCCTTAGATTTATGGTTCCATCACTAAGTCCACCAGCCCCACCAACACCACTCATTATGTGGCAAGGCTTGCACTCAATACAGTAGCCAAGTTCGTCCATGGGGCATACACGGCTTTCAATGTCTCCTCCCTCGTCAATCACTGCAACTTTTAAATCACTCTTTTCAGCGAGCTCATAGGCTGAAAAAAGACCTGCAGGGCCTGCTCCAATTATAACAACATCAAATTTTTCTTCAAAAACCATATTTCCCTTACCGATGTTTGGGCATAATTCTCTTATAAAGTTTTTGCTTGATATAAGCTTAATGCATCACATCACCATTCCAATTTTTGCCATGTAGATGTAGATTTTCTTTCTCTCAAATTGAAAACGTTACATATAAGAGAAAAATTTAAGTGGAAACTAGATAAAGAGTATAGGGGATAAACGTGGAATATTTACCACCTCCAAATAAACCCAAAAATGCAAAACATAAAAAAATGTCAATAATTACCGGAAAAAAACGCCATTTAATGCTTCAAAGGAAGGAAGAGCTAAGTCACAATATCAGGTATATTTCAAAGGTTCCTGTGAAAATAGTCATGGACAAAGATTTCTTGACCGTTCATCCTCAGGATCCCCTAACTCATCTTATAAGAAAATTTACTAGTGAGGAAACCTCCGCCATAGTAGTTGACGATGAAGGGAGACTTTTAGGATTTATTACAATGAAAGACCTCCTTCAATTTTTCACAACTCCCAAAAGATACTCTGTTGTGGGGTTAGGTTTATTAAAAAAATACACAATAACTCGTGCTTCAATGGTAGAAGATATAATGGTAACAAAGCCAATAACCATCCACATAGAGGATAACCTTGGACATGCTATTAAACTCATGATAGAAACTGGAAAACATCATCTTCCTGTTATTGATGACGAAAAAAAAGTTCATGGCTTGTTAGAGGTCAATGACATTATTCGGCTTATTAGAATTGTGACACTATAATCAGCAGGAGATGAAAGCATGGATGTATTCCTTGAACTTGCAGTGATCCTGATAGTGGCTAAGCTATTTGGTTATATTGCTACAAAAGCGAAGATGCCTGGAGCTCTCGGTCAGCTTATTGGAGGGATGCTTATTGGACCCTCTATTCTAAACATAGTGAGTTATTCTGAGGGAGTTCATTTAATAAGCGAGATAGGTGTGGTTTTACTTCTTTTTCTTGCTGGCCTTGAAACGGATGTTGAAGAATTCAAAAGAGTTGGTGTACCCTCTTTTCTTATCGCTCTTGGGGGAGTTGCAATCCCTTTTGTGATGGGATACTTCCTATCTGAATGGTTTGGATATGAGCGAACTGAAGCCTTGTTTTTGGGAGGAATCTTAACTGCCACAAGCGTTGGATTAACCGTAAGTATCTTAATGGAAATGAAAAAACTTCGCACAAAAGAGGGAACGGCCATTTTAGCCGGTGCGGTTGTTGATGATATCCTTGGAATTATACTTCTCACAACACTAATTGCCATGTATAGAAAAGGGCATGTTTACATAGAAGATGTGGGAATTCTTATTGGAGAAGTAGCTGTATTCTTTGTAGTGAGCTGGCTTGTTGGAAAACCTATTGTGAAAGAATTCTTATCTCTCTCTGAAAGAATTGACTTGCCTGAGACATTAACAGCATTTGCCCTCGCTATAACTCTTATCTTTGCGTATATAGCCGAGCAGTTTAGAATAGCTGGAATAACCGGAGCATATCTAGCAGGAGTTTTGATAGCACAAACAGACGAAGCAAAAAGAATAAGTAACAGAATGATAACCGTCTCATATTCTCTCTTTGTTCCTGTTTTTCTTGTTGGAATTGGTATAAAAACAGACATAAGCATCATTCTCCATGCAGGAACTTTTGCAATTCTCTATTCAGTGATAGCGATAATAGGAAAAATAGTAGGTTGCGGTGTTGGTGCGCTATTAGCCAGGTTCAAACCAAAAGAAGCACTTAGAGTTGGTATTGGAATGATTCCCAGAATGGAAGTGGCTCTAATTATGGCAAACGTCGCACTTACAGAAAATGTGTTTGATAAGGGAATTTTCCCGATCCCCGTTACTATGGTAATAATCACAACTATTATAACACCTCCCCTACTGAAATGGATATTCTCGAGGGATTAATATGGAAACACTTATCATGATAGCCATGATGTTGGCAATGGCAAAGCTTCTGGGATGGGTATTCGAAAAACTCAACCAGCCAGTAGTTCTTGGACAAATTTTGGGAGGTTTGATGATAGGACTTTTTGTGGAGAGTAACGAAATAATCAGAGAATTCTCAAACCTCGGCGTTCTTTTGCTTCTATTCCTGGCAGGTATTGAAAGTGATCTTACAGAATTTAAACGGGTGGGAAAACCAAGTATTTCTGTAGCTGGTGTTGGTGTAATATTTGCATTTGTATTCGGGTTTTTAGTAGCTTATCCGTTCGTAGATTTTCATGAGGCCCTCCTTTATGGTGCTATAATGACACCAACAAGTGTTAGTATAACTGTAAGGGTACTAATGGAACTCAGAAAACTTAGGAGTACGGAGGGTACAACAATCTTAGCTGCCGCAGTTGTAGATGATGTTTTGGGGATTCTTCTTTTAACTGTTATTATCTCCCTTCTTCGGGAAGGGAGCATAGATTACATTACAATCTTCGAGATTCTCGTAGAAGTGAGTGGTTTTCTTGCAGTTTTCTTGTATTTTGGGCCAGTCCTTGCAGAGAAAGCATTCAAAAGAATTTCACACATAGACTTGCCCGAGTCCACGACATCATTTGCAATAATCTTTCTGATAATTTTTGCTTATATGGCAGAGCATCTAAACCTCGCATCTATTCTAGGGGCATATTTGGTAGGACTAACAATAGGACAAACTAGCTACAGAAAACAGGTTGAAAATCACATAAGCATCCTTGGTTACTCCATCTTTATTCCCCTCTTCTTTGTAGAGGTCGGTATGAGAATCGAAATCAGCTATATCTTACATGCAAGTTTCTTTGCAATTTTATACACTCTTGCAGCAATAATAAGCAAAATCCTTGGGTGTGGAGCAGGAGCATATTTAGCTGGCTTTGATCTCAAATCATCTCTAAGGATTGGTATTGGAATGATTCCACGACTCGGTGTTGAGCTTGCAATGCTTACAATAGCTCTCTCAAGTGGTGTAATTGGGCCAGAGGGCCTTACAATAGCCATTTCTATGGTATTTGCAACCACAATCCTGACACCTCCGCTACTGAAATGGGTTTACAAAAAGTAGTACAAACAGCATTTCTTTTACATACATTTCTTAGTATTTCGATTGTGAGTATTAGAGGCCACAAAGAAACTTCTCAAAGAAAGAAGGGAAGAATACAAGGTTTATGAAGTTTAGGGGCTGTCCATGACCAACGAAAAAATCACTAGGTTACGATTATTGTGTATTTGAAACGGAGAACCTAAATACAATTGAAATAATTGAATAATTTCTTCCCCATCATAAAAAAGGTTTTGAGATCACACATCTAACTAACAAGTGTTTAAAAATCTGTGGTGCGGTGGCCGGGATTCGAACCCGGGTTACCGGCTTGGGAGGCCGGTGTCCTAGACCAGGCTAGACTACCACCGCTCAACGAAAGATAATACAAAAAAGGTTTAAAAGCTTTACTTTAACCGTTCCAAAATTATAGCCGGGCAAACCTTGGTAACACCATCAATTTTTCCTATTTTATTTGACATAATATCTGCTAAATCCCCACCATCCCTTGCCCATATTTCTGCCATTATCATGTGATCACCACTTGATAGATAGAGCTCTCTTACAAATTCAAACTCCTTTAACTTACTGGCAACTTCAAAAAGTCTTTCTGGTGTTGTGTCCACCCCTGTGATACTTACCAGATTGTAACCAAGCTTTTGAGGGTCTACTCTAATAGTATACTGTTTTAAAATCCCTTTCTCTTCCAATGATCGGACTCTTTTCCTTACAGCTGTCTCACTTATGCCCAAAGCCTTTGCTATTTCAGTAAAGGGCGTTCTTGCATCTCTTGTCAACATCTCAATTATAATCCTGTCTCTTTCGTCTAACATACATTCACCCCATAATTGTTTTATTAACCGAGTATATTAACTTTTTGAACTCTATATTTTGTTCTTCAAATCTAGTTTTGCAACAATTTCAATATGAGGAGTATGGGGGAACATATCAAGAGCCACTATCTCCTCAATAGCATATCCCTCTTTAAGTTTTTTCAAATTTTCTGAAAATGTTCTTGGGTTGCAGGATACATATACCAACGTTTCAGTTGGATCCTTGAGTAGTTTCTTTATAAGTTTCGGATGAAGACCCGCTCTTGGAGGATCCACAATGACAGTGTCATAAACCCCTAAGTCCCTCACCTCTCTATCTTCCCCCACCTTAAACTCCGCATTTACTTCATTTATTCTTGCATTTCTATTCGCCATTTCTACTGCAAAGGGATTTACCTCAATTCCCTCCACTTTAAATCCTCTTCTTGCCAAATATATTCCAAAAGTCCCTACACCGGAGTAAAGGTCAAGAACCTTCTCGCCTTCAACAAAGTCACCAACCTTTTTTACAAGATTAACGGCTTGATAAGAATTTGTTTGAAAAAATGAATTCGGATGAATAAGATAAGTAACATCATCAATTTTTTCTCTAATAAATTCTGCCCCCCAAAATCTCCTAGGGGCCCCATATGACACATCGCTTTTAGTGCTGTTAACACTCCAGTAGAGAGAAGTTGCAAAATCAAAGTATTCAGTGACTTCCTTGGAAAGGGTGCCTTCAGATGTTACCAGATTCACCATGAATTCTCCCGTAAATTTGCCTTCCCGCAAGACTACATACCTTAGAAAGCCATTACTTTTCTTTAAGTCCCATGGGACTAGATTAAGATCTTCGATAAGGTCTTTAACTGACCTTAGGGCTTTCTCACTCTTATCACCGAAGATTCTACAGTTTTTCACATCTATAACATCCCACCAAGTACCCCTTCGCCTAAAGCCAATTCCCCCTGTAGTTATTGCCACGTCAATTCTGTTCCTATAATCATAGATTTTTGGAGATGGAAGCACTTCAACGTTCATTTCCAGAAGTTCAGATAGTTTTTGCTCCTTAAATTTTAGTTGTTCTTCATAAGGAATATGCTGAAGCAAACATCCTCCACATACACCAAAGTGCTTACACTCTGGTTTAACCCTAATGGAGGAAGGCTCAAGTATTGCATATTCATATGCCACCCGTTTCTTCTTTTCTTTACGCCACTTTCTAACCTCAACTATATCCCCAGGAGCCGTGAATGGAATAAATAACTTTTTACCGTTAATTTTTACTTCTCCAAAACCTTCAGAACTTAGTTTTTCTATCTCCACTCGCATGTGTCATGTTTAGAGGGAGCATATAAAAAGATGCTGGTTAAGTGGATTTGTCACAATGTCAATAGTATACCAAGAAACGTTTATTAGAATCAAAGACAATATAACATTTGGTGTTCTTGGAATGGTTGCTAGGAAAAATGTTATCTACAAACTCTTGGTAACAAAAAAGAGGGCTACTTCTTTACAAAAGTTAAGTGAAGAGCTTGAAACACCAATGCCGTGGCTTTTACGCATGTTAAAAACGTTAGAATCAGAAGGCCTTGTTGAAATCTTCTATGGAAACGAAAAGGCAATGATAATGGTTAAAGCAAAAACCCTTGAAGATTATTTTTGATTTATTCTCTCTTTTCTCTATATTTGAATAGATCTCCCACTGTTACCAGCGGAATCAGGGTGTAACCTTCTTTTCCTAAAGCTTCTTTAGCACCTTCTTCCCGATCAACTACTACCATTATCCCCACTATTTTGGCACCTTCCTCTTCCAAAGCTTTCGCTGCCCTGAGAACACTTCCACCAGTAGTTGTAACATCTTCTACAAGAAGTACTCTCTCACCTTTTTTCACTTCACCCTCAATTTGCCTCCCTGTTCCATATTCTTTTTTCTTCTTTCGTACTATTAGCAGAGGCTTATCAGTCATTAAAGCCAAAGAAACTGCTATGGGGACCGCTCCAAGTTCCGGCCCTGCTATTTTGTCATATTCAAGAGCAAACTCATCTATCTTGATTTTCATAAGGGACGCAATGAGCCTTAATGCTTTGGGATTCGTTATAAGTTTTTTAATGTTAATGTAATAGTTACTTTCTTTTCCAGAACTGAGAATAAAATGCCCAAATTCAACTGCTTTCTCCTCAAAGATAAGTTCAATTAAAAGCTGCTTTTCCTTTGACATTTTCATGTAAACCACCTCTATATCCGCACAGATATGTTAACAAAAAATTTATAAATCTTTGGGAACTTAATTCGGTCGGGCTTTATGAAGTTCCAAGATGTGATTAGTATAAACGATTTTGGAAAGGAAGAGATCGAATATGTTTTAAAAACTGCAAAACGACTTGAAAACGAACTTAACGAACAAAAAATCCTCCAATATGCAAAGGGGAAAGTTTTAGCAACACTTTTCTTTGAGCCATCTACTAGAACCAGATTGAGTTTTGAGAGTGCAATGCATCGACTTGGAGGGTCAGTGATCGGTTTTGCAGAGGCTTCGAGCACAAGCGTCAAAAAGGGCGAAAGTCTCATGGACACCATAAGAACCGTGGAAAAGTATGCAGATGTGATTGTTATAAGGCATCCACGAGAAGGAGCCGCAAGATTAGCCGCAGAGGTTGCAGAGATTCCGGTAATAAATGCTGGAGATGGGGCAAATCAGCACCCCACTCAAACACTTCTTGACCTCTACACCATCAAGAAAGAGTTTGGAAGAATCAATGGACTTAAGATAGCCCTCTTAGGGGATTTAAAATATGGAAGAACTGTCCACAGCCTAGCAAAAGCACTTTCTTACTACAATGTCAAGCTCTACTTTATAGCTCCTCAAGGTCTCGAGATGCCTAGACACATTATTGAGGAGATCTCAGATAAAGTGGAAATAACAGAGACCAATGATTTGGAGAGTGTTATTCCAGAGGTTGATGTATTATATGCCACAAGAATCCAGAAGGAGAGATTTCCCGATCCAGCAGAATACAACAAAATCAAAGGCTCTTATAGAATCGACTTAAAGATTCTAAATGGAGCAAAAGAGGGTCTTAAAATTATGCACCCACTACCAAGGGTTGATGAAATATCCTACGAAGTTGATAAGACTCCTTATTCCGCATATTTCCGACAAGTATGGAGTGGAGTCCCCGTTAGAATGGCTCTACTAAGTATCGTGTTGGGGGTGATAGAATGAAGGAACTCAAGGTCTCAGCGATTAACAAAGGAACAGTGATAGACCATATACCTTCAGGAAAAGGATTAAAAGTTCTCGAAATTCTCAATTTACCCAAAGATAGTACAATACTCATTGCAATTAATGTTAAAAGTAGAAAACTGGGAAAAAAAGACATCATAAAGGTAGAAGGGAAAATCCTGAGCGAGGATGAAGTGAATAAAATAGCACTCATAGCGCCCACTGCGACAGTGAATATCATCGAGAGGTGGGAAGTCGTAGATAAGAAAAAGGTAGAAGTGCCGGATGAGATAGTGGGAATAATCAAATGTGCAAATCCGAATTGCATAACCAATTATGAAGAAGTAAAGCCAAAATTCAAGGTGATTTCTAAAAAACCCCTAAAATTAAAATGTCACTACTGTGAAAGAACTATGGAAGAGAACATGGTGGTTAAGAACCTTTTGTGAGGAACGATTATGATAATTAAGGGAGAAATACTTTCACATAGCTACCAGGGAAAAGGGTATATTGTGTTAAAAAACGGGCTAATCAAAAAAGTTCAACAGGATAAACCCAAAGAAGGAAAAGACTATATAGATGCTGAGGATAAACTTGTAATTCCAGGTTTAATAGATATGCATGCTCATTTCAGAGAACCCGGCTACGAACATAGGGAAACAATAGAGAGTGGATCTAAAGCAGCCATTCATGGAGGCGTCACTACTGTGGCAGTAATGCCCAACACAAACCCTGCTTTAGATAGCCCGCGGATTATTGAACATGTAAAACAAAGGGCCCATGAAGTTGGGCTCATAGATATTTTTCCAACAAGCGCAATAACAGAAGGACGGAAAGGAAATAAGCTTGTAAATTTTAAAAGCTTAGCTAGCCATGTGATAGCATTCAGTGATGATGGCACAACTCCTCAAAGTTTCAAAATATTCCTTGAGGCAGCAAAATTTGCCAGAGCAGTTGGAAAGCCAATTGCCGATCATGCGGAAATAAAAGAACTTTCAGGAGGAAGTATGAGAGAGGGGCAATTCTCAAAGAGGTATGGGGTAAGTGGAATCCCAGATATAGCTGAATCCATTGCCGTTGCACGTGATATAGAAGTTGCCCGCTATACTGGGGCCCATATTCATATACAGCACTTATCTACAAAGGCATCTGTAGAGATTTTGAAAAACGCAAAGAAAAGGACAATTCCAGTTACGGGAGAAGTAACTCACCACCACCTACTCTTTACTGATGAAGATTTAAAGGATCGCTCTCCTTTCAAAAAAGTTAATCCTCCACTGCCAACACAAGAGGACCAAGAAGCCTTAGTTAAAGGACTCATAGACGGTACAATAGACATAATAGTTACAGATCACGCGCCTTATTCAAAAGAAGAGAAGTCTACAGATATAGAGAGCGCTCCATTTGGGATAAGTGGTATTGAAACCCTTCTCTCATCTTTATTTCTTATAGCAGAGATGTATGAAATATCATTCGTATCCCTTCTGGAGAAGGTCACTTGGAAGCCTGCAAAAATTTTTAATTTAGGCCTTCGAGGCGATTTTGCCCCAGGCTATGTTGGGGACATTGTAATAGTTGACCCAAACAAAAGATGGAAAGTTACTGAGAAGAGCCTCCTCTCTAAAGGAAAAAACACTCCATTTTTAAACAGAACTCTCCCAGGAGTTGTTGAATTAACTATTAAAAATGGCAAAATAGTATACAGAGGTGATAACGTTGATTGAAGCTGAACTAAAAGAGAAAAAAATATCCAAGGATTATGGTTTTTTCACGTTCAAACTTTATGGAGATCTGGAAAATCCCGAGGCTGGTCAATTTGTGATGCTTAAAGCCTCAGATGAACCAATTTTAGCGAAACCATTTTCTATCTACTCCTACAAGAACAGAGAACTCACATTATTTATAAAACGAGTGGGAAGATTAACAGGCAAAATCTTCTCAAGCCCAATTGGGGAGATGTTCTACATAAGAGGGCCCCACGGAAATCCCTATATTGACTTAATAGACGGTGAAAAACAATATATACTCGTTGGGGGTGGAAGTGGAGTAGCCCCATTAAACTTTTTCTCCGAACTTCATCCGGCCATGGTTTATGAAAAGCTCTATGGATTTAAAGGAAGTTATATACGGGAACTATTTACTGAAAAAGAACAGAAGAATCTAATAATCGAAGAGGAAAGTGAAAAAACAGTGGTAGATGTTTTAAAAGATGTATATTCAGAAGAAATCGGAATTTTAGCATGTGGGCCGGTGCCGATGTTAAAGAATCTGCCTGCAACTTCCTATGTATCGCTTGAGGCTATGATGGGATGTGGAATAGGTACTTGTAAAAGCTGTGCTGTAAAGACCAAAAAAGGCGTGAAGCTTGTCTGTAAAAATGGGCCACTATTCAGAAAGGAGGAGATAATATGGGAGTGGATTTAAGCATCGATGTATTTGGAATAAAGTTCAGGAATCCAATAATACTGGCTTCTGGACCTGTTGGATTTGGTTTTGAACTCATGCCCTATCTTGACTTTTCAAATATTGGTGCAATAACTTTGAAAACAGTTACTCTCAAGCCAAGAGAAGGAAATCCCCCTCCAAGACTGGTAGATTCACATGGGGGAGTTATTAACTCTATCGGACTCCAAAACCCCGGAATAGAAGGATTTGTAGAGGAAATTGCTCCACGCCTTAAGGAACTCAAAACCATCAAAATCGGGAGCATTGCGGGGTTTAGTATGGATGAATGGGAAATTTTAGGGGAAGAAATGGATAAAATAAAGGAAATCAAGATTATTGAGATCAACCTCTCATGTCCCAATGTTAAAGGAAAACGAAGGTGGGCAGAGGATGCAAAACTCACAGAGAAAGTCGTGAAAATTGTAAGAAAATTGACAGGCAAACCAATAATTGCAAAATTGGCACCAGATGTGACAGATATAGTAGAGATAGCAAAAACCGCAGTAGATGCTGGTGCAGATGGTCTAACTATAGGAAACGGGGCCCAAGCCATGAGAATAGACGTTGAAACTGGATTACCTATACTCAAGCTCAAAACGGGAGGTCTTGGCGGGCCTGCAGTAAAACCCATAACCCTTGCAAAAGTTTTCAAAACCAGAGAGGCCTTAGACGTTCCAATAATAGGAATTGGCGGTATCATGAACTGGCAAGATGCCATCGAGTATGCTATGGCGGGCGCATCGCTTCTAGGGCTGGGTACAGCAGTTATGGTTGATCCAGAAGCTCCTGTCAGAATCATAGAGGGAATTAAAGCATTTCTTGAGCGTAAAAAAATTGAAAGTTTTAATAAGATCATCGGGGTAGCACACAAAGGTGGCCTCAATGTTCATTAATAAATATAGAAAATCCCGAGAAAAAAACAACTCAATCCTAGTGGTGGGACTAGATAGTGATATAGATAAGATTCCTAAGAGATTCAAGGATATTTTGGAATTCAATGAACATATTGTGCATGAAACTGCAGATCTTGTTTGTGCCTATAAGATCAACATTGCATTTTATGAGAAACTTGGATGGAAGGGATACAAAGTCATGGAAGAAACCATAGAACTGATAAAACAAAAAACTAACGTGCCCATAATCTTAGATGCCAAAAGAGGAGACATAGGGAACACCGCAAAGGCCTATGCAGAAGCATATTTTGAGAAACTAAAGGTAGACTCTGTAACTGTTAATCCCTACATGGGTAGAGATGCTATAATTCCCTTTTTAAAAAAAGGACATGCTTTTATTCTTCTTTTAACAAGCAACAAATCGGCTAATGAAATTGAAGTGCCAGTGTATTCTCGGGTTCTTGAACTTTCGAAGGAACTTGAACTCGCATACCCTAAAAAAGTTGGTATCGTAGTTGGGGCCACAAAAGAGGAGTTTATAGAAGAGATATCTGATAAAAGTGGGAATCTCCCATGGTTGATTCCCGGAATTGGAGCTCAAGGTGGAAATCCAGAGATTCTTAGAAGTTTAAAAGGTAAAGATGTCATGGTAAATGTCTCCAGGGCAATCATTTTCGCAGAAGATGTTAAAAAAAGTGCAGAGAAATTCAAAGAACTCTTAACCAAATATTACTTTGATTAAATTTTCAGGTACCCAAAATTTCTTAAAATATGAATAACTCCCTCGGCTCCTCCTTCTCCATAGGGTTTGCTTGTAACGTAGTCTGCTTCTCTCTTTAAAATCTCAGGGGCCTGGGCCACTGCAACTCTATATCCCACTACTTTAAAAGCATCAAGATCATTTTCTCCATCCCCAATATGAGCAACTTGTTCAGGGGATATTCCAAGTTCCTTACATGCCTTCTTTATTCCCTCACCTTTGTTAACATGCGGCTGCTTTATATGGATTGCATACCCGCTATCCACAGCAATCAAATCAAGATTTAATTCTTCAATTATGGTCTTAACAGCTTCTACAGGCACTGTTCTTTTTATTACCAGGCCTGCTCGTCTTTCCCCATATTTCATTGTGTTACTCATCTCTGCACTGGGATAACGTCTTTTTAGCTCACTCCACAAAATCATTGAATCTCCCATATCACCCAAAAAGACACGATTATTGCTTCTATCTCCTATAACTCCCCCATCTTCAGCAATGAATGGCCCACTGGTGCCTATCAAAATACTAGCAGCATAAGCAAAGCACGCACTGTTTCCGGTAACAAGCATGACAGGAATGCCAAGGCTCTCTGCTAATCTTATAGCTTCCAATGCCTTCTCATGCAGTCTTCTATTGGGATATGTTATCGTGCCATCAATGTCTATTGAAATTGCTTTAATCATCCCCGTTCACCTTAATAGTCTTTCATTATCTCCCTCATAACGCTTGTGGCATAAACCCCTTTGGGAAGGAAAAACCTAAATACCAAACCTTTTTCAAACTCTTTATACTTAAACCCTCTCGGTTTAATCAGAAGCTCCCTTCTACCCCCTGGTTCTGCCAAAATCGACAATCGCTTCATTTTAAATTCATCCAGATTGATCCCTTCTCCATTTAGAATTCCTCTTTCTATTTTCCCCATTGGGCCATCAGCTAACCTTGAGGCAAAACCAAAAATTGGGCCAGTAACCATGGCCTCTCCTCTTTTAATCCTCTCATTAACGAATCTCAAAGAACCTTCTGTCACCTTGAAGGTCTTGCTTCTAATCGGAAGGCCTTTTTTCACTTGACAGACTATATCTCCCGGAAGGGCTTCGTTAAAAGGCAAACCCTCTTCAATTCTTCTAGAAAGAACCTTATTAAAGAGATAAGACTGATAAGAGTGTATAAAGATCCTAACTATAGGCCTTGGAAGAACTGCAAAGGCCTTTTTCCAATTTTTAGTCTCTCTGTACTTGTAGAGCATTGCCCTCTCATATCTCAGAAAATTAGGAAATTCCTCTAAAGCTTTTTCCACATCTCCGGTTTTTAAGAAGTCTTTACGGGCTTCATCTCCCGTCATGTCACCGGTATACTCGCCCAAAAACTTCAAAGCTGCCCCTTCAAAATCTCCCTTTAGCAAAAGCTTCCCAACCTCATGATTAATAACTCTTCTTTCACCAAAACGCTGATAACCAAAGTAGTTTGGAAACCCACCCTTAAGTTTCAACTCTTTCAAGATCTTTCTAGTTTCTTCTAAGGCCCTTTCTGGATTCTTAAGATCCCTTATGGTGATTTGAAAATGATTTCCAATGAGCATGCCAAGTTTTAGGGGCCTACCATAACCCACAAATTTTAAAGAAATGTCCCGAATATTTAAAGATGCAATAATTTCTTTTAAAATCTCCAAGTTCTCAGAACATATACTTATATACTGATAAGTTACAGCATGCCTATCCTTAGTCCCGGCAAACCCAATCTTCCTGTAATCAATTCCTACACGCTTGGCAATTTCTTTTATTGCTGCCATTGTTTCCCAGTTTTGTTTTTTCATGAGGTAGATCAAACATTGATTCCCTTTAAAGATGCTCTTTGGAATAACCTCTTTAACTACAAAATCCTCTGGTAGAGACTTGATTCTCCCACCTATGCCAGGAGATGAACTCAAGTATTCGAAATTCGCGAAAAATTCCTTATAATCCATTTCTCTCACTCACACAAGTTTTAAATTTCTAGTTACTTTATCAACTAGTTCTTCAGGGCCAGGGCCAATTGCTAAGCACGTTATCGTACCTGGAGGAATTTCTGTTAATCCTGCATCTCTTATTAGAGCTGTCGGAAGCCCAGATTTCTCAGCCTCAGCTTTTAATTCAAATAACTCATGTTCGCCCTCCACTTTAACTACGACCTTTTTCTGGCCTTCATTGAACCATCCTTTAAACCATTCAGGTTTTTCTTTGTATGCTTTAAATGCTGCTGTCACTGCACCATGAGCTACCTGGACAGCCAGTTTTCCCTTACTAAGTTTTAAATCACTCCTAACTATCATGACCTGTTTATACTTGAACATCTTTCATCCCAAGAGAAGCAAAAGAAGAGAGAGTATATAAAAGTTAAGAAAATGATCAAAGTTGTTGTTCTTCTTTGGTTTCAGTAGTTTCTGTCTCTTCGACTTTTAGTACTTGGGGTTCTTCTTTCTTTGGGAGTCCTCCTGGTCTCCTCTTCTTCCTTCCAAGTTCTTTAAGGGCTTTATCGTATTTTGCTTTTAGACCCACATAATTGTACCCTAAAACTGCTGATACTAAAATGAAGAGGATTGCAATGATTGGCCACCAGTTGACACCAGTTTCGGGTGGTAGGTATGAAACACTTATGTTCTTTAGGGCCTCGGCGAGTTCAACCTTGCTTTCATTGTCTAAGTTAGCAAGTGTTGTATTTACATAGGATGGCAATTCTTCTGGTTCTGGATAAACTTTCACTTCCTTGATTTCCACTGCAGGTGGAAGTGAGTTAACTACAACAAGGTTTTCAAAGTTCTCTTCATGCCAGTTTCCTACGGGATCTTGATATACGAGTTTTGCACTTATTATAGAATTGCTAGCTTTTAGTATTGCATAATCACTTTCAAGAGTTTTTGTTTCTCCAGCCTTGAGATCTCCAACATAAAGTTTTGTTTCACCATCAAGACTGTCTGGAACAGTTAATTGGAGAGTGGCATTTTTAATGAATTCATACTCTGAGTCTTTGCCCTCTGCAGAGATTGTGAATTTCAATTTGACTGTTTTTTCTTGTGTATGAACATAAGTGCTCCAGGTGCCGTTGAAGGCTTCTCCAGTCACA
>LDZR01002683.1_pt1 | contig 66150 bp, 68 predicted proteins | sample 615371 | NCBI WGS metagenome assembly LDZR01 (sample SAMN03408294, study PRJNA278302) | terrestrial metagenome | isolation source: oil reservoir sample K2 | place: USA: Alaska, North Slope, Kuparuk formation | collected 2013
CCCTCATAGGATCTTTCTAAACGCTCCAGGGCGAGGAAGATGGAAGGTACGGAAAAAGGTTTCCATCCCTCATAGGATCTTTCTAAACAACAAGTTAGCCCTGTCAGTGAACAAAGCAGACATCGAGTTTCCATCCCTCATAGGATCTTTCTAAACGAAACGTGCACATGTCGACGCCGTTCTCACGGGTCTTGGGGCGTTTCCATCCCTCATAGGATCTTTCTAAACGATTTTCCGTGTTCGAGTGATTGGCTGGATTACTACCGTTTCCATCCCTCATAGGATCTTTCTAAACCTTTTTTGAGGTGAAGTCATGAGTGATCATCATATGGCTGTTTCCATCCCTCATAGGATCTTTCTAAACCCGTTCTCACGGGTCTTGGGGCTTCAAACGTCTTCACGTTTCCATCCCTCATAGGATCTTTCTAAACTTTGTGGAGGTGAACCGTGTGAAGTACAGCAAGATCGGTTTCCATCCCTCATAGGATCTTTCTAAACAAAAATGCAATTGGGTGGCAAACACTCTGCGACATGTCAGGTTTCCATCCCTCATAGGATCTTTCTAAACTACTACAACGAACCGCACTATGAGGATTGGAAGCTCGAGTTTCCATCCCTCATAGGATCTTTCTAAACTTTGTTGAGGAAGAGCTGGACGAGATAGAAGAACTTGTTTCCATCCCTCATAGGATCTTTCTAAACTTCTCGACGCCTACATTGCAATTACGACGCCGTCCTGGTTTCCATCCCTCATAGGATCTTTCTAAACGATAAAAGTCTTCCAGCAAAATCTTCCAAACGATGATGAACCACGTTTCCATCCCTCATAGGATCTTTCTAAACAAACCTAACTCAGCAAGAACTCGCACAGATCGTAGGGGGTTTCCATCCCTCATAGGATCTTTCTAAACACACCACAACAGATACAGAACAATTCATCTTACTTGGTTTCCATCCCTCATAGGATCTTTCTAAACGGCCTCCTGTCATCGTTTTCGTGGATTTCAAGGAATACGTACAGAGTTTCCATCCCTCATAGGATCTTTCTAAACAAGAGGCTGTGGAGGTGAAACCATGTTCCTCCTACTAGAAAAGGTTTCCATCCCTCATAGGATCTTTCTAAACCATGTTCAGAAAGCTCCAGCAGGTCGTGCTTGAAGAAAAGTTTCCAGTTTCCATCCCTCATAGGATCTTTCTAAACCAACAACGAGTACCAGCGAATTGAGGCAACTACAAAAGAGTTTCCATCCCTCATAGGATCTTTCTAAACCGTCTCCTACATCGAAAGTGGCAAGCGCACACCTTCACTCCGGGTGGTTTCCATCCCTCATAGGATCTTTCTAAACTTTTGGAAAAGAGATGGTAATTGACGTCCATGAGGAGGAGTTTCCATCCCTCATAGGATCTTTCTAAACTCTACTATATCGACGTGGGCTCGGGTGCCCACGGGAAGGGTTTCCATCCCTCATAGGATCTTTCTAAACTCTATAACATCGGCACAAATTGGTGGGATCCAGACGAGCCGTGTTTCCATCCCTCATAGGATCTTTCTAAACAGTCCTGCAAAGGGCATAACCAAGTACTACCCCGACGGCACGTTTCCATCCCTCATAGGATCTTTCTAAACTCAAAAACAAATCGAACAGATCCAAACGCAACTGGTTTCCATCCCTCATAGGATCTTTCTAAACTTTTTGAAAGCTTGGTGGAAGAGAATTTGACACCAGTTTCCATCCCTCATAGGATCTTTCTAAACTGGCAGAGTTTAAGGGAAGGTTCCACGGAAGCGCGTTAAGGGTTTCCATCCCTCATAGGATCTTTCTAAACCCGTAGAAGTGGCTTGATCAGTGAAACTGTTGTTGAGTTAAAAGACGACGTTACATAACGTTACAATGGCCACTTTCAAAAACCTCTTCACGTGCGAGCTTCAAAAAATTGTGAACAAAAGATTTAGTTGTCAAAGACCTTCTCAACTTCGTAGAAACGTAATACTCAAAATCGTAATCAGAGCTTGAGAAAGCTGGGATCCAGTTTTTCGAAGTATCTGTCAGTGTTCGAGCCTAACTCGACCTGTGCCCTCACTCTGAGATCCTTCAACAATTCTTCGGCACATTTCTTGATGTGTCTTGTCTGATTTTCGCTTGGGAAATCAAATCCGTGTATTAGCAGGGAGGAATTTCTCGACTGAAGCGCCAGTGGCAGCGTTTTCAACCTGTTCTGATCGAAAACTCTTCGAACGCACTCGTCATTCCTGACAATCAACAGGACTGTCAATTCGAACAGACCGAGCTTGTCGTGGATCTGCACCTGATCTTCAGGCTTCTGGACTACCTTCGCTATCTCTCTTCTCATCGCGTCCTTTTGTTCTTCGGTTAAAGGTGTTTCTGGCGTCAGGTTGTAGAGACTGAGTCTTTCTTGCAGGAGCAACTCGAGTGCGCGATAGACACACAGGGCGGTCAGTACTGTCTCACCCTGCTCTTCGTGCCTCTCACTCTTTTTCAAGAGCGTCTTCGCCAGCGCAAAAACGCCAAACTTGTTTTTGGACAGATCCTTCTCTTCAAGAAACCTCTTCATGGCTCCGAGGATCTCGCTCTGAGTCTTCAAAAACTCACGGGATCTTCCAAGTCGCTGGGTCAACCACATAATCCTTTTGGAGCTCTTCCACAAGCCTTTTAGATTTCTCGAAAGCCTTTTCTATGTCCAGTGAGCGCCAGGCGTGATACATCAGGCAGATGTCGGCCAGAACTTCGTATCGCTGATCTTTTGTTTTCCTTGCGGCGTCTCTGAAATACCTCTGTGCTTCGTGGAATTCCTCCTTTGAGTAATTCTCTAAGGCAAAGAACACATCCACATCACCGAGCACCTCGTGTGGGGACGGAAGGATGATCAATTTCTCGGTGCCGGCAATGGGACGTCTGAGATCGTTATCGTAATCATCGCTGTTCACGTACACCACTCTCACGTTCGGAAAGAATCTTCTGAAGAAGAATCCACCACTGGCCAATCCCGCGCTCATAGCTTTGGTACCACCGGTTACGTCCAGAGCGACGGATTTTCCGCTGTTATCTTCCAGTATTTCCTTGAGCCGTCTGTATATCGCCACGACGTCGTTTTTCCCGACCTTATAGCGCTCGATTCCTAATCCCACGTCTTTGCTGATTTGCCACAAATACTTTTCCGTCTCATCTGTGTAGAGTATGTAAACCTTTCTGGATCTGGTTCCCAGAATGGCGAGTGTGGTGGCCTCGGGACTCGTGCCCAGTGTGTGGATGGAAACGTCGAACGGCGGGGTGTCTTTTGGTTCAACAACGGGGCACTTCTTCCACTTTTCCAGCAGCACGGGCCAGACCATTTGCTCATAGAGCGTCTTTGGATTCTCTCCGGCTTTAACCTTTTCTTTGTACTCCTGCCAGAGTTTTCTGAGCTGTTCGTTCATTCTGTCTCCTCCTCCACGTCAACGTTCAGTATGTTCCTGAGAGTTTCCACAGCTGGAGGATTTTCGAAATTTATGAACAGCTCTTGCGGGATCTGTCCACTGTAGATGGTTTTTCCAGCGAGCGTTACTTTCCCGGTTCTGGAGATCAGCTCGTCTGCGAAAATGATCCTTATCCCGGACTGTGTCCTGACGATAAGAAACCTTCCAAGATCCACGCCGGGACTCTGTGCCACCGGAACCTTGGGGAAGATCAATTCCAAGTCTTTTTCGCCGAACAGATGTCTCAGCTCATCCCATTTCAGGCTGATGGTTTGTGGTGCACTTTGCTCTGTCTGGCTCAAGAACTTCAGGAACATCTCGTAAAGAATCTCTATCCTCCTGGTTTCGTACTCGAAGAACTCCTTTCGAACACCGGTCCAGCTCCTTTCACGAAGTTTTTGATGATTTTCCACGACTTTTGTTAATTCTTCTTGCTTCAGCTTGCCTATCCTCTCACATGCCCTCTGTGCGCTGGGCGTCAAATAGAAGTTAATCGGTGTGACTCTGAGCAGATTCACGAGATGCTTCACCCTCAGTAGCAATCCATCCCCCGCGAGAAACAGTTCCGGACTGAGGAGAATGCAATTCTTCACGACACCGTCCTCGATCACAAGAGCATAGATCGGACCCGTGTCACCCCAGATACAGACGACATCTCCCGGGCCGAATGACGTGATCTCAGGAGCTTCTTTCAGACTCTTTATCCTCTTCTGCGTTCTCTTGTAAAGCTCGAGACGTTTTTTTAGATAACTCACTGTCATGCCTCCATTCCAATTACTTTTCACCTATTTAACGAATCTTTTCGCAGACCTCTGACACGTAAATCTCTACGATCATGCTGAATTCCTCTTCCGTGATGCCGTTCTTCACAACGAAATCTCTGATTCTTTTGGCGAGCCTTTCATGTGATTTGTACCTCGCCTGCATGGTTTTTCGAGATGCGAAAGCATCCGCTCTTTCATCTGAGAAGAGTTTCTTGTAGAAGAAATCGCACAGATCTTTTTCTTTATTGCGGAAAAGGTTCCTCAGCTCTTCGAAGTTTTTCTCGGCGAGGATTCGTTCTAAGGGGTCTCTTTGTGCTCCTTCTTCCGTATGAAAAACTTCGAGAAAAGTCGATTCTTCTGATTCCGAATCGGTCTTCGAATCCAACGAAAAGGTTTTCTTCCATTTCCTCGATCTTGCGTAATCGTAGATCTTGTTCTCCACGGACTTCACCAAATAACCGGTCAGATTATCAAGGTTCCTCTTCAAAATCTCAGTTCTCTTCTCCCAGAATGCACTCAAGACATCCTGGAAGACGTCATCTACCGCGGATTTCTCGTTGCCGAAGATCTTGAGAACGTTCTGTCTCCCGAGAATATCGGCGAGATTAAAGGAAATGATCTCCCTCAATCTTTTCTCTAAAGATGATGTCAAGTTCCCGTCTTTGAGAAATCTGAGTATTTCATGGTCCAATTCTTTTGACACACTCTTCACTCCAGCTTTGCAGATCGAAGAAGCAAGCCGCCACGAACTTGATCTTCCCAGATCTCTTCCATTGTTCCACTAAAAAGCTTGGAAATTCGAAAACAGATCTTGAATCAATGCTCATTATATAGTTTTCGTGCCTGAGGATCCTTCTCAAGTCGCCCAGCGGACAACACTTGACAGCATTGAATCGTGACCTCGAATGAGGTTTCGTACTTAAAAAAGCGCACAGGTAGGTGTTCTCGTTCTTCTTCTGGATCAACCCGGGACGAGTGGTTCGCACACCCTCTCTGGACTCGCTCAAATATCGCGTTCTCAAAAACATGCCGACGGTCTTCGCCGGTTGAAAGAAGATCACCAAGTTGGACACAAAACGCTTTTCACGAAGTTTTTCCATACAACTTCTCCCGATGATCTTTCATCAACAAAATTTTAAAACAAAACGCGACAGAACAGACGTCAATTTCTTCGAATCAAATGCGTCCTATTTTCTGGAGGGGAAAATTTGTACGTGATCATGGTATACGATGTGAACGTCAAGAGGGTGAATAAGGTTTTGAAGATTTCTCGAAAGTATCTGAACTGGACCATTCGTTCGGTTCTCGAGGGCTTTTTGACAAAAGAATCCTATGAGAATCTGAAGAAGGAGTTACTCAAAGTTATAGATGAGAACGAGGACAGTCTATATTTTTATCTCATCGACACCGATAGACAACCGCACAAGATTGTTCTGGGAGAGGTTCGAACGGATTTCAAATTCATAGTTTAGATCACGATTTTTCCGACAGTTCTCGATTTGTCCACTCCAAGAACTTCTCTGGTGAATCTCTTCTGGGAAGTAAGGAAATAAATCACCAAGGCATCTTCTCCCGCTAGGAGGCGTCTGACTTTTCTGAGCAGTTCCTTCACGCTACCCTTTGGAAGATACCCCTCAAATGTGGAATTCTGCTGCCAGAAAAGATAGCGTGACAGGATCTTGTGCACCTTTGCAACCCGTTTTTCGTTCACGTCATAGACGATGATATGGTATCGGGACAATAAGCTCCCCCCTTAAGACCTCCCTAATGGGCTGCTGATCAACTCTATACAACCGAATCCAATGGAGTTCTTCGACCCGATGCCAGTGTCGTAGGCAAGTTTGAGTATCTGGTATGGACCTTTCAGATCGAAAGATGTCAGCCAGCCGCTTATCCTTGTGCCCTTGTACACCACCACGACCTTTCTCGGCTGTTCTCCAACGTGTTGTATTTCGATGTCAAAATTGCTTTCAGATTCATCTCCAAAGATTGCAAGATATTTCCTCTTGAGATTCTCTTTCAGAATCCTTATGAAATCCTCGCTCTCGGGATTATGATATAGCGTAATCTTTTTCCCCCGCTCTTCAATTGTCGAATACACGGTCACGGGCGATTTCGTCGAAACCTGTATGAAATTCGTTGGTGGAAGATCGAAAAGAGTGATTTTGGACGGCCTAATCTTGTTTTCGCCAAGATGCAGGGTTTCAAATCTGGAGAGTTTATCCACTAAGAGCTCGATAAGGTTATCATCGAAAGAGGAAACTATCAAGGTGACGCTTTCATGAAATTTGATGGTCTTCCGATCCTGGTTAAGCTGAAAGTTACCGAGTAACCTTGAGAAGCAATACATCTTGTACTTCCTTTTTTGGTATCTGTAACCCTCTTCGTGTATGAAGTACCTCAGCTCATCATCCTCGATAAGGTTGAGCACGAATGCATGCAGAATGTGGTTGTACTCAACTGGAAGCTCGAGTTTGTCAAACTCGAAATTTATGTAGACCCTCATCTATACTTCCTCCTCAATTTCTTGCAGATCCCGTTCAGGATCGGGACATCCTCTTGATGGTAGAAGAAAGAACGATAATCGTGGAGCCGGAACCCGATCAAATTCCAAAGCTCGATCATTCGATCTGAACCGAACAAGTCAACTCTGAACAGGTTCTCGGTGACCTTCGTAAAGACCGGTACAAGATTCAGCGATTGTGGATCTTCGTCGAAGACTTCAAGACAAATCTTCGAATAGCTTTCGTAACACTCGCGAACGAGTCTCTCCGCATCCAAATTGCCAAAACTACTTTCCAGAACCAGATAACCAGCATTAGAAGGTTTAAGATTGCTGACGTCAGCAAAGACAGGCATGGAACCATGAACCGAAAGTTTGAGAATGCCTCTCAAAACGGATCCAACATTCTCCGTACGGAGCCGAATCTTCAAAAGAGCATCTCCAATGACGGTATATCCAAAAGCACTCGAGTAGACTCTTTTGGCTATGAAATCAGAGAAGGAAAAAAGCTTCAAATTCTTTCTGCGAAGCGAATCTTCGATCTCGTACACGGTGTTTTCATCGATCAAAGTCGGCTCGGCGAACTTCCAGTACACCGAAACTTCAATCAAACGCATCACCCCAGTTAAGAAGCAAACCTCACTCTAACCCATCCGAGCGGCTTTGGCACAGGTGGCCGATCAGACGATTCCACGATGCTGATCGAAACTGGGAACAAATTTTCATTCATTTTCCTTCTATAGACTCTGTGGATCGATTTCAGGAATTTCAGCTCTTCCCTATTGAGAAATTCGGTGAAGAAGGTCTTGCTGAAGAAACCAGTTTGAGCACCGAGCCTGAGAAGAAACCCATCCTTCATCTTCCTGTTTTCTTGGCTCAGTTTTTCGTAAAAGCTCAGGATGAACTTGAACTCATTTGGATTTGAAGCCTTCGTGATTCTATTCTTCTCCAGTTCGATGATCTTTTCGGTCCCTCTTTTGATGGCTTCGACGAACTTGCTTTTGTCTCCAAACGTTTCGAGTAAGTAACCTGGATTCTTGATCCAATTCTCCATCTGAGACAACCTGTCCACCTTGGTTTGGATAAATGCACGAACCCTGTTGGATTCATCCTGACTGTCGAGCCAGAGCTCCAGCATCATTGGAATCCTAGTTTTGTTCTTCAGTAGATTCTTCACCTCAACAGGCCTGAATCTGACAAACTCTTCATCTATGAAACTGCTATCAGAGATTTCGAGCAGTCTGAAAGGGGATTTGTTGGGTGAACCGAAGATTTTCCCCTCGTTTGGCCTTTTGCCACCGTTCCTTCCTTGCTTATATTCTTTCATGAACTGTTCCAGAGCCTCTCTGAATTGTCGAACGAGACTTGGGTTGCCTTTTATCAGAACTGTCCTGATGGCGCCCTTTATCGAACTTCCAGGTATGTAGTACCTGCCCGCCGATCGGACAAATCTTTTCATTTGAACATTAACGACCTTGCCATTCCTCAGCACTTCGCGGAAGCTATGTAGCGAAACGTCTGACAGGCTTAAATTCAGCTTTTGCAATATCTCTTTCATTGCCTCGTCCTTTCTTTGAGAGTTCAGTATATCCTGCGCTTTCTCGACAAACAACTCTACGAAGTCGTCGTCGGCCAAGAGCCTTTGAAAGTCCAGGATGTACGTCTTGTTTCCCTCGACGATCGTCTCGAACTTCTCTATTTTTTCATTGGACCCTATGAACACAGGCGATACCGGTTCTATCTCGATCCAACTCGAGAATCCGGGGTTCACACTGATCACCACCCTTCGTACGGTACCAGGAAAGCTCTAAGGTATCTGAAGACCCTGTAACCATATTCTTCTTCAAAACCTTCCGGTGAAACGTCCATCACGGAACCTTCTACGACTTCTTTGAACACGCTACCCTCGGCGAAGGCCAAGACCTTTTTCGATCTTCTATCGCTCATGAAGACGTATCCAGTTCTGTACACAAGCTCATAGCTCAGAACGCTTTGAGATACCTTCTCGATCTCTTTTGATTCAGGCACACACAGAGAGATCAGAAGGTGTCTGTTCCCGGAGGTAGAAACACTGACTGGTTCTGTGCTGTAATCGAACGAACCGAAGCCGTAGGTTCTGTCACCACCGAAACCTTCGTCAGAGAGGAGCTTCAGCGCCGCAAAGATCTCACCTTTGATGTCTTCGTTCACAGACAGATAAAACCACAGACCCGCATCCTCTCTGAAATGCACTTCTGCGAAATAGAAAAGGTTCGAGCTCGAATCGTATCTGTTCACGGTGACCCGGGGACGTTCCATAACACAAAAAGGTGTCTCTTCCAGAATGTCACACTTTGGGGTGAGAAACTGGCCACAGATCTCGGCGGCATCGGGCTGAACTTTCTTGAAAAGGACGTCTTCATCTACAAACTTCACTTTCTTCAGCTCTTTTTTGAAGATGTCTTTGTCCAGTCCGAACGTTTCGCCTCTGGGTTTCGGGAAAAAGCGGACACTACCAACCTTTGGAAAGGCGGAGGATAACGACAGCCGTGTTTCTCCATTCACCAGGGCTCTGAGCAGTTCACTGGTTCTGTCTGTACCGTATAGAAGCGCGTGGGAACACATGAGCGCGCTGAAAATCGTGTCGGAATGGATCACCGAATCGGAAAATTCGTAAGCCGTGTCCATCAGTCCAACGTGAAGCGGTGCTTTGAAAGTCAGCTCGATCCGGTATGTCATCCTTCCACATCCCTTTATTTCTGATCTTTGAGCTTTTCTCTCACTTCTCTTGGGCTATCACCCTGAATCAGTAGCCTTATCGGCTCTTCGCCTCCGGTGTAGTAAGCGGCGTCGCGGTATTCGATCGTTATAGTTTTGAACTTGATTTTTCCATAACCCCTTGTACCACTTCCACCAAGGTAATCGTCCTCGAGCAGTTCCATCGCCGTGAGCAACTCTTCAAGGTAGCGGTACTTCTTGTCACCATCCTCATCTCCCTTGAATACGTTCACGACAAATTCCGCCTTGAACCTTGCACCCGCCGGGACGCGCTCCAAAGGTCTCGGATTGGCTGCCGATGTGATTCTGTTTATGGAATTTTCGTACTTGATCTCGGTCCACTTCGTTTCGAGCAGGCTCTCAAAATTCTTCAAGCTGTCCTCGTCCAGTTTTGCGTCTCTCACTATCAGTCTGGTCCTGTTGAAGACGGCGGAACCCTGACTCTCGTTTGCCTTTTCAATTGCCCTTCCAAACAGGCCACAAATCGTGCATTCTTCGTTCTGACAGCTATGAACCTTGCCGTTCCTATCGACCAGTCCCTTGTGGAACTCCATGAGCATGCGCATCTTTCCTTTCAAACTGCTGCCGGGAATGTAAGGACGGCCCAGCGGATCTTTCACAACCGGATTGTCCAGACCTCCGACTTCGACTTCTTCTTTGCTTGTACCAATGTGCAAGCCCGTTACGAGTTCGATTTCCGCCGACACGATGTACTTTCCATTCAGCTTGAACGTTTTTTCATTACTCATCGGTCACTTCCCTCCCTATTCATTTTGATGGTAATACTTGTGATAGGCGACCAGCGCTTCGAAAAAATCAACAAAGACGTCATAGGCTTCTTTCAGATTGGAGCAGTTCTTGACTTTTTCTGCGACCTCCCTCATACCCTTGGCGAAACTAATAATCATGGGTTGATCCTTTTCTCTCTTTTCTCTTCCAGCGTCGTACATGAGAATAGCAATGAACCTGTTCAAATCTTTCTTCAAATCGACTTCTTGCTCAGGCTGTTTCATGGTCTTGGTCTCGGTTTTGGTCTTCTTGACAAAGTTGTAGAACTTCCTTATCTTGGTCGAATTCAGTTTCAGACCTTTTGCTATCTCTTCGGCCAGTCTGTGCAGCTCGTTGTAGTCCACTTTAGTAGGTTGATTGAAGAGTTTGGCGACACTTTTGAAGTTCTCCTGTAACTTATCTCTTCCGGCTTGCTGTTCATTTACAAACGACTTACCTGCCATCAAAACACCTCCCACTGCCCTCAGACTTTACTCTTTGTTTCCACATTACGTGTCTCGTTGTGTACCCACTCCAACAAGAGATCAAGTTTTTCGTAGAGTCTGTTCCCACCGATCAGGATGTCGTTGAAAAATCTCTGGATGTCGTTCTTCGCTTCTTCACACTTTTGCCTTTCAATGAGCCTTGCGACGTAATAGTAGAGCTGCCAGATCCTCGTCGGTTCTTTCTTCTTCTGCCTTTCAACGAAAACTTTCAGCGTTTGAATGAAGTTTTTCGTCACATCGTGATCCACGACGATCTTTTCCAGCAGCTTTTTCTTTTCGAGAAAACCCTCGAATTCCTCCCACCCGACGCAGCCATTGAACAGGGCGAGTGAGGATTTCTCCAAACCGTTTCTCGTGTAAGACTTCGCAAGTTTCTCGAGCATTTCCCCCGCTTTGACACCAAGCTTGTAGACTGGATATTTTCTGCTCGGTGCGATCGCCACGGCCATGGATATGGACAGTTCTTCGTTTCTGGAATACTCAATGAACCTTTTGGCTATCCCGTGTGAAAGCATCAACAGATCGTTCCAAGGCCCGAGTATCATGAAGTCGTCTCCACCCGAGTACACCACGTTGCAATTTTTGAACTCTTCGGCGACGAACTTTTCCAGCTCAACGCCGAAGAACAGCTCTATCTCAGAAGAGAGAGTTGAAACCATGGAAATCGGACTCTTCTGGTTCTCGTCAACGTTCGTGATAGATGCGAACACCTTGCCAAGGTTGTCCAGATCGCCTCTCAGTATTCCCCAGCGCTTGACTCCCTTCGCCCTTTCGGCCATCGTTTCCAGATCTGTCGGTTTCTCCACACCTTCGATGGACTCTCTGGAAACGTAGTTCGCGATCTTGACAAAGTACATGCATTGCTTTGGATCAAAGTCGTCCTTCTTCAGGGCAAACGCGAACCGGTCCGGATCATTCGTGAACTCGATCCTGTAACCAAACATCTGGAAAACTTCCCAGGCGCTTTTTAAGCTTTGTAGCTCCGGTACCTTCAAAAGCTTCATGTACCTGTTCGAAACGAGTTTTTTCCCAATGTCCGCGAAAGATTCACAGAATTCGCACTCAAGTTCCTGACCTTTTTGTTTCATCCTCCTGTCGCAGTACGGACAGACTGGACCTGAGAGATCGATCGGTCTGGAAAAGAGCAAATCCAGTATTCTCGAAAACTTTTTGTTCTTCTCTATCTCGAGCATCTGTGATAGCTCTTCATGAACCTTGAAGTTCAAGATGTCGTACAATGTGAGTTCTTTCCCGACCAGTAACACGCTCAGGTCTATACCGAATGCCTGGAAAAGCTTTTCGTCCAGAATCTTTTGATATTCATTCAGCTTGCCGAGCGTTCTGGCAGGAACGAGGATGTAGAAGTGTCCACCTCCACAGAACAGTATGTTCGAGATGTACAGGCCTTCTGTCTCAACGATGTATCTCGCCACGACTTCTGCAAGGTAAGCTATGAAGAAGGATCTGCCACGCAGCTTTTTGAGTCCGTGAACGTTTGAAACTCTGTAGATGAAGCTCTGAATACCAGACACATCACCCTTTATGATCCCGAGGTATGGTCTGTCGTTCGGTAACGCTTGATCGCTTTTGGATCTGCTGTAGCTTCTCATGAGACTGTCGATCGAGTTGAATATGTTCTCGGCGGAAACGAAGCGATCGCCCTGTCGTTCGAACAGTTCGCCTTCAAATTGTTTGAACAGCGCGACCGCTATGGCTGCGGTCGAAACGGCGTGTGAGAATAGCGAAATGTTTGGCTCGCTGTAGTAAAAGCCCGACGGCATGCTCGAGGTGTACTCTTTCAAAAGGTGGTAGATCCTTTCGAAGAACAGATACCTTTTCTCCCTGTCTTCGTAATAGTGCGAAAGATCGTCTTGAAAGACCAGTTCTTCGAATTCTTTCCAGAGTTTTTCGTAATTCGTTTCACTTTCATAGACTTCCACCTCGGTTCTGTCCAGAAGGCGATCGAATTGGGAGAAACGCGAGATGGGCCTGTAATACGGTGACTTTTTCTCTCCCTTCAGTGACACGGACGAGATTATCGAGCGCATCAGTTTGATTTTTCCTCCGGAGGAATTTTGTTGTTCCTCTCGCTCGGACGCTGATATTCGATCTGAGATCGTCAAAAGCCTGGTGAGCACGTCGTACTCAGTTTTCAGATTCGAAAGCTGTCCATGGTGATGCGATATCAAGACAGGGACTTCTTCCTTGAAGGGAAGTTTTGAGTTTTTGTAGACGTACGCACCCACGTATTCGTGAGCAATGCCTCTTTGTGGATCACTCTCGATCTCGTACCTGAACTCTTTCTTGATTTGCCTTTTGAGGTCTTCATCAAGTTCTCCTCTCTGTCGAAACTTTCCTATGTCATGAAAGAGTGAAGCCAAATAAAGCATGTCTTTCAAAGTTTCCAATTCCACAGTTCCACCTCCGTCACAATCGAAACGCCGAGTAAACCTCTTCACCTTTGAGATGTCGAATGAGTTTGTAGCATTCGTAGCGTATCAAGGTGCGGTAGGATAGATTCTGACCACGATCGTTCCTTCTTGTTCTTTCAAGTCTCTCCTCGATTTCCGCAAGCATAATTCTCTTGCCCTCGTCGTTCAAATAAAATCCACCCTCAACCTCTCTGAAGTGCTCCTTCTTGATCATCCCCTTGTTCACCAGGGTTAAAACAGCCTTGTCAACAATGATTGGCTTGAAAATCTCTGCTATGTCAAATTGCAAAGAGTGTTTCCTCTTGTTTGGTTCATGCAGGAAGCTTATCGATGGCTCGAGCGATGTTTTGAAAATTTCAGCGAGCACGACATTGTAAAGTACGGAGTACCCAAAACTGAGCATCGCGTTTATCTCGTCCTTCGGTGGTCTCACAACCCTTTCTTCGAACTTGAAGTCTTTTCGTGAGAGTATCTCTCCAAGCGCCTTGTAGTAGCACTTCTTGATGTTGCCCTCAATCGCCATCAGGCTCGCGATGGTACTTTGCCTGTGATAGCTCTCTTTGAGTTTTTGGATGTAGCCAATGCTTTTTTCGAGGAAATTGAAACTATCCAAGTAATCTTTGAGCACTTTGATCGAATTCTCAGCAGTAGCGAGAAGAATTTCCATTGCTATGTAGATACGCTTCTCCGGGTCTTCATAGTGTCTGAACTGAAGTAAGAGGACTTCTCCGGTCTTGTTTTTCTCAACAGGGTAGAAGCAACCTATGTAGTCTCCGTAGTAGTTGTAAAAGAATACCGGTGTCTGAGCTCTTGAAAACAGCTCTAACGTCTTCCTGTTAAGCTCGACCTCAGAAAAAACCATCAGAGACGCTATGTTCTTGAGAGGAATGTAAACTGGTTTCTCTGCCCTGTTCTTCGGTTCAATGAACAGTGTCATATTCTTTTTCCTGAGATAGCCATTTCTGAAGACGTAAACTGTTTCCATTTATCTCGACCCCCACGGCTCGCTTTCGACTTCCGCTAATCTCGACGAACAAGGTATCAGGAATTTGACAGAACCAACTGAAAAATCAGGTCTGTTTGAAAAACTGGAACGTAACTCGATGAGTTCTGATCGTACTGATAAATAAAGCCGGGTGAATAATCTCCGAACGAAGCTCCAAGCCCGAACGCAATCGGCACGGGACAACTCAAAAAGAAAGACGCCCCGCGATAGGCGCGTTTTCTTTTGACAATCTGCGCGACAGAGAAAAGTTCACACACGTACTCCGTCCAGTCCCCAATTCTCAACACACCAGGTTGTTTCGAACGCACGTAAACAATGAGCACGTCCTTGCCTTTCAAAAACTCTTTCACCTGTGGTAGTGGATCGTGCGAGGCTAAATGTATCACAAACGCAGCTTCTTCACCATCGTCGATCAGTTCGTAGTTCAAAAGTTCGAGCTCCTCCTCTTTTTTCAAAGCCTTGATTCTCCTCAGATTCTCCGGCTTCGTGAGATCCAGAACCAAATGGTATCCACCCTGATAGTGGTACACAGCCATCTTTCTTTTCACACCGATCGCCACCCCGAGTCCCATGGCAAAGGAAGAAGGACCGTTGATAGCCAGGTGCGGAACCCCGCCTGATTGAAACAGTCTCTGAAGTGTATCGAAGGCTCGTTTCAGTTCCTGGGCGAACTCTTCTTTCTTCAGCATGTACCTCTTATGAAACATGTCAACCCTGTAGATTCTCCTGTAAAGCTCCAGGCTCCCAGTGGGAAAGGACTTTTCGACGACCTCTTTCAGCTCTTCCCAACCTCGATCTTCAATGCGTTCGCTGTGCTTGTAACAAAGATACACAGGAACGTGGTGTTCCCGAGTGTTGAAAAAATCCACCAGTTCTCTGAAGTTTTGCACGTCCAGGCCAGTCAAAAGCTCGAGTCCCTGCTCAGAGCACACCTGGAACTTTTTCTCAAGGTTCTCCACCAAACCCACATTCCCGCTTTTATCCAGGCTGCCGGAGAAGGCTACGTGACCCGGCAAATTCTTCGACAAAGCCCCCACCGCCACGGCAAGCATGAAGGAGTCCCCGCAGAGATCTCCGTCGAATAACACAGACAGTTCAAAACCTACTATTTTCTCGACGAACCTCAGTTTCTCCAAGAGTTCTGGTAAGTTGCAGAACTCCACGTTAGAGTTAAAGACCAAAGCTCGTCGTATGTGAGCTGATTCACCTTCAACCACGGGGAACTTCACTTCTCGATAGTCCGATGAAACAATACGCCTGGCCAGTTCGAAACTCAGTGAATACTCTCTGGAGAGGAGCAAAACAGCAAAAGAGCGATCGTTGTCCTGCAACAACAGTTTGAAAAGCTTGTAGAAGATTTGGCTCCTGTCTGGATGGTCTTTCGGGACAAGTTCAAAATCCCTCAGGAGCTTTTCTTTCGACAGAACCCCGCTCTGGACGAGTCGAAAATATTCAGCAGAATCCCTCAAAAGAAAAAAGGAATAATGATAGTTGAAGCTCGTTTCTACCCGCCTCGCCCTGCGTTGTACATGGTTTTACACAAAGTATTATAACAAAAGTTTTCTTCGTATGATCTGATTCAAAAATGTCTGAACTCTCACTGAGCGATGCTGGCCGACGATGAGGCTTTATAATATCACGGAGGGAAAAACGTGCGTGTGCGTTTCAGGGACGCTGGGCTGGCTTTCGGAAAACTTGAACCTGGTGAAAGGAACCTGCTGAGCGATGTGGCCGGTGTGCGTGTCGGTCACGTCACAATAGTTTCGAACGAACCAACGATCGTTCGAACGGGAGTAACGATCATTGTCCCAGGTGAAGAGATTTTTGAAAAGCCGCTGAGTGCGGCGTGCAGTGTTTTGAACGGCTTTGGAAAATCGATCGGGTTGATGCAGATAGAGGAACTCGGGCAGATCGAAACACCGATTGTGCTCACCAACACGCTCAGCGTTGGATACGCGTTTCAGGGTGTCGTCGAGCTGGTGAAGACTAAGAAAAAGTTCAGAACTTTGAACCCACTGGTCGGTGAATGCAACGATGGTTTTCTGAACGACATACTCTATCCCGCGGTGAAACCAAAGCACGTGCTGGGGGCGTACGAAAAAGCGAGCGAAGTTTTCGAGCTGGGTTCTGTGGGCGCGGGTACGGGTATGGTGAGTTTCGGATTCAAAGGTGGGATAGGCAGCGCTTCGAGAAAACTCAAAGATGGACACGTTCTGGGGGCTTTAGTGCTTGCCAACTTCGGTAGCTTTGAAGATCTCACGATACTGGGAAAGAGAGCGTGTGAACACATAAAATCTGGGGTGGTGAAAAAGAGTGAAGGCTCGATCGTGATCGTTCTGGCGACGGACGTAGCACTGGATTCCAGACAGCTCAAACGTGTCGCAAACCATTCTTTCCTGGCGCTTGGCATGCTGGGCTCTCCGGGGCATCATGGCAGCGGTGATGTCTGTATCGCGTTCTCAACGAAGGAAGGTCGCGTGCGAGACGAGAAAGAACTTTTCGACGAGCTTTTCAGAGCAGCGGTTGAAAGCGTTTACGAAGCGGTCTGTGACGCGCTCTTCTGTGCTGAAACCGTGGAAGGCTTCTGTGGTAGAGTGGAGGCGATGCCGACCGACTGGCTTTTGAACGGAGGTAGATAGGTTTGAAGGACACCAGGTTCATAAGAAACATCTGTACGATCGCTCACATAGATCACGGCAAGACCACGTTCGTCGACAGGATACTCGAGATCACCAAGAGTGTCGATCCACGAAAGATGCACGAACAGTTTCTGGACCAGATGGACCTCGAGAGGGAACGTGGCATCACGATAAAGGCGCAGCCCGTCAAAGTGATCTACAACCACGATGGTCAGGATTACGAGATAAACATCATAGACACTCCGGGGCACGTCGATTTCTCGTACGAGGTCAGCAGGAGCATGGCGGCCTGCGAAGGCGCCGTGCTGATTGTAGATGCTTCGCAGGGAATAGAAGCGCAGACCGTGGCGCACAGTTATCTGGCGATCGAGAACGAGCTCGACATCGTTCCCGTGCTGAACAAGATAGACCTTCCCACCGCGAACATTGAAGAGAGTCTGCAACAGGTTGCGGACCTGCTCGGAGTGCCGAAAGAGGACGTGCTGAAGATGAGTGCCAAGACGGGCGAAGGTGTTGAAAACGTTTTGAGGGCGATCATCGAACAGGTCAGACCCCCGCAGGGCGATCCCAACAAACCTTTGAAGGCTCTCATCTTCGACGCGAAGTACGACAAGTACAGGGGTGTCATCGTTTACGTTCGAATCTTCGATGGGGTTCTCAAAAAGAAAGATCAGATACTGATCATGTCGACGAACCAGAGATACGAAGTCGAGGAGGTTGGAATCTTTACTCCCACGATGGTTCCGACAGACAGTCTGGGACCAGGTGAGGTGGGTTACGTCATCGCAGGCATAAAGGAAGTGTCCGAAGCGAAAGTCGGTGACACGATAACGAACGCCCTCGCTCCTACAGATGAACCTTTAGCGGGATACCGAGACGTGAAACCCATGGTGTACGCGAGCGTGTTTCCCGGACTTCCCGAGTACTACGAGGAGCTGAAAAAATCACTTGAAAAACTGAAACTGAACGATTGGGCGCTCACCTTCGAGCCGACCACCTCGCCCGCTCTGGGGTTTGGATTCAGGTGCGGTTTTCTTGGTTTGCTGCACATGGACGTGGTGAGAGAAAGACTCGAGCGCGAGTTCGAAATGAGCGTGATCATGACCGCGCCGAACGTCGAGTACAAGGTCCTTCTCAGAAACGGCGAGACGATCATCGTGAACGATCCAGCGAAGTTCCCGGAAGAGGATCAGATAGAGAAAGTGTACGAACCTTACGTGAGGCTCTCGATCATAACGCCAACCGACTACATGGGAAACATTTTAACGCACCTGCAGAACGAAAGAAGGGCCACTCTGCAGCACATGGAAAACGCCGGTAAGAACAGGATCATCATGTACTTCAAAGCACCGCTCGCGGAAATCATTACCGATTTCTTCGGCAAGCTGAAGGCAATGAGCAGAGGTTACGCATCGATGGATTATGAGATGTTGGGTTTTGAGGAATCCGAGATCGTGAAACTCACCGTTCTGGTCAACAAAGAACCGGTGGACGCGCTCTCAACGCTGGTCCACAAGAGCAAGGCCTACACGGTTGCGAAAAAACTGGTGGACAAGCTGGCAGAACTCATACCGAGGCACCAGTTCGAAATACCCATTCAGGCGAAGGCTTCGGGTCGCATCATCGCGAGGGCGGACATCAAGGCTCTGAGAAAAGACGTGCTCGCGAAATGTTACGGTGGCGACGTGACGAGAAAGATGAAGCTGCTGGAAAAGCAGAAAGAGGGAAAGAAGAAACTGAGAGAAATAGGTCAGGTGAGCATTCCGCAGGAAGCCTTCCTCGCGATACTGAAGATAGGCGAGGAAGAAAAGTGAGAAACCTGTTGGAATCGTGTCCCAACTTTTAAACTGGGGGCAAAACATGCCCCTTTCTTTGTGAGTATAATCTTGACTGCCCGCCGATTGGGGTGTCGCCTTTGAAAATACTTGGGCTCGACCCGGGGTTTGGCACCTTCGGTTACGGAATCATCGAAGTCGCCGGGAACAAACTTTATCATGTGGCCCACGGTGCCATCATCACAGAGAAAGATGAGCCGATCCAGTCGAGATTGAAAAGCCTCTATGAACAGATCAAAAAGATCGCTCAAAGCCATTCGCCCGATGAGGTGGCCGTGGAACAGTTGTTCTTTTACAGAAACGTGACCACAGCCATAGCGGTCGGAGAGGCTCGCGGCGTGTCGCTGCTCGCGGTGGTGGAGCTCGATATTCCCATCTTTGAGTACACGCCGCACGCGGTGAAAAAGGCGGTCACCGGGAGCGGGAAGGCCAGCAAGGGCGATGTCCAGAAATGGGTCACGCTCCTGCTGGGGCTGAAAGAAAAGCCAAGGCCGGACGACGCCGCCGACGCGCTCGCAATTGCTATATGTCACGCGCACAGAAGAATGTTCGAGCGGAGGTTCGAACAGTGAGAAGACTGTTCGTCGAAGAGCTGAAGGTTGATCTGAAACAAATCGCAGAATCGCTCGGAATCAATCTGGAAGAGTCCCGCACGGTTCATGGCGTCGTGTACGATGCGATCACGAACACTTTGATCGTCAGGATAGATGGGCAGTTTTCGTGCCAAGAGGACTTCTGCGAAAGACTGTCTCGAGAACTCGGCACGCACGTCTCGTTGCAGTTCACTGAGGTAAACATCGAGCTCGAAAAGCTCAGAAAAGAACTGAACGGAAGCTTTCCGTACGTGCACGACGTGCTGGTTCTCGAAGACAGAGTGGTTCTGAAGGTGACAGGAGATTTCGCGAGAGAAAGACTCAACGGAAAACTGAAGGACGTGAGCAGGAAAATAGAGAACCTGACGAACATCAAAAGGCCCATCGAGATAGAGGTCGTTCAACCACCTGTGGACAACACGAAAGAAGAACGTGTCGTGGTGGTCGAGGAAAAACCCAAAAGGAAAAGAAAATCTTCGAAGTTCTTCAGCCCGTCGAATTTGCCGACCCAGCCCGGCAAGGTCAGGGTCGAGGGCACGGTTTTCAAGATGGACCTGAGAGAGGGCAGAAAGCGCACCCTGCTGGTGTACATAACCGATAAGATAGACTCGTTGCTCTGTGTCGCAACCAACAGTGTTTTGGACAAAATTCTGAACGAGATCCAGGAACAGGACCGCGTTGTTTTCTCCGGCACTCTGAAATTCGACGAGAACAACGAACCAACGCTCTACGTCGATCAGTTCGAAAAGCTTGAAGACAACGAAAGAATGGACAGATCGGACCAGAAACGTGTCGAACTGCACGCGCACAGCAAATTCAGCGACCTGGACAGCGTACTGGACATAGAAGCCTACGTTAAGACGGCGGCGAAGTGGGGATGGAAAGCGATCGCGCTCACTGATCACGGTGTGGTGCAGGGCATTCCGCAGTTCTTCGAGATGTGCAAAAGTTTCAATATCAAGCCCATTTTCGGCATAGAAGCGTACGTTGTGAACGATGCGGAACCCGTCATTCTGAACAGCGAAGACGTGGACGTGGAATCGAACAGGTACGTTGTCGTTGACCTCGAGACGACGGGGCTCCATCCCATGTTCAACGAGATCATAGAGATCGGTGCCGTCGCTGTCGAGAACGGAGAAATCGTTCAGGAGTTCCACAGTCTCGTGAAACCGAAGGAGAAACTCGATCCTTTCACCGTTCAATTCACCAGCATCACCGACGAGATGCTTGAAGACCAGCCCGGCATAGAAGAGGTTCTGCCAGAATTCTTGAAGTTCTGTGAAAACAGCGTTCTTGTCGCCCACAACGCGAACTTCGATTACAGATTTCTCAGACACTATGCCAGGAAGGTTTGCAACATCGACTGGAACATACCTGTCATAGACACGCTCGCCCTGGCGAAGAGGCTCGTTCGACTCTCGAGCTACAACCTCGAGAAGCTCGTTTCGCACTTCAAGGTTGGTTCTTTCAAACACCACAGGGCGCTCGAGGACGCAAAGGTGACGGCGAAGGTGTTTGTGGAACTCTTGAAGATCCTCAAGGAGAAAAGTGTGACGAGTTTCAGAAAGGTCGAATCGGTACACAAGGAATCTCTCGTCACCCAGTCCAAACCTTTCCACGCCACGATCCTCGTTCAGAACAGGGAAGGTTTGAAGAACCTGTACAGGCTCGTTTCAAACGCGCATGTGAAGTACTTCCACAGCGTGCCCCGCATACCCAAAAGTGAACTTCAGACGATGCGCTCGGGCTTGTTGATTGGAAGTGCGTGCGTGGCGGGAGAACTCGTTCAGGAGATTCTGGCCGGCGCGAACGAGGAAGAGATAGAAGAGACCGCGTCCTTCTACGATTTTATAGAGATCATGCCTCTGGATCTCGTTCCGACTTACAACGAGCTTGGGATCTCGCGCGAAAGGCTCAAGCAGATCTACAGGAAACTCTACGAGATCGGAGAGAAACTGAAGATACCCGTCGTGATGACTGGAGACGTGCACTTTCTGAATCCGGAGGACGAAAAGATCAGAAAGGTGCTCATGGCGCCACAGAGCGAAACGATCCCAGATCAGCCGAAGGCCTACCTCAGAACGACGGAAGAAATGATCGAAGCGGCCATGGAAATACTCGAGGACGAACAGAAAGCGCGCGAAGTGGTGATCAACCATCCGAATCAGATTGCAGAGAGCATTGATTTCATCATGCCACTCGAGAGAAAGCTCCACACTCCGAAGATCGAGGGAGCTGAGGAACAGATAAGAAGAATGACCATGCAGAGAGCGATCGAAGTTTACGGCGACCCGCTGCCGGAGCCGGTTCAGAAGAGAATCGAGAAGGAACTCGACGCGATCATAAACCACGGTTACGCGGTGCTGTATTTGATCGCGAAGAAGATGGTTGACAGGTCCCTGGCGGACGGCTACGTGGTCGGCTCGCGAGGCTCGGTTGGCTCCTCCCTCGTGGCGCACCTGCTGGGTATAACGGAAGTGAACCCCCTGCCACCGCATTACTACTGCAAGGAGTGTCACTACATCGAGTTCGATGAGTCTGGACGTTACGGTTCCGGGTTCGATTTGCCGAAGAAGAATTGTCCGAGATGTGGCCACTTGCTGGAACGCAACGGTCAGGATATCCCCTTCGAAACCTTCATGGGCTTTGAGGGAGATAAGGTACCGGATATAGACTTGAACTTCTCCGGAGATTATCAGGAAGAGGCGCACAGGTTCGTTGAAGAACTCTTCGGCAAAGATTACGTTTACAGAGCGGGAACGATAAACACCATAGCCTCAAGGACGGCTTATGGTTTTGTGAGAGCGTACGAGGAGAAACTTGGAAGAAAGGTGAGAAAGGCCGAGATCGAAAGACTCGTTGCAGCCATCACCGGTGTGAAGAGGACTACGGGTCAGCATCCAGGCGGGCTCATGATCATACCGAAGGAGTTCGAGGTGTACGATTTCACTCCCGTTCAGTACCCGGCGAACACGAAAGAAGCCAGGGTCTTCACAACACATTTCGATTACGAATCCATCCACGACGATCTGGTGAAAATAGATGCGCTCGGACACGATGATCCCACATTCGTCAAGATCCTCAAAGATCTGACGGGCATAGACCCGATGACCGTGCCGATGGACGATGAGGAAACGTTGAAGATCTTCTCGAGCCTGGAACCACTCGGTGTCAAACCGCAGGACCTCGAAAACAGGACCGACGTGGGGACTCTGGGTATTCCAGAGTTCGGAACGCAGTTCGTCAGGAGCATGCTGACAGAAACGAGGCCCAGGACTTTCGCGGATCTTGTGAGGATCTCGGGTCTTTCACACGGTACGGACGTCTGGCTCAACAACGCGCGAGACTGGATAGAACAGGGCAAAGCCACGCTCTCTCAGGTCATCGCCTGCAGGGACGACATCATGAACTATCTGATGAAGATGGGTATGAACGCCTCGAGGGCCTTCAAGATCATGGAGAACGTCAGAAAAGGTAAAGGCCTGAGCGAGGAAGACGAAAAACTCATGCGTGATCTGAACGTACCGGAATGGTACATCGAATCGTGCAAGCGCATAAAGTATCTGTTCCCGAAAGCACACGCCGCCGCTTACGTGAGCATGGCCTTCAGGATCGCGTATTTCAAGGTCCATCATCCTCTGGCGTTCTACGCAGCATTCTTCACGCTGAAAGGTGATGAGTTCGACATCGAGGCAGCCCTGTACGGTCCTGATATGGTCAAAAAGAAGCTCGCAGAACTGCTCACTGTTGGAGAAAAAGACGTGCGGGACAGAGCAGCTGAGACAACGCTCGAAGTCATGCTCGAAATGTTCGCACGCGGTTTCTCTTTCCTGCCACCGAACATAAACAAATCCCACGCGAAACTCTTCGTCATCGAGGGAAAAAAGCTGCGCATACCTTTCAACAAGCTTCCAAACCTCGGGGACAACGTTGCAGAGTCCATAATTCGTGCGAGAAACGAAAAACCCTTCACCTCCCTCGAAGATATTCTGAAAAGAACGAAGCTCAACAAATCGCACTTGGACACCTTCAAAAAGTACGTTGAGCTCGAGGGCCTGCCCGAGAAAGAACAGATCAGCCTGTTCTGAAAACCTGTACAATAGTTTTCGAGGAAGACGAAGAAGTTTGCCCTGTTTGGGGTGGCGAATTTTTTGCTGAACGGATGAACGTTGAAAACGCTTACTGTGGAAAGGTTCGAGAAATTTTGAAGAGCTATGGTATTGATCTGAACGAGCAGAAAAACGAGCTGATCGCTCGCTATCTTTCGTTGCTGATCAGCGCACCTGTCAACGTGTCGGGTATCGAAGATTTTGAATCTGCGGTTCACAAACACGTTGTCGACGTTCTCCTGCCCATCGAATCACTCGAGGGTAAATTGCTGGACGTTGGGACCGGTGGAGGAGTTCCTGGTGTGGTACTCTCGATAGTGTATCCAGTAGCGAGCGTTTTGGTCGATTCTTCGAAAAAGAAGACAGTGTGGCTTTCGAACACGATCGAAAAACTCGGACTGAAAAACGTCGAGGTGGTCTGTGAGAGGATAGAAAACCTCGCCGATCGTTACAGAGAGAGCTTCGATTACGTCACGGCGCGCGCCGTAGCATCCTTGAGGGTTCTTCTGGAACTCTGCGCGCCGTTCTGCAGGGTCAACGGACTGTTGCTTCTCTACAAAGGTCCGAACTGGCCCGAAGAGATGACGCAAGCGAGGAGGGCTGCTGAGATTTTGAAGGTTCAACTCGAAGAGAGCGTCGAGTACAAACTCTCGGGTGGCGAAAGAAGGGCACTTTTGAAGTTCAGAAAATTCGCACCGACGGAAAAAACCTATCCGAGGGATACGAAAAAGATCATGAAGCGTCCGCTGTGAGGGAATGAAATGTTTCTGCTGAAAACCTGGAACTTTCCCGGGAAGACGAACATGGCGTTAGATGTGGTTCTCGCGGAGTCAGTGAACCAGCCTCTGCTCAGGCTGTACAGCTGGGCGAGGCCGACACTGTCTGTTGGGAAGCATCAAAGACGGATCGAGTTGAACATAGAGTACATGAAAGAAGCGGGCATCGAGTGCGTCGTCAGACCAACAGGTGGCAGGGCGGTGCTTCACTGGGACGAGCTCACTTACGCGTTCATGGTGCCGGGCTCACACGAGCTTGCAAAGAAAAGTCTCGAAGATTTCCATAGAACGATCAGCGAAACAATCTTCTCAGCTTTGCGAAAACTCGATTTGCCCGTCGAAATGGAACTTCGAAAGAAACCGATCATCAGGAGTCCTGCGTGTTTCGAATCGGCGTCCATGTACGAAATCACGCTGAACGGAAAGAAGCTGGTGGGGAGCGCCCAGATGAGGACGAAGGACTTCGTGCTCGAGCATGGTTCAATACTTCTCAGGACACACGTTGAAGAGTACGCAAGATGCTTGAAGCTGGATCCTGCCAGCCTGAGGGACAGTTTCGTCGGTCTGGAGGAAGTGAAAGATGTGGCTGTGGAAAGTCTTTCGGGGAGTTTAATCGAATCTTTCGGCCAGCTGTTTGGACCCGTCGAGCATTTCACGCTCAACTGTGAGCTTTTGACAAGAGTCTACGAAAGGGAGGGTCAGTTCGTTTGCCCGGTAAGTTGACGATCGTCGGCACCCCCATAGGCAACATGCTTGACATAACGATAAGGGCCATAAAAACCTTGAGAGAGGCGGACGTCATCTTGGCCGAGGACACAAGAAGAACCTTGAAGCTGCTCAAATTTTACAGGATAGAGAACAAACAGGTTCTCTCCTACGGTGTTCACAACCAGACCAAGAGCATACCTTCGATCCTCAAGCTCCTCAACGAAGGAAAAAAGGTGTGCCTGGTGACAGATTCGGGCATGCCCTCAGTCGCCGATCCGGGAGGACATCTGGTGGACGCGTGCTGGAGAAAGGGCATCGAACTTGACATAATGCCCGGTCCCAGCGCACTCACCTGCGCGATGGCGCTCTGTGGTTTCGACACTTCTCGTGTGTTCTTTACAGGTTTTCTTCCTCGCGGCAAGAAGAGAAGAAAGTTTTTGAGAGAGATGAAAGGAAAAAAGCTCGTTCTGGTCTTCTTCGAATCAGCGATCAGAATACAGGCAACACTGAAGGACGTGCTGGAGATCTTCGGAGACTGTGAGATCTTCGTTGGAAGAGAGATGACGAAGATGTTTCAGCAGCTCTATCGAGGCAGAGTGAGCGAAGCTCTGGAACTTTTCAAAGACACGAAGGGTGAGATAACGATCGCTCTGAACCTCAAGGGGAGGGAAGAATCTTGAAGAGAGAGGTTGAAAAACTGCTCAGAGAGATCTGCTTCACCGTTAAGGTCGAAGGCAGGCTCGTGCTCAAAGACTATGCCATCACGACCGCACAGTTCGATCTTTTGCAGAGGCTTTATTTCAAAGGCCCCATGAAGATGGTCGATTTGAGTCAGTCTCTGGGCATTGCGAAGAGCACGCTGAGCGGGATCGCCAAGAGACTGGAAGCCGCAGGTTACGTGGAAAGAAAACGCGGAATCGACAAGAGAGTTTACATGCTCTCAGTCAGTGAAAAAGGAAAGAAGATCATCGAAAGCGTCATAGAAAGGCGAGTCGAGTTCATCGGAAGGGTCCTCGAAAACATGGGCGAGCACAGATCAAAAGAGCTGCTCAAACTGCTCGAAAAACTCAAGGAAGAGATGGAAAAGTGCAGAAGTCATTGATTCTGTTGTTGTTCGTTTCTCAGCTCTGTCTTGCGGTCACTCTGATGACCAACGTTCCGAACGTCGAGGTGAGGCTCGGCTCGGTCCTTCTGGCCGTTACTGACAGAAACGGCGTGGCGCAGATCGACGTGAGCCTTCCCGCGACGCTGACGCTTGTGAAACCGGGTTATCTAACCAGGTCAGTCTATCTCGAAGATCCAGAGAAGACTTACTTCGTTGCCCTGATCGCGTCTGCAAATTTGCAAATCAGCACCACACCGGATGGTGCCTCGGTGTGGATCAACAGAAAGCTGGTGGGCCAAACCCCGCTCGAGGTGGATCTGGAACCGGGAGAATACGAGATCGTTGTTTACAAAGAAGGATTTTGCAGGATCAATCGGTCTGTGTCGCTCCAACCGCACGAACGGAGAAAGTTTCATTTCGAACTTTTCAGCACCCCAGCTGTGCGGATAACATCGAAACCGTCCGCGAAGCTCTGGGTGGATGGAACGTTTGTGGGTGAAACTCCAATCGATCTGAGACTCACAATTGGTGAACACGAGGTGAGGCTGGAGGCGGCTGACTTTCTATCACTGTCTCAAACCATCCGCGTTTCAGACCACGATCTTCAGCATTTCGAATTCTTTCTCGAGCCCAGCGCGAAACTGCTCGTTCAGGCGAGCCCTCCCCACGCGGTGGTGGAAGTTGAAGGTCTCAGACAGAGACAACCTGCCATATTCACCGACCTTCCGCTCAAAAAGAGCAGGGTCGTTGTGAAGGCTGTGGGATACGAGGAAAAGACGATAGAGCTCGATCTCAAACAAGGTCAGAACTTTCTGTTCGTTTCACTCGAACCGATGGTCCTTCGACTCGACGTGATCGCACCGAAAGAGGCCATCATCTTCGTCGATGGAAAGAGCGTCGGAAGGGGCTCGACGAGTGTACGACTCGTCCAGACGGTCCATCTGGTCGAAGCCAGATGGGGAGAAAAGCAATGGATGGGACTGGTGGACCTTTCGAAAGACAGACAGATCGAAGTGAACTTCGATGTCGCCACCGTTCTTCTGCTGGGAGATAGAAACACACTCTACACGGTGGAAGGAATCGTTTACAGACCCCCGTCGCTGATCTATCTTCCTGAAGGGTTCCACACCATCAGGATGAACGAGAAAGAAAGAACGCTCGAGTTCCAGGCGGGAAGATTGTACAGCTTCTTTCCGGAGGAACTGGGCTATCTGTGCATCTTCAGCGACAGCGTTGAGGAATGCTTTGTGAACTCGGAATTCGTGGGCCTTTCTCCTGTGTTATTCTATCCAGTGAAACCGAGCGTTTTGAGGGTGAGCGTTACGGGCTGGGAAAAGGACGTGATTGTCGAACCAGCAAAGGTGAGCTACGTCAGAGTGGGAGGTGATTGAAGTGAAGAGGATGACCATACTGGTAGTTTTTCTGATCGCTTCCTCATCGATCGCCCAGGTGGACATCAAGGACGTCTCTCCAGTTTTGGACATCTACACACCCGTTTCGTTCGTCGTGGAAAACAAGATCATGGAACTGGACGAGAACGGTAACTTCAGAGGAGGACTCCTGACCACCCGATTCGATATCGCGCAGTACATATACAGAACGATCAAGAACTTTCAGCTGGACGAGCTTTCGAAAAACTTCTCGGTGCTCGCGGAGTCTCAAAAGGAAGTTTCCGCGAAGATGTCTGGTATCGAAGCCGCCTACAGGACTTACGATCAAAGATTGAGGGAACTCGAGACCGCCACGGTGAACTTCCAGAGCCAGCTGGACAAGCTCTCTCAAGAACTCTTCGCCCAGATTCAAAAGCAGCTGCTGGATTACATCAAATCTCAAGAAGAGCAGCTCGCCAAAATCGATGCTCTGACGGCAAGGCTCGACGCTGTCGAAAAGCTGAATTCGGAATTGTTCAGACAGGTGCAAACGCAGCAGAGTGACCTCGACAACGTTTTGAACGAACAGCTGAGCATCAGGAACCAGATCCTGAACCTGTCGCAACAACTTTCCACACTGAAGAACTCTGTGGAATCGCTCGCCAGGAAGCTGGACCAGACGTCTGCAGAACTGGCAAGCTTCAAAGATTCGACGAAGAACGAGCTCGCCGCGTTCAGCGGTTTGATCGATCAGAAGGTATCGTCCTCAGAAGACAGATTGAACGTCACGCTCAAGAGCCTCCAGAACGAGCTCGCTTTGCAGAAAAAAGAGCTTGCCGACAGGGTGGAAGAAGCCGGCAGACTGAAACTGCAGATTCAGGACCTTCAAAAGAGATTGACCACGCTCGAGAGCTTCGCATCGAAACAACAGATTCAGGAACTGAAGGATCAGGTCGATGGTTTGGCCGAGAAAGCCTCGAAGATAGAACAAGATTTGAGGAATCTGGAAAGCAATCTTGCTTCCTTAGATGTGTCGAGATTGCAGAGGAGAATAGAGGAACTCGAGGCGAAGAACAAGAGTCTGGAGTCCAACCTGAACATGGCTTACATAGTGGGAGCTGCGGGGATCGCTGTCGGATTGCTCGCGCTCATCCTCGGTCTGGGAGGAAAGTGAGAGATGATGAAGAAAAATCTTTCGATCGTTCTGCTTCTGTGTCTGTTCATCACGAGTTTTGCCAAGACTGTGCACATCGTGTCGAACTACGTCAAGCCGGAGAAAGACAGGGCCTACTACGAGGGGAACGTGAAAGTCCGTGTCGAGGAAGACAATCTGATGCTCTCCTGCCAGTCCATGCTTGTGACCAAGTTGCAGAACGAATGGAGATTGATCGACGCAACGTCAACCTTCATCGAGTTCGAGAGCGGCCAGGCAACGGCCACGAACCTGAAATACGATTTGAAGACCAAAACAGGTACACTGACGGGTAACGTTCAGGCAAAGATTACAGATGAGGAAAGTTCCGATGAGGTGCAGCTGTTCGCGGAGAAGCTGTCCATCGATCTGGACAGGGACGTGTTTCAGACGAACGAGTCTGTCCGCGTGATCAAGGGCAACATCGAAGCTTCAGCGAACGCGCTCCTGTACGATAGAAATCTTGGTCTCATCAAACTGACGGGTTCGGTGGTCCTCGTGGACCATGAAAAGAACCTGAAGATGTGGGCAGATGCGGTGGAGATCAAAACGGCGAACGATGAGATGACCGCCACGAACGCGAAGGTGGAACTCGTTGTGGAGGAGTGATGGAGCTTGTTGGACATACGTTTGTTCAGGGAAAATCCCGAAAGAGTGAAGAACGCTTTGAAGAGCAGAAACCACGATACCGGTATCGTCGATGAGATCGTTTCTCTCGACGTTAAGGTGAGGCAGCTGACCAACGAGATAAACCAGCTCAGGGCACAGAGGAACAACCTTTCCAAACGCGTCGCGCAGGCGAAAGCGCGCGGTGACGAGCAGGAAGCAACACAATTGATGGCGGAAGCAAAGGGCGTAGGCGAACGCATAGACGCCATCGAAAAAGAGCTCGACGAGGTGAAGGAGAAGCTCGACAAACTCATGCTCTACGTGCCAAACATCCCGCACGAGTCTGTCCCGGTTGGACCGGACGAGACGCACAACGTTGAAGTGAGAAGGTGGGGCGAGCCGAGGAAGTTCGATTTCGAACCGAAGCCACACTGGGACCTCGGTCCACAGCTCGGCTTGATGGATTTCGACAGGGCGGCGAAGCTCTCCGGCTCACGCTTCACGGTTATGTATTCAGCGTTTGCAAGGCTCGAACGCGCGCTGATCAACTTCATGCTCGATCTCCACACGAAGGAACACGGTTATACCGAAGTCTGGGTGCCGCACCTTGTCAAACGCAGCACAATGACCATCACGGGACAGCTTCCGAAGTTCGAAGAGGAAGCGTACAGGATAGATTCGGACGATCTGTTCCTCATACCCACCGCGGAGGTTCCACTGGTGGCGCTCAGAGCAAACGAAATCCTTGAAGAAAAACAGCTTCCGCTCCTCTACACGGCCTACACGCCTTGTTACAGGAGGGAGGCGGGCAGCTACGGTAAAGATGTACGTGGCATGATAAGACAACACCAGTTCGACAAGGTCGAGCTCGTGTGGCTGACAAGCCCGGAACGATCTTTTGAAGACCTTGAAACACTCGTTCGCCACGCGGAAGAGGTGCTTCGAAGGCTCGAGTTACCCTACAGGGTGGTGTTGCTGTGCACGGGCGACATGGGCTTCGGCGCGGCGAAGACGTACGATCTGGAAGTCTGGTTGCCATCTTACAACGCCTATAAGGAGATATCTTCGTGCAGTAACGATGCGGATTTCCAGGCGAGAAGAGGAAACATTCGCTACAGAAGAAAAGATGGAAAGCTCGACTACGTCCACACGCTCAACGGTTCTGGAGTGGCGATTGGAAGAACGCTTGTGGCGATCGTGGAGAACTATCAAAGGCCCGATGGAAGAATAGACGTACCAAAAGCTTTGCAACCCTATCTGGGTTGTGAGGTGATTCCCTGATTGCCCCACCTCTTTTACGGAAGGCCGAACGGGGAAGATGTGATCTTAGACGAGCATGAGACACAGCATCTGAAGGTTGTGAGAGTCAAGGAGAACCAGGAGATATTCGTCACGGACGGAGAGGGAAAGCTCTATCGCTGTCGTGTTCTGAAGATAGGCAAGGATGAATCGATCGCCAGACTCATCGAGTCTAAAGTAAAGAAGGAGAAGATACTTTCGCTGACGCTGTGCATAGCTTCACAGCGCTGGGAAAGACTCAGATGGCTCTTAGAAAAGGCCGTTGAGCTCGGTGTGGCAAGGCTGGTGGTCTACAAACCAAACAGGGGCAGATCTTACGTCGACAAGCTGGACAAGCTGAACCTCGTGATCCGAAACGCGGCCAAACAGTGTGCTCGGTGTCACTTTCCGAAACTTCAGGTCCTGGACAATCTCGATCTTCCCGTTGAACCATCGAGAACGTTCGTGCTCCATCAATCCGGTGAACGGCTCACGATCTCGCAGGCGGCTCATTTCGAAAGCATCATCGTTGGTCCGGAGGGCGATTTCACCGACGCGGAACTGGTCTTTTTGCGTTCGAAGTACACGCTGTTCAGCCTGGGAGAAACGATCTTCAGGTTTGAGACCGCAGCCTTGCTCGTCATGGGACTTATGTATTTTCTGAACGATCCTCTTGAGGAGGTGTGAACAATGAAAAAAGGTGAAAAGGTTCTCTCTTTCGTGAAGTTCGAAAAGGAACTCGAGAGCGCCTACCGTGAGAGACTCGCCGCGGTGAAGAGACCGGAAGAAACGAGAGACGTTTTCATCGAATTTGCTATCAAATTTCTGAGCAGAGTGAATCCAGCGATCACAAAGGACCATTCGAACCAGATCATCTTTGAGCCTGAGAGCGAGAACGGATACAGACTCTCAAGCGAGCTGGAACAGATCCTTGGAAAAGAAGTGATGACCAAGAGCGATCTACCCGCGATCCTCAAGAGGATGGCTTTGAGCGCCGCCCACAGGAGAAAATCTCTGCTCTCCAACACCGAGAGGACGGACCTGTTCAGACTGCAGGAAAGACCGGATCAGCGCTGACAGTAAACGAACGTCAGGATAGAACCAAGGATCATGATCGAGCCCATCGTGACGAAGACCAGCTCGAAGGAGAACGCTGCGAGCCAGCCTGCGAGCAGCGGGCCGAAGAGGCTTCCAAAGGATCTCACGGAAGTCAAAAGCCCGAGGAATTCGGCCCGCCTGTTCACTGGCACATTCTCTATGACGAAGTTGGTCGCTCCGTTGATGAAAGCCCCAAATCCGAGACCCGAGACCGCGTAGGCCAGAAGGACCGTCAGTGCTGAATCTGCAGGCGCGAACAACAGCGCTCCGAAACCGGACGTGAGCATGCCGAAGGCCGCGATGTACTTGCTCGAGATTTTCTGCATCATCCAGGCCGCCAGAAAGTGTGATGGCACCTGCATGAGGGGGTTAGCAGAAGCCAGCAGGATCGTCATCGACTTTTTCAGGCCCACCTCTTCTACAAGATAAACCGCGATCAGCGCAAAGGTGCCACCTATGCCCAGCTGTCTCAAGAACGCACCCAGGTACATGGCCCAGAGATTCTTTTTCTTCAAAACACTCTTGGATGTTATCGCGGAGAAGACTCTCTGAAGGTTCGTCCTTTGGATTTCGTAGCGGTGGTGCGGCATGACCGCGGCCCTATGAATGAAGTACAGCATCGTCAGTGCGGCGAAGAACAGGACCAGCATCACGTGAACCACAGAAAGCAAGTTCAACAGCGGCGATATGACGATCCTTCCCACACCCATTCCGAAAGAGTTCACCGCGTTGACAACGCTCACAACAATGCTCCTACTAATCGCTGAAGACTCAACAAAGATCGCCATCGCAATGGGATCGAACGCGCTTGCGAAGAAAGTGAAGATCGTTGCCACTAAGAAGAACTCAATCGCTCGCCTGGCAACCGTGTAGCCTGGCAAGATGGCGAGTGCAATCAGTATGGCGATGAACAGGACCTTCTTTCTGCTTCTGGATTCGTCGCTCAGAGCTCCCCAGAAGGGAGTTGCGAGACTTCCAACGGCGCTCGTTACGCTCGAGAGGAAACTTATCGAGAAGAGATCTATCGACAACTCCCTCATTCTGAGCTGAAGCAACATGTCGTAATTCAAAAAGCTGAAACTCTTTATGAAGGAAGCGAAATAGAGGCTCAGCCTATTCCCACTCGATGGTCGCTGGCGGCTTTGAACTGATGTCGTACACCACCCTCCCGACTCCTCTGACGTTGTTCAGTATCCTGCGAGATATCAGATCCAGCACGTCGTGTGGAATCTTCGACCAGTCGGCCGTCATGCCCTCGACGCTGTCGACACACCTTACGGCCAGCACATAATCGTAGGCCCTTCTGTCCCCCCTCACCCCAACGGACCTCACCGGCAACAAAACAGCGAAGGCCTGCCAGATCTTTTCGTACCAGCCTGTCTCTTTTAGCGTTTCGATCAGTATGCTGTCCGCCTCCCTGAGGATGCTGAGTTTCTCCTCGTCCACTGGCCCGATCACGCGCACGGCAAGGCCCGGGCCAGGGAAAGGCTGTCTGTGGATCACGTCCCTCGGTATACCGAGCATCTCTCCAACGATTCTGACCTCATCCTTGAACAAGTTCCTCAAAGGCTCGACAATCTTCAGATCCATCTTCTCTGGAAGCCCTCCAACGTTGTGGTGACTCTTTATCGCCGCCGTTTTCTTGCCGGATCTTGCACTCTCTATCACGTCTGAATAGATGGTGCCCTGCACCAGGTGAGTCGCACCGTAACTTCTGGCTTCCTGCTCGAAGACTCTGATGAACTCCTCTCCGATAATCTTCCTCTTTCTCTCCGGATCGTCCACACCCTTCAACTTGCTCAGAAATCTCTCACGCGCGTCTATCTTCACGACGTTCAACTGCAGCATGTCTTTGAAGACTCTCATCACTTCCTCCGGTTCGTTTTTCCTCAGCAAACCGTGATCAACGAACACGCAGCGCAGATTCGCGCCGATCGCCTTGTGCACCAGAACGCACGCGACAGAGGAATCCACACCGCCCGAGAGCGCGGCAATAACCTTCTTGCCGCTCAGTTCTTTTCTGAGTTCTTCGATCTTTCGTGCGATGAAATCTTCCAGATTCCAGTCTGGCTTCAAACCGCATATCTTGCCGAGAAAGTTCTGCAACATTTGTCTTCCAAACTGCGTGTGGCGAACCTCTGGATGAAACTGCAAGAGCCAGAACCTTTCAAGATCGCTCGCGGCCACGATCAATCCGTTCTTCGAATAGGCCATGACCTCGAAACCTTCAGGCAGGGCTTTCACCACGTCTGAATGGCTCATCCAGACGGTGGTTTCTCTGGGAACGTCCTCAAAGATGGGATCGTCTTTAACGATCCTGATCTCAGTCCTGCCGTACTCTGCAAGCTCGCCAGGTTCAACCCTTCCACCAAGTTCGTGCGCGAGAAGCTGCATGCCGTAACATATTCCGAGCACCTTTCCCCTGTAGGCATCGAACCAGACTGGAAGTTTCGGTGCGTTTGGCTCGTACACGCTCGCAGGCCCACCGGAAAGGATCAGGGCGTTGATGTTCGAGACGTCCACGTCTTCGTCAGGCTGGACCACTTGGCTGTAGTAACCCAGTTCTCTGACAGTGCGCGCAATGAGCTGTGTGTACTGCGAACCGTAGTCGAGTATGAGAACCTTCATTTTCTTCTCTCCCCGAGCTGCAGAATCTCTCTGGCCTCCTTCGCTGTGGCGATCGGTCTGCCGAGTTCTCTGGCCAGCCTCACAACCTTTTCGACCAGTTCGGCGTTAGATTTCGCGAGTACACCTTTTTCTATGTAAATGTTGTCCTCCATACCAACCCTCACATGACCTCCCATGACGATGGCAAGAGCGGCCATGGCGAACTCGTATCTACCTATCCCGGCCACGGACCAAGTTGCACCAACAGGAAGACTGTCCACCATCGTGACCAGATTTCTCGCGTTTGCCGCTATACCGCCCGGAACTCCCATGACGAAATCGAAGTGAAGATGACCCTGAACCAGATCCTTCTTCACCAGGGTCAGGGCGTTGTTTATGTGTCCCAGATCAAAGCACTCGAATTCCGGCATGATGCCCTTCTCTTTCATGGCCAGAGCGAACCTTTCTATCATCGGCATGCTGTTGAAGAACACATCGTTTCCAAAGTTCACCGTGCCCGTGGTGAGCGTGGCCATGTCCGGATCGGCCTCGAGCGATTGGAGCCTCTCTTCCGGTGTCATCCATACGGCCCCGCCCGTGGAAACCTGCACGATGATATCGGGGCACCTTTCCCTTATAAGTTGAACCGTTCTTTTGAAGATCTGCGGGTCTTGCGTTGGATTACCGTTTTCGTCCCTGACGTGCAGATGCACTATGGACGCGCCGGCAAGGTAAGCTTCGTAGGTTTGCTGAGCGATCTCTTCTGGTGTGATCGGGATGTAAGGGGTATCCTTTCTTGTGACTTCAGCGCCACAGACCGCAACGGTTATGATCAGCTTTTCCATCTTTCTGACCTCCTCTGTCTGTCCTTGGGGACCACGCAGACTGCAACTGCCTTCGCAACGAGCACGGGTGGATCGAGCACGTCGCAGGCGGAAGGTTGTTCCGGGATCTGCGCGTTGCTGATGACCTTGTACACCTCGAACTTCATCTTTCTGGAGGTGTTGCCGACCTCGACGATCTCACCGTAGACTTCGAGAAAGTCCCCAGCAAAAACGGGCTTCAAGAACTCAACGCTCTCGTACGCCCTCAGCAGGCCTTCGTCGCCATCGTGTCTGATCAGAAGTTCAGTAGCAACATCGCCCATGAGCTGCAGTATCTTCGCTCCATCGACCAATCCTCCAGCGTAGTGCGCATCGTGCTCACTCATTCTCAATCTCAGCATAGATCTCATTCACATCACCTGTCCTTTCTCAAGAACTGTTCTGGACTTTCCTTGAGAAGATCCACAAACTTTTTCGCCAGGTACGGATCGAATTGAGAGCCACTGCAGCGTTCGATCTCAACGATAGCCTGTTCTAAAGTCATGCCCTTTTTGTAAGGTCTGTCTGTGGTCATCGCATCGAATGCATCGACGATAGTCAGAATCCTCGATTCGAACGGAATGTTTTCGCCAGACAATCCATCAGGATAACCTTTGCCATCGTAACGCTCGTGGTGGTGTCTCGCGATCCGGGCTATGTCTTCCAGGCCCGCCTCACTGAGCAACTCGAAACTCTTGAGCGGGTGTATCTTGACCAGCTCGAACTCTTCAGTCGTGAGAAATCCCTTCTTGTTCAAGATGTGCTGTGGCACGAAGATCTTTCCCACATCGTGCACCATACCAACCCAGAACAGACGCCTGATAACGTTACGCTCCAGACCGAGCCTTTCTGCAAACAGTGTGGCATAAAGTGCAACGTTTTGAGAATGACCTCTCGCGTAGTAATCGTAATACTCGAGCGCCTTGACAACAACGCCCAAAAGCCTTCTCTGGAACAGTCCCTGTTCTCTCACGTAGCTCCTGAAAGAGAGCAGATTGGCCAGGAAGGTTGCAAACTTTTCAATGTACTGTTTCTCCACAGCGTTCATGTTCTCACACCTGTAGAAGAACACACCGTGTATGGTCTCTTGAGAACGTATCGGAACAAGTTCAGTGCCGGTCAGATCCTTCTCGTTGCACACATCAGCAACGATTTTCAAAAGTTCTTCGTGAGTCTGTTCTGAACCAAGGGAAGCTTTAATTCTTTTAATGATTGGTTCTCCTTCTCGCATTACACAGGTGATCATACCAGGCTGACTGGATTTCAGAATGACACCAGCAAAATGGTGTTCGGGCAGGTATCGTTTGAAAACCTTCAGAATGTCAAAAAGAAACTCCTTTTCCTGCAGAGTTTCATAAGTCAGTCTGTTCACTAGATCCAGAATTTCTTGAGAGGCCCTCTGAAAGCGTTCGGCCTGCTCCGTCTTTTCCTCGAGCCTCCTGTTGAGGTCTTCCAGCTCCTGGTTCATGGCTTCCAGCTCTTCGTTGCTCGCCCTGAATTCCTGGTTCACCGCGTCGAGCTCTTCGTAGGATGCTTGAAGTTCTTCGTGTTTCTTTTTCAGCTCCTCGGTTCGCTGCTCGACCAGACGTGCGAGACGTTTGTTGATGAGAATCATAGCGATGAAGACCAGAAGGGTTACCGAGGAACCGGCGAGTATCAACCAGCGCAACCAGATCGGGAAGAAGAATCTTGGTTTCACGAAGAGATTGACCATCCTATCGATTTCTCCTCTGGGAAGCCTGTCCAGAGCCGCGTTGAACTGCTCCAGAAGCTGCAGCTTCGATTTCGGAAATGCAAAGTACGCCCACTCAGCGGAAATTGGCGGAAGACTTTCGAACAGATGGTACAGATCGTGTTTTATCAGATAATAACGTGCGGTCAGATCTTCCATGAGAAAGACGTCGATCTCTCCTCTTTCGACGGCCTGAACGAGCTCATCGAAATTGCTGTACCGTTTGAACACGATCGAAGGATTCTTCGCTCTGAGCAGCGACTCGTTCGCATCGCCTTCGACAACTCCCACCACGAATGCCGTGAGGTCTTCAAAATCTTTTACTCTCAAATCCTTTCTCACCCAAACAAGACTCTGGATTCTCAGAATTGGCTTTGAGAACAAAAGAAATCTTTCTCTCTCAGGAGTTTTAAAGATCAGATTGATCATGTCTGCCTGGCCACTTTCAACGAGACTCAATGCTTCAGAGAAGGGTCTGAGTTCGATATCGAACCTCAGTTTGGAAACTTTCTCGATCGCTTTCAGTATCTCCACGGAGATTCCCACCACTTCTCCTTTCACATCTCTGTAGACGAAAGGAGGATAGAAATCTCCACTGACGAACCTGATTCGCTCAGAAAAGCTGACGGTTACTAAAAACAACGCGAAAAAGAAAAGCAGTCTCCCTTTCAAAAGCTTTCCCCCTGACTTTAACGATTCTTGCACGTCCAACAACGATTTTATAACATGCCGTTGGTGTATGCAAAAGATCTGTGCTAAAATATTCCCGACAAAACCAGTCCAATTTCGGAGGGAAAACGAATGGTCATCACGGTCACGCAGGTCGATATCTGGACGGCGCTCGTTCACGGCTTGATCTCCTTCTTGAGCCCGTGCGCACTTCCACTTTTACCGTCGTTCATCGCGTTGCTCCTGTACGACAAGGGTAGGAACGCCTTCTTCAGGATCATGGGCTTCTTCTTGGGACTGTCCGCAACTTTCTCGATTCTGGGAGCCCTGTCGGGCGCGGTAGGTGGGTTTTTAAACAAGAACGTGCTCCGCTACGTGTCGGGCACGCTGATCATCGCAATGGGTGTGCTGTTCCTTCTGCAGGTGCAACTGTTCAAACCCACAGCCGTCAAGCTCAACAAGCTTGCGGCCGGTGGAATCCTGTCTGGTATCGGTCTAGGACTTGGTGTAGGCATGGTGTGGATTCCATGCGCCAGTCCAGTGCTCGCATCCATCTTAGCCATCGCCGCCACGAAAGGAACAGCATTGAAGGGAGCCGTGCTGCTCTTCATCTACTCGCTGGGCATATCTGTACCTTTCCTGACGATCGGTGGGTTCGTGTCGAAGCTGCTGACTAAGGTGAGCTTTGGAACACCCCTCTGGGAAAGGATTTTGAAGTACGGAACGAGCGCTCTGCTTTTTTTGATAGGCTCTTTGATCATCGCTGGAAAAGCCTTTGTTTGAGAGGAGTGGTTTGAATGAGAAAACTCTTGGCTGTCGCGCTAACAATCCTCACACTGCTCGGCTTTGGCCAGAGCGTTCTCTTGAACGACGTGGATGCCGCGGCAAAACTGGCTAAGATCGAACAGAAGAAGCTCGCCATCGTGTTCACGACTCAGACGTGTCCCTACTGTACGAAACTCAAGAACGAAACTCTGACGGACCGGACCGTGAAGGAACTCATCATGGCGAACTTCATTTTCGTTGAAGCGATGTACGATACAAGCAGGTCAACAGAGGCCTTCGGTCAGAAGATGACCTACGCCCAGCTGTTCAATTATTTCGGTGTCAGCGGTGTGCCGACCATTTGGTTCTTCAGCAGCGAAGCTTCGCCTTTAGTGTATCTGCCGGGTTATGCTCCGGCAAGCACGTTCGCTCAGGTTCTGAGATACGTTTATCAGGAGATCAAAGAAGATTTCTCTCAGTATGCGAAGAAAAAAGACAGCTTCGTGGGTGAGAGAAAACTTCTGCGCGTGACCGAAGAGGAGGCGAGCTTCGTTCTTCAGAACGATCCAAACGCGTTGCTTGTCGATTCAGTTGTGGAGAAGCCCGACGTTTTCAAGGTGTACCTTACCAAAGATGAACAGACCGCAAACAAACTGAACGAGCTTGGAGTCTTTCGCGTGCTCCTGATCACTGATTGACCTTGGTTTTTCTGTTTTCCGGGGGGGTCGTCTTGGCCCTCCTTCTGAAGTTCAGCATCACACTGAATGCAAACAGGATGAGCCAGACGGCCACGAACGCGAACATGATCGCGCGGTTTTCAAACATTTTTGAAACTTCTCCTATGGAACTTCCACTCATCCACGTATAGGACCATCCAATCAGAGAGAAGGACAAAAGAGCGCTCGCAACGAGCAGTGATACAACAGCGAGCACCTGACCGCTCTTCCTCACAGCGATCAGGCCGCAGATCACACCGAGCAACAGCCCGACACCGATCGGTACGAGCACCTTGAGATCGAATTGCCCGATCGCACCCAGCTCCTTATCCTGAAGGATCAGGCGCGTCAGATAATAACCCAGAGCACCCGCCGCGAGGAAACCTGCGAGAAAGACGAAGATCTTGTACAGGCCGTACAGCACGGCACCGCACAGAACGCCTAAGATGAGGACAAAGATCAGGTGTGCGGTCGAGTTCTCCAACAGTTTCTGCTGCATTCCCCTCAAGAACTCCACCTTTCCCATCCATTCGATGAGCAGGGGACTGACAAAGAAACTACCGATCAGAAAACCGAGCAGGGACATAAGAATGTTCTCGAGGTATCTCGCCGCAAAGACCACGAAAACACAGATCGGCAACACGATGTACCAGAGCTCCAGGACGGTGTCCAACCTGAAGACTTCCAGGTTCACGGTTCCACCCCTCCTCGCGCGCCTTTATTCTACCACTTCACTTTGCGTAGTAAAATTAAGTCGGTGTCGCTCGTGCTTCAGACCGTGAAAATGCACTTCGTGGAGCATTTCAACGTTCCAGTAGAAAAACTGTGGCATCTTTTTGTCAATCCCAACGGCTGGGATCCGTGGTTCACCGACGGTATGACGATAGAGACCTTCGAAGGCGGTCAGATCCACTTTCGCTGGAAGCGGATCACGGCTGACGAGATCGTCGAAGATCGCGGTGTGGTGATCTTCGTGGAAACTTTTAGAGTCTTCGAGTTCTGGTGGTACGAATATGAAGATGGCTTCAGATCGAGGGTCAAAATGACTTTCATACCGCACGGAAAGAACGGATCGTGGCTGAAGGTGGAAGATTCCGTGCTCGTCGACGGCGAAAAGGAGTTGTCGATCGCGCTCGGTTGCGCGTACGGTTGGGGTCAGATGCTGTGCCTTGCGAAGGCTTATGTGGAACGTGGCTTGATTCTCATTTAAGAAGTATTAACCGTTTGGCAAACCAGTTCAGGTAGCATAATATTATGAAGGATCGACGAACGAACAGACCAGGAGGTGGTGCAGATGCCATTCTACAGGTATGTTTGTGAAACATGCGGCTCTGAAAAGCGCGTCTTTCACGGAATGAACGAAAATCCGACAATCGTCTGTGATTGCGGTTCGCAGATGAAACGCTCCATCGGCAGAGTGGCTGTGGTCTTCAAAGGTAGCGGTTTCTACGTGACGGACAACAAGAAGAACGAAAACAAAAAGCAGACGAAGGGCGAGGAAGCTGCGTGATGGGGCAAACGCCCCATCAAACTTTTGAAGGGGGTGAAGCCGTGCAGGTTCACAGGATAGATCACGTCGGCATAGCGGTGAGAAACGCTTCTGAAAGGTTGAGGTTCTACACGGACTTTCTCGGTTTGAAATCGATACACACGGAAGAGCTTGCTGAACGTGGTATACGAGTCCACATGATAGAGATCGGCGAGAGTAAGATCGAGCTGCTCGAACCGATGAACGAACAAGCTGAGATCAACAAGTTTTTGGAGAGCAAGGGTGAGGGCATCCACCACATCGCGTTCAACGTGACGGGAATTGACGAAGCTGTCGAAATCGCGAAGAAAAACGGTTTTCAACCCCTCTCGGACGTGCCAAGGCCCGGGGCGGGTGGAACGCGCGTGCTGTTCTTACATCCGAAATCTGTCGGTGGGGTTCTGGTTGAACTGGTGGAAGGTCATCACTGAGGAGGAATGTGCATGGAAGAACTGATCAGGAAGCTCAAAGAACTGGAACAGAAGGTCGAACTCGGCGGAGGGCAGGCCAAGATAGAGAAACAGCACTCACAGGGTAAGCTGACGGCCCGTGAGAGACTCGCGCTCCTTCTGGACGAGGGTTCCTTCATGGAGTTAGACAAGTTCGTCAGGCACAGAGCCACGATGTTCGGCCTGGACAAAGAAGAGCTTCCCTGCGATGGGGTTGTGACAGGTATCGGAAAGATCAATGGCAGGCTGGTCGCTGTCTTTTCCCAGGATTTCACAGTGATGGGTGGTTCTCTGGGTGAAATGCACGCCAAAAAGATCATGAAGCTCATGGATTTGGCCATGGAACTCGGTATTCCTTTGATCGGTATAAACGATTCCGGTGGAGCGAGGATTCAGGAGGGTGTAGACTCGCTTTTTGGATACGGAGGAATCTTCTACAGGAACACGCTTGCATCCGGTGTTATACCGCAGATCACGCTTATAGCCGGACCGTGCGCGGGTGGCGCGGTGTACTCGCCCGCCATAACGGATTTCGTGGTGATGATCGACAAGACGGCCAAGATGTTCATCACGGGTCCGAACGTGATCAAAGCGGTGACCGGTGAGGATATAAGTCAGGAAGATCTCGGTGGAGCTTACGTTCACAACTCCAAGAGTGGGAACGCTCACTTTCTGGCCTCGAACGAGGAAGAGGCGATACAGATCGTCAAGAAACTTCTCTCTTACATTCCCCAGAACAACCTTGAGGAACCGGATTTCATTCCTGGAAACTACTCACTCTCGATGAACGAAGAGATAAACAGCATCGTGCCTGTGGAACCCACGAAGAGTTACGATGTCAGGAAAGTCATAGAAATGGTAGTCGATGAGGGTAGCTTCTTCGAAGTACACAAGAACTATGCGAGAAACATCGTGGTGGGTTTTGCGAGAATCGCAGGCATGAGCGTTGGAATAGTCGCCAACCAGCCTTCTGTGCTCGCAGGCTCGCTGGATATAGATTCATCCGACAAAGCCGCGAGGTTCATAAGGTTTCTCGACTGTTTCAACATACCCATCGTCACCTTCGTGGACACACCGGGTTATCTGCCGGGCGTGCAACAGGAACATGGAGGCATCATCAGACACGGTGCGAAGCTCTTGTTCGCTTACAGCGAAGCTACCGTTCCGAAGATCACCGTGATACTGAGGAAGGCCTACGGAGGAGCCTACATCGCGATGGGTAGCAAACACCTCGGGGCCGATCTGGTCGCGGCCTGGCCCACGGCGGAGATCGCGGTCATGGGACCGGACGGTGCGGCGAACATCATATTCAGAAAAGAGATAGAGAGTGCTCCAAATCCGGAAGAGAAGAGGAAAGAACTGGTACAACAGTACCGTGAAATGTTTGCCAACCCTTACGTGGCGGCATCGCGAGGATACGTCGATGCGGTCATAGAACCGACCAGGACCAGAGAATGGATCGCACAGGCTCTGGAGATCTGCCGTACGAAGGTTCAGTCGTTGCCGAAGAAGAAGCACGACAACATACCGTTGTGAGGTGGTGACATGTCCAGCAATATCAGCAATCTTACAGTGCTCGTGGTTGGAATTGGATCGGTTTTCCTGGTGTTCGTGATACTGTACATCATTTTTGTGATAATGGAAAAGATCTTCACCTCGAAACGACCGAAGGCTTCGGGCGGTGAGTTGAAAGCCACACAAGCTTTTGCCAAGACTGAGGAAAACGTCGAACGGGACGAAACCATGGAGGCGGCCATCGTCGGAGCGGTGATGGCCTACATGAATTCAGAGAGTGGCAAGATCGTCGTGCAACCTAAGGGTAGAATCTTTTCTTTCGAGGAGAGAACAACAAGCTGGAGAAAAAGCGGCTGGAAAGGAGCGAGAGGATGGCGCGCAAGTTCAGGGTGGTGATAAACAACAAAGAATACATCGTTGAGGTTGAGGAGATCGGAGGCTCGCCGATCGTTCAATCGGTTCAGCCCATCGTGGAAAAGCCGCAGGTGGTTGAAAAGCCACAGCAGGTGCAGACGCAGGCTGTGAAGTCGGAGCCGGTCAGAGTCGAACAACCCAAAGAGAAACCTACACCGAAAGCAGGTGGTTTAGAAGTCAAGGCACCGATGTCGGGTCTCATCGTGAGGGTGAACGTCAGCGAGGGACAACAGGTCAAGCGAGGTCAAACGCTGCTGGTCCTCGAAGCCATGAAAATGGAGAACGATATCATCAGCGAACACGATGGTACCGTGCTGAAAGTGCTCGTGAAGGAAGGAGACAGCGTGGAGACTGAGCAAACGCTGCTCGTGATTGGTTGAGAAAGGAGGTCGCACCGATGGAGCTGAAGGTTGTCAGTTTTGCGCTGGGGGAAGAAAAATTTGCGCTGGACATCATGAACATCGACAGCATAGTGGAAGTTGGAAAGATCGTGAAACTGCCCGAATCTGCCGACTACGTTGAGGGGATCATGAACCTGCGCGGCAACGTGATACCGATCATCAACCTGAAAAGGAAATTCTCCATGCCAGACACGGGCCGTTCGGCGTCGGCAAAGATTGTCGTCGTGAACATGCAGGACAAGAAGGTTGGCCTTCTCGTCGATCAGGTGCACGAGGTGCTCACACTGACCGATCAGCAAATAGAACCACCTCCGGCGGGCGTTGGAGGAACAAGGGCAAACTTCGTCCTGGGCATAGCCAAGATAGGCGAAGAACTGTTGATCATTCTGAACGCTGAGGAAATCCTGTCTAAGGAAGAGAAAATTGCCCTTGAGAATCTGAAGGTTTGAAGAACCTGACGAACCAGACGTCAGGTTCGAAGAGGCCTTCGCTCGCGCTGAACGCCACGAGCCGTCCATCAGGCGAGAACGATGGATAAAATGCATCCTGCTTCAATTCTTCCGTGAGGCACCATTTGTCGTTAGTCTGCAGGTCCTTGATCCATATGGCGTAGTAACCCAGACAGTTGCAGGAGTACGCAAGGTAACGTCCATCCGGGGAAATTGCCGGATCGTGTTCGTTGTAGAAACCATCCTCGACGCACACGACGCTTCCTTCAGGCGTGAGCGCATAGATGCCAAAGTTGGCTTCTTTGAGGCCAACGAAGTAAATCGTTCCATCGTGCGCGGCCGGTGAGAACACCATATCGAAGCCTTCCATGTCCAGTTTGGTTCGACGTCGCGCGAGCGTGGCTTGGTACATGGCGTTACCAGCTTCTGTGTCCTGAACGTACAAGAGCGTGTTGTTATCCAGCCACGCTGGCGAGTAGGCTGGTGCGTTGCCAGCCGAAATCAGAACGATATTCCTCGCATGGTCTTCGATCGGCATCACGTAAATGTTCCAAAAACCGTGCAGAGATCCCTGAAATGCGAGTCTCGAACCGTCAGGTGAAAATCTGGGAAAATATTCGCTGCTGCCGTGAACCGGCAGAACTTTCAAAGTGCCCTGTGTCAGGTTCAACAAGGCGATGTTCCTGTTACCGTTAAGCCTGTCGGTGATGAACGCGAAAAGTTCACCGTCGGGGCTGAAACTGCTATATTCGTCCACCGAGGGATGATAGGTCACACGCAGATACTTTTCGAACTGGCCATTCACCAGCAGTCTCAGAGCGGCTTTTTCAAGTGGATAGTGCGCACACTCTCTGACGAACTCTCTGTAGGGTCGTTCTTCCTTCGGCGAATAGCTGCAACTGTAAACGACGCTGTCGAACTCCAACCAGCTGCCGTAATAAGTGTTTCTCGTTGCGTCGTAGCTGACAGAAAAGCTCAAACTGTGCTCCTCTTCGGTCAAAGCAGAGGCATTGCTCGTGGGTGTTGCTCCATCCATTTCGATGGTGACGAGCACGTTCTGAGGAATGAGCGAGAGAATGGAGCTGGCGACATCGCTGGCAAGCTTTTTGCTCTGCTCGTCAGAGACAATCGTGATTTTTAGGCTGATGGTCGCAAAACAACTTATGAACGTGAACAACACGAAAAGTAACGAAAACCTTCCTGCGCTCATCGATAAAATTGTACCATCGGATTAAAGGATTCTGAGCGTTCGTCGATCAATAATATAGAGAAGGGGTGCACCCATGAGTGTGGATTCTGTGAGAATGGATCCTCATCACAACGTGAATACTGTGAACGTGAACAGGGCTCAGGCTGAGAGCGTGAAACAGCTACAGTTGAACGTGGAAAAAGCTTCCGAAGAGCCTCAGAAGCAACAGAACGATGTGGATCTCTCCAAGACGATGGACTCGCTCAAGAAGACCTTTGAAAGGCTCAGCAGGTTCTTCAAGACGGAGGCCCAGTTCACGATAGAGCGTGAACTCAACATGATAATCATCAAGATAAAGGACAGGGACACGGGTGAGATCGTCAGGCAGATACCACCGGAGGTAGCCGTCAGAATCGCGAAGAACCTGCAGGAGCTGATGGGTATCCTTTTCGATGAGAAGGTGTGAGACATGGATGCCATATCCAAGATTGCCGCGAGTATAAACTACAGATACAGACCGTCAAACATTCAGTTCGGTGGCCTGGCCTCCGGATTGAACACGGCCGACATCGTGGACGCGTTAATGCAGATCGAGGCGAGACCAGCTGAAAGATTGTATCAGAAGTACGAGAGCCTGGGTCTGAAACAAAAGGCGTACCAGCAGCTGGAAGAAAAACTCGAAAACTTCGAAACCTTTCTGACCAGCTTCAAGCTCCAGGCCACGCTCATGGCGAAGGAAGTTTCTATAGATTCAGACAAAGTTTCTATCAGCGCTTCTGCCGCAGCTCTGGTTGGCAGTTACCAGATCAAGGTGCTGTCGATCGCGAGTAAAAGTTCCATGATCAGCGGAAGAACGATAGGGCCTGAGGTCGATCTTTCGACAAAGTTCGGCGATCTCGTCTACAGGTACAGCCCCACAGATTCCGTTTTGAAGATCCAGGTCGGTGCAACGATTCACACGGTGAACATCTCGACGGAAGACACGATCTCTGACATTGTCAACAAGCTCGACGACATCTTTGGTGATGGCAACGTCAGATTCGAAAATGGAAAATTGATCATCGAGAGCGATCAAGCCTTTGCCCTTCAAACTGAAGAAGGCACGTTCAGCCATGTGTTCAATCTGAAAGATGCTCCCATCGTTCAGGAGAGTGGAAAGTACGTTCTTCGCAGTACGGCACACGTGGGAGCAGTTTCAACGTACAGGACGCTGTCGCAGATCTCGGCTTACCGTGGTATATCGATCACGAGCGGCGTTTTGAAGATCAACAACGTTGAGATCAGCGTCGATACAGGCATGACGCTGAGCCAGTTGATAGACGCCATCAACTCGAGCAATGCGGGCGTGACGGCTGTCTACGATGAAAACTCGGACAGATTGATAGTGACATCGAACCAAACGGGTGCGAACACGATACTTTTTGAAGACAACGGTACAAATCTGCTCGCACTGCTTGGCATGGATGTAGGTCAATTCAGCATCGGCGGTGTGACACACGTTCAGTTGAGCAGCGACGGTGTGAACTGGATTGATCTCTACTCCTCCACCACCGAACTTAGCCACATGGGACTCTCGATAAAAGTGAGGGATTTGATCGAAACGCCTCTGAGTTTCAGCGTTGAGAACGACGTTGATTCGATCGTCTCGAAGGTAAAGGAATTCGTCGACAAGTGGAACGAGCTCATGGAGTACATTTACAACAAATACCACGAAAAGCCGGTGACGGACAAAAACCCCGAAGAGCTCAGCGAGGAAGAGAAGCTGCAGGGGATTCTTCAAAGAGACCCACTCCTGAACGAGATCTTTTTCAGATTGAGAGGTTTCATAACAACACGCATCGAGGGTGAGATCTCCTACCTTTGGCAGCTCGGTATAAGGACGAGTAGCTACGGTTATCAGAACATGAAGATGGGAAAGCTCGAGCTCGACGAGGACCAGCTGAGGGCGGTTCTGAGGGAAGATCCTGAGAAAGTGTGGGCCTTCTTTGGGGATACGAACGGCTTCGCGCAGCAGATTGAGTCTTACGTCAGAGAACTCACCAGATTCGGTGGAAGGATCGACAGCATCGCAGGCATAAGTGGAACAATAACGAATCAGATGAGAAGTTTGGCAAAGGAATTGCAGAACTGGCTGGAACGGTTACAGAAGAGAGAGGCGTATCTCTGGAGCAAGTTCTCCGCTATGGAACAGGTTGTGTCAAGGATGCAGGCTCAGGGCAGCTGGCTCGCACAGTTCACCAGCCTGAGCAGGAACAACCATTAAGTCTTCTTAGACAGTGTTATCTCGAACTCGTTCGGATCGGGATGGGTGAAGCTCACCTTGACCTTTTCCCTGTGAACCGGAACGAGGGCTTTGATCCTCTCCATGTAACCGGAGAAGCGCTGGTGGAGGTTTATCCTCACCGAAGTGTACTGAGAAAGATCTATCTCCCTCAGCGCGTTGGACAGTCTCTTCAGCACTATCGTGGCGGACAACACTCTGCCTGAACCTTTGCAGATCGGACAGGTTGAGAAGAGCAGCTGCTCACTCGATGGGGTTCTTCTTTTTCTCGTCATCTCGAACAGTCCAAGGCGCGTGAACCCAAGAAGCTCCACGTGCGCCGGATCTTTCTCAAAAGATTCCCGAATTTTTTTGAACAGCCTGTCGTAGTATTCCCTGTTTGGCATGCCGATGAAGTCCACCACTACGATGCCACCTATGTTGCGCAGTCTAAGCTGCCTGGCAATTTCTTTTGCGGCCTCCATGTTGGTCCTGAGAGCCAGTTCCGCGTGGTTATTCCCGCCGGTGAAGCTCGCAGAGTTGACGTCGAACACGGTCATGGCTTCGGTCGTGTCAAGCGCCAGGTAACCTCCGCTGGGCAGGTCTATTGTACGTCTCTGTAAAAGGTTCAGCTGCTGGTAGATGCTGAAGCGTTCGAAGAGGTCTCCCTCAATGAAGTGCACAACGATGGATTTGCTGATCTTTTTGACCTCCTGTTTGACCAGCTCGTAGGCGTTCTCCTCGTTGACGTAAACTTCATCCACATTCTTGTTCAAACGTTCTCTCAGGATGTAATCCATCGCTGTGGGTTCTCTTCTCAGCAATTTCACCTTTCTCGACTTTTTGAAACTGGACAGGATCTGCTGCCATTCTTGCTTGAGCGATTGAAGCTCATCCTCTATGATTTCTATGGGCATACCTTCGGAGGCGGTTCTGATGACAAGGCCTTCGTTCTTCTCGAGTTTTGAAAAGAGCGATCTCAACCTCTCCCTTTCGCGTTGTTCGACGATCTTCTTTGACACATCCCTGACCCGGGATAGCGGAAAGTAAACTACGTAACGACCCGGCAGAGAGAGCTTGCACGTGAGCTGGGGACCCTTCTGCCCAACGGCGTCGTGTTTGACCTGGACTAAAAGCTTTGAACCCTCCGCGGGTTGCTTGCCGTTGAGCACCTGCTGCACGTAAGATTTACCAACATCACTGATCCTGAGAAAGCCATTCTTCCCCTCGCCTATGTCGACGAACGCTGCGTTCAGCCCGGGCACGATTTTCTGTATCACACCCACGTAGAGGTTCCCAGCTATGGTCTCGTTCTCTTCATCGAAGACCTCTTGAAGCTCGTCATCTTCAAGTATGGCACCACTGACAAAATTTTCATGAACGTTTATGATCAGAGCGGTGGACACACGCAATACCTCACTCAAAGAATTCGTAAAGGCTCAACTTTCCATCCTTTCTGAGGAGCAAGAGGTTGATCTCACCTGTCTCGCTGTTTCTGAACAGGAAAAACTGTCTATCCATAGCCTTGAACTGAAGAATGGCTTCCTCCATCGGCATCACGTTCAAAGGCAATCTCCTGGTTTCGGCCACTTCCTCCTCGCTTTCCTCCGCCACGCTCGAAATCTCCAGTTGCTTGGGTTCCCTGTGTTTATCCCTGATCGTCGATTTGAGCTTTTTGACCTTCTTTTCCAGCGCGTCGCACAGGTTGTCTATCGCCGCGTAGAGGTCAGGATCTTTCTCCTGAACGACGATCACGTTACCTCTGAGATTGATGTTCGCCTTCACCACGTAATTCACTGCGTCCTTTTCGGCTTTGATTTCCGCCGAGACGAGTTCTTCATCCCTGATCACTCTGTCGACTTTCTCGAGCCTTTTCTCCAGATACTGCTGCATTGCAGCGGTAGCTTCAAAGCCTCGCGTCGTAAACCTGTAGTTCATTCACTCACCTCCCAAGAATGTCCTGTCTGGCTTTCAAATAGCACTCGAGCGCATCAAGGTTTTCCTGCATCCTGACGAAGCTGTGACCATACAGCGTGACGAGTGAATAGATCAGATAGGACGCGTCGTATGTTTTCGAAAGACACGTCGAAAGCTGCACGTCGTTTTCCGAAAAGAACTTCTGTTCCTCAGCTTCCAGTGATTTCATCGCAGACAACAGCTGATGCTCCAGCAAAACCAATCCGGCGAGCAAGAGCAAGAAACCGAACGGAAGAACGAGTGTCAAGAGCAAACCGGCAACGGATGCCGAGAGCCCTAGAAGCATCCAGAGTTCGTCTCCGGTCAAGATCAAGGTCGAATATTTCGCAAACTTCTCAGAGAGCTGTCGCTGAACTTCTCGGATCGAGCCACGCCATTTGAGAAATCCAACAAACAGTCCAAGCCCGCTCACGAAGGCCAGACCCTGTGTCACGCCGAGGAATCTGTTAGCGTAGAGCGACCAGGATGCAACAACGATCACCGAGGCTATCAGGCCAAGAAAGTTTGCAATGAAGAAAATCAGGCCACAGTAGACCATCAACTGATTCGACGGTTTCCTCTTAAGATCGAACAGTTCATTCAACTGTTTCACACTTCATCCCCCCAAAATCCAAAAGAGTGTCGACAGAATCAGTAACAGGACGCACAGAATTATCAACCAGACCGATTTTCTTTTGAATTCGTTCGGTATCTTACTAAAAACGCGGAACGCTATCACGAGCAGAATCAGCAAAGCGCACGAAAGCACCAGAAGGAGCGTCATTGCTGACACTTGATTGAATTCTTCGCTGCGAGAATGATTTCAGCATCGTCGGTATCGAAAATGCTGGTTATGAGATTTATAGCAAGCCCTTCGACAGTGAGTTTGAGGTTCTTTCCCGTGACAACGGTCGGTGGACTAATGACGATCCTGCAACCGACCTTCTCAAGATTCATGGCCAGCGCACCAGCGATCATGTTTCCAAGCTCTCCGATCGCACTCATGGCAAGCTCGTCAAGAGTGTCGTACTGAAGTCCCATCATCTTCGAAACGATCTTCAGCGCCGTGGTCGGGCTGAAGGAATATATCAAATTACCATCCACACCGCCGCTGAAACCAATCACAGTGACCATGTCGTACTTCGGCTTGATCTCCTTCAGAAGACCCGGCTTCCCAACAGCAGGTGTGATGTTCAGAAGGGTTTTCAACGTGTTCACAACGGCTGCTATCAGCGCGTTCACGATGCGCGCATCCACTGTTGATACCTCCTCATTCCCAGTATTCGGCCAGTTTCACATCCACTTTCAGCGGTACTGATAATTTTACCACCGTTTCCATAATCTCCTTGACCCTGTTTGTAACCAGTTCGGCTTCTTCGTTCGGTACCTCAAAAACGAGTTCATCATGGACCTGCAGAATCATCTTCGTCTTTAAACCGTTCTCCTTCAGGAACCTGTGAACGGCGATCATCGCAAGTTTCATTATATCGGCCGCCGTACCCTGTATGGGCGTGTTGACTGCGATCCTCTCACCTTCCTGTCGAACTGAGGAGTCGGAAGATCTCAGCTGAGGTACCTCACGCTTTCTTCCAAAAAGTGTTCTCACGTGCCCGTGAGTTTTCGCGAAGGCCACAGTCTTTGTTAAATACTCTCTGACGTTTGGATAGAGCTCGAAGTACTCTTTTATGAAAGCCTCCGCCTGTCGGTAGGACAGTCCCGTCCGTTGCGACAGGCCGTACGGTGAAACACCGTATATGATCGAAAAGTTCACCATCTTGCCTATGGATCTCTCCCGAGGTCCGACGTCCTCCTCCTTGATGCCGAAGATGCGAGCTGCTGTAAACGTGTGAACATCCTTGTCTTTAACGAACGCCTCGATGAGGTTCTCATCCTTACTCATGTGCGCAAGCACTCTCAATTCGATCTGTGAGTAATCTGCGCTTAGGATCTTCCATCCACTCTTCTGTGGCACGACGGCCTTTCTGATCTCCCTGCCTTCCTCATACTTGCTGGGAAGATTCTGCAAGTTTGGATCGCTGCTGCTCAATCTTCCCGTCGCAGTACCGGTTTGATGGAAACTCGTGTGGATCCTTCCGGTCTTTGGATGTACGAGCCTGGGCAACACATCCAGATACGTGGATTTCAGTTTCTGATACTTCCTGTAGGAAAGTATCAGCGGCACAATAGGATGTTCCTCAATCAAATCTTCCAGGACATCAGCTCTTGTGGACGGCTCACCACCTGGAGTTTTACCCTTCGGCTTGATCTTGAGCTTTTCGAACAGCACGTAAGCCGTTTGCTTCGGAGAGTTCAGATTGAACACTTCTCCCGCCAAGTCGAATATCTGCTTCGAAAGCTCGTTCATCTTCGCGCTGTATTTGAGAGATAGATCCTTCAGATAGGAGACATCCATGTACACACCCGCGAGTTCCATCTCCGCAAGCACCACTATCAAGGGCATTTCTATCTTTTCGAACACGTCCGTCAGACCCTGCTCGTGCAGTTTGACGTTCAAAAGCTCGTAAAGCCTTCGCGTCACGTCCGCATCCTCGGCTGAGTACTTCGTGGCATCCTGAACGTCCACATCAGCGAAGGTCACGGCGCTGAACAGAGGAGAAGTACTCTTGACCAGCTCGTCGAAACTCATCATTTTGTAGTTGAGGAACTTCAGGGCGAGTTCGTCGAGCCCGAACCTCTTCTCGTCTGGATTCAGAAGATACGCCGCGATCATCGTATCGAAAGCCGGCGGGTTCGGCGTAATGCCGTGCGCCATGAAGACAGAGTAGTCGTACTTCAGGTTCTGTCCAACGATTTTAATCGTCTTATCCTCGAGTATCGGTTTCAAACCTTTCAGGACCTTCTCCAACGGCAGGTTGGGACCTCTTCTGTGACCCACAGGCACGTAATGACTGCTCTTGTCAGGCAGGGCGACAGATATTCCCACCAGGTGTGCACTGAGTGGATCCAAAGAATCCGTTTCTGTGTCTATCACGACGTACTGGCTGCTGTGCATGCGCTGTAAGAGCTGCTCGAACTCTTTCTCGGTCAGGATCGCTCTGTAAGGCGTCTGTTCAGGCTGCTGAGTGTAGAGTCCAAGCTCTTTCATCAGGCTCGAGAACTCGAGTTCTTTCAGAAATTCGATCAGTTCTTCCTGTTTGAAACCTTGATACCTCAAATCTTCCCAGTTCAGGCCAAGTTCCAGTTCGGTCATCAGTGTTACGAGCTTCTTGCTCTTGAAGGCGTCTTCTTTGTTTTGAAGGAGCAACTTCCCCAGCCTGCTGTTTCTGTCGATCTTCTCGTATATCTCTTCCAGACTACCATACTTCGATATGAGCTCGACTGCCGTCTTGGGGCCGATTCCACGCACACCGGGCACGTTGTCCACGGTATCGCCCGCTAGGGCCAGCAGATCCACGATGTGCTTGGGGGAAACCTGGAACTTCTCTAAGACCTTCTGCTCGTCGTACAGCTCCAGCTCTGAAATGCCTTTGATGGGTCTCCAGACCTTTATCTTATCGCTCACAAGCTGAAGAACATCCTTATCTCCGCTGACGATGTGAACCTCTTCGAAACGACTCTCGCCCTTTTTCGCGAGCGTTGCGATCACATCATCCGCCTCGCACCCTTCGTACTCGAGCACCTTCACACCCAGCGCTTCGACTCCTCGTTTTATGTAAGGCAGCTGTTGCAACATCGCATCCGGCGTCGGGGCTCTTTGTGCCTTGTATTCGGCGAGCAACTCGTGACGGTATGTCCTCGTCTTCTTGTCCATAGCGAAGCCCGCGTAATCTCCTTCCCTGACGCGCTCTCTGAGAAACTTTATCATCATGCGCATCAGACCGTACGTGGCGTTCGTTGGAGTGCCACCGCTCGTGCTGAGGGACTGGTCTATCGCGTAGTAAGCCCTGTACGCCAGACCGGTACCATCAAAGAGAAACAGTCTTGCCATTTTTCTCGAGCTCCCTCAGCTCTTGCAAGATTTCCACTGCCTTCCTCAGGTGCGGTATCACGATCGAACCACCCACGATCAGCGCAACGTTGAAGATCTCGAAAAATTCCTCGTCGCTCGTTCCGAGCTGGAAAAGCCTGATCATGTGGTACGCTATACAATCGTTGCACCTGAGGACCATCGAGGCCACCAGACCGAGCATCTCTTTTGTCTTCGTGTCCAGAGCGCCCCTCTCGTACACCTGAGCGTCCAGGTTCATGAAACGTTTCGTGTGAAGGTTGCCTTTCTCTTCAATCAACCTGTTCAACTTTGCCCTGTAATCAACAAATTCTTCCACCATTCACGCACCACCAACCCTCATTGGAAGATCGTGAGAAAAGACAATCCAGTCACACTCTTCAGACATTTTCCTGAGAAACTCCGCCGTGGCATCTTTCTTGTAACCCTTCATGTATTCGAAATACTCGATCCTGCTGTAACATATATCCCCCGGCATGAGGACTTTACCCATGTTCTCAGTCGTTATCAGCAGAGAGACATGTTCCGAAGAATGGTACGGAGTATGGTACACCTTCACGCAGTCGAAGAGCACATCGCTGTCTCTGAGCGTATGGACCTGCTTCCAGCTTTGAAGAACCATCGTGTAGAACGGTCCGGCGATTGGACCGAAGGCGGCGTAATTTCTCTCTCTGTACTTTTCGTGGACGTGAACCGTGGCGTTCCTGAAAAAGATGGAACAGAAGATGTGATCCATGTGTATGTGCGAAACTATCAGGTCCGTCACGTCCTCGGGTTTGATATTCTTCTCTTTGAGCGTTCGTTCCAGAGCCTCCCAGGCTGGAAAACCACCCGGTTCTATGAGCACCGTTCTTTTCTCATCGCTGAGCAGCGCCACTGTGCAGTAAGGTGCCATCACGTACGGTGGAATTCTCATGCTACCGCCAGGTACAAGAACTTCGAACCTCATCGCTCTCACCCCAGAAGAAAACTGAGAAAGGCTATGAAAAGACAGTAATAGGCGAACCATCTCAACTTTCGAACCAAAACTACCTTCTTCAAAACCACGAGCGCCAACAAACTGCTGAGAAAAGAAACCAGAAATGCTAGGTTCATCGCCAGAGAAGCTTCTCCGAGCTTCAGCAAAGATGCGCCCAGAAGAACCGGTATCGCCATGAGGAAAGTGTACGTAACAGATTCTTCTCTTCTGTAGTCAAGCAGGAGCGCGGCAGACAGCACCATCCCGCTGCGTGACACTCCGGGCAGAACGGCTATCGCCTGGAACAGACCTATCAAAAGCGCGTGCTTTGGACTCATTTGATCTAAACTTCTATCGCCGTCTTTCAGGGAAGCCAGCAATAGGAAGACGGCCGTGACGATGAAAAAGAACGGTAAAAAACTCAGGCTGGAAAATACACTTTCAACCTGCTCTTCGAACAGCAGTCCAACCAGCATCGCGGGCAATGTTGAAATCAGCAAATTTATCAAAATCCTCCAGTTCTTCAACGCCCTGAAAATGCCTCGATAAACTAACAATACAATGGCGAGCAAGCTACCTGCGTGCAACATGACAACCATTTGCAGATCTATATTGACCTGCAAGAGATTTGAGAACAACAAAAGATGACCCGAGCTCGACACGGGTAAAAATTCGGTCGCACCCTGAAGCGCCGCCAGGAACAGCTGGTTCAGAATCCTTCCTCCTTTGCGATCTTCAGAAACTGAATGCCATGTTCTTTCAGCAATCTTTCTATCTGTTTTGGCTCGTGAGCGTCGAGTTTTACGGACACGCTTCGGGAACCGTCACGCTTAACCGTGTTCACTGCAAGCACGTTTATGCTGTTCAGTGCGAAAACGTCGAACACCTTTTTGAGCTCGCCAGGCCTGTCCTTCAGCTCAAGCAGGACACGAACACCGGGCTCGTCCATGGCAGTGATCGCGACGAACGCTTCCAGCACTTCTGTCAACGTGATCACACCTGTGACTTTCATATCAGAATCCACAACCGCCAGGCAGCGCTCCTGCGATTCCCTGAAGGTCAGGGCGGCTTCTTCAATGTAGCTGTCTTCGTGTGTGAAGAAGTCCGGAAACACGACGTAGTCTTCAACTTTTGATTCGAGTTCAGCGTTGGCGATGTTGTTCTTGTAGACGAAGCCACTGAACTTTCCTTCTTCATCCACGGTGACGCAGTAGTCCGTTCTGTACTTTCTCATTTGACTGAGCGCCTCCTGAACGGTTGCTTTAACGCTGATCAGGGGAAAATCTGTGTTCATCCAGTTCCTTACAAACAATCGAATCGCCCCCAAATCTGAGAAGGTTTCTCACAGTTGTATCTAAAAACATTTTACCATTTCCTAGTAGTAGTAATAAATATAGCGGTGGTAAATTTCGTAACGCAAATTTTGCGTGACGCAGGATGCGGTATTCAAGGTAGAAAGAATGCATTGACGGGGTGGTAGATTGCGTGGTAAGTTGCGTGGTAAATTTCTCAGCCAGAGTGGTAAATTGGTGCTCAAAGTCCCTTGGATTCTGAATCTTTTGGGTGGTAAATTTCTTAAGGGCGCATGATTAGAGAAAAATCACATTTTGGACTATTCTAGTCCAGCTTTTGTGATACCATCCTATCTCAGAAAAGAAAAGGCTTTGGAGAAATCTACCACCTCGAAAAGCTCTACTGAAGCCACTTTTAGACGAAATCTACCACCTTTCCACATGTTGTGGTGTGTAATCTACCACACAATATGTAGTGTTGTGGTAATGCGCCTAACATTGGTCCCACTGTGGTAAAATGTATGCGAAAAATGTTGTTCCAGGGTGGTGAACGTTCGTGGCCAAAGTCATCGTCGTTACGTCTGGAAAAGGTGGGGTTGGCAAAACAACAGTTGTGGCCAACCTTGGATGTACGCTTGCCAAGCTTGGTGACAAAGTGTGCGTGATAGATGCAGACATAGGGCTGAAGAACCTCGATGTGGTGCTTGGTCTGGAAAACAGAGTCGTGCACACGCTGCTCGATGTGGTGAACGGTAAGGTTAGTGCCCAGGAAGCTCTGGTGAAGCACAAGCAGCAACGCAACCTGTACCTTCTGGCGACTTCGCAGGTTGCGACCAAAGAAATGGTCTCACCGGAGGACATGAAGGCGGTCGTGAAAGCGTTGCACCCGCTTTTTGACTACATCATCATAGATTCTCCCGCAGGCATAGAGAGGGGATTCAGAAACGCTGTCGCACCGGCCGAACTGGCGCTGATAGTCACCACGCCAGAACTGCCGGCCCTTTCCGATGCGGACAGAGTCGTTGGTTTGCTCGAGAATCTCGGTTTCGACGAGAAAGCGATGAAGGTGGTGCTGAACAGGTTCAAACCAAAGATGGTGAAGGCTGGGGAAATGCTCACCGAGCAGGATGTTGCATCGACACTTGCGCTGGAGATAGTCGGCGTTATTCCGGACTGTGAGGACGTAATCATCGCCACAAACAAAGGTATACCCGTTGTGCTGAATGGAGATCTTGGTGTGGCAAGAGTTTTCGAGAACGTTGCGAGACGCCTCAAGGGGGAAACCATACCGTTGGATCAGGATCTGGCTCAGGTTCAGGAAAAAGGTTTCTTGACTTTCCTCAGAAATCTTTTCACCAGGAAGAGGAGCTGATGACTATGTGGTTCTTCGGCCTCTTCAGCAGAAAGAAGAAGCGAGAGAAGAGCAGGGACACCGCTTACAAAAGGCTGGAGGCCATTCTTGAGAGGAGAAGGCCCGTCTCTGTTACGGAGATCGTCCCCAAGGCTGAGTTCGAGGAGAACTCTGAGAAAATAAAAGAGAAGATCATCACCTGGGTGAGTGACACCTTCAAGGTTTCCCCCGAGAGAGTGAAGGTCGAGTTCGAAGAGCACAACGGCTACATAGTGATCATAACCAACGTCACGTTCGAGTGAGAAGACCATGAAGAACTTCTCTGTGAGAACGAAGCAACGAATCGAAATGGTCGATGTGACCGAGCAGGTTCAACAGATCGTGAGAGAATCGGGTGTCAGGAGCGGTGTTTGTTTGGTGTTCGTGCCACACACTACGGCCGCCATCACGATCAACGAAGGCGCTGACAGTTCTGTTCGGCTCGATATCACGGAGACACTTTCCGAGCTCGTACCTTTTGGCGCCAGCTATCACCATCTGGAAGGCAACAGCGACGCTCACATCAAAGCAAGCTTGATAGGCCCTTCGGTGACGATCCCTGTGGAGAACGGTAGACTCGCCCTCGGTACCTGGCAGCGCGTGTTCTTCTGCGAGTTCGACGGCCCAAGGGCGAGACAGATCTTCGTTCAGATCGTCGAAGCCAAATCCTGAACGAAGTAAACCATCGGTCCGGGAATTCCGTTGAAATTCGTCGCATACTCGATTGTGTAGGCTCCCGCGTTTATGAAATACACGATATCGTCTAAGGTGATGTTGTAAGGAAGCATCGCATCGTCATATATTTTGTCAACGCTGTCACATGTTGGCCCAGCCAACACGAAAGGCATCTTCTGCTCGTCCTCTTTTCCTTCCACCACAATTTCGTAACGGAAGTTCTCGATGGTCTCCATCAGACCGTGGAATACACCGGCATCGATGTAAACCCATTCTTCGCTACCACGCCGACACCTCAGCAAGACTCTTGTGACCAGTATCGCCGCATCTCCGACCATCGAACGTCCTGGTTCGGCGAAAAGTTCCAAATCCTTTACTCCAGAGAGGTACTCATTGATCGCCTGCTGAACAATGTTTCCGATTTCATCCACGGTCGGTATAGGTTTGACGTGTTTGACGGGTATACCTCCACCTATGTCGAGGACGTTCAGGTTGATTCCATACAGTTTCTCGGCCCAGTAAAAGACGCGTGCCACACTTTCGATCGCGTTCCACCAGCTTTTTGGATCGTAGTTCTGAGATCCGACGTGGAAACTCACACCGATTGGTTTCAGTCTTAACCTGTCTGCCTGCTCGATGAGCTGCACGGCGGTCATAGGATCTGTTCCGAACTTTCTCGAGAGTGGCCAGTCGCTGTGCCTGTTTTCAACAGCGACACGGATCACCACCTGAGATCCTGGGGCGTTCTCCGCTATCTTTTCGAGCTCCATGGGTGAATCGGCCGCAAACAGGTTCAAACCTATGTCGTAGGCGTAGGTAATGTCCTTTTCCCGCTTGATGGGGTTCGCGAAGATCATCCTGTCGGGTGTAACATTCAGGCTCAACAGTTTGTTGATTTCGCCGACCGACGCCACGTCGAAACTGCTTCCAAGATCCCTGAGTCTCTCGATGATTCTCGGGTGACTGTTGGCCTTCACCGCGTAGAAGATCCTGCAATTCGGGATGGCACTTGCAAGCTTTCTGTAGTTTTCCTCAACTATGTCGAGGTCAATCAGCAAAAACGGTGTTTCAAGCTTTTTTGCAGCTTTCCTGACGAGTTCGTTCACCGTCATCCCTTCATCCCCACTTTTTGTGAAATCTTTTCGCAGATTTTTTCAAGGAAATTTCTGTCGTTCTCATCGAAACTGTTCAGCACGTGACTGTCGATATCGAGTTCACCGAAGACCTCTCCATTGACAACGATCGGCACCACAATTTCCGATTCGACCTTCGGACTGCACGAAAGGTAGTTCGTTTCTTTAGACACATCCTGAACCACGAACGTCGCTCTGCGTTCGGCAGCCTGGCCGCATATGCCCCTTCCAAACGGAATCCTCACGTGTTCTGTTGGCTCCCCAACGAACGGTCCCAGCACGAGCTCGCCACGTTTTGAAGGATCGGTGAGGTAGAAGCCGACCCAGTTGTAATGGGGTACGTTCTCGTAAAGCACCTTGCAGATCTGCTCCATGGTTTTGTCAAGTTCTTTTTGTGCGAATGCTTCCTCGATCTTGTTCCAAAGTCTTGCAAAAAGTTCCTTTTTCGGGACGTAGTCACCGTACCTTTCACCTCCCTTGAAGCCAAGAGCAGCTTGATAGGCAACATAGGGAAGTTCGTCCAGCTTCTTGTTGTTCCAGAGGCTCAAAAGGTCTATCATTATCACCCATTCGCGTTTACCCTTCACCGCGACCCAGTTTTTGATACCAAGCAGACCAGTCAGCACGATCACGAACTCCTCTTGTTTTAGCTCGAACAGCTCGTGCTTTGCAGTGATCAGTTTCGAACAGTGGTACTTCTGTTCGTGCGAGATCGAGTGCCAGTACTGCATGAGTCTGTCGAGGTTTCGACGCTCCATGTTCTTCAACAGTGTGACGATCCATTCTTCAGACAAGTTCAGCGTCTTTTCGTACTCGTCTATCAGTGGTTCATGCTTCGCTCTGTAGATCTTCCAGTATTCATGCCAGTGGTTCTTGTCGTAGCGCAAGATCTCGAAGAAATCGTCCGCAATGTTTTGAACAACTTTCCTCACTTATTTTCCCTCCCACAGGCAGCAAGCAAATCTTGGAGTGTCACGCTCGTGAGTGTTTCCTTTAAGCAACTCATTAACTTGTCCCACACCATGTTCTTAACGACGCAGCTTTCTCTATCGTCACGACTACAGATGTCTGGATCGCACTTAACGATCCTGTCCAGTTCGTCGACCGCCGTCATGATGTCGTAAGCGGTGACCTGAGACGGATCCTTGGCGAGTTCATAACCTCCACTTCTTCCGCGCTTTGCTTTGACGATGCCAGCTTTCCTCAGCTGTAACACGATCTTCTCTGCGAACTCCCTTGGCACGTTCGTTCTTTTTGAGACGTTGGTGAGAGAGGTCAGTTTTTCACATCCAGCTATGGAAAGGAGTATTCTGAACGCGTACTCACTCTTAACGGTGATGCCCAAAGAGATCACCTCATCCTCGACGTGACAAGATAAACGTCGACCTCGTTGCGCATGTTCTGCAGAGCCCGCTGTGGACTGTTGACGTAAACGTCGACAATGTTACCTTTTATGAGAAGTCCGGTGTCCTCGACCACGAAGAGACCGAAATTAGGCTTGTCCGCGAACTGCGGTATGTACACGATACTGCCTAAAGGAATGACGGAAGGATCAGCAGCTAAGGTTCTCCACTCTTTCGGGATCGTCCCGAGCGCAGTGATACGAAAAGTTGGATGTTCCGGCAGCTTTCCATCGTCCCATTCTGAGTAGAATGTGGCTTCGAACCTGCCGACGTATTTGAGAAGGATGCGCAGAGGATCTCTCGGCTCTCCGTCTATCCATATCTCGAAATGGAACAGACCGTTCACCGTTCCTATAACCTGGCCCTTGCTGACCCAGCTGTTCGCGGTCACGTTCAGCGTCGAGAGGTTTCCGTACACCGCGAGTACGCCGTTTCCATGATCGATGCGCACATGATAGCCTTTCTCATCCTGAAGGATGCTCACGATTCTCCCAGGCAGGATGGAGAACACGCGAGAACCGCTCTCCAGGCTGATTGTTATACCCGTTGCGACGCCACCGCTTGCAGGTCGGCCGAACGTCGAGACCACGTCCCCCAGACTCAGAGGTTTCTCCAGCGGATAAGCGAACAGAGAACTTCTGTCCGTGATGGGAATCTTTATCCTCTGGCCTACGAGCAGTTTGTTGGGATCCTGTATGTTGTTCAGTTCCACGATGAGTCTGAGCTTGTCCTGTCCAAGACCGTAGGCGCGCATGATGCTCGAGAGCGTGTCGTTGGGTTTCACCACGTAGGTTATGTATTCCTGATCGAGCCTCAGAAACCTTTCTCTATCGTATTCCCGCACGGTGCCGCGCAGCGTCTCCAGCTCCAAACTGAGCTGTCTGACCAGTGCGGTCGTGTTCGCGATGTAGGTCTGAAGGTCTGCAGGGCTTGTGACGATCTGCCTTGAGGAAAACTCTTCGAATTTTCTCTCCAGCTCACGTTTCAACCCGATCTCGAGCTCTTGCATTTTCGATTTCACCTGGAAGAGCTCTCGCTCGATCGCCGATACGTTCACGATGGTCGCCTGCGGGGTTGTTGAGAGCGTGTCGAAGGCCTTCTCGAGGGCACTCAACCTCGATGAAAGCTCGATCAGTTCGCCTATCTGGTTCGAAATCGACGTGAGATTGTTCTCCAAGCTGCTCAATCTTTTAGCCGTTTCCTCCGCGTTGACCTGCGACAAAAGTTCCTCGGTGCTTCTGACGAACCTTTCGTAGGCGAGTTGCTGTTGTTTTTGCGCCGTTTCCAGGTCCGAGATCTTGTATATGAGCTGGCGTACGTCTGAGACGTTCAGCGCCACGGACAGCTGGTTGAAACGCATCTCTAGGGAAGTGATCCGTGCCAGAATCTGGTTCACATCGTCCTGCGAGACTGCCGGTATGCTCCTCTGCTCGCTGATCAATCTTTTTGCAGTTGTCAATTCCTCGGAGATTCTCTTCACGTCGTTCTGAAGGCTCTCGACTGCTTTCTGGTTCGAATAAACGCTCCTCTCGAGTGCCGCGAGTCTATATTCGAAATCGTCGAGTTTTCTGTTGATCTGTGCCAAAATGTCCTCATCGTACCGCGCGCAGGCAAAGAGCAGTGCTGTCAGCAGGAACATCAAGAGCCATCTTAGAGTTTTCATTTCTCGAGAGAAACCTCCTGCCATTCTTGTCTGGCTTGTTTCACATAGATCGAACCACTCTTTGAGAACCTCCTGAACAGTTCAGAGAACCAGCGCACCGATTCCTTTCTGTTCCCGAGACGTTTTTCGATCTCACCGAGGTAAAACAGCACGGCGATCTGGCGGTCTTCCGAAAGATCTTCTTCCATGTAGCTTTTCAGAAACAGTTCCTTCGCTCGTTCCAGAGCCCTCTTCTCCTCGTCTGGCGCACCCGCGTCTCTGTAGAGCCATGCCAGTTTCAAGAGGCTCTCTGCAGCTCGGAACGACTTTTTTCTCGCAACGTACATCGCGGCGGCAATGTTGTACTGTACGGCGGCGTCTCGGATTTTTTTGTTTTCGCTCAGATCGATTTCGATCTGTTTCAGCTTCTCGTGCATCCTGGCGATAGTTTCGGCTTGCAAAGATGTCAGATCCCCGAAATCGTCCTCGAACGATGTGTACAAACACTTCGGACAGCTCACCAGCTGAAACATGAGCACGTTCACACCATCATAAACGGGCTTCAGGTCCGATTCTCGATTCTTGATCTTGATGGCGTCGCTGAAGATCCTGACCGCCTCGAATTGGTTCTTGCACACGGGACAAACGTAGTTTTTGTTCCAGAAGGTTCGCAAACTTTCAGCCTCCAGGTATCCGAAAGGATTATACTCCCATTCTTTAAGACAGCAACGCCTCGACGAACTGGTTCGCATCGAAAGGTTTGAGATCCTCTACGCTTTCACCAACACCGATGAATTTGATCGGTAGAGAAAGTTCGTGCTTTATGGCCAGCGCAACGCCCCCCTTGGCCGTCCCGTCGAGCTTTGTGATTACGAGACCGGTCACGTTCACCATCTCTTTGAAGATCCTCGCCTGCACCAAGCCGTTCTGACCCGTCGTTGCATCTATGACGAGCAGCACCTCGTGTGGTGCTCCGTCGACCAGTTTTGCAACGACTCTGTGTATCTTTCTGAGCTCCTCCATGAGATTCTTTTTGGTGTGCAGCCTTCCTGCGGTGTCTATGATCACGATGTCCTTCGATTTCGATTTTGCATGGTTCACCGCATCGTATGCGACCGCGGCGGGATCGGCACCTTCCCCGTGCGCGATGACGGTGCAGTTGATCCTCTCACCCCAGACCTTGAGTTGCTCGATCGCAGCTGCCCTGAACGTGTCAGCGGCAGCCATCACAACGCTCTTACCCATGGCCTGGAACTGAGAAGCAAGCTTCGCCACGGTCGTGGTCTTGCCTGAACCGTTCACACCCACCACGCTTATCACGCTTGGAGAGCCCGTCAAATTCAGCGTGGTGTCGGCTTCCAGCAGTTCGACGAGGATCTTCTTCAGAGAAACGACTGGATCGTCTCTTTCCTGTTTAAGCTTTTCTATGATCCATGTCGTGGTCTGATGTCCTACGTCCGCGGCGATGAGCAGCTCCTCAAGCTCTTGAAGGGTTTCTTCGTCGATTCTGCCCGCTTTCAGAAGCTGTTTAATTCCATCGAAAAAGGACTTTCTCGTTTTTTCGAGTCCTTTCCTGAGTCTCTCAAAGAATCCCATGTTTCATCTACCTTTCTGTGGATCGTAAGAATCGAGCATGTTCACACACGTCTGCACGACTTTCGAGACGTTCGCTTCTATCCTGTTCTGATTCTTCTCGTTCCTCAGCTTCAACTCGACGAAACCATCCTGCAACGACTTTCCAACGGTGACCCTGAGCGGGAAACCTATCAAATCGGCGTCTTTGAACTTCATGCCCGGCGATATCTCTCGATCGTCCAGAAGGACTTCGATTCCTTTGTTGTTCAGTTCTCTGTACAGCGACTCGGCGAACTTCTTCTGTCTCTCATCGTTCATCGAAACGACGGTCACGATGACCTCATACGGCGCGATGGACCTTGGCCAGATGATTCCATCTTCATCGTTGAGCTGTTCCACAACGGCGGCCATGGTCCTGGAAACACCCCAGCCGTAGCAACCCATTATGAACGGCTTGAGGTTGCCCTCTCTATCCATATAATAAGCACCCATGGATTGAGAGTACTTCGTGCCGAGCTTGAAAACGTGTCCCAGCTCGATGCCCTTCATTGCCTGCAGAGGCTTTCCGCAGACGGGGCAGGGATCGTTCTCGACAACGAGCGTCAGGTCCGTGTAATGATCTGGATTGAAATCTCTTCCAACGTTGGCGTTCACGTAGTGGTAGTCTTCCTTCATGCCTCCAACGACCACGTTCTTCAGATGCTTCACGCCGTGGTCGGCCACGATGGGCACGTTCACGCCCACCGGTCCTATGAATCCGATGGGCACTTTGAACCTCTCGAAAACTTCGTCTGGGGTGGCAAGCCTCAAAGACTGGTCCTTCATGAAAACCTTCAACTTCTCCACGTTCAACTCCCTGTCACCCTGGATCAGCGCCATGACGAAACCGTTTCTGCCAACGAACAAAAGCGATTTGACGATCCTTCTCGGCTCGACGGATAAAAAATCTGCCACCTGCTGGACCGTACGCACGTTCGGTGTGTGAACGAGCTGGATTGGCTTTTCGTCTTCCTCGATTTTTTCGTACTCGCCTCTGTAGGGTGCCTGCTCGTCGCTGGAGGAATAGCCACAGTTGTTACACCTGAGCAGGTTCGTTTCACCAACCTGCGCGAAACTGACGAACTCGTGCGACTGACTTCCGCCGATCGCACCGCTTGCTGCCTCAACGATCATATATTTCAGGCCAATCCTCTCCACGATCTTGCTGTAAGCATCGCTGCACGCTCTGTAGGCTTCATCCAGAGATTCTTCGCTGTCGTGGAAACTGTAACCATCTTTCATGATGAACTCTCTGGCGCGCAGCAGTCCGAACCTCGGTCTGATCTCGTCCCGGTATTTCGGACCTATCTGGTACAAAAAGAGCGGAAGCTGTTTGTAAGAACGAACCTCATCCTTGACGAGGAAAGTGACCATCTCTTCGTGTGTGGGACCCAGCGCGAAGTCTCTGCCGTGTCTGTCTTTGAGCTTCATCATCTCGTCACCGTAATCATCCCAGCGCCCCGTCATCTGCCACAGCTCCGCAGGGTGAATGATGGGCATGGAAATCTCCTGAGCTCCGATCCTGTTCATCTCTTCCCTCACGATGTTTTCTATTTTCGAAAGCGTCCTCTTCGCCAGCGGCAGGTACGTATAAACCCCGGCAGCCGCCTTCCTGATGAACCCTGCCCTGTAGAGAAGCGCGTGACTCACGACCTCCGCATCTGCGGGTGGTTCCTTGACCGTTGGAGCGTAAAGTTGTGAGAATCTCACAGTTCACACCTCCGATTCTTACAGGTCCTTAATAGTATTCTATCGTGTGCGACAGTTCAGGGTCACATGACTTCATCACGATTCAGTTAATTCGATTTGACCTGTCTCTCACCTCCCGAGGCATAATAAAACTGAGGGGATATCATGAGAGAAACGCTCAGGGCAAACTCTATAGAGGAACTGCTATCACTTTTAGAGAAAAACTATGGCCCCGATTGGTATGACAAAGTGAATGTCCAGATAAATGAAACGTCTCGTCAAATAGAAGCCATAGTGGAACCTCTGAAGACAGCAGATATTCAAACAATTCTGGAAAACATAGACTCGATCAAAATTGAGCATCTATCCTTGCGAGAGGTCAACCTTTTGGAAGAACAATACGCAGAACCGATCATCCGAATCATCGTGTCCGAGGACAAAATGACCGCAAGTGTTATGATAATTCCCGGGCTCAAGAGGACCATGCCCACGGTCGAGGAGATCAAACGGGCTCTGTCAGAAGCAAAGGTTGTCTACGGAATAGACGAAAGTGTCATCGAGAGAATTGTGACGGAACAAAGAATCTTTACCGAGGTACCAGTCGCCTCAGGAAAAAAACCTGTTCCGCCCAAGGATGCATCCATCGAGTACCTCTTTCCGATCAGCGGTTTCGTTGTGGAAAAACCTGATGAAAGCGAGCGGGTGGATCCCGCATCGCTTTATAAGATATTCACGTGCAATAAGGATGATGTACTTGCGATCAAGAGGAAAGCTGTCCGGGGTGAGGATGGCATGACGGTAACTGGCGAACCGGTCAGAGTTCAGGAACCGAAAGACATCAATCTGGAAAGCTTCGTTGGGGAAAACGTTCGTCTGTCGCCGGACGGAATGCAGATTCTTGCGAACTGTGACGGACAACCGTATCTCAAGGATTCGAAGGTATGCGTGAGAGAACTTCTTGTGATCGATAAAGACCTCGGTTACGATACTGGAAACATCGATTTCAACGGGAGCGTTGTGATAAGGGGAAACGCGGAGGGACCGTTCAAGGTTCGGCTGAAGGGTGATCTACTGATACTCGGTGTTCTCGGTGAGGTACAGATAGACTGTGGTGGATCGCTCAGGGTCCAGGGTGGGGTCTTTGCGAAAGGCAAGGGTGTCATAAGAGTTGGAAGAGATTTCACCGCGAGGTTCGTGAACGAAGCTTTGATCTTCTGTGGTGGTGATGTTCTTGTCGAAGACTACGTCATGAACAGTACGATCATCTGCGGAGGAAACGTGAAGGTCTTCGGAAGGGGCGTTGTAATCGGTGGATCGGTGAAAGCCAACGGAGACATTGAAGTGAGCGAAG
>LDZR01002227.1_pt1 | contig 64091 bp, 74 predicted proteins | sample 615371 | NCBI WGS metagenome assembly LDZR01 (sample SAMN03408294, study PRJNA278302) | terrestrial metagenome | isolation source: oil reservoir sample K2 | place: USA: Alaska, North Slope, Kuparuk formation | collected 2013
CTATATCTGTTTACGTTGCCGGGCTTGGGTATTGCGACTTCAAGCAGAGATCCAAGGGTAAAGGCCTTTACGATCTCCCACTTGTCCATACTGCATCATTCCGCAGTTATTTTTCCAATGAAGTTTTTGGCAATGAGTTCTAGAGTTTTTTCTCCAGTTTGGACACTTTGGCTTTCCTCTATTGAAGTTAACGAGCCTTCGATGAAAGTTGAAAGCGCGACATCTGCGGGTAATTTGAGTTTAACCTCCCCAGTACCTCTGTAGATCTTCACTTGAGAGCAGTACTCGCCAATTTCAATCTCTGGACATTTTTCAAGGGTTAGCTCCATTTCCCCTATGAAGTCTGTGATGATGAAAGAACTAAATATTCCTGAGGTTGTGACGTCCCCCACTACGTTATCCATGTTAACTGAAACAATCTCTCCCAATTCGAGGCTAATGTCACCAACGCTGTTCTTTAAGGTTAAAGAAACAAGTTTAACGTCATTCCCAACTCTTATTAAGAGTTCTCCGTTTTCATACTTATCACACTCAGAACATGAGAGCTTTAAAGTTTCACCATCAATTACTTCCACTGGCAAATTGCTGAGGACGTTTATAGTATCCCCCGGTACTCGTTCTAAGATCACTTCTGCGGCAATATTTTTTATTTCTATGTCGGAAGCGCTGAATTCCCCGATCTCCTTTAACTCTCCGGCATCTCTAAAGGAGAACCTCCATGAAGAATATGAACCGGGGGTTACAAGAAACAGCACTAAGTACAGGATGAAGATTACTGCTAGAGCAGTTCTTGCGGTTTTGTCTTTGATCAGCACGTATAGGCCTGCGATAATGAGGATTACTCCCCAGAAAGCTCTTCTAACGTAAGGTGCATAGGGGAGGAGGTAATCATATAGCTCTGGTCTAAGGCTTTTTAAAATGATCAGCAGCCCCAAAAATGTTAAAAAGAGACCGAGGAGTCGTTTCATTTTTCATCCCCTCGCTACTAAGTATAAGCCGAGCAAGAGGATGAGTACTGCAACTATTTCCCTTAGTCCGAGGAATGGGATTTTAATGAGATCTTTTAAAAGCAACAGAGCTCCTAAAAGAACAAGGGCGATTCCAAAAAGCTTCGTGTCATCTTTCTTCTCAACTACCGGGGCTTTTTTGGCAAGTTTCTCTACTTTTTCTCCGGCCTCTTCAGCTAACATTCCAACCTTTTCTGGAATCTTTTCTGCGGTTATCGTTTCTTCCTCTTCTTCTGGCATGACAATGGCCATCAAGAAATATGCTAGGATAAACACTGGTTCAACTAGACATAGCAGTATGAACAGGATCCTAATTATCGTGGGATCAATTTTCAGATATTCTGCAATTCCTCCCAGTACTCCTAAGAACACTTTATTCTTTTTACTCCTCTTGAGTCTCGTCTCCACTTATTTCACCCCTTTCTTCAGGCTCTTCCGGCATTACAAGGGCCAGCAGGAGGTATAACAGCACTGCAGTTCCTACACTTGCTATGAGGAGTATTATGAACAATATCCTTACGAGAGTTGCATCTACGTTAAAGTACTCTGCAAATCCTCCACAGACACCAAATATTATTTTGTTTTTTCTACTTCTATACAACTTTTTTTCCATCTAAATTCACCTCTCCTTTGAATTAGTATTCTTTGTTACACTTAATATACTTTGCGTGTTTCAATATTTAACTCATCGGGCGGGAAGTCCCCTTCCGAGAGGGAGGGGAATGAAAGCCCGAAACCCTTAAATACTTTTATGGTTACAGTAATTGTGGTGTAACTATGAAATACAAACTTGATAGGGGAGCTCACTCAGTCTATGCACTGTATTACCACTTAATTTTAGTCATTAAATACCGGAGGAAGGTCTTTACGGACGACAGAATAATAGATTTTCTGAAACAGAAAATCCATGAAATCTCAGAAACGCATGAGGTAGAAATCCTCGCCATAGAAACCGACCAAGATCACGTTCACATACTCTTCAAGGCAAAACCCACCCTCAACATACCGAAATACATCAACGCCCTTAAAACCATAACCTCACGAGAAATACGCAGAAACTTCCCCGAAGTGAAAGAGAGACTGTGGAGAAACGCTTTCTGGTCACCCTCATACTTCCTCGCCACCTCAGGCCAAGTGACGCTCGACGTTCTCAAGGCATACGTCGAGAGTCAGGGTGAAAAGGAGTGATAACCTCTTACCGCTTCCGCATTTACCCATCAAAGACCCAGCAGGAAATAATGCGCCAGCACATGGAATTGTGCAGATGGCTCTACAACCAGTTATTGAAAGCCAAGCGGGAGAACCCAAATCTCAAGAAATACGACACGCAAAGACTCATCGTCGAGCTGAAGAAAGAAAATCCTGAACTCAACAAAGTGTATTCCAAAGTCCTCCAAATGGTGAACCATCAACTCTGGTCGAACTTAAAAGGCCTGAATGAACTCGGGAGAAAAGGCTACAAAGTCGGAAAACTACGGTACAAGACTTCCCCCCACAGTTGGAAGATTCTAAACTACAACCAGAGTGGTTTCAAGCTCGATGAAGAACGGAAAAGACTACACCTCTCAAAAATTGGCGAATTCTCCATTAAGCTTCATCGCAGGATTAAGGGGAAAGTGAAGGGCGTCATCATTAAGAGAACGAAAAGTGGTAAGTGGTATGCCATCTTCCAAGTTGAGGAGGAACCAAAGCCGCTTCCAAAGACTGGAAAAGTCGTGGGAATAGACCTCGGGGTTAAGCACTTCGCCGTGGACAGTGATGGGAACGCCTTCGAGAATCCGCTCTTCTTGGAGAACTCCCTTGAGAAGATTAAGAAAATCCAAATGCAACTCTCGAGGAAGCGAAAAGGCTCAAAGAATTGGGAGAAGATGAGGGTAAAGCTGGTTAAAGCTTATGAGCGACTTTACAATCAGAGGAGGGATTTCCTCCATAAGCTCACCCTCTATTACGTCAGGAATTATGATGTTATCATCCTTGAGGATTTAGATGCCAAGAAAATCGTGGAAAACGGCCATACTAAGGGGTTCAGGCGCCGTTTTCTTGATTCGGCTTTGAAGGAGTTTGTTAGAATGCTCTCCGACAAGGCTGGGAGAGCTGGTCGGAGGGTTGTTTTCGTTAAACCAGCCTACACTTCGAGGACTTGCTCTCGCTGTGGGGCAATCGTTGAGTTGAGTCTTTCTGATAGGGTTTTTGCATGCCCGAAGTGTGGACTGGTGCTGGACAGGGATTTGAACGCTTCACTCAACATTTTGAAGAAGGGTTTAGATGAAGGGTTGGGACGGCCCGGACTGCCTGTGGAGGGAGGACCTCTACCCCGTGTCGTGCCTTATCGGGCAGTCATCACGGGGCAAGTCTTCCTGATGAAGCAGGAAGCCCCGTCCGAAAGGGCGGGGTAGTTCACTCTGCGGTCATGATATATTTTAGTGCTGGTTATTTTTGGACAGAAAATAGTGTTGCTTGAGGTTAAATTTTACAGAAAAAGAAAAGGAGTTCATTCTCTGGTGTCAATTCTCAGTTCTTTTATTACTCCTTTTTGGTTATTGTGGGATCTTGTAACCTTAGGGACTAAAAACAAGTTTTATCTGGAAAATATGCACTAATTGAGACATAAAAAGGGTAAACATAATAAAAGTTCGCTTATAGAATAAAAAAGGGAGAAGAAGGCAATCGCAACTAAATTTCCTCAATCTCAAATCCGATAGTGTCTCTACCTAAGTTTTTTCTCGCTATCTCAATAGCTTTTTCAATCTTATTAACAGCTATTATTTTTTCTTCAGGGATTGTACTGTTTTTGTAATAGACTATCCTTGCAAGCATTTTTGTCACCTCATCAAATTCAGTATGAGCGTACATCTTGGAGGTTTGACATTTGTAAATTAAAAATATAAGCTTTTTTGTACAACTAAGTACACCAATGAACAGAAAATATTTAAGGATAAAATGTAGAGAAGCCATTATGAAGTGTCTTTTTATAAAACATGTACATCTAAACAACATATTGAAAAGGGCTCGTGAAGAAAATATAGAGATATGTGGATTTTTAGTTGGTAGGGATGAGGGAGAGAAGGTTTTCGTAGACTACATTGTTTTCGAGAAAAATATATTAAAATCTTCTCATGAATTTGAAATAGACCCTTTAGAAACTCTTAAAGTCCTTGAAAGTGCTGAAAAAAAGAATAAAGATATAGTGGGTATCTTTCATTCTCACGTTAACTTTCCGCCCTATCCTTCACAAAAAGATTTGAAGGGAATGAAAGCTTGGCGCAATGTTTGGTTAATAGTGAATAATTTGGGCCAATATGCAGCTTTTATCCTTAAAGATGGAGGAGTTGAAAGAATAGAAGTGAAATTAGAGTGAACTCACTCATTTTTTATAACAATTTCAATGATTTTTCCTTCTTTATAACTCTTCATAGCAGAAAGCATACCTTTGATAGTTTTTTCTACAAGTTCCTGAACCCAATCTTTCATTGGAAGCTCTTTTCCATCTATCTTTACCATTACTCGGGGCTTTGAGTTTAAGACAGAACAGTCTTTGACGCTCTTCTCGCCATTTACAATTAACTTCGCCATTTTATAGCAGTCAAATCCACACATACGACAGTTGATATTCGGCAATATAAACCCTTTTTCTTCCACTAAATCGGCGATTTTTTCTGGAGTTTTTAGAGCATTGATAACGGGGAGACCATTTATCTTTTCTATACCTTTGTTTGCAATGATTCCACTTATCCCTATGGCCAAACCATCATTAAGTTCCTTGACTTCATCCTCAATTTTGGCGCAGATTATTTTGGGGATGTGTTTAGCATCTTTGAATCCTTCTAGAAGGAGGAAATCAACTTCTGGCATCATTGAAAGGAGGGAATTTAGGTCTCTTGCGTCAAAAAGGAGCGCATCGGTTTCTTGGGCCCTCACAATTACATAATCCGCTATTTTTTTGAATTTCCATGTATCGCTATCTTTTTTGTCAAAGTTGACGTGCATGCTTTTTGCTATTCCAACCTTGTAACCTCGCTTTTTCAATTCTTTAGCAACATTCTCAACCACTGCAGTTTTTCCACTCTTTTTGAATCCAACAAAGGCCATGGCCCTCATTTTAATCACTCCAAGAGCATTATCCAGTTGATATCGTCTATTTTAACTATCAAAGACTTTCCTTTATTTCCAACAACATCCATAACGTTCTTAAGAAGAATAATCTCTTCATCAAATTCCTCGAGGATTCCTGTAAAGGAATGATCTCCTCCAACTGCAAGGGCAACCTTTTTCCCCTTCCAATTTTCTAGTGTTTTTTCAAGTAATGGGGGACTTTCTTCACTCATCTTTTCACCTATACAAAAAGACTATAAATGGCTTTTAGCTTTTTCCATCTGGTGATTGCATGAGGTTGATCACAAAGAATGAAATGATAAAAGAAGCATTTTTGGACGAGCTTAAAAGAGAAAAAATAAAATTCTCAGTTAAAGAAAGACTTGGATATGAGGCATTTGTAGGTTACATGATTGAGGGCACATTGGAAGAGATTGGAAACACTATAAATTCAATTCAAAGTGATGAAAAAGAGGTTATTCATCAGGGTTTTTTGGGATTTAAGGAGCAGATTAATCACGCTCTTGAACATCTTAAAGATGGGGAAGACATAAACAGGCTACTCCAAGAAGGATATTGGATGGGCGATGTGCTTGATCAGCTATTTAGAAATGATGTCATTGTTGTTGAGGAGAATAAAGCAAAACTAAAAGAGGATATCGATATTAAAAAGTTAAGATTCCAGTTCCGTTTTCCGTATCAACTTGCAAAGGATTTGGAGAGTATTGAGAAGATAGCGAAGCAGTTTGCTTTTGTAGATTTGCTTCCAGAATATGAGATCGAAATTAAAGAACTTGAAATAGAAAAGATCAACAGGGCCTTGCACATAGCGGCAAAATATTTTGAAGAAGACATGGTTATGGGGGTTTATTTTGCCTTGATTTCCCGAGGAATAGTGGCTAATGAGTTGCTGAATGCTGTTGCTAGTGATAAAGTTCCAAAAGATGAGCTACTTAAAGCCTTTCTTAAAGCCATGCCAATGGAAATACCAACGGAAAAGGGCAAGATGATAATAAATGTAACACATGCAAAGGCCCTTGAAGAGATCTTTAGAATGCTAGAAAAAGAGGGTCGTATTGACATAAAAGGTGGGAAGATCAGGAGGTTGAGGTAAGATCTTTTGAGGGTAGTAATATCAAGCCAAGCAGCATTAAAATTCCCCCAACCCTGCTGGTTAAGATAAGGGCGATTATCGCTGGTATCAGAAGTTTGTCTTTTGCTTTTTTGTACTCTCCATTTTCAATGAATTCAGTACATTCTTCGGTTCTTTTGTATATCCAGTAGCCAAGGATTGCGAATGGTATTGCGAACAAAATTCCTATCACTGTGAGCAGAAGGAGAACTGCTATAACGAATGGCTCTATGACACTTAAAATCCCTCCAACTTTTATGAGGGTTCTTGCCATTTCCACATCGGCCATTATGACCACCATATATAGTAAGAAAAAAAACTTTAAAAGAGCTTCCAAATTTCGTCCGTTTCAGGTCTTTTTAGAGGGATTTCTTTTCCATCTTTTACAATGACTTTTACATTATTGTCCTCCAAGAACTCTCCCACTATTGCAACTTCGATTCCTTTCCTTCTTATTGCCTCCACAACCTTTTCAGCTTTTTCTGGTGGCGCTGCAATTAAAAGGGAGCCCGAGCTTATTAGGGTGAGTGGATCTAGCTGGAAGTATTCGCACAACTTTCTGGTTTCTTCTGCTATAGGAATTTTCTCATAGTAAACTCTAAAGCCAAGTCCGGCAGCGTCGGCCATTTCGTGGAAACCATTTGCAATCCCCCCCTCTGTGGGATCATGCATAGCGTGAACTCCGATCTTCGCTGCTATTAGAGCTTCCTTTACAACACTAATCTTTTGTAAGAACCTTTTGGCATTTTCAACAAGCTCTTTTCCAAAGACTTTCTTTAGTTCTTCTTCATTTTCGGTTGCTATTATTGAAGTCCCTTCAATTCCAGCCCCTTTTGTGAGTATTATTACATCCCCTGGCTTGGCCCCATTTGAAGTTACAAGCTGGTCTTTTTTGACTTCCCCAAGCATCGTGCCTATGACTATTGGCCTGTTTAGGCCTACTGTAACTTCAGTGTGACCCCCCACTATGGAGATACCTAACCTTTCAGCACTTTTATGCATATCTTCCATGATTTTTTCGAGGAGCTCTTCATCTGCATTTTCAGGAAGAAGTATTGTCACTAAGAACCATTTCGGTTTGGCCCCAAAAGTTGCAACGTCATTTGCATTCACATTCACAGCGTAAAATCCAATATGCTTCTCAGCCCCGGTAATGGGGTCACTTGTGGCGACCAGAACACTGTCTCCGAAGTCGATTGCTGCAGCATCAATTCCCACACCAGATTTCATGATAACTCTCTCGTCGTTAACTCCCAAACGGTCAAAGACGATTTTTTCGAGAACTTCTGGAGGAACTTTTCCCGGAAGCATTTTTCATCCCCGACTTTTTTTAGAAGGAGAAAATATAAAGGTTGCTCAATAAGCTTCGATCACAGTTTTTAATCTCTTTTTCCACTTTTTCTTGAATTCGCTTCTTTTATTCATGGATCGGAAAATTTTCTCAATTTTGGGAGGTTTCCACGAGGCTATGACGTCTCTTTGGGAATAAACAGCTTCCGAAAGCAAATAAGCACCGTAAGCTGAGGCATTTAAATACTTTGGCCTCATTATATCCTTGGATGATAAGTCAGCCACACTTTGGAGGAACTCATCGCTTTTCGAAAGGCCTCCATCGGCTATTATCCTTTCAATCTTTATCCTGGAGTTTGATTCCATGTGGTCAATTATTTCTGCACACCTCATGGCTATTCCCTCTATCATCCCTTTGACTAAGTCAGTTCTTTTTGTCCCTCTTGTAATATCAAAGAGTGTTCCCTTAACATTTGGCCTGATATGGGGGGTGCCAAGACCAGAAAGTGCAGGTATGAATATCACTTCATTTTCACTCTCTGCAAAGGCAGTTGATATCTCAGAATAGTCTTTTATAAGGCCCACATCTACAAGCCACTCCACTGCAGAGCCGGAAGTTATTACAGATCCTTCAAGAAGATATAAAGTGTGTTCTTTTGTGCCCAAAGCAACCATTGGATAGAGGCCAAGAGCTCCTGGGAGAGGCTTTTCACCAACATTGATGTCGATGAAGGTTCCAGTTCCATTTGTCATTTTTGTTGTCCCTTTTGAAACTCCAGCTGCGTAAATAGAGGCTTGTTGGTCTGCTATTACAGTTAGTAGGGGAACATTGTAGTCTTTGATCTCTCCAATTGGAGTATCATTTGGCACTACTTGGGGAAGAATTTTCTTTGGTATTTCGACTATTTTAGTAATATTATCACTCCACTTTAAATAGAAGGGGTCAAAGAGTCCGGTAGCACTTGCGTTGGTGTAATCTGTAACATGTTTTCCAGTTAGATTCCATGAAATCCATGAGTCAACTGTCCCAAAAATTGCAGAATCTTTCTCCATGGCCTTTTTAGCTTCTGGAACATTTTCCATAAGCCACCGAAGGTGCATTGATGAATGCGTTGTTCCAAATTGGACATAGGCTAGGGTAATTATATATGCACCCTTTCGTGTGTCTCGGATGAACGGAAGACCTTTGGAGAGAATATTAAGTACTTTTCCAAGCGTATTCCCAAATCTAACCATGAATTTTGAGGAGAACTTCTCAATAATATCTTCTGTCCTAGTATCCTGCCATGTAATCATATTATATAATGGTTCTCCGGTCTCTTTATCCCATAAAACAGTACTGCTTCGTTGGTTTGTGAGTGCAACGCCTAGGGGTTTGCCAAGCTCTTCTTCGGCCTTATCCAGAAGTTTGTAAACAATCTCAATGACCTCCTTGGGGTCTTCTTCCACCCATCCGGGGTGGGGGTAGTAGGGTTTAGGGCGTTCTTCAAAACTTGCTACCAGCTCTCCTTGGGAAAATGCTAACGCCTTTATATTGGTTGTTCCCACATCCAAAACGAGGAAATAATCCATTTATACCCTCTCCATATCTCTTTCAGCAATCACATCTACTCCTGTGTTTCCAACATTTTTTAGAATCACCTGGCCCATTTTAACAGGGGCCTCGACTACAACCTCTTTTAGAGCATTGATAACATCTTTTATTCTCTCTTTGGGTACTGGTTCAGCAGTTCTAACAGGTAATCGTGGGTATTTGGCATTTAGAATCCTAACGGTGGATGTTACTATTCTTTTTGGATTTTTAATTTCTTCAATTCCATATTTTTCCCCTACTGGGCAGTCATTCCCTTCTACAACTATTTCGTCGTCTCTGACTGTTACCGTGAGCATACAGCCTTTTGGGCATCTTATGCAGAGTATCTCAACTTTCTCCGACATCCAAGACCACCTTTTTAGTTCCTTTCAATATTTCTCGTGGGATTTCTATTCTCTCAAGTGTGGAAGGTCTTATGTACCGGCGGAAATATCGTTTGAGCAAGGTGCCCTTTTCATCTCTAAGCTCTACATATACATTTTCTTTTTCTAAACCGGGCCGGAAGAACGCGACAATATTTCTTTCATCTTTCCATTCAATCACATGTGGAGTGAGAGTCCTTATGCTCTTTCCGGGGGTTAACTCTATTCTTTCTCCCTTTGGCTCTGCATTTAGGTATTTTTCCACTCCTTCAGCAGCCATGAATGCGCTCTCAACTGCATCATCAACATAATCGAATATCTGAACAAGATTTCCTACGGCGAAAGTTCCATCTACAGTGGTTTCAAAGAACTCATTAACAACTGGCCCTTTCGTTTTTGGATCTATTTCCGCCCCGATATTTTTGAGTTTTCTTGAGTATGGAATGAGGCCGACGGAGAGTACTATAGTGTCGCATGGATAAAATTCATCTGTCCCAGGGATTGGTTGCCATTTTTCGTCGACTTTTGCCAGTATTGCCCCTTCGACTCTTTCTTTTCCAACTATCTCTTTTACAATTGTGCGGGGGCGGTAAGGGATTTTAAAATCCAGCACACACTGTTGTGCGTTTCTTGGCAACCCAGCAAAGCGTTCTTCTGGGAATACTATGAGAATGCTTTCTGCTCCCTCCAGATGGAGGTGTCTTGCCACGATCATTCCCACGTCTCCGCCACCAACAATGAGAATATTTTTCCCCGGAAGGATTCCATAGAGATTGACAAGTCTTTGAACCATTCCTGCGGTATAAACCCCTGCGGGCCTTGTCCCACCGATTTTTATTTCGAATTGGTGCCTTTCTCTGCATCCCAAGGCGTATACTATAGCCTTTGCCTTAATTTTCTTTACTCCTTCGGGGCTTATGGTGAGTATTTCCTTTTTGTTTTTGTCAATTCTCATGTCCTTTACATAGGTGTTTAGGTGTGTCTCTATGTTGCTTGAGTGTACTTTTTGTATGAAAAATGCTGAGAATTCCGGGCCTGATAGTGTCTTTTTGAAGATCTTGGTTCCAAATCCATCATGAATGCACTGATCTAAAATACCCCCGAGTTCCTCTTTTCTCTCTACAAGACCCACAGAATAACCTTTTTCTGCAAGCTTCGTAGCTGCTGCGAGCCCTGATGGTCCACCCCCAATAACAATAACATCATACTCATAGGTTTTCATTAGTCTTCACCTCTAACGGGCCCGTTGAAGAGTTTGCCTTTCTCCTTTAGAACTTCTCGTAGAGGTACATTGAGTTCTCTTGCGAGAATCTCTGCTATCTTGATGGTGCAGTAGCTCCCTTGGCACGTTCCCATTCCGGCCCTTGTCCTTCTTTTTATAGCATCCACTGTTTGAGCGCCTCGTTTAATGGCTTCAACAATTTCTGCCTCAGAGACCGTTTCACAGGTACAGATAATGTTTCCCCACTTTGAATTCTCTTTAATCATTTTGTTGAGTTCTTCTACCGGCAGTTCTTCTGTTCGTGGCATTGAGCTTCTTTTTGGGTTGAATTGTGGCTTTTCTTTTAATTTTAGTCCCATTTTTCTGAGCTGTTCTATAGCATACTTGGCTATTGCCGGTGCTGAGGCAAGTCCCGGTGATTGTATCCCTGCAACGTGGAGGAAGTTTTTCACCCATTTAGCGGGTCTTATTATGAAATCCTCTGTAAATGTTGGAGCCCTCACTCCTGCGAAATAGCGTATAAGCTGATCTTTTGGAAATTCTGGGATTATAGTGGAGTATTTCTCTAAAATGAATTCTATTTCTTCTCTTGTTACTGAAACATCCTCTTTGTCTGGAACTTCAACTGCAGTTGGGCCCCACATTATGTTTCCATGAACAGTTGGGTTTAATCCTCCTCCCTTGGTGGTTGGGTGTTGAGGGTAGAAAAGCTCGGAGATGCAGTGGTTAACTAAATGACCAGTATCTTTATGGAACATCAGTTCCACACCTTTTCTTGGATGTATTGTGTATTCCCTCGCTCCAGCAAGCTCTGCTATCTCATCTGCATAAATCCCAGCCGCATTAACCACATATTTGCATAAAAAAGTCCCTCTATCTGTTACAACACCCTTTATTGAATTGTCCTCTTTTAAGAATCCAACAACCTCTGTTTTCAAGTGGATTTCTACTCCATTCTCTTGAGCATTCTCCGCAAGTGCTATTGCGACTTCATAGGGATCTACAATACCTGTAGAGGGTACATACACAGCTGCCACTGCATCCTTGGTGACATAAGGTTCCATGTCAAATATTGTTTTTCCGCGGATGATTTTAATCCCTTTTACCCCATTCCTCATCCCTTTAATCTTTACGAGCCATGGGAAGATGTATTTTAGAGTCAAGGTGTAGAGTGGCCCGGGTAGGTATTTCCTATATTTTTTAAGGGTTCTGGGGGTTATCAACCATAAACTCCCAACTCTCCTGAATTTGAAGCCCAACTCGTCGGCCCACTTATCATAAAGTGCATTTCCTTTAATGTTGAGTTTTCGTTTTAGGGTGTTCTTTGGAGGGGCCACTCCGGGATGTATCATGCCGTTGTTAGCCTTTGTAGCCCCAGTAGCAACATCGGGCGCTTTTTCTAAGAGTGCTATTTTCAAATCATAGCGGGAGAGTTCTCTCGCAATGCCAGCACCTATAATTCCTCCCCCAATTATGACGACATCATATTCTCCGAGGATTTTTTCCTTGTTTTCCTTGAATATTCTTCTTCTGTGTTCTTCTTTTGCTTTGGTTTTCTCCTCTGGGAAGTCTTTCCACTTTATTTTGTTTACCACTCCTTCAACCTCTTTGATTTTGCCAATTGAAAGCCCTATTTCTACCCATTCTTCATATTTTTCCACTTCTCCATATAGAAAGACTATTTGGTCTTTTATTTCAAACGACAAGTTATAGGGATATTTTTTCAATATTTTATTCACTTTGGATTCGAGTGAGACCAAATTCACCCCTCCAGAGCTTCGTATAGGAGTTCCACAATATCAAGGACTTTGCCATCGTTGGAGTTAAAGGCAAGCTTACAAGTGGGGCATGCTGTCACTATGAGTTCGGCCTCCTCTTGAAGCTCTTTGAGGCGTTCCCGTGCTATTTCATCCGCGAGCTCAGACCTTAGGCGAGATACGGTACTTCCACCGTAACCACAGCAAAAAGTCTCTTTTCTTTTCCTCCGAGGTGCCTTAATCTCAAGTCCTTCTATCTTTGAAAGAATCTCTTCGAGAATTTCAGGTTTATTGAGCCCTATGGCCAGCTTACATGGCTCATGGAAAGTTATGGTATCTTTGAGTTTCAGGTTTTTCAGTTCATTTAATTTTTCTTTGACAAACTCTGTGATGTGTAGAACCTTGGGCTTGATCTTTATCCCATATTCTGGGTAAATAACTCTGTAAGCGTATGCACAGGAAGGGCATGAGGTCACGACAACTTCCGCTCCTGAGGAGTTTATTATCTCCGCCTGCTCTCGTGCTAGTTTCTTAAAGAGTTCGATGTTTCCAATATTATAAGCAGGAATTCCACAACACTTCTCATTTATAATAAATGCGTCTTCTCCAAGGCTGTTGAGCACTTTTATAGCTTTCTTTTCGAGTTCAGGATACTTCTCCCTAATGGTACAGCCCCTTAAGTACAGGATGTTCCCACTTTTTGCTTCCTCTTGGGATTGAGGTTTTCCATAAACGTATCCATAACGTTCAAGGTTCTCAAGAACGTCTTTAAACTCGTTAAATACCACTCCTTTTTGAATGGCTTCCTCTTTTATGGGTCTTATTAAATCAGCCACAGAGAAGTTGAAGGGACACCATTCGCTGCATGCATTACATGAAAGGCACATATAAAGTGGTTCAAGGTTTTCTAAATTTAGCTCTAACTTGCCTTCTCTTATGAAGAACGCAGTTCTGGTTTTTCCCGTTGGAGACGTGGTCTCTTTTCCATCCACGATACTTATGGGACATGCATGGCGGCACATATTGGGACAAAGGGCACATTTTATGAGATCATCTGGCCCTTTAAACTTCCCGCTTATGAATCTAAAGATTAACGGTGCACTTCTCAGCAGCTCAATTCCTTTAATTTCATCTCTTAACCAGTCCCACTTTCCGGGCATTTTCAAACCCCCATATTTCCGGGATTCATGATTCTTTTTTCATCAAGGGCATCTTTTATTCTTCTGAGAACTTCAAAGGCATTTCCAAGCTCTTCTTGGAGCCATTCTCTCCTCTGTCTCCCGATTCCGTGGTGGTGACTTATTGCACCGCCCACATTTAGCGTGGCTCTCATTGTAGCATCCCAGACTTTGTTGTAATATTCCGTTGGATCTCCTTTTGGAACACCTGCAAAGGTGAAGTAGAAACACACTCCTTGGGGGTAGAAGTGAGACGCATGAGCTGAGGCAAAAAGAGTCCCTTTTACAGAGCGCATAGCTTTAGAGACCTCGTTATACAATTGTGTTGCTTTACTCCAGTTAATTGAGACTTCGATGGTATCGAAAACTACCCCCAATGGGGCGAACTCTGAGGCCTCTTTAACGTTAAACCTTGTCTTTAACCAGTGGTCAACAGGACCCTCTCCTATAGGTGTCCCTTTAAACTCTTCCCCTACTATCTTTTCTTCTGCTTCCACTGTTCTAGTGTCTCCTTCGAGTATCATAACTGTGGCTACTTTTCCGTATGCTTTCTCAAAGTTATAAAAGTGCCTTTTAGTTTCTATGGTGTCGTATATTCTCACAACCGCTGGCTTGGCACCTCTCCTTAGTATTCTTCTCACTGAGTCTAGGGCATCATTAAGGTTCTCAGAGGCAAATGACAGGTTTACCCTCTTTTCTGGGTAGGGCCATATTTTAAGCCAGGCCTTTGTCACTATTCCAAGTGTTCCCTCACTTCCAATGAAGATTCCCTTTAAGTCAGGCCCGGTGGCACTTCTTGGGTGGGGTTTTAGCTCAATGCTCTCTCCCCAGGGGAGAACAACATCAAGACCTAGGACCATGTCTTCTATTCCACCATATTTTGTGGAGAACTGGCCGGTGGCTTTGGTTGCTATCCAACCGCCTACAGTTGATGGGTAGAGGGACTGTGGAAAATGGCCCAGTGTGTAGCCTTTCTTATTTAGGTATTTTTCTAGATAGTATCCGTTAGTCCCAGCCTCTACTTCCACTAGAAGGTCCTCTTCGTGGAGCTTGATAGAGCGCATTCTTTTCAGATCTACGATTATTCCTCCCTTTTCTGGGATTGTCCCTCCTAAAACTCCGGAGCCCCCTCCATAGGCATAGATAGGAATGGAGGTTTCGTGTGCTATCTTTACTATTTCCTCAACTTCTTCCTTATTTTCAGGCCAAACTACAGCATCTGGCAGTGCTGGTAGTTTTCCTTTGAGCATCCAGTGAAGGGTTATTGGCCAGTAATCTCTGCTATAAGTGAGAAGATCGACTTTTTTGGTGGATAGTCGGTCTCCCACCACTTGGCTTAAATGTGCCAGAACTTTTGATGAGAGTTTGTGATCATATTTCATTACGATATCAAAATCGGTCAAAGTATCACCTCTAAGTAAAAGTTTATACTCTTGAAATTAAAAAACTTTTTAAGGATCTTAAAAGCAGTTAGGAGTAATAAAACCCATCAAGGTCTGATAAAAGTTTGATCTTCTTGATTACATGTTCCAGTGAATGAGATTTTCAAAAGAAAATATAAGGGGAGAATGGGTAGTTTTAAACGAGTTTCTTTTCTTTTAGCACCTTTTCCATTCTGTCCATGGCTTCTTCAAGCTTTTCGTAACCTGTGGCATAGCTTATCCTAACATAGCCCTCTCCAGCCTTTCCGAAGGCACTCCCTGGGACTAAAACTACTTTTGCTTCTTTTATCATTAACTCACTAAACTCTCTGCTCGTTAGTCCAGTGTCTTTAATTCTTGGGATTATGTAGAACGCTCCCTTAGGCTTAACAGTCGGCAGTCCCATTTCGTTTAGCCTCTTCCAGACGAGGTTTCTTCTCCTTTCGTATTCCCTGCGCATCTCTTCCACAGCTTTCCAGCTCCTTTCGTCTCTTAGGGCCTTTGCAGCTGCGTATTGGATGAAAGTCACTGGACAAGTTGAGTTGTACATCTGGAAGCGAACCATCTTCTCCACTACCCATTCTGGAGCTGTTAGGAATCCTAAACGCCATCCAGTCATTGCAAAGGTCTTGGAGAAGCCATTCATTGTTATTGTCCTCTCAAACATGCCATCTAAAGAAGCAATGCTGTAATTTTTAACACCATCATAGACAAAGTATTCATAAACTTCATCGCTTAATACCATTAAGTCATGCTCAACTGCAAAGCTTGCTATCTCTTCGAGATCTTTCTTGGCTAAAACAGCACCGGTGGGATTGTTTGGTGTATTTATAATTAGTGCTCTTGTCTTGGGGGTGACATGCTTTTCCAGTTCCTCTACAGTTAATCGGAATTCATTCTCCTCGTATGTGGGTACTTCGATAGGTTTTCCTCCAGCTAAAACAACTGCTGGGGCATAGCTAACAAACATTGGGGATGGTATGAGGACCTCTTCATTATCTTTTAGAAATGTTGCAAGTCCCATCAAGATTTGCTGGTTAGTGCCGACAGTTATCATTATCTGGGTTTTTGGATCTGCCTCAATTCCGTTGTCTCTTTTAAATTTTTCTGCAACTGCTTCTCTGAGTTCCAAAACTCCGATGTTTGGACTATAATGAGTCAATCCCTTGTCAAGTGCTTCTTTTGCATACTCTTTTATATGTTCCGGTGTGTCAAAGTCAGGCTCTCCAATCCCAAGTGAAATTATTCCCTCAATGCCTTGAGCAAGGTCAAAAAGCTTTCTTATCTCAGAAGGGTTCACCATATCGAGTCTATCACTTAGGGCCATCAGCATCACCAAGGGGAGTACTCCTTGATGTTTATAATTTTACCTACATAAAATAGTTTACAATAGTGGATAAAAAAGATCATTGGTAGACAATAAAGTTCTCTAGAACTAAGAGATCAAGCTTGGCGGTTTTGAAGGTTTTTAAAGCGTCTTCTGGTGAACAAACTATTGGTTCCCCATGCATGTTGAATGATGTGTTAAGGATTGCTCCAATACCTGTCTCTTTCTCAAACCGCTTTATTATGTTATAATATCGTGGATTGTCCTCTTTCAGGAGTGTTTGGGGCCTTGTCGTCCCGTCAACATGAACAACTGCTGGAGCATCTTTTATCATTTTTTCCGTTGCCGTGTAGCTCATTGTCATGAACTTGTTTGGATAGGGGTCTTTAAGATACTCTCCAATTCTCTCCTCAAGTATTGAAGGAGCAAAGGGTTGGAAGACATCTCTATTTAATGTTGCATTTAATTTTTTGACCACTCTCTTGTCTCTGGGATCCGCAATAATTGACCTGTTACCTAAGGCTCTTGGGCCGTATTCCATTGCCCCTTGGAAAATCCCAAGTATTTTATTCTCTATTAGGCTCTCAGTGACAAAGCCTTCTATGTCCTCACGGTACTCAAAGTTGAGGCTGCTTTCTTTTAAGATATCTTCAATTTCGCTCTCATCATAGGAAGGGCCTAAATAGACATGTTTCAATTTGAAAGGTCTCCATTTTCCATCAAGTCTCTCAAACTGGGCCTTTACAAAAGCTGCAGCACCAAAGGCCAACCCGGAATCATCCATAGCGGGAAAAACCCATAAATCTGGGAAATGTTTCCTCAAGACTGCATTTGCCTTTACGTTCTGGGCCACTCCTCCAGCATAGGCGAGTTTTAAGTTGTAACTTCTAAGTTTTAATCCAAGCTCATTGACAATCTTTTCCAGATGTGTTTGGGCACTTGCAGCTATTTCTATTGCTTTTTGTGTTATTTCTCCATCCAATTTTCCTTTTTTCATTTGCAGGGCGATATCTTTGGCTTTTGAAAGAGGATAGTTAAAAAACTCTGCAAGCTTTTTTGTGGCTTCAAGCCCAACAACTCTTAGATTGTTTTCAAAGCTTAAACCGTTCAACTCTATTATATTTGACAGATCATAAGTTGGCCTGCCATAGGCAGCTAAGCTCATGACCTTCCCTTCGTGTCTCATTGGCCTAAAACCTAAAAGTTCAGTAATTGAGGCGTAAAAATCTCCAAGAGAGTCTAGATAAGTACTCTGTGCTATCCTTATCATCTCTCCATCTCTTCCGAGGTAGATGGAGGAGCTCAACCCATCTCCAGTGGCATCGATACTGAGGGCTAGGGCTTCTTTCCATCCTGAGGTGTAATAGGCCGAAGAGGCATGAGCAAGGTGATGTTCCACAAAGAGAACTTTTTTCTTAAAGTCTTTGCCGAAAACTGATTCAAGGCCTTTTTCAAGTTTTAACAATCGAGAATGCTTTCTAAAAAGTCCTGCTACTGCTATTACGTCGACTTCTTCTGGATTAGCATTCCCTCTTTTAAGGACTTCCCTTATGCTGAGCTCTGGAAATCCTCGGTACTTCTTTATTCTATTTAACCTCTCTTCATTTACAGCATAGATTTCTTCTCCCTTGAAGAGCACTGCTCCAGAGTCGTGTCCATCATGCACTCCGAGTATAATCATATGTGAGGATTGAGTGGATGATTTTTAAACATAACTTTGAAATACAAAATGGGGATTGAAATGAAAGGAAAGATTGAGGAGTTTGTTAATAAGGGAACATATAGAAAAGCACCGTTGTTTGAAGGTGACCTCCCGGAGAGAAGCTATGCTCAAATAGTGGAGATAAAGCCTAGACAGAGAGTTCCTAAACATTATCATGAAAAACAGTATGAGCTTTTTTACATAATTTCTGGGGAGGCCAAGCTTGGGATCGGTGAAGTCGAATATGATGCAAGGCCTGGAGACATTTATCTTGTAAAACCACAAACAATTCACTGGGTTATTAATGAGGGAGAAAAGCCATTTAGACTTTTTGTTGTTAAGTTGAACTACTTTGGTGATGATAGTGTATGGTTAGGCGATTGAGATGGGAGGAGCACGAAGTGGTTTAAAATTCAACTAAGCGAAAAATTATTTAATCCCCCATCTTATCTCAAAGCATGAACATCTATGAAATGTTGGCTCTAATCACCACCGGGTTTGCTTTGAAGAGGATAATAAAATCAGACAAGCCATTTATTTATCTTAATAAGATTGCAGTGGAAGCCCTCTTGACGTTTTACATCTTTTCAAGTGTGGCAGCGAAGGATCTTGAATACCTTATCGAAATAAGACTGGTTTTTATTTATGTCTTCTTGATCATCGGGCTGAATCTTCTATCTTCATATACTTATGCACGGTTTTTTGTGAATGATGATAGATGGAAAGGAGCCTTGATTATTCTTTCTACGTATCCGAACACTGTGGCCATGGGCTTCCCAATAGCCAGCTTATTTTTAGACGATCTAACTCCCGTATTACTCTATGCTAGCATACACACACTAATAATCATTCCGCTGGCCACATTTTTGGCTGCTCATTACTCCAGTGGAAAAGCTTCATTAAAAGACAGTCTTTTAAAGGCATTAAAGTTCCCACCCACGAGTGCTAATCTTCTTGCCCTTGCTTTTGTATTTTTGGGCATTAAATTACCCAATGCTCTGTTAACAGTTATGAATCAGGTTGGATGGTGGTGTATCCCTCTAACCTTGATCTACTTTGGTTCTCGGATAAACCTTCAGAAATTTGAGATAAGGAAGCTTTTAGAAGTCGCTACATTTAGAACAGTCTTGCCATTTATCTTTGTTTTTCTAACTTTAAAAGCTCCGTCAGACATATTTTATGCAGTTCTTGTAGAAGCAACAATGCCTCCTGCAATAATAGGTAATGCGATTTTGGCCCATTATAGGCTTAGAGAAGAAGAAGGGATAGGAGTTACGATTGTCTTAACTTTGATGGTTTTAATAATCTTTTTAGTCTTTAGAGTTATTGTTTGACCATTTGAAATGCTTTCCATAATCTATTGTTTGTAGATTTTATGATTTTGAAAGTTTTCTCGTCGTCTTTATAGATTTTGATCACAGTGCTGGCTAGTTCTTCCAATAATGGAATCACATAGGGGATGTTATTCATTAGTACATCAGTGTTAATGAAATAAAAGGCAGTTCTTTTCCTACTTCCAGCATATCTAGCAATTGTATTTACTAGGGCTAGAATCTCCAGCTTGGATTCAGCTAGTAAAAACAGTTTGTCGAGTCCAACTATGGGGACTGTTGCGTGTTCTATTCGAGAGAGGATATGCTCATAGTTCATTTCAAATTCTTTTGTTAATGATAGTATATCACTAACCTGAAACCGTGTTATGACGTTCCCTACTTCTAACCTTCCCCCAGTTTTAAGCACTTTTATGTTGTCTAATATTTTGGAGTCTATACCTGCAAGTTCCATCTGACTCTTGTATGTGTAGAGAGTATCGAGAATGTCTTCAATAACCAAAAAGTAACCTCTTTTTTTACTCCAAGCTGTTAACTCAGCAAGCTCTTTGTATGGGAACATCAGGGAGTCATGTTCTAGAAGCACAGTCTCTCCAAACTTTAGTGAATCCCAAATAATATCTGTTTTCATATCTCTTACCTCCTACTCCTTTCTTCAAGTTTTGCAGCAATCCAAGCAAGGAGGAGTATAAAGGCCATACCTCCTGTAAATCCAGCTCCACCAAAAAGAAGTTTCTGTTTTATTGGAAATACTGTTATTGTGGAGTTTAGGACTTTTGTGTGAGTCACTGTCGTTGTAATGGTTTCTTTAATAATTTTTGGTGCAGTGGAAGTAGAGGTTTCGTCTGTAGAATTCCCAAAGTTCTCTTTTTCTATGGGTGCTGGAGTGGTGAAAATCTCCACAACTGTAGAATTCTTGATAATATACTCTCCTTTTTTCAGTGCTGCTAGTATCTCGAATTCTCCTTCTTGGTTAGGTATGAAGATTAAGGAATATGTTTTGTTCTCCTTGAGGTTTAATGAATCTTCAAAATAAACAAATCTCCCTTGGAGGTTTATGTTTTCCCCGATTATGGCAGATCTTTCTGGAAGTGCTATTGTTATTGTAAACGGCCCTTTAGTGTTCCCCATGTTTACAACAGTAAGGTTAAGTTGAGTGCTACTACCTACTGTGCCATTTTGGCTGTTTAGAACAAGTTTGTATTTTGGAGTTGCATTGTCCACATTTATCCAACGGGTCTCCGAAGAAAATGAGATTCTAGCAAAACCATCACATGAAAGTTGGTATGGAACATTTGCCTGGATTTCAATGTTTCCCAGTTGTAGAAACCCTCCTTTCTTTGGTTCGATTCGGACGTTAAACTCTATCTTTTCCCCTACCCCAAGTTCTGGAATATATAGTGGATATGAGCTTATGATTTTGAATTCTTCAGAAAGCTTTGGGACTATTTCAATATGCTTCAAATCAATGTCTCCTGTGTTTTTTATTACAATAGTGCTGTTGAATGGTTCAAATTGAAGAGCCATTGAGGGAGTTAAAAAAGAAACATTTGCAAATGCGTATTCTCCGACTTTTGGTATTTCTTTTTCGTCTAAAAACCCTATTATTTTTGCTACTTTTTTGGTAGCCATGTTACTTATTTCAGTGACCCCTATATGCAAACCTCCGTGTGATACTAATGTTCCAATTTTCCCTAAACGTATCCACGCGCTCTTAAGGGTCATTCCACACGTGTTTTTAATAGATATATAGACACCATCAGAGAATATTTTTTCGAGTTTAACAATATAAGGCCCTATTTGAGTATCTTTGCCTTCTTCCAGCTCTTTATATAAACTCGGAGAAATAGAGAGGGACACGTAAGCTCCGTTTATTTTTATCGCTGTCTTCAAGTACATTGAACCAATCAACTCCTTAGTTTCAACAATAATTCCTTCGGCTTTCAACGTGTCCCCTACTTCTATCCAGTACTCCTTGTTGTTAATAGAGATCTTTGCAAATTCTTTGAGTTCTCCGTTGATTTCAGTAATATTATAATCTTCAAGCTTTATCTGCCAATCTTGAAGGTATTTGGTACTTCCTTTGTGAAGATACCCATCAAAAAGAAGGGGCATTATAGAAAGTTGGGCTGTTAATCCATTGAATTCTATCTTACCTCCATTATATATGAGTTCTTTTTCAATGTCATTATACCTAAGCCTAATTTTTGCCCTATTTTCTTCTATTGAGAGAAGTGTGAGGGCATAGTCTTCTGCTAAAAGAGTTTGGTTTTCTAGGAGATATGGAAAAGTAATGTTAAAAATAGCATAACCTCCATTTTCTTTTAAGAATACCGAATTCATGTAAACCGAATAAAAACTTGTGTTCAGTAGCGATTCTGGTTTCAGAATGTATTCTCTATTATTGAGTTCAACAAGCAAAGAACCTTCGGTTGGTGAAACGTCCCTGACCTCTAAGGGGTAATCTTTTATCCCAATTCTAGAGGGTATTTCTACCCATCCTGTTATGATAGAGTGTGCAGTTACATATGGGAGTAGAATTATTAGGAATAAGAGAGAGATTAACTTTTTCATGTTATCACCCCCAGCAGAGGAAGTAAAATGCTTGAAAACGTCATCATTTTACCCATTATGAATTCCCCAAGATAGATACCTATTGCGGACATCCATGTAAGCATAACAAAATAATAGAGGGCTATTCCTAGGTGCCCTCCATCTGCAATTTTTATTGAGAATGCTGAAATTAAGGAGTGAACTAGAAGAATAGAAATAAGGATGTAGTTTGTTAGTTGGAGCCCTTCTGGGCTTGGAACAAAAAGTATGTCTTGAATGAACTCTCCTTGTAGCTGGACACTTGAGAAAAGGTGAGTCATGTAAACTGCAACTTGAAATGCTGCTGCGACAGAAAAGGCAAAAGCTCCAGTAACTCCATAGATAACCCCTTTAAAACTGGCCACGTTCTGTTTTCTCTTTCTTCTAAGTCTTAGAAGTCTCTCAAAGTTACTAGAAATGACTTTTCCTACATAATCGGGGTCCGCTCCTAAGTGTAGACTCTTTCTAAAGATGTCTGAGAAGATATCTATGAGCCAGCTTCCGGTCTCTGAAACGAAGTATTTCCATGATTTGGTATCGTCTATCTTGAGGGAAATTCTTTTGTTCAAGTTTCGGATATCTTTAGTGAGGCTTCCAAAATCGTGAGAGCTCAAATATTTTAGAACTAGTGCCATAGATACTCCACTAGCTGCTAAAGACGAGCTTAAGCTCCTCATAAACGATGGAAAGCTCTCATCTTTTACCAAAATCTCTTCCTCTTCTTTTGAAAGAACGTATCCAATGTATGCTATCGGAGTCAAAAACAAAGCGATGGCGATTTCTATTGGCACATCAAATCTTACTCTTATTACAAAAAAGTATAAGATTCCAACAGCGGCCGTTCCAGCGATAGAGAGTAGGATAGCTCGTATTAATTTCTCTTTTCGTTCTGGATTCATTGCATTGTGGGCCCATATATTATCTTCCGGCATTTTATGTTTTATCAAAATCAAGACTCCCATTTCCACGACCATAACAAGTATAAATGTAAAAATTGTAAGGGTTACTAAATCTTGCCCGGTAATAATCGGCCCTATAATAATAAAGGTCACCATAAATACTACAGAAATTATTAGAGAGCTATATACCTCCTTAAAGACGTCCAAGTCGTAGAGTGCTCCCTCATAAAATGTCTGATAATCATCCATCACAATTTTCTGCTCTTGGAGTAGATATTCTCTTAGCTCCACACCACTATCCAATGAATATGCGAGTCTTTCTAGAAAGTCTGAGAAGACCTTACTTGGTGTTCTCTTAACCAAAAATCTAAACGCTTCAGGCATTCCACGATTAAACTTTGCTATTAAATGGTAGATTTTTTCCATATCTCTTGAAATAGGCTCTAAAACCTTCTCCTTTGCTAATGTGTGTATAAGCTCATTTCTTCCAACTTCACTAGTGGAAAGTACCGCAAAATAGGTTACAAAATAAGGGATTTTTGAATTTATTTTTACTTTTTTCCCACTTGCCATTGAGTAAGGGTGCATGATTGCGTAAACCAGAGGAAGAATGGGAATCGCATAGAGAGCAATCCGAATTATCCGTGAAATTGTAGTAAACCTGGGAACAAGTGAGAAAACTATGAAAAGAATGATACTCCCAGCTATGCTGGGCAATAATACTTTTCTTGCATACCTCTTCACATCCAAATCAGCTTGGATAAATATGCTGACTTTTTCTCTTGGCATCATATTCACCTACAATCTAAAGCTTAATCCTTGAATGCCCTTTTCATAGAAGTTCTTTATCTCTCTATAGACATCCCAATAGTTAGTTATTCCAAGTTCTGCCATTCTCTGGATTATCCTAGCTCTTAGAAATAGCTCGTTGTAAATGTCCTTTGGATCTTCATAACCAGCAACTTCAGCGATTTTCCTCTCAAGGATATATGAATTGTTCATACCTCTGAATATATGTTTATCACCCACAGAATCCCATTCAAACACACTCCTTGTTGCTACTCCTCCAAGCTCCTCATAATAACCTTCAATCTCAACAACGTTGAGGATCCTTCTCAGGAATCTTCCCTTAACATATACGGCCTGCTGAAAGAGAGCAATATTCAAATTATCTATAAAAGTCACAGGGACGTTTATTGGATGCCCGGTAAAACGTTGTATCATCTTCTTTATATCGCCGGCATGAAAAGTTGCCATGACTGGATGGCCCGTTTGCATGGCTTGAAAAGCAATTGCACCCTCTGCACCTCTGATCTCACCTACAATGATATAATTTGGTCTTGATCTCAGTGCCGCTTTCAAGAGATCAAAAAGTGTAACTCTGCTTTCCTCAGGTCCTCTTTCTCTTGTTGTAAGTCTTTGCCAAGTAGGATGAGGAACAACAACCTCTGGAGTGTCTTCAGCAGTAAAAATCTTTGATTGAGGCTTGATGAAAGGAACGATAGAGTTTAAAGTGGTGGTTTTTCCACTTGCTGTTTCTCCACATACGAAAACACTCATACCATATTCTAATGCAAGCCATAAATATGCCGCGACTTCTGCAGAAAATGTATTCCACTTTACAAGTTGGACAACACTTAGGGGAGTAGTGGAGAATTTTCTTATTGTAGCTGAGGATCCTTTTATACTAACATCTGGGCTGTATATTATGTTGATTCTTGATCCATCTGGAAGTGTTCCATCAACAATGGGGTTTTTGTCACTAGCAGGCCTTCCAATTCTTTCACTTAAGGCCTTGAGATAATCGGCCAATGTAATATTACTCTCAAATTTTATATTGGTGGGTAAAGCATCAAAGATCTTGTGAATTAAAGACACATATTCGGCACCCAATATGTGAATATCTTCAATATATGGATCTCTAATGAGAACCTCTAATGGCCCAATTCCTACAATATCTCTTTTTATGAGATATCTAAATTTCTCAATTTCTATTTTTGTTATTTTAACGTTTTTTCTAGAGAAAAAACCCCTATTGTTAATCTTCTGGAGGGCCTCATTATACAGTTGATCTAGGAATATTTCAAATTCCTCCCTGTTTTCGGGTATTGTCTTTGAAGGAGCAAGTTCAAGAATTTTTTCTTTGACTAGTTCGTATTTTACTCGCTCTTCTGTGTTCTGAATTCTGGGCTCTATTACTATGTATTTTCTCTCTGTTTTTGGGTCTCCGTAAATGTGAACAAAAAGAGGGTCTCCGACTGGATATACTATGTTGGGATACTTTATTTCTTTCAGATCTCTGCTCAGTTGAGTGTAGAATTCTGGAACTTTTCCATATTTTTTAGTAAACTTTTCAACGTATTCTCTTAAGTGTGGATTTCTTGCCATTGCGGTTTCTAAGGTTTCTCTGCTAATCTCAGCCATTCTACACCACCGCAGCTATCTCCACTATAAATCCTGCCTTGGGTTCTACTCTAAATGGAATTACCTTCTGAAAAACTCCCATAGCATTGTTATACTTCACGATAGTGGCAGAATTTTTCAAGTCTCCTCCGAATACTTTGACCTGCAATCTTATGAGCATTGTAGTTATTTCTTCTAAAATCGAGAGTACAGAAGAATCGAGATCACTTGGGTTTGCTGTTAATATTATGGCCTTGTTAAGAGCACTTAATTTTTTGAGATGTTCTGTAAACTTTCTCAAAGTCTCCTCATCTATTTTTGGAGGTAAAATGGAAGGCAGTGAATCTATGATAATAACATCTTTTTCCCACAATCGTTCCTCGCTCAAGAATCTTGGTAAAAACCTTCCTCTTTTAGAAACACTGCTCAAAAGAGGATATAACGACACAAAAAGAAGTTTTCGTTTTGTCAGAAAGGGGATTACGCTATATCCTAGTGATTCCATTTGATTTATAAATTCAGGGGTTGTGAGTTGGGTAGAAACATAACTAACTTGAATGTCATTTTTTAGAAATCCATAAGCAAGCCTCTGGGAGAATATAGACTTTCCAGTCCCTCTGTCTCCCTCTATAAATATTAAACTCCCAGAGGGTATTCCTCCACCTAATCGTCTGTGAAGCTCATCATTTGGGATTTGCATTTTAAGTAAGCGAGTCATGGTGTTCACCTCAGATTTTGAATATAAATTCACGCTGTTTTCCATTTTCAATGACCACAACAAGTTTGTGATAGCCGGAGGAAAGAGTAGTACTTATTCTCAACTCGCCGATATCATATGGATAAAGGGTAGATGGTGTCAGCGTGAGATTTGAAGGAGGAATGAGATTCCCGTCAATAAAGACAATAATAGTGCTGCTTGTAAAGGAGAATTCCTCACTCCCAGTGTTTTTGATATAGAACACATAAGCTCCACCCAAGAAAGGAATATTCTCTGGATCATTTATTATTGTGAAGTCCACTCTGAGATTTTGGGCTATTATTGTTCCTCTAGTGCTTATACTATCTGCTAAGTCCTGGGTCACTATATAAAGACCTCCAGCTATTGTTCCTGCGACAAGGAGGGAAACAATGAAAAGGATTATTTCTGAAATTACTGAGCTCGCCATTAGTATCACCTTAGGAGCAGTACCAAGCTTTTCCAACAATAGAAGGTTGACCAATCGTTTGATTTGGATCAAGCCATATCCATTTCCATTCTATTTTCAGAGAACACCCCGTTTCAGTTGCTACTATCAGACTGTGGATAATTTGATCCTTCACTTCAGTAGTTCGTATTAGTATGGATTCTCCGGGAAGTAAATACGCTTTATCCTCCACTATGAGTGTCGATCCATCGGGCTCCTTTAGTTGTCCATCACGAATAAAATCCCAATATCTAGGGGATAGGGTGGAGCCATTATTGCTAATATTGAAAGTTATTGTATAGATGGACACATCACTTCCAGGATTGATGTGAGAGACATCTTGTAGAGCAAGATATGACGTCTGGGATTTTATGAAAGTTTCTTTGTACGTTTCAACGGACTCAGCTATTGAAGTATAAGTATTCTCGAGAGAGATATAGAGAGTGCCAAATGCCATTATCGACGCAATGAATATCACTGCAAAGCTTGCTGAAACGCTGAATCCCATACCCTATCCCCTTAAACACCATATACATGTTCAAGAATCTTATTCATCATCTTGAGTTCTCTTTCTAGAGAGTTCAGGACTTCTGGGGTTATTTTAGTACCTCTTAGGCGCTCAATGAACAGGAGTGATATTAAGTGATCTTGAATCGTAAGTTTGTCATCTGGTTTCCAGTTTGGTTCTCTCTGGTGAGGTCTGGTCCCGTTTGCATACTTCAATAGGCTTTCCAATACTTCTTCGGAGATCCACCCTATTGTATAGTAAAACTCAAGGATGTTTTCTAGATTCAGCACTCCTGCTCTGTCGATGAGGAAACCTAGCCATTTTAGTGCTATCATTGTTGAGGCAGTGTCATTTGGGAGATGATCTAATCTTGCCCTCATTTTTGTTGGGTTTATTAGGGCTTCTCTCACATCTTTCGGAATTTGAAATTCTTCAGTCAAGATTTCTTCCTCCCCACTCATATTATTTTCAATTAATTCAATCTTCGGGGGATCATAACTTTTAATTCCCTCTTGGTGTTCAACTTCAGGAATTCTCTCTGGAACTCTCTCGGACTTTTCATTAAATTCTTTATGAAGTGTTGTTTTGTCCATTAAATGTCTTCTTATTTCCTCTAAGTATTTCCCAATCTCTTCTACTCTTTTGTCTAACCTTCTGAGCCTTTCTGCTTGACTTGAATAGTTCTCGAGGACCTTGTTTATGATTAGATCCACTTGCTCTGGTGTTAAGATGTCTATTTTTGAAACTAATTTGTTTTTTAAGTCCTTGATAAGGACATTAGGTACTTCCCCCTGTAGCTTCTGAAGTTTACTGTCTATCTCGTTCTCGGTTATCATGTTTCTCCCTCCGAGATTGCTTCGTATATTATCTTGTCGAGGTCTACCCCGTGATAGGCAAGGAGTTTCAAATCTCCTCTTATCTGTGCTATTTCTTTTCTAATATCTTCGAGATCTTGCTTTAGTTCATGTATTTCTTTTACTATTGGGTTTTCACTATCCAGATCCCTAAAGGGGTTTATCTCTTGTGATACTACTTCATAGAGCATCATGACATCTTTGATAGTTTTGTCAAGCTTTTCTATTTCATCTCTTAGTTCTTGGATTTGAGACTTCAAAGTGTCGATGTTGACCTTAATTCTTGGTAGCTCATTTTCGATTTCATTAATTCTGTTCATTATGAGGGTAATTTTTTCTTCATCTTCTTTCTGCTCTTTTGGGTTTTCTTGAGTGTTTCCTTCACTTAGAGCAAGTTCTAGTTGCTCGATTTCATCTTTTTCTGATTTTTTCTTGAACTTCTCTTTCAAATAACTGAACGACATCCCTGTCCCACCCAGGAGTTGATTGAAAATTGAAAAATAGAAAGAATTGAAGCATCACTTGAGCTCTATAATCTTGTAGGTTCCGTAGCTCGGTGGGGTTATGACCTTGGTGTAACCCGGTGCTCCAAATTCTGGCCTGACCTCAATAGCGATTTCCGTTCTTGTTGGGATTTCACTACCAAATACATCCTTTGCGTCTACGGTCAGAATCACTACATCTCCAGCGTTTATTGTTGGTGTGTCAGCGCTGAGTGAGTTATCAGCATCTTGAATCACAAGTATTCCAAAGTGAGTTCCATCGACGTTTGTGCTCCAAGCTCCTGATAATGTGGTATTGTCGAATATGTTGTTGGTGACTGTTTTGTTAAAGGCTCCAGATCCATACTCTAATACTGCGACTGTATTTCCATCGTTTAAGTAGAGTTTTGTCTGGGTGAGATCAATTGGTTCGCTTCCTGCATTGAGTGAGATATATATTGCAAGCATGTCTATTCCACTAGTACCTACATGACCAACTACCTTGTCTATCTTTAATCCGCTGGCAACTTCTTTTGTTGTTTGTCTTCCTGTGGCTTCTGCTCTTTGTTGCAAGTAGCCGCTGGTGTTGATGAGTACTGCTGCAGCTACTGCTGCCACTAGAACCATGGCTATAAACACAATCAGGGTACCAATACCAACAGCACCCCTCTTCTTACCAAAAATAGGCTTCACCTTTTGACACCTCCATTGGAAATTCTGCAATAGGATATAAGGTTCTTTGACTATAAATCAATTTTTTGTTTTTACATTAATCTTTACACATGTAAGTACATATGTAGGTATATACTAACATTTGGTAGTAATTTTTAGAATTTGAAGAAATATGATAAAATTGGAATAAAGCCAAGATAAGATAAAAGAACAACAAGATGTTACAATATTGGCTCAAGAACAAGAACAGATTTTCCATATTCACTTATTTTGGCATCCTTCCCATAGTATTCTAATGCATCAAGAATCTCAGATTTTTTTGGAAATCTTCTGAATTCTTTTGTGAGTTTTTCGAAAAATTCCCATGCAGCTATGTTTTCAAAATTCTCTCTAAATGGCTCTACGATTATTAGTTTCCCTCTTTCATCCACCAAATTCAGAGCCTTTATAATGTTTCTGTGTACTTCAGGAAGATACTCGAGAACAAAACTCATTATAACTAAGTCATACTTTCTTTTAGGTATGGCATTTGTTATGTCAAGCTCTCTTAGGAACACCCAATCCATACCAAGTTCTCTTATTCTTTGTTGGGCTATGCTTAGTAATCCTGGGGAAAAGTCAATGCCGATATACTCTCCATTTGGACCCACATGTTTTCCGAGTTCTATCGGTGAGACCGAGCCGCAACCAAGATCAAGGATCCTCATTCCATCTCTAAGTCCACCAACCCTAACGATTATTTCTCTATATAACTTGTTTAGGGGATTTGAAAGTCGAATGTCCCAAAAGTCCGAGTCTTTGTCAAAGTCCATCATCACTTTAGAATTCTCGAAAGATAAAAATGCATAATTTGCCATTCTGACGATCTCATCTTGTATGTCAATCCATTCTGGAATAATATCTCGTAATCTCTCATATTCAAGGGTAAAAGTACGTAAGAACCTTTTAGGGCTTAATTCAGTCCCCTTAGCTTCTAGAATTCCTAACTCATAATATGCACTTAGTAGTGCTCTTAAGTAGGCTTTATTTTTGACATCTATTAAGTTTAAAATATCTTCAAGGGTTTTAGTTTTGTCCAGTTCCTTAAAAACGCCTAATCCCAATCCAATTTTGACTGCATTAAAGAACGAAAAGTCAATAAGAGTTGAGAGATTGAAATCGAACTGTTTTATTAAGTCATCCATTTTTTGCACCTCACATAAATCTACTATAATATGATTGATAAGTTTTTAGGAATCCAACAACTTTTTCCCCGTGCTCAGTAAGTTTGTAATATTTAAACCCATTTTGAGTAATCTCCTCTACCAAGCCAAGATGAACTAAGGAACTATCTCCATTATAGCGGTTTCCCATGCCGACTAGGGCCCCTTTTACATTGGAAGGATCTGATCTGACGATTCTAGCAATCTCGGAAAGGTATGTAGGAGAGGGGTAAATCTCATGTAAGTAGAAAAGAATCTTTTTTCTTAGTTCGCTCCTGTGTAATGATCGTAAGATGTGAGGATCAATTACCAACCTTGTTCCCCCACAAAAATCCAGACATGTTAATCTAAAACTTAGTAATACTAGACGTTATATTATATTTAAATATTTCGGTTTTATGTTATAAATTATCTAGTTATTTGCGGTAGTTCTTATAAATTACACAGTTATGATTTACAATTGTTAATAAGTTTACATTATCCACTGGATATATATGCATAGAATCTATGATATTTTTCTAAAATGAATGAGTTCATTAGCCCTCTTTTATCGGATAGTTATCATTTTGACAAAAAATCTGTCAAAAACTTTAAATAACATTCAAGATTTATTGGGTTGTACTTTCAAGAGGTGCAGAAAAATGGACGTAGTTTGGACTACACTTGTTTTATACATGGGAGCAATGCTAGGAATTTCAGCATATGCCAGAAAATACATTAAAACCTCGGCCGACTTTTTGGTAGCCGGGAGAAGACTAGGGTTAGCACTAACCACTGCAACTTTGGCAGCCACTCACTATGGTGGTGGCTTTCATCTTGGGAGGAGCTAGCTGGGGAGCCACCTATGGATTAGGAGGAATCTGGTACGGTTTTGCCTGTGGTCTGGGGCTTCTTCTCTTGGGTCTGACTCTTGCAAAGCCCATGCGCGCTTTAGCATTATACACAGTCCCAGATGTTTTGGAGATGCGTTACAAGAGTAAGGCAATAAGACTTCTAGCTGCAATGCTTTCGCTTCTGGCCCTTGTAGGTATACTTGGGGCGCAAGTATGGGCAGCATCAGCAGTCTTTGAAGCTATAGGCCTTCCTGGAACTGCAGGAGCGGTATTTGCCACGCTTATCTTCATAGCCTACACGGCCTTTTCTGGATTGTGGGCAGTAGCTTTGACGGACTTTATCCAGATAATACTTGGAAGCATTGGTGTTTTAGTTGCAGTAGTTCTCGGTTTGAATAAGGTGGGGGGCTTTGAAGGGCTTAGAACAAGCCTTTCAGCGATTCCAAACCTACCACAGGCAGGTGGAGAGTATTTCAACTTCATGTCTTTGGGCATTTCCCTATTTGCTCTAACGTTAGCAGCAACAGTAATGTACACTTTGATAGGCCAAGATTTCTACCAGAGGCTTTTTGCATCAAATGATGAGAAAACGGCCAGAAAAGGTGCGATTTACAGTGGGGTACTGCTTATGGTACTATCTTTCCTCCCAGCCCTTGCGGGAATGCTTGCATTAACCCTTTCTAGCGATCCACAGGCGATAATCGATTCACCAAAGACTGCAGTACCAAAATTGATAATCACAGTATTTGGAAGTGGTGTTGGAGCGATATTCGTGGCCGCAATCCTTGCGGCGGTAATGAGCACGGCCGATTCACTTTTATCAGCGGCAACTTCTCACGTGGTTAAGGACTTATACCAGAGCTTCATAGAACCTGAAGCAGAGGATAAAAAGTTACTGAATCTCTCAATAGGAACCACAGTAGCTATAGGGGTTTTAGCACTTGTAGCAGCACTTACTATTCAGGGGATAATTGAACTTCTCATATATTCCTACGACATCTATACTTCGGGGGTCTTTGTACCACTGTTGCTTGGAATCTACTGGAAGAGGGCCACAAAAGAGGGTGCTTTGCTGGGAATGATAGCGGGCTCATTGGTTGCTGTTGTAGGGATAACAGGGTTAGTGAGCTTCAACTACTGGGAATACATATACGTAAGTGGAGCTCTTGTTTCGGCAGTGGTTATGGTGCTTGTTAGCCTTTTAACATCACCAGAGCCTATTGATAAAGAGCTTCAAAAGGTGTTTGAGCTCTCTTGAGCTTTTTTTCTTTTTCCAATTAATTTTGACTCAATATCGTATTTTCTATCCGAACATAAAACTTTAATAGATGAATTGCAAAAAAACAAAGGGGACCCTATATGAATGAAAGTAAGAGAGATCTAACACTTGACTCAATATTGCTTGGAATCAAGCCGGGGGAAACTGTACTGGTTGAATACACTCCCATATCATCTCCTGAAATCCTATTGTATCTTATGATAACTAAGTGCATGAAAAGAGGTGTTCCGGTTATAATTGATGATATCGCCGATACTTTTTCAGAGTATATCACAAGGCTTAAAATTTTGGGAGTTCCAACTGAGGATCTCTTAAACGCTCCAGTTATAAAAATCGGTGGAGATAAAAATGTTGGGAAAGTTCTAGGAAACGTTGAAATTGGAAGGTACTCTTTAGACTTTGTTGCGTATAGTGAAGTTTACGAGAAGGTCGCTCCAAAGGAGATTGTTTGTAATCCGGTTTTGGGGATCCACAAACTTTTTGTATCCCTTGATCTGCAGGATGCCAGAGGGCTTGTTCGCAATATTGCAAGCTTTGTGGGGAATGAAACTCGTTTTGCGGTGTACTTTATAAATCGGGAAATACTAAAAGAAAAATCGTTAGAAATCCTCGGTCTTCTTGAAGAGATCTCCACAAGTGTCTTTAGGTGGGAGCTCCATAAGGAGGTTTACAAGCTAAGCGTCATCAAATCTCCCAATCCTGATATCTTAGGATCAGAGTTTTCTTTCTCAGCTGCAGATCTCTCTAAACTTATAAAGCGATAAAAAGAGAGGCCCCATTATTCTTTTCATTGAAGGGTTGTCTTATCGTGCTTTATCCCAAATGTAGCTTGGAAGCTTCTTTGTCATTTATAATTTTCTGCAAGCTTATCTCGGGTGTCTCCTCATGTGAAAAAGCTTTAAAGAGAAACCTCAAATATCACCCGAGGTGAAAGCAATGGAAAATCCCTTTGAAATTACCGGAATCGTTGCAAGGGAAATCTTGGATTCGAGGGGAAACCCAACAATTGAGGTTGATGTATACACTCCTGTCGCAATGGGGAGAGCAGCTGTTCCAAGTGGGGCTTCAACAGGAATTCACGAGGCCTTGGAGCTTAGAGACGGTGGAAAGAGATACCATGGAAAAGGCGTTAAGAGGGCCGTTGAGAACGTCAACAAGATAATTGCCCCGGAGCTTCTTGGTATGGATGTCACACTCCAGAGGGACATTGATATGTTCATGCTTGAGCTTGATGGCAGTGAAAACAAGAGCAATCTTGGTGCAAACGCTATTCTCGGAGTTTCATTAGCAGTTGCAAAAGCAGCAGCAAATGCTCTTGAAATACCACTTTACCGCTACTTGGGCGGGGCAAACGCTTACGTTTTGCCTGTTCCAATGAGCAACGTTATCAACGGTGGAGCCCATGCAGGCAACGATTTAGACTTCCAAGAGTTCATGATCATGCCGGTTGGTGCAAAGAGCTTTAGGGAAGCAATTCAGATGGTAAGCGAGACCTACCACACCCTAAAGAAGATTCTCATTGAGAAGTACGGCAAGTTAGCGGTCAACGTTGGTGACGAAGGCGGTTTTGCTCCCCCGATGAAAGAGGTCACTGAGCCTTTGGATGCTCTTGTGAAGGCAATTGAAGAGACCGGCTACAAGGTTGGAGATGAAATAGCATTCGCCCTTGATGTCGCTTCAAGCGAGTTCTATGAAGAAGAAAAGAATGTGTACATTGTTGGGGGCAAGGAATATACAAGAGAGGGGCTCATCGATCTTTACAAAGATCTTGTTTCAACATACCCAATAGTTTCTATTGAGGATCCAGTTCAGGAGGAAGACTTTGAGGGCTTTGCAATGGTTACAAAGGAGCTTGGAAAGAAGATTCAGCTTGTTGGCGATGACATCTTTGTTACAAACGTGAAGAGACTTAAGAAGGGCATTGAAATGGGGGCTGGAAATGCACTTCTCCTCAAGGTAAATCAGATCGGAACTTTAAGTGAAGCAATAGACGCTGCTTATCTGGCCTTTAGAGCAGGCTATGGAGTTGTTGTTTCTCACCGCTCAGGTGAAACGGAAGATTCAACAATTGCCGACATAGCTGTTGCGTTAAATGCTGGCCAGATCAAGACGGGAGCACCAGCAAGAAGCGATAGAAATGCTAAATATAACCAGCTCCTAAGAATTGAAGAGGAACTTGAGGGCGTGGCATACTATCCGGGTAAGAAGTTTAGAAATCCACTACTCTGATTTTTCTCTTCTTTGTGTATTCTTTCTCTGGAGATATCTTTAAATATTCTCATAACTTAGATAAAGATGGTGAAAACTTATGCTTACAAAAATGCTTATTAAGAATTATAAATCAATCAAAAAAGCAGAGCTGGAGTTCTCGAAAATTAATGTTCTCGTAGGCCCAAATGGAAGTGGAAAACATCTATTTTGGAATGTGCCGAGGTTCTGAGGAATCCATACATATACGCTAGACATATAACTCCTACTCCACCTATTCTTGAAAGAGATGTTCTTGAAAACTTATTTGAGATTAACTTCTTTGATGAAATAGTCCATGCCCACGATGTTTCTAAGACAATTCACATAAATGCTGATTTTAAAGACGTAGAAATACTAAAAGTTGAGGTCTCATTGTCAAAAGAAAAAGGTACTAGAAGACTAACTGGCAGTCATTCCTCCAACAGAGACTTAAAAATGGAACTTTCGCGAATACTTCATATTCTAAAAACTAACCGTAGAGTAGGGCAAAGATTGGGGGGAGTGTTGGCAAATACATCCGCTGTTGATACATCAAATTCTCATGCAATTTTTTATTATGCTTGTTATCGTTCAGAATTCCAGGAAAATATTAGAATCATTCGTGAGTTTTATACAAAATATGGTCTCCAAAATCTCAGATGGGTGCCAACAGAAACACAAGGCCAGTACGAAATTATTGCAACGACTCCGGGAGGAGTTGACATAAATCTCACAGATGCAAGATTAAATGCGCTTTTCCCAATAGTAACAGCTCTGGCATTTTATCCCAAAGGAAGTACAATTTTCATTGAACATCCAGAAATGCATCTTCATCCAAAACTTCAGTATGAACTTGCTGAGTTCTTCTTAATGGTATCAAAGAAGAGGGAGTATCAACTGATAATTGAGACTCATTCGGAGCACTTGCTATATGGGTTGTTAAATGCCGTAGCCTCGAGACGTTTATCGCCAGAGGAACTCGTTATTTACTCATCACAGAAATAGCAAGAAGAGTCAGTCTTTAATAGGCTTATTGTTCATGAAGACGGAAGTGTTGAAGGGGATCTTCAAGACTTTTTTGAAGCAGATATAGATGTATTTCTTGATTGGCTAAAAGCATGAGGGGAAGATAATGATTGTCATTGTGCTTGATCCCAATGTGCTTAGAAGAGCTCTTGAAGAAGAAAAAGGTCTAAAAGGTGATGAGGGGACTAAACTTGCATATGAAATCATTACAGAGTTGATTAAAATTAAACATGAAGATATCATTTTTGTAATTAATGAAGATACCGCAAGTGAGTATTATCGTCATTTAGAAGCTCTTAAGAAGCGACTCAAGCAGTCAAGAATCACCCCACAGTCTTTCAAATTGCTTTCCTCAATACTACGAAAAATGAGAAAAGTTCCAACAGAAAATCATAAGTTTGAGATAGAAGGGGAAGCCATTGGGAGAAAGGACTATTATTTGCTAAATTCTGCAAAAACAGGGGCCTTAGAGTTCAAAGTTGAAGATGCATTTGTTTTAACTTTTGCCCAAGATGTTTATAGAAGCAAGAGGGCCAAAAATGGCCACGGGGTTACTATCTACTTAATCAATTTTAAAGATGAAAAAGAAAGAAAACTTCTTGCGCAAAGGATTACTTAAATTTAAGGCTTTCTGACAACTATCAAGGCGTGGTCTTTCTCGTAGGGCTCTAGTGAAATTCTTTCAACTACCTCAAAGTATTCACTGAGTTCTTTTTCAACTTCTCTAAAAACTTCTTCAGGTTCTTTTGTCACGTCTATGCTTCTGCTCTTAATTGAAATCATTCCATATCCGCCGCTCTTCAAGTAGGCCTTTGCGTTATCAATGAGTATTTTGGCTTGTGTTGGCTGGGCAACGTCCTCAAAAATTACATCCACTTTTGTAACAAGGGCCCTATACTCTTCAGGTTTTGTTGCGTCACCTAAGATGGGTACGATATTTCTTCTCTCTTCCACAAGGGGAACCAATTCTCTAAGGACTCTCGGTGAGAACTCAATACCGAAGATTTTTCCTTCCCAGCCTATGATGTCGCTTACGTGTGAAGCCGTAGTACCGCTTGCTATTCCCAGGTAAAGGACAGTAGTTCCGGGCTTTATTGGGAAATTTTTGAGGTCGTTGAGAATCGCCGCGGCAAGCTTTGACCTGTTTGGATTCCAGATTCTATATTCCTCGCCTTTCCATTTGACTATTCTCTCTCCATAAACCTTTTGACCGGGCACTAGATTTTTAGTTGCTATTCTTTCACTTCCGTCATCTTCAATAACAGTATAGACTCCAGGGAATTTATGCTTTTTAACGTTCATTTACCTCACCTCCTCCTGGCTCTCTCTCCTCCTTTCTTTTGCTTTTTCTCTTTTCCTCTGAATTTCTTCTCTTTCCCTTTCTTTTTGAATTTTTTCTTCTTCTCTTTCTTCACTGGTTTTTCTTTTCGTTTTGGAGGGTTTGGATACTTCTCTTTGATCTCCTTTATTCTAATCTCGATCTCATTTTTGAGTTCTTCTGCTATATATTCGCCGGAGAAGTAGTCCACTCTAGCAGCAATGGCTAATTTTCCAGCCAAAGCTCTTGCAATTTTTCCCCTCTGCCACCAGGGAGATTTGTTAATTGCAGGATACTGGTAGATAATACCATGCTTTGGAGGTTTAGCACCGCTCCTTAAGTGCCTGAACAATGCTTTTTCTGCACCTAAAACCTGAATAGTAGAGGATGGCATCAGGGCCAGTTCTTTCAATCCTCCAGCCAAGCTTATTAACCTGGCTCCAAGCTTTGCACCTACTAGAGCTTTTAGATTGGGCGCAACGTCATCCATAGCTCTCTCAATGTAATCTTCTATCTCACTTCTTAGTTTGTATAAATCTTCTATTTCTTTAGCGAGGTTTTGGATAACTGTGATATCTTTTTGGTCCATCCAGGCACCCATTGTTTTTTCTTTGACTTCCAAAACTCTTGCTATCTTGTTTTCACCTAGACCAAAAGATTCTAGGTTTTCCCTCGTGATATTTTTTCTGTTTCCAATTTTTTTAATAAAGGCAACATATTGTGGGTGCTTGGGTAGAATCTCATCGATTTCGGGGAAGTGAAGTGAGTACCATTCTCTAAGTCTTGAAACTAGGAGGTTAATGACTTTATCAATATCATCCAGCGCCTCTATGGCTTGAATTATCATTTTATCTCTTGCACCACTTTGCTCTTGTATCCTAGCTCTTGTGAGATTTATACTTGTTTTAAAGTATTTTTCAAACCAATCTGACCCTAAGAATTCTTCTGGATTTTCTCTAAGCTTCTCCCCTGCCAGGTTTGGAAATTCCACATCAACGTCAAACCCAGCTTCTCTGACTTTTCTACTTAGTTCAGGGTGCTCGACAGCAAACCTTGAATATCCATTTTCTTTCAATTCTTCCAAAAGATCAAGGAGGTCATCAATGATTTCTCCCTTAAGTAGTTTGTCTAGCGCGGCTTCTGGACTCTCTGTGAAGATTCTCTTTCCAATGAGATTGCCACCCTCATCAAAGGCATAAATCCCCTGTACATTTTCGCTTATGTATGCTTTCATGAGCATCACCTTTTCTATTCTTTGCTAAAGAAGTATAAAAGAGTTGGGCTTTTAAAGGTACGGAGCTGATAAACTTTATAGTCAATTGTCGAAAAAATATTACACATTTACCGAAAGACTTTTATAAGAGCCATACTTAACCTTCGAGAGAACACAGTCAAGCTCATTTAAAAAAGAAGGTGATGCCCAATGAGACGGCTATTAAAACCAATTAAGGATGTAGGGATTGTTGGGTATGGTGCATATGTGCCAATGTTTAGAATTAAAAACGAGGAAATTGGTAGAGTATGGGGTGTCAATGGATTCCCCATACAAGAAAAATCTGTAAACAACTTGGATGAAGATGCAATTACTATTGGAATTGAAGCTGCGAGAAATGCTCTTAAAAGAGCTCGTATAAACCCAAGAGAAATTAGAGCACTTTGGTTTGGTACAGAATCGAAGCCTTATGCTGTTAAACCTTCTGCAACCGTGATAGCTGAAGCAATTGGAGCAACCCCTGATTTGGATGCAGCGGATTTTGAGTTTGCATGTAAGGCTGGAACTGAAGCCCTTCAAGCTGCAATAGGTTTTGTTGGGAGCGGAATGGCTAAATATGCTATGGCAATAGGAGCTGACACTTCTCAAGGAAGGCCCGGAGATCACTTGGAATTTACTGCATCGGCCGGAGGAGCCGCCTATATTGTGGGAGAAAAAACTTCTGATACATTAGCTTATTTTGAAGGAAGTTACTCTTATGTAACTGACACACCAGATTTCTGGAGAAGGCAACACGAACATTATCCAAGACACGGAAATAGATTTACTGGAGAACCAGCTTATTTCCACCAAATAATAAGTGCTGCAAAAGGTCTAATGGAAGAACTTGATTATTCTCCAAGTGATTTTGATTTCGCTGTTTTTCACCAGCCAAATGTCAAGTTTCCCCTCACAGTAGCAAAAATTCTTGGGATTCCAAAAGAGAAAGTTCTTCCAGGGTTGCTTAGTGGGATAATAGGGAACACATACAGCGGTGCAACCCTTGTGGGTATTTCGGCTGTTTTGGACATAGCAAAGCCGGGAGATAGAATTCTTTGGGTAAGCTTTGGAAGCGGAGCAGGAAGCGATGCATTTAGCCTTATTGTACAAGATGCAATTGAGGAGAAGAGAGAGCTAGCACCAAAGACAATGGACTATGTTAACAGGAAGAAATATCTTGATTATGCTCTATACGCAAAGCACAGAGGTAAGTACATCTTGTGAGGTGGTTAAAATGAGGAAGCCAGTGATTATTGGTGTGGGGCTAACTCCGGTTGGAGAACACTGGAGACTTGGTCTTAGGGACCTAGCAGTTGAAGCATTGCTCAATGCCATGGAGGATGCAGGCATTGATAAGGTGGATTCCCTCTATGTGGGAAACATGGCCTCAGGTTCATTCGTTGAGCAAGAAAACCTTGGTGCATTAATAGCTGACTGGGCAGGTCTTGGAAATATTCCAGCGGTTAAAGTCGAAGCCGCATGTGCTTCTGGAGGAGCTGCCGTTCAAGAGGGAGTAAAAGCAGTTATGAGCGGCCTTGAAGATGTTGTTGCCGTTGTAGGCGTTGAAAAGATGACCGATGCATGGCCAAGCGACGCTACAAGGTACCTCGCTTATGCTGCGGATGCAGAGTGGGAGCTCTTCCACGGGGTGAGCTTTGTTGCTTTAAACGCTCTCGCCATGAGGCTCTACATGAAGGAATACGGCTATAGCGAAGAGGATTTGGCGCTATTTGCGGTTAACGCCCACGCAAACGGTGCTAAAAACTCATATGCAATGTTCAAAAAGCCGATAACAGTTGAGACCGTTATGAAGAGCTCCTATGTAGCTGATCCGATAAAGCTCTTTGATGCTTCCCCAATAGCCGACGGGGCTGCCGCGGTAATAATAACCACTGAAGAAAAAGCCAAGGAATTCGTGGATAAGGCGAAGATAGTCGAAGTTGCCGGAATGGGGAGGGCAATAGATACGATAAACCTAGCAAACAGAAGGGAGTTCCTATTCCTCAAGGCTGCAAAGGTTGCTGCTGAGAGGGCATACAAAATGGCGGGAATTAGCGTTGGTGACATAGACTTCTTTGAGGTTCACGATGCCTTTACTATAATGGCTGCCCTAAGTTTGGAGTCAATAGGTGCTGTAGAGAGGGGAAAAGGCGCAATGCTTGCAAAAGAGGGGCAGATAGCCATAGATGGAGACTATCCGATTCAAACTTTGGGTGGACTGAAAGCAAGAGGGCATCCGGTAGGAGCAACTGGAGTTTATCAAACTGTTGAAGCAGTATGGCAGCTTAGGGGAGAGGCTCCAAATCAAGTGCCAAATGCTGAGATAGGATTGACACAAAACATAGGTGGAACTGGTTCAAATATAACTGTAACCATATTAAGGAGGGTCTGAAAATGGGAAGGCCAATGCAAGTTTCTAGATATTGGAGACACTTTAAAGAAAAGTATCGCCTCATAGGTGGTAAATGTAAGAACTGTGGTTATGTTCACTTCCCAAAGAGACCCATATGTCCCGAATGTGGAAGCCAGGAGATAGAGGACTTCCAGTTCAGCGGGAAAGGTAAAGTAGTTAGCTGGACTATAGTGAGAAACCCACCAAGCGGTTATGAGTACTACAAGCCCTATCCAATAGCCCTAGTTGAGCTTGAGGAGGGGCCGGTGGTTTTGACCCAGCTCACAGATGTTGATCCAGAGGAAATATACTTTGGAATGGAAGTGGAAATGGTCACGAGAAAAGTAAGGGAGTTCGAAGAAGACGGAATAATCTTGTATGGTTATAAGTTCAGGCCTCCGATAAAGTGACTTTTCTTCCATTTATCTATATTTTTGAATTAGTAGTTTTGGTTTACATAATTGTTTTAAACTCAATGTGAGCTATTACCCTTATGAACATAATACTTGGTGTAGTGCTGGTGATCTCGGCGGCTTTTTCATTGGCTTTGGCTCGGTGTTTTCTAAAATACTGATGAAAACTATAACTCCCTTTGCCATAAATATCATTAGGCTTATAATAGGTGGCGTTTTTTATTTTGTGGCACTTTTGTATCTTGGATTTCCTTCTTTTAGTCGGGAAGTATGGGCCATCTTAATCCTTTCAGGAATTTTAGGGTTCACTGTGGCAGATTGGATGTTTCTTGAGGGAATAAACTACCTTGGGGTTTCGAGGGCCTCCCTACTGCTGACCTCCTCCCCGCCCTAAAGGGCAAGGTTTTCAAAAGAAAAAGCAATTCTATTAAAAGAGAGATTCTCAAGAAGAGTATTGTACGCGCTGATTTTAACATCTTTGGGTGTCTACTAATTGCTCTCTGGGGTTAGTTTTTGTACTGTTGCTTTTGTTGGTTTTCTTTTGTTTGAGAATCTGATTCTCTCTTTAGATCTTTTACCATCCTCACCCAGATCCCACTCTTGCCGACAACTTTAAAGCCAAGTTTCTCGTAAAATTCTATTGCTTTTTTGTTCTTTTCTCCGACCCATAGCTCTATTCTGTTGTTGTATTTGCTTAGGTGTTCTAAGCACCTATCCATCAATTTCGTTCCAACATTTTTCCCTTGATAACCTTTATCAACTACGAACTCATGAATAGCTCCCACAATCTTGTTTTCATACCGACTATGCCAATCATTATCGCATACAATAAAACCCACTACTCTGTCTCTGTCCTTTGCAACAAAGAATCCATCACTGGCCTTGCTCCAGCACCAGCGAAGGTATCGCTTGGCATAACTTTCTCCTTCACCACCGTATTCCCTCATCCCTTCGTAACCTCTCATATAAATCTCTACGAGGGTTTCAAGAGTCTCCTGATCCATTCTCTTGAGCTTCTCTATCTTGATTTTGTTGTTATTGTTCTTGTGCTCCTCTTCTGCATCCATATCTATCGGGAATAAATTTAGCAGATGGGTTTATAAAATCTAACCTTCAAGTCAGAGTAGAGTGAGTTGAAGGTGGTTTTAATGGCAAAAGCCAAACCAAGAATTTGTGAAATCTGTGGAGCAGAGATAGGAGGTAAAGGCCATACAGTGAAAATAGAAGGTGCTGAGCTTTTAGTGTGCCACAGATGTTATGAAAAGTATGGTAGGAAAAAACCTGGCACTTGGAGTCCAATGCCAACGGGAAGAGAACCTAGGAGGAGATACGCTTCAAAACCAAGATCTAAACCAGCTCCAACAAGACGGAAACCACTGTATACAGAGGATATAGTGGAAGATTATGCGGATAGAGTGAGAGAGGCCATTCAAAAAAGCGGGTTAAGCTACGAAGAGCTTTCCCATATGGTGGGCCTTTCTACGAATTTAATTAGAAGAATAGCACATGGAGAGTATATACCCACCATAGACGAAGCGAAGAAGTTGGAGCGCTACTTTAAAATAAAGCTCATTGAAAGGGTCGAAGAGGAAGTGAAGGAGAAAGCGAGTATACCAAAGGATTACGAGCCAACACTTGGAGATATTGCTAATATCAGAGTCAAGAAGAAAAAGAAGTAGCTATTCCTCTTCAATTTCCTCTTCTTGAACCTTCTTTGGTGGATAAAAACCTTTCAATACTTCAAATGTCCCCCATAGTTTAAGGAGTTCTTTGTGAACGGGAGTATCTGGAGGAATTACGATTATATGAGCAGGGGGGTGTATCTCCCTTAATCTCCCTATGGCCTTTGCAGCAGGGAGATTCACTTGGGCCACAACATGAGCCCGATATTTTTTCTTGGGTTCTTCTCCTACAATTTTTTCAAAGGCCCAATCTGAAAGGGCTGGGGGTATTATCTTCGGCTTACCCCGTATTTCCATCCCAGCATATCTCACTAAATCAGCCAATGCTATTAGAGCCTTGTCGAAGTTGTCTGTCCTTATCAAAACCATCGTGTTTAACATGTTCTCACCGAGAAGGGCTAACTAGAGAGGTATTTAAATGTATGGGAAAAGAGAAAATAGGAAAGTCAACCAACAGCAGCAACTGCTTTATCGGCTTGGACTAATCCTGAACCTACTGCATCTTCGCCCCAGGATATTTCCACTAGTGCACCCGCGTTTATGTCAACTATCCAAGCGCTATCCCAAGTTATTGGCATTGCAGTGCTTTCAAGGATGTTTTCTACCTCAGCTTGGGTGAGGTCAACGTGTCCGTCTTCTTCCATGTCCTTTTCAAGCATCAGCGCCACTATTCCGCTCACGTGTGGGGTTGCCATTGACGTTCCGCCTAAATAGTAGTACTGACCGGGAACTCCATTTGCCCAGTACGGGGGATGAGCTGCTCCGTAGGCCAGGTAAGGCCCTACAACCCAGCTTCCTGGGGCGAGGACATCTAAGTCCTGACCTTCTTTCGCTCTTCCGCTGAAGTCGGTTACATAGACTTGATAAGTTAAGTCCTCCGGGACATCTGAGAACCTCCACCATCCCCCAGCTAACCATTCTCCAATCCATCCAGCAGCCCCAACTGAAATTACTGGCTCATATGCTCCCGGATAGTCCATTCCCAGTTCTCCATCGTTTCCTGCCGCTGCTACTATGAAGACTCCCTCTCCTATTGCGTAGTCAATGGCTGCTTTCTCTATTGGGCTTAACACGGGCCCACCGAGGCTCATGCTTATAACGATTGGATTAATCTCATCGTAGGGCGGTAAAACTGCGCCACCGCTATCTTTCTCCGCCTTGTAGAGGTCGGCAATGTAGAGTATTCCAGCGGCGATGTCCGTTGACCATCCAAAACCGTTGTTGTGTAATACTTTAACGGGGATTATCTTAGCGTCTGGTGCCACTCCGCTTACTCTGTAGAGATCATAAACCCAAAAGCCTATGATGGTGCTTGTTACGTGGGTTCCGTGGCTGTGGGTGTCGGCTTCCCATGCATTGGGATTGGGTTGAGCGTTAAGTGACATCGCTAGGAAAGCCCTTCCGAACTCTGCAGCTATCTTGTCCTCTTCGAAATAGTCCCTCCAGTTGGGAACTAAGCCCGTGTCAAGAACTGCTATATAAACGCCCTTACCAGTGTATCCCATTTCTTCGTGCACAGTTGGGACATTTATCATGTCAAGGTTCCATGTGTAAACTCCAAAGCCATAGGGGCTTGCACTTGGTAGCGTCTCGCTCGTTATGTGAACCTGGATATCTTCTCCCACACCCTTAACGAACCCAAGTTGTGAGATCTTATTGAGGTCCTTGTCTTTTGCAATACCGGCAACGAATCCAATTTCATCAAACACATATAGAACCTTTAATCCATTAGCTTTTAGTTGGTCAAGGACTTCGTCAGTTATTGATCCGTCTATTTGGACGAAAACTTTTTTTGGGGAGTTATTGGTCACTGCAGATGTTGGAGCCATGCTTACCATCAGGACCAGAACCAATATACCAACAAATATAATTTTCCTCACATGTTTCCCTCCTTGATAAAATATGGCATTTGCGTGTTTATATAAGTTCATTCAAATATATAAGCTTTCTGGAGATTATTAAATAAATTTTAGATGAATATAAATTCTACAATAGAATAGCAAGGTTAAAAATGTCAAGTCTATGAAGTTTCATGATAGATACATAATCACTAGAAAAATTTATAAGCCAAGCTGGAAGAGAAAGTTGTGGTTTTAGGCGGGCCCGTGGTCTAGACTGGTTATGACGTCGCCCTCACACGGCGAAGGTCCGGGGTTCGAATCCCCGCGGGCCCACCATAGGGATTTTATGAAGTTCATAATATCATTCTCCCCAAAGAGGCCTCTTCTGAGCAGGATATTAATGGACTTAGATCTTTAACCTAGTTCCTCCCTCCACCTTAAAGGCGATGCTTTTTTGGTGTAAATACATTGTCTAGGTTATCATTTATAATAACCGGTAACTCCAATTTGAAGTCTTTTGAGTAAACTTCAGTGTACTTAATTCCAGAACCAGTATTGTATAAGGAGTATTCTTTTGTCTCTATCAATATTTCCCTCATCAAGCAGTTGTTTCAATCCTGTTAAGGTTGCACCACCTTCTGGAAACGCAAACACGCCTTCTCTCGCAAGTTCTTTGAAGCTTTGAGGAGTTTCTCATTACAAATCCCTCAATATCAGTAGAAAACGATTTTCCTTAAGTTTTTCTATAACTCTTGTTTAATGTTATTGATCTCTTTCTAAAGTATGAGGGTTGGAAAAGAAAAAAGTCAAAATATCTAGATAACTATCATTTTAGGCCCTTCACTCTCGAGGTCCATTATCAAATGCCCTTGATTTTTTATATTTTATTTTGAAAGCCTCGCTCTTTAAGGGAGGAGGCCAGTTTATGAATTAGCAGACCATCTTTTGGAAGTTCATTGCTTCGTATTTTGCGTACTCTCTCTGAACCTCAGGCTTTCTTTCTTTTCCCCAAAATCCTCTTAGATTCTTAAAACTTATCATTTGTCTCACCAATTAATAATAGAACGCTCAAACTACAAGGATATATCGATCAAAAATGCTCAGTAAGGATAGAAATTCTAGAAGTGTTTCAAAAGATATTTAAGTCTCTTTAGATTATCATTTGTTAGTTGAAATGAACATTTACGTCGATGGTGTTGAGTATGGAACATGTGATTGAAACTAAAGACCTCACCAAATTTTTCGGAAAGAGGAACATAATCTATCATCTAGATCTCAAAGTTCCTAAAGGAGTGGTTTATGGCTTCTTAGGGCCCAACGGTGCTGGTAAAACCACCACCATCAAAATGCTCACGGCTGCTCTAAGGCCTACCTACGGGGAAATAAGAATTTTTGGTCTCGAAATACCCCAGAAGAGAGTTGAAATTATGAAAAAGATTGGTTACATGCCGGAAATTCCGATAGCGTATGAAGACATGACGATTGTGGAGTTCTTGACTTATATGGGAAGACTTTCGGGGTTAAAAAAAGAAAAAGCAATGGAACAAACGAAAGAGCTAATGAGGTATGTAGGTGTAGGAAGGCTGGCATTAAACAAGATAAAAGAACTTTCTTCAGGTCAAAAACAACGTGTGGCATTTGCGTCAGCGTTGATCGCAGATCCTGAGCTTTTGATACTCGATGAACCCACAGCTAATCTTGATCCATTAGGAAGAATTGAATTTATAGGGAAGATAATTTCTCTTGCAAAAGAAGGAAAAACGATTTTTGTAAGCTCTCATATAGTTAGCGAAGTAGAGAAAATGTGCAATTATGTGGGCCTTATAAATCAAGGCCGTTTAATAGCCCAAGGAAGAGTAAGTGAACTGACACAAATCGAGGAAACCGAGTACGATATAATAACTTCTGACAATGAGAAAGCATGTGAATTTTTACGAGAAAAACCGTATGTAAGAGAAATTTGGGAAGAAGAGGGGACTATAAGGGTTCAGGTGGATCCTAGATTCTTAGAGGAATTCTTTCTTCAATTTCCAAAATATTTAACCTCTCAAGGTATTCGTTTAAAATTATTCAGGCCTCACACAAGCCCACTTGAAAGAATTCTCATGGAAAAGTTCAGTATAGGTGAGGGAAGTGATTAGTGTTTTGTATCAAAACGAGGTTTATAGACTTTTGAAATCTAGAAGATTCAAGGTAATGCTTGTTCTGATGCTTTTACCTGTTGTAATATATTTTTTCACTCATGAGGAAATTACTGAGTATAGTGCAAAAGCTCTCAAGATATCATTCCAGATAAATATTTCTCAATTTTTGATAAATTTTTGGGCGAGTGTAATTGGCCAGCTCATTGTCATAATTATCATGAGTGACTTGCTGGCAAGTGAAATAGACAGAGGAACAATAAGACTTCTTTTGGCGAAACCAATAAAGAAAAGTGAAATAGTCTTTGGCAAATTCTTTTCGGGAATCACCACTGTGAGTCTGATCTTTGGAATTCCATACTTTGTGATGGAAATATACATGGTACTTCTCTATAAATCAGGATTCGAGGGATTTACAGCGACATTTGATGACTTTTTGTATGTTTTAGGTGTTACTATTCTTGTGCTGGGAAGTCTAGGTGCGGTTTCGATGTTACTTTCTGTGATTCTTTCGAGGCCACTCTATGCTTCATTGGCTAGCTTTGGCTTAGTCTTTACAGCACAGTTCATACTTCCTCAGTTACCATTTTTTGACAACCCTGAACGTTTTAATCTAAGCTACCAGATAGGCGTGCTCCTAAAGAGAGGGTTTACACTTCACACCGGGTTGGACACATATAAAGGAGATGCAACTATGAGTGCTTTGTTTTTCCTTAGTGTTATTTTACTTTCCTTAACTTTTACTCTGTTAGGTCTTTACAGAAAGGAGTATGAGGGATGAGCCATGAGAAGATTCTTAACAATCTTCATCCTGCTTCTCTTTGTTCAAAATGCTCTCGCTCTCTCAGTTGAGCTTGGAATAGACGAAGTATTGGTAATTGACAACACTACCGTAACATTTGATGTTGCCAAAAATAACCCAGGATTGATTTTCCTTATCTTGGAGAGTGAAAATGAAAGTGTTCTTAAAGCTCTTCATTTTGGAGAAAGCGTTTCTTTGGGATTGGTGAATTATACGGTGGGGAGTCTTGATGTTGAGAGCCTCACCCTTAAGCTCCATATCCTTGGAAATTACTCCAGAATTGAAGTTTTGAAAAGAAAAGATATAGAGATTGCATTGTTAGAGGCCTTTGATAAGTACTTAAAAGTGAAGATTAGGAACACTGGATATTATGAGATTAATGATACTTTATTGATTTCTTCCCAGGGCATTGTCATAAGAGAAGAGGAATTGCATTTGAGGCCTGGCGAAGAGGTGATTATAAAAATAATGCCTCCTTACACCCAGCTGACCTTTACATTGGAGGAAGCAAAAATCTCGAAGAGTATTGTAATCTCTTCTTTAGAGGGTCTTGTGACAATTGATAGAATATGGAGAGATGATAAGCTTCACGTGGTTCTTAAAAACCATGGAGATGCTGTTAATGCTACAGTTAAACTACTCTTTAGCGGGATGACCATTGATAAGAAAGAAGTTATAATTGGTACTAAAGAACAAAAAGAGATTATTTTTGAAAAGGGTGTTACTCAAGGTACGATAGTTGTGGATTATGGGATTATAACTCAGGAAAGCTTTTATTTTGAAGCACCAGTGATTTCCATTGTAAAAACAATAAAGGAAGGAGAAAAACTTCAAATATGGCTGAGAAACGAGGGTGATCAAAAATTTGAGGGAAAAGCTACTGTTTATCAAAATGGCGTGATAGTAAGTGAACCATATTACCTTGATGTAAGCATTCCTCCAGGGGGAGAAGTTTTGGTGGAATTTACTGTCCCTGAAGATGCTCAAATCTTGACAATTGGATTAACATCTCAATCATATTCGGCCACCTTCCCGGTTTCAATTAAGACCGAACTGGAGGCAAAGGCTGTAAATTCCTATGCCAAAGCCATTCTTGGAGGAACAACAAGCTATGCTATTGTTATCCTTGGGAACGGAAAAGTGGAATTTGGGGTCGAAGGATTGCCAGAGTCAATAAAAGCATATTTCTATTATGGGGATGCCCAAGTTGGAGAGCTAGATGTGGTTCAGAATGCTCAGGTAGCTCTTGTACTGAAAATTCCAAATCTTCCACAAGGCTTTGTCTTGAATAAGCCTATAGATTTCAATGTGACTGTAAACGAGATTAAAATTCCAGTGAAACTTGAGGTTACGGGAATGGGAATTTTGCCAGTTTACGGGGATAATTGGCTGGCAAAGGTTAATTACACAAGTGAATATCATCATTTAGGATTACCATACAGGTTTGCAGGAAATGAAATAACTCCACCATTTGTTTTTGAGCCATGGGATGGGGAAAAGATCGCAATAACCTATGGGAGATACATAAGACAGGGAAAAGATGTGAGAATTCATCTTTTAGACTCCTCGGGGAAAATAGTACAATCTTCGACCCAAGAAAGGGGTAGAAGTGACTTCCTTATCTTTAACCTTAGTGAATTCATGCTAATGATTGAGGGCGAGAACTACTTTGATGGCGCATTATTAGTTGCAGATTACTTGAGAGAACCGAAGAACATAAGTTTTGAACTTAAAAAAAGAGAGTTTGGAGAAGGTTTGAGAACATTTATTATAAATGCTACTTCACTCAGAGGCCAAAGATTGCAGTTTTCTCTAACTTCTAATAAAGATGTTGAGCTAAGGGCCTACTATTTTACCCTTAACAATGAAAAAGAAAACTTTGACCCTCTATCTACAAACTTTAGGGGAGTCTTCAAGGATAAAAGAAAATCCATTAATGGAGAGATCGGCATAAGGAGCTACGAAGATTTTGTGGTCATAACTCTTATCGGAGAAGGGAACGTTACTTTAGAATTCAAAACCACAAGAGGAGGCCCTGAGGTTAGTGAATTAGCAACCAGAGAAGTTTATCTCTTGATCTTGGGCTTAATTGTCCTCTTGGTACTGGTAATATATTTAGAAAAGAAAATGGGGTGAGTTCAGAAGATCAGTGGGGCCCTGTACTCTCCCCATACTTCTCTTAGCACATCTGTAACTTCTCCAAGGGTTGCAAGGTGTTTATGGGCCTCTATGACGTATGGCATTAGATTTACGTCTTCGGTTTCAGCAGCTTTTCTTAACTCATTTAAAGCTTCTTCTACTTTCTTGTTGTCCCTTTCACTCCTTAGCTTTTTAAGTCTCTCAATTTGTCTGTCTCTGATGCTTGGATCCACTTTAAGAATCTCGACATCGAGGGGTTCATCAACAATAAACTCATTTACACCCACTATGATTCTCTTCTTCTCTTCCACTTCTTTCTGGTACTTGTAGGCTGAATCTGCAATCTCTTTTTGGATGTATCCTCTTTCAATGGCCTTCATCATACCACCCATGGCCTCAATCTTCTCGATGTACTTCATTGCCTCTTCTTCTATGTGGTCAGTGAGCCACTCTATGTAATATGAACCTCCAAGTGGGTCAATAGTGTCAACAACCCCACTCTCGTAGGCAATAATTTGTTGTGTCCTTAGGGCAATTCTAACGCTTTTCTCTGTTGGGAGTGAAAGGGCCTCATCATAGCTGTTAGTGTGAAGGGATTGAGTACCTCCTAAAACTGCAGCGAGAGCTTGGATAGCAACTCTAACTATGTTGTTTTCAGGTTGTTGGGCCGTAAGTGTTGATCCACCAGTCTGAGTGTGGAATCTCAAGAGCATTGATCTTGGGTCCCTTGCATTGAACTTCTCTTTCATTATTCTGGCCCATAATCTTCTGGCCGCTCTAAATTTTGCAATCTCTTCTAAGAAGTTGTTGTGTGCATTGAAGAAAAAGCTTAGTCTGGGAGCAAATTTATCGATGTCCATACCTCTCGCGATAACGGCTTTGACATATTCAATACCATCAGCTAGTGTGAACGCTACCTCTTGAACTGCATTTGCTCCAGCTTCTCTGATATGGTATCCACTTATGCTTATTGAGTTCCATTTTGGAACTTTTTCAGCACAATACATTATGATGTCTGTTGTTAATCTCATTGAGGGATTTGGAGGGAAGATATAAGTTCCTCTGGCAATGTATTCTTTTAGGATATCATTTTGTACGGTTCCTCTCAGTTGATTTTGTGGGACTCCCTGTTTTTGGCCTACAAGAATGTACATAGCTAAAAGGTTGGCAGCTGTGGCATTAATTGTCATTGAGGTGGAGACTTTATCTAGGGGAATTCCATCAAATAGTATTTCCATGTCCTTAAGGGAATCAATAGCCACACCGACTTTGCCAACTTCACCTTCTGCCATGGGGTGATCGGAGTCATAACCAATTTGTGTTGGCAAATCAAAAGCGACACTTAGACCCGTTTGTCCTTGCTCCAAGAGGTATTTGTAACGCTTGTTGCTCTCCTCAGCAGTTCCAAAACCAGCATACTGTCTCATTGTCCATAGTCTTCCTCTATACATTGTGGAGTAGACCCCTCTTGTGAAAGGATATTGACCTGGGAAGTTAAGTTTTTCTAAATAATCCCAGTTCTCAAGATTGGCAGGAGTGTAGACTCTTTTAATTTCAAAACCATCATCAGTCATGAATTTCTCCTTTCTTTCTGGCGCTTTTGCAATAAAGGGTTTTACAGTTTTTTCATTCCACTCTTCTTCAGCCTTTTTAATCTCCTCTATTCTCTTTTTATCGAAAGTCATTAGCACCACCATAGGGAGTTATGCGTTAAGCCTATAAAAATCTTTTACATATTCAAAGGATTTCCTTTCTATTGGACATTTTATCCAACCTTTAAAAAATCGGGAGGGAAGAAGAGTTACTCTTTCCACTTTGGATTATCCCTAATGACTACCTTTCCGTTCTCATCAATCACTATCTTGGAAAATCCTTTTTCTGCAATTGTTCCATAGTCATGGCCAGCATCTGCAGGATACAAAGCTAAGAATATGAAGGGTTCTTTACCAGTGTTAATTGTCCTGTGAGCCCAGTATGGGGGAACGTAAACTATTGTACCGGGTTCCATCTCAATGAACCTTGCTTCCCCTTCTGGAGTCTGAAGCAGCATGCCTCCCTTACCTTTAAGGGCGAAATAAGCCTCAGCTCTGTCTATTTTTGAGTGATAATGCCCCTTTGTCATGAAGAATTCGTTTCCAACTTTGCCTGGGTACAAGATAGTGGTTGCGAAGTTTAGATCCCCATCTTTTTCTTCCTGCTCTATTGCATAGACCTCATAAGCAACTGGATCCCCTTCTTTTACCATTTTTTCCCAAGCCTCTTCATCAACAAAGTAACCTTTCATGTCGCTGAGTCTTCTGACGCTTTTCTTTGCATTTTCAATAATTCCGGTTTCAAAATCGAGCTTAACACCAAAGGGCTCTTTGTACTTCATTTTTTCACCTCGTCAGATAGTTGGGCCCCTTGTATTTTAATCTTTTCCTTCTGTATCACCAAGCGTGAGACTAAATGATAGACTGTAGGAGGAATGCCATGCCTATTGCAACTCCCCAGTAGCCAGGATTCCATCTTAGAACTTTATAACCATCTAAGGGAGGAATGGGGAGAAGGTTAAAGAAAGCCAGCCACAGATTTATAACGGTTGTGTAATACAGAGAGGCCCATAAAGTGCCGGAAAATTCTCCTAAGAGTAATAAAATAAGGGCAAAGGTACCTATGAGTATGTTTGTTACTGGCCCAGCGAGGCTTATTTTTCCATAAATCTTTCTATCCTCCCAGCCCGCATAGAGAGAATAAACTTGAACTGCTCCAACGGCGGCAAAAATGAATCCAAATCCAAGAAGCTTATTTAGTATCCCCAACAGCAAAGCCAGCATAATTCCGGTGTCCCATCTCCTATAGATGGCATAGTATCCGTACTTTCTGGCAACCTGCCTATGGGCAATCTCATGGAATACAAATGCCGTAAAGATGCCAAGGGCAACATAAGGAATTGCAGTTAATTCAAAATTTGAAAAAATTAGTGTAAGGACTATAAAAGAGAGGATCAAGTCTTCAAGTTCTTGTTTTTTAAGTTCCATAGGCATTCTTTATCTACCTCTAATTTCGATCTTTTTTCCTAAGACTAGCTCTGCAGCCCTTACAGCACTCCCACCGCTTCCTACTGCTATCCTAACCTGGTTTTTTGGAACATAGACAATCACTTTATCTCCTTCATATTTGATCTCAAGTATGTCTACCTTAAGCATGCGTTTTAGTTCTTCCCTCATCTTTGACCCCATTGAAAAATGGGGTGATACAATTATAAAGTTTAGCACTAGTCAAAGTCCCATATTGTCCTTCCCTTGTAAAACATCATTATATAGCCACAGCTCTCACAGATTGCAATTTTCACCTTGTGAGCTGTGAAGCCCCATTTGCTATCCAATTTCCCATCTTCAAATTTAAAACTGGTTCCTCCACAAAGTGGGCATGTAAGTTGTCTTCTTTCCATAAAATCACCATTATAAGTTTGTTTTGGACTTAATAAATCTTTGCTCTTTGTAAGAGTTTAGAATTCTTTCTATTCCTTTTTTATGGCCGAGTCCAACCACGGCAATGACTTTTGGTTTTTTAAGTCCCATCCTTTTTAATTCATCAACGATTTTTTTGAGATTTCTTGCCATAATCTCATTTCGTTCTTCTACCAGAACTTTAAAGAGGTAGGGATATCTAGTTTTGAATTGTTGCATCATTATTTTGTAGTTTTCCGTGATATCCTCCGAGTTTTCTTCCCTACTGGGAGCTATAGGGAGAAGCACTAAAGCACTTTCAAGAAATAGAAACACTTTTTCCCTAAAAGGTGCTTTCAGAAGTTTTCCCATAATGATATTAATGTCTTCGTCGATTAGATAAAGGGGGACACCGAGAAGTCCAGACATATAAATAGCTTCTTTCATTTCTTCCCCAGGTTTCATACCGAACTCTTCTCCAATTTTCTCTTCCACCTTCATTAGAATATATGTCAGAAGTGCACTCTTCCCAAGTTTTAAGGCCTCTTGGAAGGCGAGTTTTTTGGGAGATTGAATGGCATAAAAACGCTGTTGGTCTAATTCAATAGCTATCGCATTGGGTCTTTCTTTTAGGATTATTTCCCTTACTTTTTGCTTGCTTTTTGGTGAAACATGCATCGTACCTATGATTTTAACGTAGCGAAGATAACTCATACTTCTCACCAAGCCTAACAACATCAAAATCTTGAGGAATTATAAACTTATACTCACATATCTTATTTGCCTCTTGGACATATTCCTCGTATTTATACCTTGGTGCTCTGTGGAAAAATGCCAAAAGCTCGACTTTAGCCCTTTTTGCAGTCTCACAAGCTTCCTCCACCGTGGAATGATAGCTATCTCCCTTGTCCTCTCTGCTTAAATATGTTGCCTCGTGGATCAATAAGTCAGCTCTCTCCGAAAAGAGCTTTATCCTTTCACACTGCTCTGTATCACCCGTGTATACGATCTTTACACCTTTCTTTGGTTCTCCGGTAACATCTTCCAGATATATCAATTTTCCATTGATTTCTATTTTTCCTTTAATTTCGAGCTTTTTCATCCAAGGGCCAGGTTTCAATCCAAGTTCTCTGATTTTTTCAACATCAAAATTCCCTCTTTTGTCATTTTCCTTGAAAACGTAGCCTAAGGCCGGGATACCATGGTCTACTTTGAAGCTCCATATTTCATAGTCTTTGAACTTTAGTCTTGTCTCCCCAAGCTCGTGGATATGGATCTCAAAACTTGGTCTAAAAAAGCCGCTCTTAAGATAGTTCTGAATGAACTCGAAGGTATATTTGGGCCCGTAGATGTAGAGTGGGCGCTCTCGCTTCCAAAGAGTCATCGTTTGGATAAGACTCATTAATCCTAAATAGTGATCGCCATGGAAATGAGTTATAAAAATTTTTTCTATCTTCATTGGGCTCAATTTCGCTGTATTTAACTGTCTTAGTGTACCTTCCCCGATATCCCACAGAATTATCTCGCCTCCATACTTTAAGGCTATGGCTGGGACGTTTCTCTCTTTGGTTGGCATAATGCCTCCAGTTCCAAGGAAGATTACTTCAAGCATGATCTAAAATCCACATGACAATTTAAAAGGTATTTCCTCTGTGGATTATTTCCTCTTTTCGTGTATCCATAGAATGACACTAAGTATTAACTCCAAGGTTGAAATACCAGTTTTTCAAACGCGATTTCATTTTTAAATAGTTTGACAGACAACCTACCCTCCTGTAGCTTTAATTTTGCGTTGTAAATCCCGGGAGAAATATTAGCTGAGCAATAGCTGGTGCAGTAATCCTCGGCTAGGCATACCTTTCCGTTATATATGTTCAATATAGGGCAGGGTTCACTTTTCCACCCGTTTACAAGATCAACATCGCTACCATCGTAGAGGAATGTGAAGTTCAGCTCAAATTCTCTCCAGTAGGTTTTGTTTGCAAACTCTAATGCACCGACCTTTGATTCTTTACAGGACACGAACTGGATGGTATAAGAAGTAAAGGAAGCTCATTTGGCTTAATTTTTGAGATTATGAAAGTAAATTCTTTTACTATGACTTCGCATTCCCTAACTTTTAGGCTGATATCAAGGACATAAGACCCGCGGTCCAGATCATGGTGATGTGAATATAAATCCGGCATGAAAATTGGCAGATAAGAAACCCCGTCCATTCTTCCCGAGGTCCCATAGGACGTATAAAAGGACTCTCCTTTTTTGTTCCTTAGCCTGATGTCACTGCTCAATGTACAGTTTCCGATTCCAGAAAGAAGTATGCCTGCCCAATAGAGGTATCCTGTCGTGTTTAACTCGTATCCCTTCCATTCGAAGGTTGTATTACCAACATCTGCCCATGCGAAGGTGGGGTCTCTTATCACGGTGTAAACATCTGAGGAGAAGTTGAATGTGTAGGCAGAGGCAAATGGGGCAAGGAACAAGAGGGCCAGCAAGCCGACATTTTTCATACCTATCCCCACCAATGACAGTTATCTAAATTACTATTGACAATTATATTTTAAAAAGCTTATGCGTAAGGTTAAAATGTTATCTTGCCTAAATTTTTTGAGGTGCGTTAAATGGAGGAACTCCTCAAAGCAATTCAGGAGAAAGACTGCAAAAGATTGGCAAGTTTGCTCTATTACAAGGTGGATGAGCTGAGTGAAGAGGACTTAAAGGAGGTTCTTGAGAGGGCCGAAAAACTGGTCCTTGAGTGTAAAGACTATGAGCTGTATAAGCTTGTTGTGTATTACTTCCTCGAATTCTTAAACATCGATAAAATTGAAGAGTTTGAGAAGCTAGCTGAAAAGGAAGATAGCTTCGAGGTTAAATATCACCTTGCCGATTTGTACTACCTTATAGGCGAATTGGAAAAAGCACTTGACCTTTACAGAGGTCTTCTTGAGGAGGAGACAGAAAAAGGGAACCTTGAAAATATTGCAAAAATCTACTACAACATGGGACTCATTCACGAGGAGCTTTTGGAATATGAGAAAGCTTTAGAACTTATGAACAAGGCTGAAAAAGTTCTCGATGACCTTGGAAAAGAAGAAGACGTCGTTCAGATTGGGATACACAAGGCATACATCACATTTGAAATGGGAGAACTCTCAAAAGCAAAGGCCCAATTAGCTAGAATACTTCCTCAAGTGCTTGATAATAATCGTTTGAGGGCCCAAATACACTTGGTTTTTGAAGAGATATTCGAGGATAAAGATAATTATGAGGCAGCATTACATGAGTGTCTTTATGCAATGTTACATGCAAGGGACACGGAGTATTTCGATGTAGCGTTTGACTCATTGATTGATGTTTTATGGCAGATGATGATGGAAGACCAGTTTGAGACGGTTTACAACAACATGGACATGTTTACGAATGTATTTGAGGATATGAGGGAATTCTTTGAGGGTGTAAAAGCGGTGGCTCTATATAAGGATGGAAAAATAGGGAGAGAGGAAGTGAGCGAATACATCACTAAGATCGATGATAGAAGGCTTTTGGATCTTCTTGAATTTCTAAGTGAAGCGGAACTCTGATTTTCCTCTTTTTGGTGATTTTTATGGTGGCGGTTAGGATAGCAACACTTGAAGATACTGAAGAGATAGTTGATGTTCATTGTTCAGGAATTGAGAGATGGTTTAGAAAGAGTGAAAATCGAGAAACCAGTTATAAAGAGTTGAGTATAAGGGAACGATATTTGCATGGAGGCCCTTGGATGAGTATTGAAACCTGTGCAATCCATTTGAATTATCTTCTCTTGGAAGGCCAAATCCCCCTTGTAACAGAAGTGGATGGAAAGATAATAGGAAATGCTGAAGTACTGATAAGCGAAGAACCGATAAAAGGGGAGATAATGAAAATAGCTCACATAGATGTTCTTGAAGTTCATAAGAATTTCAGAGGGGAAGGAGTGGGACGAGAAATTATTAAATTTGTTGAAGAACTTGCTAAGGAGAATGGATGTGAGCTTGTAACTGTTACTCCAGAAAAGTCGGCAGTTGGTTTTTATAAGAAAGTTGGTATTGAGGAGATTATACATAAGGCAAGTTTTGTCGAATTTGATTTGGAGCAGTTTTCAGAGGAAATTGAACCGGAACTCTTTAAGTTCTCATGGAATGAGATCGAGGGATTAGAAATGGTTGCCGGAAAGTTCCAGACTTCTTACCATCATTGGTTTACAGCCTTTAAAGACAGAATTGCTGGAATAGACGATAAGAATTATCTTGAAAGTGGCAGAATTCGGGGATCTTATTATGTTCTTGAAGAATCTTTCTTCGATAGATCTCTTGTTACCGCCTATCTATGGGGTAAAAAGGAGGATCTAATCCTCTTGCTTAGCAGAGCAGGAAGTTTGGGGTTTAGGAAACTTCGAACAATAATTGAAAAAGATTTGGTGGAAAAATTCGAACCAAAAACACTGGATAGTGTCGTTATACTTGCAAAGCGCCTTTAATCTTTTTTAAATCACTTTTTGCGTTTATATTGAAAAGACTCTCTTGCCATTCCAATGGTAGGGACTCTATTTTTATGTAACAGGGGCTTGAGGCCCTTATTGCTTTTCCAAGCATATATTCGCCTTTTTCTATTTGTCTTTTAATCATTTCTAGAAAATCTTGGGAATAAGCGGCGTGAAGGGGTTCAAGATATCCGTTTTTCCATTTTGGCACACATACCAGAGTGTTAGACTCATGAAATTTTTCTACAATCCAATCAACGAATTTGGGGTTTATGAGGGGCATGTCACCTGCAACTACAAAAACATCTGCAAAGTGGGATATGGCAGTATAAACTCCCCCTATTGGGCCTATTTTGAGTTTATCAACAACGACACTAAAACCAAGCTTTTCAAAGCTTTTCATTTTTTCTTTAGAGGTTACTATAACAATTTCTTCTATCTTTTTGGCGTTTAACACTCTCTCTATTGTGTGAAGTATCAGGGGTTTCCCATTAATTTTATAGAGGAGTTTTTCTCCTCCAAAACGACTTGATTTGCCTCCAGCTAGGACTACACCTATCATATTACTTTCACCATTCTCTCAGCCCAGGGGGATATTCTAACTTTTATATACCCCCTGAGTTTTTCATCCACTTCTCTTTCCCCGGTATAAACTCTTATTGGCCTTCTAACCTTGGCCGGACTAGCCACTACTATAATATTTTCCTTGGGGATGTGACTTAAAATTTTTGGAGAAAACTGCTGGTTTCCCCTGCCAAAGAGAAAGTTAAGGCCCCCTACAATGGTTACTATTATTTTTGGGGCTTTATCAATGTATTTGAGCAAATCCTTTTCTTGAGCATCTTTTACTACCAGTTTGGCTTTTCCATCTTTGATTTCAACTATGTCAACTCCTAAAAGTGTTCCATTGATTCCAAGCCTGTCTTTTATCTTTTTTATTGTAGAACCCGCTCCTAGGAAATAGATTCCATCCTCAAGCTCTTCCACCAGAGTATTGGCTATGGCCTCAAGTTCTTCCTCCTCATCAAGTGGAGTGGCCTCTTTGGCACTTTGTACAAGCGTTTCAACATAAGGTACAAGGCATTTTCCGTAGAGCTGGGCCTTTACTTCATCATGCCTGTATGCATTTTCATCCAGGTCAAGAATTTCCTTCTCAATTAGTTTTGCATTTCCTTTTGTGAATTCAACTAAAAGCCTCGCTGCATCCTCTGGAGATGTAGCAAAGACTCCTGAAAACATCTTAACGCCGGTTGGAATTCCCAATATTGGCTTTTTTTCGTCTATTGCTTCATAAATATCTCTTGCGGTCCCATCTCCGCCTGCGAATACAATTATATCAACATCTTTGCTCATGAACTTTGCGAGTGTTTTTGTGTCTTCTTTGTTGGTATCCGGGATTTTAACACCTAAAATTTCCTTTTCTCCAATTTTTCTATGCTTGATGACGTGATATGGAAATTCAAACTCTTTGAGGGCGTCTTCCCCTAATCCATCGGGGCCTGTGAAAAACTTGATACTTACATCATAATGGGAGAGTTCTTTCAGAAAAAGCTTCGTAAACTCGATTGCTATTGGTTCAGCCCCTCTCCGTATAGCTTCTTCCACTACTCCGTCAGTTCCTTTTAAAGCGACTCTTCCCCCCATTCCAGCTATTGGATTTACTATTAATCCAGCTTTCATTTTTATCCCTCTTTTACGTTATGTGCATTTAAATTAAACTTAACGCATGTATTTCCTTGCAAAAACCGTCAGGAAAACTGCCCACATAAACATCCCGAAGAGAGCTTCAATGGAAGCGAACACTCTTCCAATTCCAATAGGATGTAAATCTCCATAGCCTAGAGTTGTTGCTGTTACCACACTAAAGTATTCATAATCTAAGAAGCTCTCTAAAGGAACACCAAAACTTGTTACACTTCTGGTAATATAAAAAATCGTAGGAAAAACAAAATTAACCATAGCTATCCAGATCAAGATCGGTCTTTTCCAATCTGTTCCGTATTCGCATGTTAAATCTGCAAAAAACCATTCAAAAAGACCTTCTAAAAGGTGTATGTAGTGTTTCATTTTGGTTTTGGCCTTTCTAAAAGGAAAGACTGGCAATTTTATACTAATCCCAAGTTTAGGCAAATAAGTCATATACCTTCCCATTTTTTGTTTTCTCTGTGCAAGCATTTCTAAATAGTAGTACTCATCTGCTTTCTCTTTATCTCCACTTTTTTCCCATGTGATTCTTGCTAATCTGTAGAAAAACTCTTCCATTGTAGGATTATTAAAACTGCAGTCTTCAAGGATCACAAATCCTTTTACACTTAATTCTGCTGGGAGATTTGGAAGCACGGTTAAGTTCCATGTCGTGTCTCCGTAAAAAGCAGTCCCTCTAAACACTAGGTTGTTGTGAATGAGCGTGTGAATGAACTCGGGGATCTTTAGCCTTCCGCCTCTAATCTCAACATGGCCTAGAACTTCAAGATTCTCAAATTGAAGGGTTCCATTAAAGTTTCTAATAAAAATTCTTACTTGTCGCTTGAATCTTGGATTCGGATCAAACTCTATATTTTTTATGAGAAGTACTTTTGCTTTTACGTGTCTTTTCGATATCTTGGAGGGATTCACCCCATATTCATCTAAAATCTCTTTAAGCAAAGGATAGCGGGAATTTATCCCTATTTTTCTAACTTTTTTAAGATCAGAGAGTTCTATTCTTCCATGAATGCTTTCTTTTTCTCCATATTCCTCTTCACCCTTTATTTTCTTCTCAGAGTGTTGCACAGAATTCATCATCAGATACCTAACTGCACTGTTTTTTAGGGAGATTGAATTTTCGAATTCAATATCGAGGGCATTAAATCCATAAAGGGTTGAATTTTTTATCCATATTGTTCCTATAGATGAACTTACTAATATAACCCTTTCAATTTCAGAATTGAAGAGAGATAAACCCTTTAAATCAGAATTCTCGACAATGAGACTTTTTATTTTTGAGTTCTTGAATACAAGAGGATTTTTAATTGTCATATTTGAAATCTTGGCTTCATACAACTGAACACCTTCAAAATATCGGATTCCTCTTTCTAGTTTTCTTTCAAATGCTCTCTTTTTAATCTCTTTTAATCTTTCTCCATAAAGTAATTCTCCCTCATCAATAGGGACATGGAGTGAGCAATACTTTGAACCAGCTAGAGCTTTTGTTTTACACTTCTCACCATTTTCAAAAGTGTATTCACACATGTATATCACCAATATTATTCTTTAACAATCACGATATCGTCTAAACTGTTTAACTTTGCTTTTTTTGTAGACTTCTCGATTTTTGTTGGAATATCCCGAATGGGCCTTAATATTATCGACTCGACTTGCGAGAATCCAAGTTTTTTCCTGGCATAAGCCCGATGGTGCCCGTCTAAGATGTAATACTTCCCTTTATGCTCCAAAACAATTACTGGAGCATCATATCCATGTACTATCTCTTGAAGTACCACTAGTAGTTTTTTCTCGCTCAATTGCCACTGGGTGGGGATTAGAACATCAGTAGGCAGATATTTATGTTCTGACTCAAAAGGTGTTCCATAAAGAATCTCATTTTCTCTCTTTATTCGCTCAGCCCTCTTAAATGCTTCTTCTCTTGTTATGAGTCTAATCACTTTTAACTCCCCTAATAACTATAAAGGCCTCAAAGTTCTTTAGCTTATCGCTAAACTTTTCACCAAGCCTTTCGCTAATATTAACAAAGGGGAAAAGAGGGGAGATAAATAATTCCTTTGCTTTTAATTTCTTTAAACCTGCATTACAGCTTCTCCTATCAGGTCTGTTGAGCTGACCTCCTCCCCGCCCTAAAGGGCGAGGCTTTCAAAAAGAAAAAGTAATATTTATCAAATTTTGTATTTTATTCGAATTCTTCCTTTTTCTTCTCCCGATTCCATATATAATCTAAAAGAGGTCTGATTCTTTCCCAAACTTCTTCGATTCCTCCGTGACCATTTATCTGCACATACACCCCTTGGCCTTTGTAAAACTTGATAATTGGTTCCATGTTGTTGATATAAATATCATATCTCCTTGATACTATCTCTGGTGTGTCATCTTCCCTTTGAATAACCTCCCCACCACAAATATCGCATTTCCCAGGAACTTTGGAGGGATTGTATTTTATATGATAGACTGCTCCGCACTGTCTACAGATTCTTCTTCCGGAAATTCGTGTTATACTCTCTTCTTTTGAGATGAAGATATCAATTGCAAGTTTTATTCTAATTCCATGATCGTAAAGAAAATTTTCTAAAGCTAAAACCTGTTCGGCTGTTCTTGGATATCCATCGATAATAAAGTTCTCTCTTTTTTTCCTTAGTCTTGAGAGGACTAGAGTGTTTATGACAGTATCGGGTAAAAGGTCACCCTTTTCTATGTACTTTTTCATTTCCCTTCCAAGAGCATTCCCTTTGTTTATCTCTGCTCTTATTATATCCCCTGAGGCTATGTATTCTAGGTTATATTTTTCAATGATTCTCCGTGAATGAGTGGATTTTCCAGAACCAGGAGGGCCAAAAATCAAGATGTTCATTCGACCACCAATATAGATATATATTTAATAGTGCATTAAAGCATTATGGTGATGCCTGATGCCCAGGCTCTCGACTGGTTTTGTTAGGGCAAATGGATATGCCAACAAGGTTAGAAAGGTTCTATTTGCTTTAACACGAGGTAAAATTGTACCAGAAAATGTTGTGAGGGCCTCTGCTCAGCTAAACCAGTACTTGTTTGATAAACTCCAAGAACTGAATGTGAAAAAGGAAGATGTTGTGAGGATTTCAATAGGCTTCAGTATTAAAAGTGGTGAGATAGAATGGAACTATGATAGCTTGCAAATTGAGGTTTATAAGAAAGAGGAAGAAGAAAAGCTCGCTGAGGCCATGGAAGAGGTTGAAGAAAGTGAAAGAGCCTTAGAAGCTATCATAAATGAACTTAGTAATCTTTCAGAAAAACTGAAAGAACTTAGTGAAGAGGTCTCCCAAATAGTTGAAACACTTAAAAGAGAACACACTTCACTAAAACTGGAATTTGAAAAATAAGGTTGTTATTCTTCATAGTCTTCGTTCTCTTCACTTTTTCCCTCCATTCTTATAACGTAATCAGCAGCGTTTTGAAGAGCAACACTAAAACCAGGTTCTACGCCAATAACAACTGTCTCCTTTCCCTTTCTTTTTCCTTCATTTATTATTGGGAGAAAATCAGCGTCTCTCGTAGCAAGCCCTATTACCTCTATGTCACTGTTGTAAATGAGCTCCATTGCCTCAATAGCGATTCTTACATCGGTATCTCCAGCAACAATTATTGGTTCAAATCCTTGATTTACTACCGCTTCAATAAGCCCTTGAGGAGCGTATTGGTTTAAAACAACTTTAGCAACTCTGATATTTCCGATTTTCTCTAGAGCTTCTTTTATATTTTCAAGTTTTATTCCAAATTCTTTTCTCAGGATGTTTGGGCCGTCGATTATAAGTCCTATGGTCTTTGGGGGCCCTTTATGGATTTCTTTCTCTTCTTTTTCTTTAGATTTTCTTTCTTCTCTTTTTAGTATCCTGAATAATGATCTCCTCATTATCTTCACCTCTTTCGAGGGCTATTACATAATCAGCAGCATGTTTCAGAGCAGCACTAAATCCAGGTTCAATACCGATAATGGCAGTTTCTTTCCCTTTCTCCTTTGCTTTCAATATTATGGGCAAAAACTCAGCATTTCGCGTGGCTAAGGCGATTATATCTATATTTTGGTTATATATCTCTCTCATAGCCTCTACTGCGAGTTTTACCCCTGTCTCTCCAGCAACAATTATTGGTTCAAATCCTTGATTTGCAATGGCTTCAATAAGCCCTTGAGGAGCGTATTGGTTTAAAACAACTTTAGCAACTCTGATATTTCCAAGTTCTTCCAGAGCAGCTACAATATCCTCAAGATGTACATTGAATTCTTTTCTCAGGATGTTTGGGCCGTCAATGAGTAGGGCTATTTTTTTACCTCTTTGAATTTTTTGTTTAATCATTCCGATACTTTTTACTCCTCCTTTTGTAATCGAGACTATCTTTTCCCAATTGCTGGGCATCGTTATCACCACATTGTTGATATAACTTAAAATCTCTAGTAAAAATTATGATTTTAGACTATAAAAAAGTTGGGCAAGAATGCAACAAAATGGTTATAACTATTGAAAAACCAAATATAATACATGAGTAGGGTTCCTTTTTATTTAAGAGAGCGTCTTGATGATGTTAAGCAAAGGGTACTATTTGAGACTTATGAAGCACAAAAGCTCCCAAAATGGGAGCAGGTAGTTTTAACTTGGATTTTGCTCTTTTCTTTTTGGACGATTATAAGTGCGAACTTGAAAGCAGAGAACCTTCTTATTGGCGGGTTAGCAACTTTGGTAATATCTTCGTTTATGCATGAAATGCTCACCGAAGATATAAGGAGAAGCGGTCATATACTGGAAAAAATCCTCTATATTAGTTTCTTTGTCAGACACTGTCAGGATAAGCAGTGGGACGTTAGGTTTAAGTTTCTGATACCTCTTCAGAAAAGGGGAGAGAAATGAGGACTGAAACCATT
>LDZR01002339.1_pt1 | contig 62638 bp, 65 predicted proteins | sample 615371 | NCBI WGS metagenome assembly LDZR01 (sample SAMN03408294, study PRJNA278302) | terrestrial metagenome | isolation source: oil reservoir sample K2 | place: USA: Alaska, North Slope, Kuparuk formation | collected 2013
GAGGCGCGAATAGGATGTGAGCGCCAGCCCCAACTGAGACAGGACGTCGAATTTGGGGCGGTCCGGTTTTGCCCATAACCCTTTGCTTAGAAATGTCCAGTGCGAGTTCAGGAGTAAGAAAACTGCAGCAGAGACCCTTCGTCAACAAGTTAAAGCCCCCAATAAGGGGGCTGCTTTAAGTTTAACGCCAAACCTTTTGTATCTCCACATCTTTATAGTAATACTTTATTATCTCTTCCGCACTCTTTCCATTCTCTGCCATAACCTTTGCTCCCCACTGGCTCATTCCCACACCATGACCATAACCCTTTCCTGCTGCAATCAGCCTTCCTCCACTTACTTTAAATTGGGTAAGCAGAGTTGAGCGCATAACTTCACTGCCTAAGGCAAGCCTTAGGGAAGGACCACTTAAAGCTAGATTACCCACCTTTACCTTTGTCACCCTTCCCGATGGGCCCCTTTCCAAAATCTTTACTTCTCGTATGGGTCCGGGATCCCTTCCCAGACTGTTTTGAATTTTCTGCCTTACTTCGCTTACTGGAAATACTGCCTTCCAAGATCTGTTTTCCGGAGGACTGCTTTTAAAACCAGGATCATTTACGCTGTGGATATAGGGTGCCTTTTCCTTTGTAAAATTTAAACCTTCCACTGCTGATGCAGCAGTTCTGCCTCCAGCATCAGCATGAAACCATCCGTTAATATACTTTCCATTATGAGTAACCACTATCCCCCGGCTTCTGGCCACTGCCTTTCTCACATTGTCGTTTATTTTTGAGGCATCATAAGCTTGAAACTCCTGCTCATCGGTGGAAGCGTCAGTGTTATATTTTTTAACTCCACCTTCTTGAATTTTTTTAAGGGTAAAAGTTCGGGCTATGATAGCCTGGGCAGCCAACGCCTCAATGGGCCACGAAGTGTCCATTTCTGCAGCCACTACACCCTCTATATATTTCTCCATCTTGATTTTTTCTACTTTACCCTTTTCTTTGTTGTAAAGGGTAATGATGGGCTCCCGGGCATTTTCATCGCCTGGAGCAGGAATTCGATCCCCTTGTCGGGGAGGGCTTGAAAAGGGACTGGCACATCCCAACGCAAGGGCTGCTAAAAATATTAAGCAAAGCGCACCTGTTAAAATTTTAATTTTTTTTCCTGCTGCATCCACTGCATTGACCTCCCCTAGAAAATCAGCTGTGTCATTGGTTATTATTCCTGCTGGGAATTAAATATATACTTCAAAAAAGGGAATCCAAACTTCTTTTTTCCTTTTTGATTAATCGGTACACTTCCTCGGGATTAGATACCGAAGCCTTTTCAGGAACAGAAAGCACTTCAACTTCTAAATAGATATCGCCTCGATCAATGGAAATAATGTCGCCCTCTTTAATCTCCGTTCCCGCTTTTGCAGTGCGGCTGTTGACTGATACTTTACCAGCACTGCAGAGTTCTTTGGCCACGGTCCTCCTTTTGATTATTCTAGATACCTTTAAAAATTTGTCCAACCTCATACTAAGGATCCTCCAAAGTTTAAAAATTAAAAAAATCAGGTTCTTAAAAAGAACCTGATCTTTTCGGGAGTGGGCTTTTTTACTTGGAAACTGCTTCCCTTAGGGCTTTTCCTGCCTTAAAGCTGGGAACTCTGGTGGCAGGGATCTTAATTTCTTCTCCAGTGCGGGGATTTCTGCCCACCCGTGCAGCTCTTTCTTTGATTTCAAAGGTGCCAAAGCCTACCAGCTGAACCTTATCGTTTCTTGCAAGGGCTTCTTCTATACTTTTGAATATAGCATTAACGGCTTTTTCTGCGTCCTTTTTAGTCAAATCAGCTTTCTCTGCCACAGCGCTAATAAGATCCGACTTATTCAAAACAATCCCTCCTATCTTATGAAGTTCCATCTTTCGCGTTTTATTATTCGTTAACTTGGGAAAATCTCCTTCTTTTTGCAATTTTTTTTTAAATTTTTATTAAATTTTCTTTTTGGACTCATCCCACAGTTCATCCATTTTTTCAAGGGAAGTTCCTTCAGGCTTTTTTCCTTCTTCCTTAAGCCTTTTTTCTACATAATTAAACCTTTTAATAAATTTGTTTATGGTCCTAGAAAGCGCCTCTTCAGGGTCAATTTTAAGAAAGCGGGAAAGGTTTACCACAGAAAACAAAAGATCCCCCAATTCAGATACCTGCTGTTCAAAGGAACCCATGCTTACTGCAGACTTAAGCTCTCCCAATTCCTCATCAATCTTGTCCCAAACTCCTTTAATATCAGGCCAATCAAAGCCCACTTCAGCAGCCTTTTTTTGTATTTTTTCAGCACGGAGCAGGGCGGGAAGGCTGCGAGGTACATCCAAAAAGGGCCCGTCTCTTTTTTCCTTTCTTTTAATTTTCTCCCAGTTTATATTTACCTCAGAAGCATCCTTAACCACCTGATTGCCGAAAACGTGGGGATGCCTTCTTATCAGCTTTTCTTTTATTTCCTCAATGACTTCAAAAATATTAAATTTACCCTGCTCCTCTGCCACCCGGGCATGGAAAACAATCTGCAGTAGTAAGTCTCCCAATTCTTCTTTCAATTTATTCACATCATTTTCTTCTATGGCCTCTATAACTTCGTATGTTTCCTCAATAAGATACCGCTTTAGGCTCTCGTGAGTCTGCTGCTTGTCCCAAGGACAGCCATCGGGACCCCTCAGCCTTGCAAGAATCTCAACCAATCCTTCAAAGGAAGTGTTGAGGTTTTTCGAAGAATGATCATCATCCAAAGCAGGAACATAAAGGCTTGTCAGATGATCAATGTCCCTCAATCTGTCCAGCTCATAAAGGGGAATTTTATCAATCCTCTCTTTTCCTGCAATGCCTGCATTATGCACCACTTTAATGACGTGTTCCTCGGGATAATCCTCTATAAGGCGGAGTTTTACGTCTGAAGCAATTCTCCTGTTATAAAGCTGTACGCACAAAAGGGGAAGAGAGGGGTCTATTTTTCTGTCTATAAGCTCCAAGCAGTCCACAACAGTAAGCCCATGAGTGGGGTCAATTTTTAATGCTGCATACACTGCCTCAAGGCAGCTTACCGCAGGAAGTATTTCCACGGTTATACTGGAGTTTTTATTGTTCAAAAGCATCTCCACAGTTTTTTCGGCAACCATAGGATGACCGGGCACTCCATAGACTATTTCCTTTTCCCTTTCCGCTTTCTCTAGGAGCACTTCCACAATGGATTGGTATACTTCTTCAAAAGTCTCACACTGTTCGTATAAATAGTCAAAGCTTTCAAATTGAATTTTTTCTTTAATAAAATCCTCTGTAATGGGATGCTTTGCTGTTCTTAAATAAAGCTTTGGTTTATCTTTTAATATCCTGTATGTGCCCGTGGGCAGATGATCTATCCCTCCAGGTCCCAGTCCTGCAACAATAATTTTCCCCAATTTCATCACCCATCCATTAAAACGCTAAAAACATATTACCAGCAGAAAAAATTAGAATCAAGCGATGAACCTTCTAATACGCACCCCTTTAAATAAAAAAGCCCTAAAAATTAATTAGTGGCGCTTTGTCTGCGCCACTTTTATTATTACTGTTCCATCTGTTTAGCCAAAAAGCCAGCGGCGGTTTCTGCAAGTTTTAGTTCCATGTCGCCCATTTTCACATTTTCTTCTTTAGAACACAAAATTACAGCTCCAATGGGGTCACCCTCAGCAATGATAGGAGCCATTACTGCAGCTGTAAATTTTTTAGCAGTCTCTTCATCATCCACATCAATGGGGCAGGCTGCACCTTTTTCAATCTCGCTGGGATCGTTCACAAGAACTGAACTGCGGCTTTCCATCACTTTTTCCACAGCGGCACTGATGGGCTTATTCAAAAATTCTTTCTTAGGTGCACCCGCTACGGCAATGATGTTATCCCGGTCAGATATGCATGCTATGTGGCCTATGGCTTCGTACAAAGAATCCACATATTCTTTCGCAAAATCTCCCAATTCTCCAATGGGGGAGTACTTTTTTAATATTACTTCTCCTTCTCTGTCTACAAATATTTCCAATGGATCTCCTTCACGTATCCTGAGGGTCCGACGTATTTCCTTGGGAATCACTACTCGACCTAAGTCATCAATTCTCCGTACGATTCCTGTTGCTTTCATTAACTGGTTTTCCCTCCTTTTCAATACGTAGCAAATAAAGCCTTAGAACTCTTCAGTGATAGTATATAACCCACAGCATCGATTTATTCATTTTTTTCCATTGCTTATTCAAAAATATTTTGTATTTCACCACCTCTTACCTAAAGATTTCAAAAGCTCCCAGTACTTTCCCCTGGGAGCTTTTTAATTTTTAGGTATTTATAATATGCGCTTATTTTTTAAGCATATTCTCTATTTTTGCATCTTTTTTTATTTTATTAAAATACTTTACAAAAACATCGTTTTTCTTTTCAGAGAGGAGCCTGTCCCTTATGGTGCTTTTAAGTTCTTCATAGGAAGTCCTGCTGTCAATAACTTTAATAATGTGATAACCATAAGTGGTGCGAACCGGTTCCTTGGAAAATTCTCCTTCCTTAAGCTTAAAAGCCCCTTCTATAAACTCTTCCATAAAAAAGGGATCTTCCCTCGTAAAGTAAATGTCTATAACTCCTCCATTTTCTTTTGTCTGGGAATCTTCAGAATAAGTCCGGGCAAGGGAACTAAAATCTGCTCCATTGTGAAGTTTATTGATTATTTCCACAGCTTTGTTTCTTGCTTTTTCTTCCTCACTTTTGGAAGCATCGGGATCCACCGAAATCAAAATATGTGCAACTTTTATCTGCTCAAGATCTTTCCTGTTTTTCTCGAAGTATTCCCGCAGCTCCCCATCGCTCACCTTTACATCTTTAGTCACCTTGTTGAACAAAGCATCAGCAGAAAGCTGCAGTTTAAGCTGTTTCTTAAAATCCCTTTCCGTTAAATTCTGAGCCTTAAGGAGGCTTTCAAACTCTTCGCTGCTGAAATTTTTCTTAATCTCCCTAAGGCGCCGCTGCACCTCATCATCTCCTGCTAAAACACCCTGTTTTTCAGCTTCCTGGAGAAGCAGAGTTTCGTTTATAAGTTGATTTAAAGCTTCTTCCTCTACCTTCCCCATAGCTGACTGCCCTTCTTCACTTTCAATATCAATTCCCTGACTTTCCAGCCCAGCCTTTATTTCCTCCACTTTTTTATTCAGTTCTGAAAGGGTAATTTTTTCCCCATTAACCCTGGCAACCACTTCTCCTTCGCCGCATCCGGACAAAGTCAAAACCACAAAGGCCAAAAGCACTGTGAGCAGCAAAACCTGCTTTTTAAAATTCATTTATCTCAACCTTCCTAAATTAAAGTTTTACAGCTAGGTTATTATACCAACAATATCTAACCTCAACAAGGGCCAAATTTTTAAAATCAAAAGTTTTCAATCAAAAACAGTTCATAGTTCCCCTTGGGACCGAGCCTTTAAGCTCAATTCCCCAAGCTTTCTTAAAATCTCCTGAGCAGTTAGAAGCACCTGAGCCTCTGACAGACCCTGTTTCCTAAGCCCTATTTCCAGTCCTCCAATGCTGGAAAACTTAAGGCGGCGGGGATAATCCTTTGCCAGAAGCATGAGAACATCCCCACGAAAATGGGAAGCTTCTTTCCTAAATTTTATCTTCAATTCATCTGCCGTTTCCTTTACCGATTTTGCCCCCATGGATTGAGCCAAAACCCTAAGCCTTGTTATCTCAAGAAGGTTCTCCACTTCCTTTGGCAGCTTGCCAAAGCGATCTTCAAGCTCCTTTCTTAGATCTTCAATTTCCTCCTCACTATCGATTTCCCTAAGGCGATGATATACTTCAAACTTTAAAGATGGTTCCCTTATATACCCATCGTCTATATATGCACTTATGCTCACTTCGATCTCCACTTTTTCTTCCTTTTCTTTTTCCTTTTCCTTCACCCTACCCTTCAGCCTGGCCACTTCTTCCTCCAAAAGCTGACAGTACAGATCAAACCCCACTGCCAGCATGTGACCGTGCTGTTCCGGTCCCAAAAGGTTGCCAGCTCCCCGGATCTCCAGATCTCTCATGGCCAGCTTAAACCCCGAACCGAATTCCGTAAACTCACTAATGGCATTAAGCCTCTTTTCTGCAATTTCACTCAAAACCTTATCCCTTTTATAGGTAAAGTAGGCATAGGCAACCCTATCGCTTCTGCCCACCCTTCCCCTAAGCTGGTAAAGCTGAGCCAATCCGAAGTTGTCCGCTTCCTCCACAATTAAGGTATTAACATTGGGAATATCAAGCCCATTTTCCACAATGGTGGTGCATACCAAAATATCAATATCTCCTTGGATGAAATCAACCATAATCTTTTCCAGCTGCCTTTCCGGCATCTGACCGTGAGCTACACCCACCCTTGCTTCAGGCACAAGGGACTCAAGCTCATGAGCCCTGGTTTCTAAATCCGCAACTTTGTTGTGGACATAAAATACCTGCCCTCCCCGGCTCAATTCCCGCCTAATAACATCTTTAACAAGTTCCCTGCTGTATTCAACCACATAGGTCTGAACGGGATACCTATTTTCGGGAGGAGTATTGATAACGCTCATGTCCCTTGCACCTGCAAGGGCCATATGTAAGGTTCGGGGAATGGGGGTAGCCGTTAAAGTGAGAACATCTACCTCCCTGCGCAGATTTTTAAGCTTTTCTTTATGCGCCACCCCAAAACGCTGCTCTTCGTCTATTATAAGGAGGCCCAGATCTTTAAACTGAACATCCTTGGAAAGCAGCCGGTGAGTCCCAATAATTATATCGATTATGCCCTTTTTGAGATTTTCCACCACTTTTTTCTGCTCACTGGGTTTTTTCAACCTGCTTAAAAACTCAATATTTACAGGAAACTGAGAAAAGCGTTCCTTAAAGGTTCGATAATGCTGATGGGCCAGTACTGTGGTGGGCACCAGCACCGCAACCTGTTTGCCGTCGGTGACAGCTTTAAAAGCAGCCCGCATGGCAACCTCCGTTTTTCCATACCCCACATCACCTACTAACAGCCTATCCATAGGTTTGGGCTTTTCCATGTCTGCTTTAACCTCTAATATAGCTTTAAGCTGATCCGGCGTTTCTTTGTATGGAAAAGCAGCTTCAAATTCAGCCTGCCAGGGTCCATTGGGGCTGAAGGCATGACCTTTGATAATCTGCCTTTCCGCATACAGGTTCAAAAGCTCCTTTGCAAGCTCCTGAACAGACTTCCTGACCTTTTCTTTTGCCCGGGCCCATTCACTGCTGCCCAATTTATGAAGCTTGGGGGTGTGCCCTTCGGATCCAATGTATTTCTGAATCAGCTCCACCTGATCCGTTGGGACATAAAGCCTATCCTGCCCAGCATACTGAAGGTGAAGATAATCCCTCTTTACTCCCTGAACCTCAAGGTTAACAATCCCCAAATACTTTCCTATTCCATGGTGCACATGAACCACATAATCTCCAGGTTTTATATCGGTTATATCGCTTATTCTCACTCCATCTCCAAGCTGCTGCTTGATTCTGCGCCGCTTGGGCCTTCCGAAAATTTCCCTGTCTGTAATCACTGCTATTTTTTCCTGGGGCAGCTCAAAACCAGCACTTAAAGTTCCGTAAGTTATAACCACCTGTCCTGGATAAACAGCAGCAGCCAAAGATGGAACCAAAACTGCTTCTATCCCGTTTTCCCACAGGCTCTCCTTTATGCGAATACCCCGATCCTTTGATGACGTCATTATGACCTGAGCATAGCCCGAACTCTTCCATTCAGCAAGCTGTTTGACCAGGAGCTTGGCCCTGCTCTGAAATTCAGGGAGAGTCCTTCCATGAAAGCTCACAGATGAAGAAACTTCAAAGAGACTGCTTCTTTTGGGAAGCAGAGAAAAATATACCTTTCGATTGTTCTTTATAAATTTTTTAATTTCAGAAAAGCCCAGAATAAGTTCCCTCTGTCTCGAAAGTACGGCTCCTTCTAAAAGGAGGTTTTCAAAGCTCATTAAAAGATCCTTTTCTCTTACTTCTGCTTCTTTCTCAATCTGAAGGGGTTCATCAATAAACACCACCGGCTCATCCTTAAAATAATCCAGAAGGGTATAGGGCCTATCTGTCAAATAAGGCATATATCTCTCCAGGCTTTCCCCTAAAAAACCTTCCCCAATCTTCTCTAAAAACTCTCCCACTGTCCTGTTGAGCTTGTTTAAAGCGCTCCTCTTCCCCTTTTTGATCAATATCTCCTTTGTAGAATCCCAATCTTTTTTAATTTTCTCTATTCCTTTTTCCAAAAGATCTAAATTTTCTGAAAAGGGAAACTCCACAGCAGGGGGGATGGTTATTTCCGAAAGGTATTCCCTTGACAACTGGGACTCGGCATCAAAACTCCTAATGGTCTCTATTTCATCATCAAAAAAATCAATTCTGCACGGGCTGTTTTCCGTAACGGGGAAAATATCGAGAAGTCCTCCCCTAGCTGCAAACTGCCCTGGAATTTCTACAACATCAACCCTTTCATAGCCCACTGCCACAAGACGCTTTAATAGTTCATCGCGATCCCAAACATCTCCCTTTTTCAGACGGATAAAAGCCTCCATCAACAGAAAGGGCGAAGGAAGCCTGCGGGAAAGAGCCTCATAGGTAGTTACAATAAACTGGATTCTACCCTCCATAACTCCCTTTAGAACAGCAATCCTCTGGGATATAATTTCCCTGCTTAAAGCATACATTTCCACGGGAAGAACTTCTCTGGCGGGAAATACTGCCGCCCTTTTAGGGGAAAGCAGCAGAGAGATGTCGTTTTTAATTTCCTGAGCTCTATCCTCACTGGTGGTAATGATCACCACGGCTTTATCCAAAAAACCGCCGCAAAGACCCATAAAAAGATGCTTTTGTGCCCTTTCAAGGCCGTAAACAGCTGCGTCTTTTCCCAGTTCCAAATCCCTGCACAGCTGCTGATACTGTTCAGATTTTTCAAGCATTTTGATTAAACCCAAATGCCGCAAGCCCTTCACCTTTATTCTCCTCACAAAAAATAATTCTTGTAAAAAGTTCTCAGCGGGTGTAGACCCCCGCCACCATTCTATTCCACAGGATGTGAAGAAAAGCAGCTCCAATAATGGACAGCATTAGGCTTTTGGTTGTATTAATTAGAATCACGGTAAGGATGCCCAAAAAGCAGTGGGATAAAAAACTTACCATAGCTCCTAAACCAGCCCTTTTGCCGCTGGAAGTAAACACTTCGTAGACAGATTCCGCTATTCCGAAAGTTATATGGGACAAAAGAATAGAAGTGCCCATCAAAACAGGTATAAGGCTTTTAAACCCCTCTTCAAAAATAGGTATTACAGTTGTTAAAGCAATATTACCAAACATTCTAATCATTGCCTTATTCAGCAGGAAAGAAGCAGCCGCAGCAATAAGACCCGCAGCAACAGCGTCCATTTTACTACTTCTCCGTTTCCTGAACTGTTTTTTCGTTGAAATCAGCTTCCCAAACGTTAAACTTATTCATTGCCATTTCAGCACCCTCTTTCAGAATGCTTTTAACTGCAAGCCCTGCCCTTTCCACAGCATTTTCTACAATTTCCCATTCTTCACCAGAAAAACTGCTCAGCACATAATCCGAAGGATCAACTCCTGCGGGGGGCCTTCCAATACCTATTTTTATGCGGCAGAAATACTGGGTTCCCAGATTCTCTATTATGGACTTTATTCCTCTGTGTCCTCCATAACTTCCTTTAAGTCTTATACGTATCCTTCCCAGTTCCAAATCCATATCATCGTGAATAACTATCAAATCTTCGGGAGAAAGTTTAAAATATTCAATCAGTTCAGAAACCGCAGCACCGCTGCGGTTCATATAGCACTGGGGCTTGGCAAGGATCAACTTTTCCCCCTTAAAAAAAACTTCAGCGATGAAGCTTAATCCGAATTTTCTTTCTACCTTTACCCCAAGGGATTCTCCCAGCATGTCCACAGCCATAAAGCCCACATTATGCCTGGTTTTTTCATATCGCGGACCAGGGTTGCCAAGCCCAACCACAAGTTTCATTTCAGACCCACCTCTTTAAAGTTTTAAAACAGCTCAAAATAAAAGGTGCTCCCCATTGGAACACCTAAAATATCTTTTTCAGATTTGACCCCATTTTTTCTACTCCTCTTCAGGGGCTCTCTCTTCAGATTCTTCTGCTTTCTTTTCAACTTCCCCTTCCGCTGTTTCTTCTGCCTCTTCCTCCAATTCTTCTTCAGCAACAGTTACAGCAACTATGGTTGCAATTACAGTATCAGGATCGTTCAATATTTGAATATCTTCACTTACCTTAAGATCTCCCACAGTTATGCTGTCTCCGATACCCAAACCTGATATATCCACTTCAATGTGCTCGGGAATCTTAGTGGGAAGGCATCTGATCTCCAGTTCCCTAAGAAACTGCTGCAGTACTCCTCCCTCTTTGATTCCAGGAGATTCTCCAACAAACACAACGGGAACTTCTGTTTCCAGCTCTTCCTTCAGGGAAACCTGATAAAAATCCACATGGAGTATTTCACCCTTAACGGGACCGCGCTGTATTTCCCTAATTAAAGTCATATACTCCTTATCATTAACCTTAAGTTTAATCAGCGCCCTTTCCCCGGCTTGGTTGATGATCCTCTCCAGATCCCTGGTCTGCACCTGAAGCGGGAGCGTTTCTACCTCCGGTCCATAAAGAACGCTGGGAAGCATACCTTCCCTGCGGATTTTCTTTGCATATTCTTTTCCCGTTTTTTCGCGAACTTTAGCTTCTAAAGCTAACGCTTCCATTTCAAAAGCACTCCCCTTCCTCTTGTTCCTAAGTATATCCCTAATTTTAGCATAATAAACTTTTCTTGTGAATAATATCCTTTTAGAAGATATAGAGTCTTCCATTAGTCCCTTAGGAGGTGACCGCATTGTTGAAAAGATTAAGAAGCATACTGTCCATGCCCATTTTCAGCCTCGAAGAAGGCCAGCAGATAGGAAAAGTACGGGGTTTAGTAGTAGATCCCGAAACCTTTTCCGTTGCAGCAATTGTTACTGATAAACAGAGCTGGTTTGGAGATTATAAAATCATTCCCTATGAGAATGTGGTCAGCATTGGAGAACATGCCCTTACCATTGACAAAAAAAACCCATCTGGAAAAACCATCCAACATACCCCCAATATCCAAACTTATGAAAAAGAAGGTTCCCCTCATGGGGGGCAAAGTAATTTCAGAATCCGGCACCCTTCTGGGCATTGTTGAGGAGTTTACTTTTGATACTGAAACAGGAGAAATCAAAAGCATTGAGGTTTCAGGGAAATTCATTGAGAGCCTCTTTAAAGGGAAAATGTCTATTCCAGCCTCATCGGTAATAACCATCGGAACCGATGCCATCATAGTAAGCACAGATGCTCAAAAAAATCTCAAAAAACTAGACAGCCCCTTTAAGAAAAGTCTTAAATCCCTAAAATCCTCAAGCCAGAAACTTTTAAGAAGTACTAAGGAAAAAACCAAAAAATGGAGCGACTCCCTCAACAATTCCCTGGAAAAGTTTACTGGAAGCAGCGGAAATGAAGCAGAAAACCTAAGCCCCCAAAACGAAAGTAATGACCATCAAAATGAATCGTAAAATTATAGAAGAAAAAAATGAAAAATTCTTTTAAATAAATTTTTTTAATCAAAGAGCTCGCTTACGGAAAGATCTTTATGAACACGCATTATGGCTTCTCCCAGCAGGGGAGCTACTGAAAGAACTTTAATTTTATCGATTTTTTTCTCTTCAGAAAGGGGTATGGTGTTGGTAACCAGCACTTCTTTAATACACGAATTCTTTATGCGCTCCACCGCAGGCCCTGAAAGCACTGGATGGGTGCAGCATGCATAAACTTCCTTGGCACCATGTTCCATAACAGCCTGAGCACCCAGGGTAATGGTTCCCGCCGTGTCGATCATGTCATCAGTTATGATCACTGTTTTCCCTTTTACATCCCCTATAAGATGCATTATTTTGGCTTCATTGGGAGAGGGCCTGCGCTTTTCCAGAATAGCTATGTCAATTTCTGAACCCACTCTCTCTGCAAGTTCCCTAGCCCTAGTAACTCCCCCAAGGTCCGGGGATACCACAACCACATCCGTTAGATTTTTTTTCCTATAGTAATCTGCTAAAATCTTAGATCCTAAAAGATGGTCCACAGGGATGTCAAAGAAACCCTGGATTGCTCCTGCGTGGAGGTCCATAGCAATTACCCGCCTTGCACCCGCTGCCATAATCAAATTGGCAACCAGCTTTGCTGATATGGGATCCCTGGCTCTGGTTTTTCTTTCCTGCCTTGCATATCCATAATAGGGAATAACAGCTGTTATCCTTCTGGCAGAAGCCCTCCTCAGCGCATCTATCATAATAAGCAGTTCCATAAGATTTTCGTTAACCGGTGGGCACGTGGGCTGTATAACAAAGGCATCACAGCCCCTAACGCTTTCCCCTATGGTAAGGCTTATTTCTCCATCGCTGAACCTTCCCACTTTAGCTAATCCAAGGGGCACTCCGAGATAATCAGAAATTTCCTGTGCCAGCTGAGGGTTTGCGTTTCCCGTAAATATCTTCAGCTTGCTGTTGTTAATGTTCATTTTTGTTATTACCTCCCGTCCCCCCGTTATCCATTTGTTCCATATGCTCTATGGAACACCCTCAATTTTTTTCGCCCTTTTACGGCATAATCCTTTATAAAATGAGGATTTTTTTCTTAGTCGTCATCTTTCTTTTTCTTCTTTCTAACCCAGCCTTCGATATTTTTCTGCTTTTCCCGAGCAATGGCAAGGGCTTCCTTCGGAACATCTCTGGTTATGGTTGATCCTGCAGCCACAAAAGCCCTTTTTCCGATCTTCACCGGAGCCACGAGGCTAGTGTTGCTGCCGATAAAAGCTCCTTCGTCAATAAAAGTTTTCCACTTTCTTTCTCCATCATAATTGCACGTTATGGTGCCAGCTCCTATATTCACATTTTCCTCAATCTCCGCATCCCCCACATAGGAAAGATGGGGCACCTTGCTTCCTTCACCAATTTTTGATTTCTTTATTTCCACAAAATCTCCCACTTTTACATAATCCTTAAGCACCGTCTCCGGCCTTATATGGGCAAAGGGACCCACTTTGCAGTGGGAACCGATCCTGCTTTCCAGAACCACTGAATTCCTTATCACCGTATCTCTTCCCACCACACAGTCCACTATGGTGGTAAAGGGACCAATTCGGCAGTCCTCTCCTATTTCTGTATTTCCTTCTATAATGGTAAAGGGATAAATTACGGTATCAGGAGCTATCACAACGCCGGAATCAATTTTTGTGGTTTCGGGATCTAAAATGGTAACCCCGGAAAGCATAAGCTCCTCATTTTTCCGCAGCCTCATGATGCGGTCTGCTTCAGCCAGCTGAATGCGGTCATTTATTCCCATTATCTCTGTGGGATCTTCTGTCATTAAGGCGGAAACTTTCTTTCCTTCATCAAAAAATATCCCTATTACATCCGTTAAATAGTACTCACCCTGTGCATTTTGGGTATCGATTTTCTCAAGGGCTTCAAAAAGCTCCCTTCTGCTGAAAACATAGGTCCCCGAATTTACCTCTTTAATTTCCAGCTCCTTTGGAGAAGCATCCCGATGCTCCACAATACCCCTGACATTTCCAGCATCATCCCTGATAATCCTTCCGTACCCTTCAGGGTTGGGAATCTCTGCCGTTAGTACTGTGGCATAGCTTTTATTTTCAACGTGATAATCTATGAGCTTTTTCAGAGTTTCCGGCTTTATTAAGGGCGCATCCCCGCACAGCACCAGCACATGTTCCACAGAGGGCTTTAAAGCATCCCTGCACTGATAAAGGGCATGTCCTGTGCCCAGCTGCTGCTCCTGAACCACATAGGAAATATCTTCAAACTCATCCAGGACCATATCTCTGCCGTGTCCCAAAACCACGAGTATATCATTAACTCCAGCTTTTTCAGCAGCTTCAAGGACATGCTGGAGCATGGGCTTCCCTCCAACGGGGTGTAGAACCTTTGGGTATTTGGAACGCATGCGTTTTCCCAAACCCGCAGCTAAAATTACCCCTGCAATCTCCCCCACGGCACTTACCCCCTTTTTTCCCCTGTTTTTATCCATTTATTTAAACATGCAAAAAAGAATGAAGCAGGTAACCTCATAAGGTCGTTAGCAGAACCTGCTCCACCAATTCAAGGTCGCTGGGTTTATCAATGTCCATACCTATTTCGGGATAATTGCACTGCACTGCCATTCCCTTTATTTCAAGGAGTTGGGAAAATTTCTCTTCCGCTTCCCTTAAGGTAAGCTTCCCCATAAGATATTTTATAATAAAGCTGAAGCCTATGAGCCTGCAGAGGGCTAGAGGACTTTTTCTAAGAGCTATTAGCTTTTCCGCTATTTCCACCCTGGGCTCAATGATTTCAGGCCTCACCAGGAAGACATTTCCCCCTGTAAAGGTTCCTTCCACCAACCGCACGTAGGTTCTGTGTGCTCCAGGAAATTTGCTCTCACTTACCCTCTTCTCTATAATGGGATAGTATAAATCTGCTTCCCCTTTTTTAATACAGGTTTCAATGAAATCTGTTAGGGCATCGGGACTTATCAAAGGAATGTCGCTGCTGGCAATCACAACATACTCCGTAAATCCCACTGCCCTAACCCCGTTGAGGACAGACTTCACAGCGGTGCTTCCTGCTTCCACCAGCTCAACCCTGGAGGATTGGGCATACTTTTTTTCAAGATCCTTTACGGGTCCCACTAAAGCAATTCTATCAATGAACTTAGTTTTTTCCAGAGCTTTAACAACATATTCCACCATCAGGTGTTCTCCAATGGGTATCAGCGCTTCGCTTTCCACACCGGTATGTTTCCTAAGCTTCTTCGATGTGCTGCCGCCAGCAAGTACCACTGCATTTATTATCATAGCAGGTACCCCTTTCAAGGATTTTTAAATTCCGCTGCATCCTTCGGCGGTTCCCCGTGAAACTCTGGGTGATCCTTTAAAGCCTCCATCATGCTGTTTTCCGCATTCTCAATGTGTTCCTGAGCCAGAGCCTTGGCAAGGGAGCTATCCCCCTGGGAAATGGCTTTTACCAGCCTTTCATGCTCATCAAGGGTCTGCTTAATACGGCCTGGATAGGATAAAGTGGTGCTTCTGAAACGCTGGATCTGCTCTCTCAGCTTATTTATCAGCTGAACAAGTCTGGCATTTCTGCTGGCTTTATATATGAGATCGTGAAGCTCCGTATCGCTCTGGACCACTTTTTCAAAATCCCCTTCTCGGGAAGCCTCTGCTACTTTCTCCAAACAGCGGTACAGCTCTTCTATCTCAGACTCCGTTATTCTTTTTGCAGCCAGCTCTGCAGCCAAAGATTCCAATGCTGCCCTTATTTCGAAAACATCTGCGATATCCTTTATGGTAATTCCTGCAACATATGCCCCCTTACGGGGTATCATAACCACCAAGCCTTCCAGCTCAAGCTTTCTTATGGCTTCTCTGATGGGAGTTCTGCTCACCCCTAAATCCTCTGCCAGCTGCAGTTCCATGAGCCTTTCTCCGGGCTTCAAGGTGCCGTTTATTATGGCTTCCCTTAAGGCTTCAAAAACAATATCCCTTAAGGGCTTGTATTCATCAATTTTTATGGGCGACAGTCTTCTCTCTCCCATATTTTCCCCCCTTTACTCCTATTTATAATTATACTTCCATAATTGACAGTGCGGGCGATATAAATTTTCCATGGATAATTAAACTTTAACAATCTCTGCCGTATTCTAAACACTTCTTCCCTGCTGGAAACCACGCCGCAGACTGTGGGACCGCTGCCGCACATAAGCACCTTCCTACAGCCCTCCCCGCTCAAAACCTCCATAATATCTTTAACCTGGGGATACAGGGAAGCCGTTACCCCCTCCAGCATATTTACCATATGGGGCGCAGCACTGATCAGATCATTCCTGTATAGGGCCGTAAGAAGCTGCCCATGGCTGGGCCGGATTTTTATATCCTTTTCCATTGAATCAAACTTTTCATAAATCTCCTTTGTGGAAACTCCAAAGGAGGGCTTAACCAGCACAAACCACAATGTGGGAATGGGGGAAAGCTTTTTAAGCTTTTCTCCAATTCCCTGAGCCAAAGCCGTGCCTCCCCTTATAAAAAAGGGCACATCAGCTCCCACATCCTTCGCCAAGTCAGCGAATTCCTCCTCTGAAAGTCCCCCTTTCCACAGAAGGTTCAATGCCCGCAGCACCGCTGCAGCATCGGAACTTCCTCCACCGAGACCCGCAGCAGATGGTATGCCTTTTTCAATACTTATCCAAGCTCCTTTTTTTATCCCCAAAACCTTCTTAAGCCTATCCGCAGCCTTGTATGCTAGATTATCCCTGCCCCCAGGAACCCCAGGACAGCTGCATTCCACAAATATGCCGTCGGGCTCAGTTTTAACCCTTATCCTGTCGCAGAGGCTTATGGACTGCATAACGGAAACTATATTATGATACCCGTCTTCCCTCTTTGAAAGAATTTCAAGGGTCAAATTAATTTTAGCATAAGCCTGAACCAAAATCTCTCTTTTCATACTGCCTCCCACAGCAGATTTTTAATATATAAAAATAAATACTGATAAAAATAAATTAAATATTGAGCCTGCTTTTCCCTTTATTGAAAAAATTTCTCCTTTTTATGTTTCATTTTCCCCATTTCCTGCCAAATTATTTTGTTTTTTTTAATTTCCAGTCTATTAAAACCTACCTAAAAAATACCTCAAAATGCTGGTTAAAAAAACAAAAATTATCAATAACTTTATAAGTTATAAGAGGGAGGTTGTTTGATGAAAAAAATTTATAACCCCACTCTAAAATTTATTATTTCCGCATTTCTTTTTATTCTCTTATGCCTCATACAGACATATCCAAGCGCCTCCGCTCAGACTCATTCGGGAATAAATGGTGGGAAACCAGCTTTTCATACCCTTAAGGGGTGTCTTTGAGGAGCTGAATTTTAATGTGGTTTGGAATGGAACCGACAAAACCATTACCATTAAAAGCACCGAAGGAAAAGAAATAAAGCTCCAGGTGGGCAGCAGAAAAGTTTACGTTTCCGGAAACAGCACAAACCTTCAAAACCCCCCTCATTAAAAACGGTATTTGTATATGTGCCCTTGCGCTTCACCACAGAAACCCTTGGAGCCCAAATAAATTGGGACCCAACCACCTATAATGGCAAAAATATTCTGGTGCAGGCCCAAAGCAACGCAAAAAGGGGAAGCATATCTAACTATACCCGAACGGTAAACGGTATCACCGCCAGAGTAGTCGAAATTCCTCCGGGAACAGCAAAGGCAGATGTGGTTTTAGGGCAAAACAGTGTGGGAGGATTGGAAAACTTGGCACCCATGGCATCCCGATCCGGTGCCGTTGCTGCAATTAACGGAACCTTCTTTGAAGCCTACGGCGGAATATCGGAGCCCTAGGGTACCCTGATAAAAAACGGTAAACTCATTCACGTGTGAAACACAGGCACCATCGTGGGCATAACCCAGTCTGGACAGGTAAAGATGGCTCCCCTAAGAATCAGTATTGAAGGAGCAGTAAATGACTCCTACAGCTGGCCCAACAACTGGTATGCATACGGGTTCAACCGCACTTCCAGCAGAACGGGAGCATACATCTACACTCCCGAAAGGGGAAGCCGAATAGGTTTCAGTAGCAGAATTTCCATAGTGGTTTCTCAGGGGAAAGTAGTCCGCATTGCAGAAGGTGAAAATGTAACGATTCCAAATGACGGCTATGTCATCAACTTCACCGGAGCAGAAAAGGATCTCGCCCAAAGATTCAGCGTGGGAGACAAGGTAAGCTACAGGGTCGTGTTCAAAAACACAGGGGGAGAAAGCTGGGATAATGTGGTAACGGCAGTGGGAGCAGGGCCCCATCTGGTAACAAAGGGTGTAATCACAGTTAATCCCACGGGAGAAGGATTTACAAGTGCCAAAATACTCAGCATATCCGGAGCCCGCAGCGCCATTGGGGTAAAAAGAGACGGCACCATTCTCCTGGTGACTGTGCCAGGGACTACCATAAGACAGCTTGCCAATATCATGCAGAAACTGGGAGCATATGACGCCATGAACCTCGATGGGGGAGCTTCGTCGGGACTTTGGCTAAAAGGCAAATACATAACACGACCGGGAAGGCTTCTGAGCAATGCCCTGATTTTTATATAAATTTTTTTTATTTTTTACTTTCAAATAAAAGGATTTCAAAATATACAAATGTAATTTACCAAAATAAAAAATATTCTAAAATGGGGGAATAAAATTTGAACAATATAAAAGTCACCAACTTTATGGAAGTATGCGTAAAGGAATTCTTGGACGACGTTTTAAAAAAGTATCCAGACGTCTGCCAATGCGACCAGTGCCGTTCGGACATTGCAGCCCTTGCGTTAAACAATCTACCGCCCAAATACACCACAACGGACCTGGGACAAATCTACTCAAAAATAGAGCTGTTGGACAGTCAGCACAGAACTGATATCTATAAAGCAGTAACCCAGGCAGTAGAATGCGTTCGCAAAAATCCCCGCCATGAAATTAAAAAATAAAAATTATATTTTTAAAACCTTCCTTCGGGCATTGCAGGACCCCCATGCATAAAATATTACGGCGCTGAAATTTCAGGGGATCTCCAATGTGCTGTGAAGGGAGGTTTTTTGTTTTGGTTAAAATCACCATCCACCTTTCCCAAAGACGCCTGTATTTTTACAAAAACGAAAGCCTCATAAATTCCTACCCCGTAGCTGTGGGAAAACCCTCCACTCCCACACCCCCAGGAAAATGGAAGATAATAAACAAAGTCATCAATCCAGGAGGAACATTAGGCACCCGATGGATGGGTCTTAACATTCCCGCTGACGACGGAGCTTACGGCATACACGGAACCAACCAGCCGTGGTCCATTGGAAAAGCTGTTTCCAACGGCTGCATAAGGATGTTCAACAAAGACATTGAAGAAATCTTTCCCATAACCCCCGTGGGCACAAAGGTTTACATATACGAAAAATAATTAAAAATAAACATCCTTTTTTACCAAAAACATTCAAAATTTAAATTCTAATGCTGGGGAAAAATAAAAAAAAACAATTTAAGAAAGGAGCTGTATCTTAGTGGCCAATCAAAATATCATGTGCACCGTTAGCAGCTGTCATTACTGGACCCAGGGAAACCGCTGCAACGCAGATCAGATCCTTGTAACTTCTGATGCTATGGCGCAAAAGCAGCCGGACAGCATTGATGCCCCACGAGCCGAAGCCCTTCAAACAGTTTCTGCAAATTCCAGCATGGAAACCTGCTGCAAAACATTTGTACACAAAAATTCCGACAAAACTAATGCTGACGGCATCAAAAAACAGTAATTAATACCTTCCTTATCGGGGCAGGTGCCTGCCCCGAACCATACCACCCTTATCCCCCCCCTTCAATTCCCCAAAGCTCTTCAAAATTATACATTCTGCGCATTTATTTAATTTTTATCAAAAATTTTGGTATACATTCTGCGAAATTATTTTCTTCTTTCCCGTTAAGTTTAAAATTAGGGTACAGGCATTCCAGAAAAATCTACTGAAATCCCCAAAAAAATCACTCTCCAACTGTGACGCCAATCACAGATTTTTTCCTTCATTAACCATACAATTATCCCCAGAAAAACCTTTAAAAAAGAAAATAATTAAAGGGGAGGTTTGTTTTTATGTTCTGCTATCAGTGTGAAGAAACGGCAAAGAGGCAGGGATGTACTGTAGCTGGTGTCTGCGGTAAAGATCAGGACACAGCGGTGCTGCAGGATCTCCTTATATTTCAGCTTAAGGGGATAGGACTTCTGGCAGAAGAAGCAAGAAAGTCGGGTATTGATACTAAGGAAGTGGACACCTTTGTGGTAGATGCCCTCTTTGCCACCCTAACCAACGTAAACTTTGATTCCCAGAGAATCGCTGAATTCATCTATGAAGCCCAGAAGGTAAAAGAAAATCTGCTGCAGAAGGAAGTAAAGGCTGCTTTAGACAACCCTGCTGTCCAGTGGAAGCCCGAAGGAGATATGGAAGCTCTCATAGCCAAGGGCCAGGAAGTGGGCGTTCAGAGTGAAGTTTTCGGACCTGAAACCGAAGACACATTGGCTTTAAAGGAACTAATCACCTATGGATTAAAAGGAATATCAGCCTATGCCCACCATGCTCAGGTACTGGGATACACTGACGATGATATATACAAATTTATTGAAGAAACCTTAGCTGCTACAACCAGAAGAAAAGAAGTGCAGGAATTGGTGGAACTTGCCCTAAAAGTGGGAGAATACAACCTCAAAACCATGGAGCTTCTGGACAAAGCCCACAACGAAACCTTTGGAAGCCCTGAGCCCACGCCCCTATCCTTGGGAGTAAAGAAAGGCCCTGCAATTCTAGTCAGCGGCCACGACCTTCTGGATCTTTATAAGCTTTTGGAGCAGACTCAGGACAAGGGAATCAATATATACACCCACAGCGAAATGCTTCCCGCCCACGGCTATCCAGGACTTAAGAAATTTAAGCACCTGGTGGGGAACTTTGGCGGCGCATGGCAGGATCAGCAGAAGGACTTTGCTCAATTCCCGGGAGCAATCCTTATGACCACCAACTGCATCCAAAGACCCCTAAACAGCTATAAGGACAACATCTTCACCACCGGAGTGGTGGGTTGGCCCGGTGTCAAACACATAGGACCGGACAAAGACTTCACACCCGTTATTGAAAGAGCATTAGAACTAGGCGGTTTCCCAGAAGACAGGGAAGGAAAAACAATTCTGACAGGCTTTGGGCACAAAGCGGTTCTAAGCGTTGCGGACAAAGTAATCGAAGGAGTAAAATCCGGAAGGATACGCCACTTCTTCCTCATCGGAGGCTGCGACGGCCGCAAACCAGAAAGGAACTACTACACAGAACTGGCTAAAATTATACCCGATGACTGCGTTATTTTAACCCTTGCATGCGGTAAGTACCGCATCAACAACCTCGACCTGGGGAACATCGGAGACCTGCCCAGACTTCTGGACGTGGGACAGTGCAACGATGCATACTCCGCAATTAAAATCGCCGTAGCCCTGGCTGAAGCATTCAACTGCGGCGTAAACGATCTGCCCCTGTCCCTGGTGCTGTCATGGTATGAGCAGAAAGCCGTTGCCATCCTTCTGACCCTGCTGCACCTGGGAATAAAAGACATGCGTCTGGGTCCATCCCTTCCAGCATTCGTAACACCAAACGTACTAAAGGTTCTCGTAGACAACTTCCAGCTGAAGCCCATAACTACACCCCAGGAAGACCTAAAGGCTATCTTGGGTTAAAATAAACCACCCCAAATGGGAGCACCAACTCTTTGGTGCTCCCATTTAATTTCCACCCTGCAGAGCACATCATTTATTGCAAACTTCTCTTTCCTACGGATAAAATAATATTAACCCCCCACCAAGAGGTGCCCAAATGTTTAAAGCCAGAATAATAACTGCCGACAGCGATCCTGACCACCGGAAAAGGCTAAAAAGCATCCTTACAAAGGCTGGCTACGCCGTTCTGTACGAAGCCAAGAACGGTCTCCAGGCTCTCAAAGCGGTGCAGCAGCTTTCCCCAGATCTGGCCATCATAGACACCAACCTCGAAGTCTACAGCGGCTTATACGTGGCAAAAATGCTTGCTGAAACAGATCAGGTTCCGGTAATCCTCATAAGCGGATACACCGATCAGAAAACTTACCGAGAAGTAGCAGGATCCCTTGCCTATGCCCACCTTATAAAACCAGTGGACGAAGCAAACCTTTTTGCAGCTATCGAAATAACATTTGCCAACTACCAGAGGGTCCTGGGCTTAAAAAAGGAAATCAAAAAGCTCCAGCAGGAAATACAGGCGAGGAAGCTCATAGAAAAAGCAAAGGGGCTTCTGATGAAATATCAGGGGTTGTCAGAAAGCGAAGCCTACAACAAAATACGCACCGAAAGCATGAACAGGCACACCAGCATGGCAAGAATAGCGGACACCATAATATCCTACTACGAAATAATGGAAAAGGAATAAATTCTTTCCCAAGCTTGACAAAAAAGCCGCAAATCACGCAGCACTTAATAATGACCATACCATTAAATATCCAATTATTTATAGTTTTTTGATGTACTTATCAAACACTCTTTTAAATCTAATTAACTTTTCCACAATCCAATCCTGTATTTCTTCCAGTTTCTGCTCGTCTTCATCAATACTTCCATCCCTGTATACCCCCACTCTGCTGGATTGAGTGTTGTCCAATCTTTCCCAGCTTAATAAAAATCCAAGTTCCTTTTCAATTTCATCTTTCTGATTATAAAGCCGATCAAAATACAGCTTGTTGTTATCCCTATCACCGGTATCAATAATAACTTCCACGCCAACTCTGTTGTTTATCTTAAATGAAGCAGTATGGGAAAAACCTGTGCGGCCAGCACCTATACTGCACCAGTTCTGAGGTTGACCTTTCTTTGCATTTGTAACATTGGGAGCTTTTTCTCTAAGTTTCGCCAGCAAAGCTGTCCAAAATTCCTGATAAGCTTCACCTCTTGTACTTATGACTTTTTTTTGTCTGGCAATGCTTTTCTGCCATTCATTGGGTTTAGAAACCACTTCAAACAAAGGGGCCGGCTTTGAACTTTCTATTTTTATGAGTTTAATCTCAATACCAAAAAAAGCTTGGTCCTCCCCTGTATTTTCATTAAGCCAGTCTAGAGCTTGACGGTGTTCTTCCCGAAACTGGGGGGAAATCCAAATCACTATTTCTGCTTCACGACCAGCAGTATAAGTAATCAGCTGTCCCAAGTGAGCATGATCAGTGGGCTCAAGCTGATTTTCAATAATTACCGTGCGCCCTGACCCCAGTTCTTTCCCCACAAGATCTACAAAAAAGGAACCTACTTCACCTTCCCTTTCCACTATTTCAATATCAAGCCCAAGTACCTGATTCAACAGGCTGATATTTTCTTTCAACCATGGAGTAAAGTCTTTGGCTTCATTGTTCCAAATCTCACGAACATCCACTTCAGTAATCGTACTTAGCTCAACCATTTATTTCTTCTCACCTCTTTAAAACAGCATCCTTAAAACAGCATAAGAATAGTATTATACTTTAATAAAAATATTTACTCTTCCTGCCTCTAGGTATATTTGTTTTTGCAGATAACTCTGGTTTTTATAGCTGCGCCCCTTGGTTAAACTAAAATAATTTAACAAATGGGGGGAGGGGAAGGCATAAGTGACTTTCGAAGAAGTTCTTTTAAAATATAAACAGTGCTTTCGTAATCAGGGTACATTCGATTTAAAAAAAGAGGAAAAAATAAGCAGTCGTGTAAGAGAAGCAAAAGTACCTAACAAGCCGGGCGTTTATTTGATTTACGCTCTTAAAAAAACAAATTGCGAATTAATCTACATAGGTAGAGCAGGAACAATGCTAAGGGACGGGTCTTTTAAAAAACAGGGACTTTTTGAAAGACTAAAAGCAAAACAAAAAGGCATTTCTAGAAATAAGTATTTTCAGGAGCAGATGAAAAAGCTCGGTATCGAAACCCTTATTTTTGAGTGGTTTGTTACTTTTGACGAGTATACCAAAGTAATTCCAGCAAAAGCTGAAGCAGAGCTACTTCAGGCTTACTTTGAAAATTATAACGTACTACCTCTTTGGAATAACTGTATATAGTCATCACTTATGATTTTTATTTGTATACAATATACATTTTTTTGATTATTGCACTAAAGATTTATTTTCTATATACTTGTCAAATAGGGGAAGTATAAATTATAAAGTACAGGGCAACGGTGCCCATTAAGCGCAGCAGCAGTATTCAGGCTGTGCTTAGTGGGCATTTTTGCTTTTATAAAAATCTTTTAAAGGAGGTTTTTCAATTGACGTTCAGCAAGCCCAATCGTTCTGACGCAACATTAACCTCAAACAGAACCCCTAAGTCTGTCTGTCCATTCAGCGGTATGTGCACCACTTGTATTGAAGACTGCCCCGGCCTGTGCGAAATAGGCAAGTCTGCGTTCAGGGGCAAGGAGGTTATTTATCCCCAACCTTTCGGTCATATAACTGCGGGTGCTGAAAAGGACTATCCCATTGACTATTCCCACTTCAATATTATGGGAACTACTGTGGGAGCCCATGGCATAGAAGCAGACAGCGATAAGGCAATTTTCCCCAATGTTTCTGTGGAAAGGGAAATTGGAGCAGAAAACAAAATTAAAGTTAAACTCCCCATTGTCATTGCAGGAATGGGTTCCACAAATATTGCCCACAATCACTGGGATTCTTTAGGTGCCGGAGCAGCCATTTCAGGAGTCATTCTTACCATTGGAGAAAATATTGTGGGAATGGACCCCAATTCAGTAATTAAAAATGGACAGGTAGTTAAGTCACCCAACTTGGAATACAGGGTTCGCAGCTTCACAGATTTTTATGAAGGATACGGCGCTATAGTTCTTCAGGGAAATGTTGAGGATACTCGGCTGGGTGTTCAGGAATACGCCATCCAGGAGCTAGGCGTAGAAGCAGTGGAAATAAAATGGGGACAGGGAGCAAAGGATATAGGCGGAGAAGTTAAGCTGAACACCTTGGAAAGGGCTCTTCAGCTTAAAGAAAGGGGATATATAGTTCTCCCCGATCCCGAAGATCCCCATGTTCAGGAAGCATATAAGAATGGAGCCTTCAAAGAGTTTGAACGCCATTCCAGAGTCGGCATGGTAGATGAAGAAAGTTTCCATAAGCGGGTTGAGGAATTGAGAAAAGCTGGAGCAAAATACGTTTTCCTGAAAACCGGTGCATACAGGCCTGCTGACCTTGCCCGAGCATTGAAGTATGCTTCCGATGCAAAGATCGACCTCCTCACCGTTGACGGTGCAGGCGGAGGTACGGGAATGAGCCCATGGAGAATGATGAATGAATGGGGAGTACCCATGGTTGAGCTTCATTCCCTGCTGTATCAGTACTGCGAAAAGCTGGCAGCCAAAGGCAAATTTGTACCTGATATAGCTGTGGCTGGAGGTTTCGTTTTGGAAGATCAGATTTTCAAGGGATTAGCACTAGGAGCTCCGTACTTCAAGCTAATAGGAATGGCTAGGGCACCATTAACAGCAGCCTTCGTAGGTAGAAATATTAAAAACGCTGTTGAAAAAGGTACCCTTCCCAAACACTACAGCCAGTATGGGAACACCATTGAACAGATATTCATCACAGCAGCTGAACTGAAGAGCAAGTACGGCAGCGACTTCGATAAGATACCAGGGGGAGCGTTGGGCATCTATACCTACTTTGAGCGCATTAAACATGGACTGCAGCAGCTGATGTGCGGCGCAAGGAAGTTCACCCTGGATCACATCACCAGAGATGATATAGCTGCTTTGACCAGGGAAGCAGCAGAAGTAAGCGGCATTAAATATATTATGGATCTTGATAAAGAAGAAGCAGAAAAAATTCTCGAAGGTTAAAAAAGGGGGCTTATAACAGCCCCCTTATTTAATATAATTATTCGGTTTTTCTCATCCGCCGGCGCCGTATGATTAAAAAAACCGAAGCAGCCACAGCAGCTGCGCTCACAACCTGCGCAGCCCTAAAGGGACCCAGCATGAGGCTGTCTGTCCTAAATCCCTCTATAAAAAAGCGCCCCACAGAATAAAGAGCAAGGTAGATCAAAAACACTTCACCGTTTTTTAAAAATTTCTGCCGACCCAAAATTAAAAGAACAACAAAAACAGCTAGGTTCCAAAGGGATTCATACAGAAAAGTAGGATGATAGTACTGCCCATCTATAAACATGCCCTTCTGTATAAACTGAGGAAATCTGCTGATGAATTCCCTGCTCACAGGACCCCCATGAGCTTCCTGGTTGAAAAAGTTACCCCATCTGCCTATGGCCTGACCCAAAATTATACCTGGAGACATTACATCTGCCGTTTTCCAAAAATCAAGACCTTTTTTTCGAATATAAATATATCCCGCTGCCAGTCCTCCAATGAGGCCGCCATGTATTGCCAGGCCTCCGTGCCAAACGGCAGGTATCTCATAAAGGTTTGCGCTGTAGTAATCCCAATTGAAAGCCACATAATACAGCCTAGCACCCACAAAAGCAACGGGAACGCAGATAAGCACAAGGTTTAAAATATGATCGGGATCAATATTTTTTCTTTTTGCCTCAAAAAAAGCAATAAGCGTTCCCACAGCAACTGCCGTACCCATAAGGATGCCGTACCATCTGACCGCAAAAGGTCCCAATTTAAACGCAATAGGATCCATCTACTTCCCTTTCCTCCGCTGTATTTAACCATCTTTCCATTTACGATTCTGCTTTTATCCGCATATATTCTACCACAAGCCTATCAAGCTCCCTGCTTTTATTATACACTTCCCTATCTTTTAAATTATTTTTCTTCGTCACCAGCTCAGCCAGCTCTTTCTTTTTTACTCTCAGTATTCTCTCCAATTCGTCTCTTTTCATAAATCCCCCCCCTAACATAAGCCCCTTCCCCCTTATGGTATTATCTTTCTAATTTTTTTGTTAATTTCTTACTAACACAATAATTGCTTTTGCTTCGACGCAAATTAAAGTTTTCCTTTTGGCATAAATTAATAAAAATACTGCGGATTTACACTCCGCAGTTTATCGATTTTATACAAAAACCTATTTATTCTAATTTTATAGGCAGTCTACCCCTTGGCTCCCTTTATGGTGCAGGGAATGCGTATCTTCTGACCTATCTGAAGGTTGTTGGGATCTATTCCTGGATTCAGTTTCATTATGGCTTCAACAGTGGTGTTATATCGCTTTGCTATCTTCCACAAGGTGTCGCCCCGCTGGACTATCACAATCTTAATTGGGTATTCTGATTCCTCTTCTTCCTCCTCTTCCTCCTGATCAGGTTTTTCTTCCCTTACATCCACTACCACTTCCATCTGAAGAGTCTCAGTAACTTTTGCAAATACGCTTAAAACAGCAGTTTGTGTTACGGGATAATCTTCGGGATCGTATTCGCCGTCTTTAAAGGCACCGCATATCCAATGTGGAAAATCAGGCACTTCGTGATCTACATACTCCACGTCCACATTTACATGGAAATTCTGGTCCTTTTGTGCTCCAGGGACATCCACAAAGGTAGTAAAGTCTTCTTCCACACTCTTTTCGAATACTGCTTCTGAACAGAGGTCAACGTAAAAAATCTGCTTTTTGAGAACTCCATCAACTATTACTTTATCGTCTATAACTTTGGTTTCCCTGCGGTTTATTTTAACATCAGTTATTGTTTCCACAATTTTCTTAACAGGTCTGTCGAAAATGATTTCATCCCTTAAATTAACCTGGCGTTCATTTTCCCCAACAACCCCTTGAACTTTAAGGAGATCCTTAACAACTTCTAGATTTTCACCCTCAACATCCACCACTACTTCAAGCTGCAGTTCTTCCGTAACCTTTACAAATACATCAAGAATAGCTGTCTGCTTTGCTTCTCTGAAGCCTTCTTTTCTGCTGCCCTTTTTCAAATCAATGTCCACAAATTCAACATCCACATCCACACGAACAGTCTGATCTTCCATGGCTCCAAGAATATCCACAGATACGGTGAAGGGCTCATCAACGCTGGTCTCAAACACTTTGTTGGTTTCGGCTTCAACAAACAGTATCTGCTTATGAAGTGTTCCTTCAACTATTACTTTATCGGGTATGATTTTTGCTTCCACATCCCTTACCTCAGCTATAACTTCCTTTACCTTTTTTGCCCGTCTGTTATTGGGAAATTCTATTTCACGTACAACTTCCACCTGCTTATTGGCTTCTCCGACAACACTTTCAACTTTCAGCAGTTCCTTTTCAACTTCAATATCCTGCCTTTTAGAAATTACGTCCACTACAACTTCCATTTGAACAACCTCAAAGACTTTAACAAAAATCTCAAGAACGACTATCTGACGCCAGACATCCCTTACCTTGTCATCATGCCCATCATCATGATCATGATGTCCTCTATCATGATAATGTTCCTTATGCTTGTGCTTATCTTTATCATCCTTATCTTTTTTAATGTCTTCTAAATTTACATATTCTACCCTAACCTCAACATCCGCCTCAAAATCCTCCCGTGCCCCTGGGACATCAACAAATTCAGTAAATTTTTCTTCAACAGTTTTTTCAAAAACTTCCCCTTCTTTGTAGTAAACGTCTTCTACCTTTTTATCTTCTCCTGCCACAAAAAATATCTGCTTGTGAATGGTACCGCTAACTATAACCTTATCTTGTATAACTTCTGTTTCTATATCCCTAACATCAGCATCAACTTCCCAAATTTTCTTAACTTTTACTGGAAACTTTACATCGCTTTTAATCTCAGTCTGCTTTACCTTTTCACCTACGACATTTTCAACCCTAAGAAGCTTCTTTTTTAGCTTTATTTTTTTACCAGACATATAAAACTACGAGCCTCCTTCCTCCTTTTAAACTTAAGTTAAATAGGCTTCCTTTTCTGCACGTGCTTCATCTAAGCTCATTACATTTTATGTTTCAAAAAATATTTGTGGCACAGATTTTTATAAATATGTTATAGCTGCCAATATTTTCTTATTAACCAAATAAAATACCCCTTTTGCTGTATAAAAGGGGTATTTTTAACTAATATAGGAAGGGAATATAAAAACAAAAATGCTGCCGACTTCAGCCGGCAGCCTCAAATTATTCTTCTTTACTACTTGTTTCTACCTTGCTGTCTTTTTCCTCTTCAAACAGCGTCAGCTTAACAGTTTCCGTAAGAACATCGGAATAACTAAAAGAAACGCGTCGCACTGTGCTTTTCTTTTCATCAAGTTTTACAACAAATATACTAGGGTAGGTTTTTTCCAGTATACCCACCTGTTCGACAATTTTTTTGCGTCCCTTATTAGCTCTAAGTTTTATCCTCTTTCCAACATGACTATCTAAATCCCGCTTAATTTCTGCTAAAACATTTTTTTGGGGCAAAAAATCACCTTCTTTCCCTATTCTATTTGATGTTAACTCATTTTTTGCATTTTGTCAAGCCCATAGCCCATTTAGGTTTACAGTTTCCTGGGAATATTTTTCAAAATATTTTAAATAGTCTAAAAATATGCCCCACACCTATTTCCCCGCTGCCTTTGTCTTTTTTCTAGTCTTCAACAATTATAGTTCCTGCCTGCTCCCTTAAAGCATCCGAAATATTTTCAAAGTCAGTTATAATTGCTTTTCCTCCACTTTCCTCTACAAATTCTACGGATGCTTCTATTTTCGGCAGCATACTTCCAGCTGCAAAACAGCCGTCCTCTATATATTTCCTGGCTTCGGATACTGTTATCCGATCCAAAGGTTTTTGCTGGGGTGTTCCAAAATTCAGATAAACTTTAGGAACCCCTGTGAGCAGGACTAAATAGTCTGCTTTAAGATCCGCTGCAAGTCTTTGGGAAGCCCTATCTTTGTCTATAACTGCTTCCACTCCTCTTAATTGGCCGTTTTCTTCAACTACTGGTATGCCGCCTCCTCCCAACGCTATTACAATAAAATCGTTTTTCACCAATTCTTTAATAGCCTTTACTCCTATAATTTCGATGGGTTTAGGAGACGGAACCACCCTTCGCCATCCCCGTCCGCTGTCTTCTTTCATAACAACATTGGGGTTTTCTTCCATCATTTTTTTGGCCTGTTCTTCGCTGTAAAAAGGACCAATGGGCTTGGTGGGATTGGAAAAAGCTTCATCATTTAAATCCACTTTGGTTTGAGTAATAAGGGCAGCCACTTCCCTCTTTACAAGGGCTTGGTTCAGCACATTGATCAGCTGCTGCTGAACAGCATATCCCAGTACCCCTTGGGTATTAGCACCACAGGCATCCAGAGGAAGAGGAGGAAGAACATCCTTTGCCATTTCATTTTTAATTAGCGCAAAACCCACCTGAGGACCGTTACCATGGGTAATGACCATTCTATAGCCCCTTTTAATGGGATCAACAAGGGCTCTACAGGCTTTTCTAATATTGTCCAGCTGCTCTTGGAAGTTTCCTTTTCCTTTCTCAGGGGTAATGGCATTGCCGCCAAAGGCAATTACTACAGTTTTCTTATGATCAGCCATTTCCTATCCTCCCATCCAAAAGAATTTTGCACCCCCGGACTATACCCGCAAGAAGATATTTCCCAGATGAAGCTCCGATCTTGAATAAATACTGTGCAGATCTTAAGGCATTGCCGCTGTTTGAATAAACGGCATCTATTACTTCCGTGATGTACAATGCACCTTCCCCTCGAGAGGCATACCAAAGCATTGTTTGGGAAACGGCATTGGTCTGAGAGCATTTTTCCTCAACCAAAAACTGAAGCTTTTGAAGAAAGGAGGCAAGCTCATCCTTTTCCTGATTTCCCCTAACATAAGCTGCTATAACTCCTGCAGCAAAGTCATCCCCCGAGGGTGTAAGCCCTTCTCCCTTACCTATTAATTCATCAAGAGAAGAGGTGAGCAGAAGCATATCTTTCTTTTTCAATCCTTCAATTAGTCCCTCTGCACTGGGGCTTAATATTTCTATAAGATCTGGCACGGTGGTGTTAAGCCAGCACAGCAGGTTATTAAATTCCCTGCTGCCAAAATCATAGTTTGTCCGAGGAGGGGTCCAATCTTTTATAGGGGAAATACCAAATTTAAAACTGTTGATGGTTAAAACGGGTGGAGAAAAAACCACAGGGCTTTCTGTTTTTAAACTGCTGTCAAATCCATCTATGTCAGCTAAGAGGGAATTTGGCCCCATGGCTTTTTCTTCCACAACTAAGCTGAGTAGAGGTTTTTGGGGGTCCGATTTTAGATTTACTACTTTTTTAAAGACACTGTGCACCCAAAATTTTTCTCTTTTAATGCGATGCTTAAAGTCTCTGCCCCAGGCTCTGACTGAAATAATTTTTTTTGCCGCTTCTGCTCACCCTCTCACCTTCTTTAAAACTTTAAAACAGCAAAACTAATTTTCTTCTGCCAGCTCCCAATCTTCTAGATCTGTTGTAACGTTCTCTTCGCTTCTATAGTAAGCCATTGCATAGCAGAGTACAGCAATCATTAAATAACCCACTGCCGGATAGAGAGCTACGCCGATGCCCAATTCTGAAGCATGAATCACGCCAAAGAAGCAGCATACAGCTCCAAAGAGGCTGTAGTAAGCAGCTTTTTTGAAATCACGGTCGATTATATAGGCAGTTATTGCTCCCAAAATCATACCTACCAAAATTGCGCCAGCTCCTAATACGGACATTCCCTTATAAATCACACCTGCATTGCTCAGTACATCATAGCCTATTTCAGCAGCGCTGGTCCCTGCTGCAGATAGAGCATTATCAATTTGGTTTTGTAGATAGTTGGCAATCCACGGAATTAGAGCCAGAATGATTGCCGGTGCATGGCGCTTTGGTGTAGCATTAAAGGACTGAGACCCAATAACCATGGCGATATAAACCAGAATAGGCAGAATAGCTACTAGCGGAATAATTGAAAGCATTAATGGCAAAAGACCGAGTATTCCGATGATTATTACAGCTGCACCTGTGGCAAGGGAATAACCTACTCTGGCACCTACACTCTTCCAGCCCGGATGACCTATATAGATAATGGTGGGGAATGGACTTCCCAGCAGAGCACCTAGGAGTGTGCCAAGGCCTGGAACCAGCATGCTTTCCTGAGTATTATATTTGCCCCCAGCTGCTTCGGCACTCTCGACATTGTTTAAACTTTCTAGAAAATCATAAATTGCCAGTGGTATGGCTGAAGCAATAAAGGGACCAATCAATTTCATACCATTTATAATTGGCTCAATACCTATAATGGGATAGGTAACAGAAAAACCTTTAAGAGCTTCTGTTATTTCTTCGGGTTTCATATATCCAGTAGCCCAACCAATTACAGTACCTACAATAATAGCCATAAGACCCGCTGGAATGTTAAAGGGGAAAGATTTACGGGCAAACCAACCTATAATAACGATGCCCAAACATATTAATCCAATGTGCGGAGCTTCCCAAACCTGCATTGCTGGAGACATTGCAATGAATGTTAGGGCTACACCTGCCAATGTTCCAAGCATAGCGGCTCTTGGGGTAACTTTACGAATATAGCTTCCCACAAAGGCTCCAGCAATCTCCACTATGGCATGAACGAAGTTCCAGGCTACACCTACGGACCAAGCTGTGATCCAATTTTTTGTGGAAACATAAACAGGAAGCATTACAGCAAAGGAACAGATAAAGTAATGGGGTACGCTCAATCCGTAAGGCATTGCTGTTACATCATCTCGACCTTCTTTTATGGAGAGCTTTTTGGCCTGCCAAGCTAGGTAGAGGTTGCCCAGGCCAACCGACAGTACTACTGCTGGAACAATTCTTTTGTACACAAGATCTGGAGGCATTTTTATGGAAATAACCAGGAGTCCAATGGCAGTTAATATATTAGTAAGGCTGTTGGTGAACAGTCCAAAAAATCCGTTTATATCCCCTTTAACCCACCAGGGAACAATTCTTCTTTCAGAAGACATCCCAGCATACCTCGCTTTCTGATAAATATTTGTATATTGTATCTATGAAACATAGAGGGTAAAATTATATAAAACAAATCCACTTATCTCATCAACTTCCATTTATTATTTTTTTAAATCATTCTCATGAGGGGGCCGGAGGTAGGCAGGCTGTGTTTTAAAAGGGCTGTCCCTTCCCAAGTTTATTGAACTGGCATGATTTTTTATCCTGGGCACAGCCTGCCTGAGGTCCGGCATTAGAGGTTTATCAAGCTTTTTTTGCTTCTTTTAAAGCTTTGAGCAGTTTTTCGGAATCAGAAACCCAACCAAAAATGCCGCCCTGCTGATAGGTCATTCTGACAGCAGCTTTATGATCTTCGGGGTCAAAGGCTGCTGAGCAGTCTTCCAGAAGCAGGCATTCGTATCCTCTGTCGTTTGCTTCACGAATTGTCGTATGGACACATACATGAGTAGTTACTCCAGTTACTATCAAACTCTTAATGCCTTTATTGCGCAAAATCAGGTCCAAATCTGTTTGGTAAAAGGATCCTTTACCTGGCTTATCAATAATGGGCTCATTGGGCAGAGGTTTTAATTCATCTACAATGTCATGACCGTATTCCCCACGGATTAAAATCCTTCCCATGGGCCCTTCATCACCAATGCCCGCACCTTGCCTTCTGCTGCGGTTTAATTTGGTAGCAGGGCAGTCTGAAAGATCCGGACGATGTCCTTCACGGGTATGGATTACATACATTCCTGCTTCACGAGCTGCTTCCAGTACTTTTTGAAGGGGAGCAATTACTTTGCGGGTGAGGGTGATGTCATTTCCCAGCTTTTCACCAAAGCCGCCTGGAGCACAAAAGTCGCGCTGCATATCAATAATCAGCAGTGCAGTACTCTCCAGTTCAAACTCAAAAGGATAAGGAAGGGCTTCAACTTTAATGGTCATTATTTAATCTCCTCCTTCTAAGTGAAATTAATTTTAAAATCTCAAAAACAAGGCAGGTTGATTTTTTAAGCCCTTACACCCCCCCTCTTCTTTATGCTGAAATGGCATAATCAGGAATATAACTGCCATTAAAAGGTAGCCCACTGCTGGAAGCATTGCAGCACCAAAGCCAATATTTGCAGCGTGAATTATTCCAAAGTAGGACATAACCGCACCGGCAAGAGCTGTATACATTGCTTCACGATATCTGCTGTCAATTATGAAAGCAGTTATTGCAGCCAGAAGCATTCCCACGATTATTGCGCCTGCACCAAGAATTTCCATACCCTTATAAATCACATCCGCCTGCATTAATTTTTCATAACCAATAGTTTGGGCACTGGTTCCTGCAGCACTTAAAGCATTATCTACTAGAGATTTAGCCCAGTTTGCCAGCCACGGTATTATTCCCATAATAACTGCAGGTGCATGTCTGCTGGGTGTTGCTTGAAACGCTTGGGCTCCTATTGCCAGACCAATATATAGAAGCAAAGGCACAAGAGTTACAAGGGGTATGATGGATAAAAGCAGAGGTATAATACCTGTAAAGCATATAAGCACAATGCATATTCCGCTGGCCAAAGAATAACCTATACGAGCTCCTACTTTCTTCCACCCTGCATGTCCAATGTAGATAGCAATGGGGAATGGGCTGCCTAAAAAGCTTCCCACAAGAGAACTTAAACCGTCCACCAGCATAGCTTCCCGGGTATTGTAGTTGTCCCCTGCTGCGCTGGCACTCTCAAGGTTATCCATACTTTCAAGGAAGTTGTAAATTCCTAAAGGTATTGCTGAAGCTATATAAGGTCCTATAAGGCCAAAACCTTCAATCAGTGAAGAGATGGATGGCACCGGCCAGCTTACATGAACGCTAGATGCTGCTTGCGAAACAGCTTGGGGCTGCATATAGCCTGTAACCCAACCTAGAGCAGTACCCGCTATAATAGCTAAAAGACCTGCGGGAATATTTCCCGGCATTCTCTGCCCACCCACAAATCCAATTAATATTATTGTTAGGCTCACAAAAGCTATATAAGGTACTTCCCAACTCTGCATTGCAGGGCGCATGGATATTAAGCAGATGGATACCCCTGCCAGCGTCCCCAGCATTGCAGCTCTGGGAGTAATACTGCGCAGCCATGGGCCGATAAATGCTCCTAATATTGCAACAATTGCTTCAATAAAGCACCACGCTAATCCCACCTGCCATGCCAAAACCGCATCCTTTGTCTTCATATAGACGGGCCCCATAATCATAAACACAATTATGAACATATGGGGCACACTAACACCAGAAGGCAGTGAAGTAACATCATCCCGCTTTTCATCGCGGCTGAGTCGTGCTCCCATCCAGAAGTAATAGAGAGCGTTTAGGAAAATCGTCAATCCCAAAGCCGGCATTATTCTGCCGTAAACAATTTCTTCAGGCATTTTAAGACCTTGAATTAAAATTCCGGCCAAAACCATTAAATTGGTAATATTGTTGGTAAAAAGCCCGAAGAAGCCGTTCCAATCTCCCTTTACCCACCATTTAACACCGTTGAAACTGCTCATTTCGAACCCCTTCCCTTTTATTTAATTTTTAGGATGTGGTTTTAAACCGGGTAATTTACACCCACAGAATACTTCGTTCGGTCCTGCGATCATTACTTTTTTGTTTATTCACAAGTTACCTCAGCAAAACGGCTTATGGCTGCTTTAAAGCACTCCATAGGAGCCCTCACTAAACCAGCACCTACCTGTCCAATTCCTGCTTCCCGATGAGCTATGCCTGTATTAATAATGGGACTGGTACCAGTTTCAACTACTTTTACAAGATCTATTCCCACAGGTGTGGGCTGAAAGTCCAATAGGGGTATGGTATACGCTGGATTGACAGCCATAGTAATGTCGTACATTTCCTTTGTATAGTTAACAGCATCTCCCACTGTACCCCCTACGAACTGAACAATTGCTGGAGCTGCTGCCATAGCAAAACCGCCTAGTCCACATGTTTCTGTAATTGCGCTGTCTCCTAGGTCAGGATTTGCATCGCTGTCGCTGAATCCTGGGAAATAAAGTCCGCTCACATGAGGTGCCGGTGCTGTAAACCACTCATCACCAAGCCCGCTCACCCTTATACCAAACTCTACTCCGTTTCTGCACATAGCAGTAACAAGGGTACTGCCTTCTATGCCGTGGGCAGCATCAAGCACTGCTTTGCAGGCAGCCATGGAAATATTGAGATAAAAGTGATCGTTGGAAACAAGAAATTCCACAACTTCTTTTAGTTCGCTGTCTTCACACACTTTCAAAAGTGCAGGGAGAATGGCTTTTATAAATAGGGATGTTGCAGCTGTATTTCTGTTGTGGCACTCATCACCCATCTGCAGAGCTTTTGCTGTTATAGAAACAATATCTACACCGTCAAGCTCATTAACTGCCCTGCTCAAAGCTGGTGCCAAAACATCGCGCATCCAATTAAGCCTTTGAATAACATCCGAAGAATAGGCGCCAAAACGCAGGACCTTTCCTAAACCTTCGTTAAGGTTGGAATATGCTTTGTTTTCTCCAGCTTCATTTTTCACAACAAAGATAGGCATTGATGCTGAAATTATACCCGCCATGGGGCCAACTGCACCATATTCATGGCATGGGGCAAACTTAATTTCTCCAGAAGCTGCAAGTTCTTCTGCTTTTTGGGGAGTGTCTGCCATTCCCTCATATATAAGAGCTCCTATTACAGCCCCCCGCATGGGTCCGCACATTCTATCCCAGCTGATGGGAGGACCCGCATGAAGAATTAAATTTGGTTCAAATCCTGGGATTGCTTCTTTTGCAGGTTTTATATCCACCAGTTTAGGCCGAGCTTGAAGCATTCTGCTTACAGCCTGCTCATTTACCCTTTTTATATACTCATCTTTTTCCCAAAGAATGGACAGAATCTTAATCATTTCGGGGTCACCATTGGCAGGCGGCTTCCAGTCTAAATGAACATTGGGAACCCCGAGCGAAGTAAGATTTTCAGCAAAGGAATCCAAACCTACATTGATAACCTTCACAGGCCCTTTTAAAAGATCTCTAGCCGTAGCCAATTACTACACCCCCTTACTCTCGAGCTGTTTGATTATTCTTCCTGCTACCCGTGCTGCCTCAGCATTGGACGGAAGAACCATAATACCTGCTTTTTCAAGGGTTTCAACCTGGGCGCTAAGAGGCTGAGGATCTCCTTCCGTACCGCAGACAAAGGCAATAACTGCGGCATTATTATTGGGATAGGCCTCTCTGGCTTCCATAACAGCACGAGCCAGCTCTCCTGCAGGGTCTGGATGACTGCCGTATCCCGTAACTACATCGCGGAGAATTACTGCAACCTCTGGATCTTTGTATTCCTGCAGCAGGCGTTCATTTCGGGGAAGGGGGTCAATCATTGGGTGTGGACGTCCTCGGGTAAATTCATCATCGCCAAGGTCAATGATGGTATGGGCTTTGCTCTGCTGCGAGGAGGGGAGTCTTAATTCTGGCTTTAAGGGAATATTGGAATAAATATCTCCTATGATGTTTCCCAATACCAGCATAGCTTCATCTGCCAGAGTTCCTCCGGTAAACAGGCCTCGCAAGTACTGCTGTTCAGGACGCATATTCCTTACTGTTTCTGAAACCAGTTCAGAATAATCTCCCCAGAAATTTGCCGGTATAGTTAAAGGCTCTTCGCCGTTAGCTAAAGCTACAGCTTTATACGCTGCATCCTCAATGGTAGCTGCATATACAGCCCATGAAGAAAGAGAACCACTCAAATCCTCCTTTAAGATGCAAACAACAACAGGTTTTCTGCATTTTCTAACTCTCTCAAGTATTTTAGGGGTTGTCTGGGAACCCGCGGGCTTTGATACAAGGAGTATAACTTCCGTAGAGGGATCTTCTTCCAAAAGATCTATTCCCATAAGCATCATTCGTCCTCCAACGGCACCGGATAAGTCCCTTCCTCCGGTGCCGATGGCATGGGAAATACCTGCTCCTAAGCGTTCGATCAAAACTGTGGCTTCCTGAATTCCTGTACCCGATGCTCCTACAATTCCTATTTTCCCACGCTCAACCACATTTGCGAAGGCAAGGGGTACTCCATCAATTATTGCTGTACCGCAATCTGGCCCCATCACAAGAAGTCCCTTTTGGCATCCTAATTCTTTCAGCCTAACTTCATCTTCCAAACTCACATTGTCGCTGAAAAGATGCACATTAAGGCCCATATTCAAAGCTTTAACTGCCTCAGCTGCGGCATAGGTTCCTGGTACTGAAATAAGAGCCAGATTTGCTCCAGGAAGAACTTCTACTCCTCTCTGTATTGTTTTGGGCAGCTTCTGTTTTTCTGTTTTTCCTTCTTCCACATTAAAAGTCTCCAGAAGCTTTTCAGCAGCTTTTAATGCCTTTTCTGCATGCTCTTCTTCGTCTGCCGCCACAACAATTACAAGATCATTGGCATTGGCTTCGGCAACTTCAGACACAAGAAGCCCTGCATCCTTTAAAACTGCTTTATTCATGTCTGTTGCCATTACCACTGAAGCCTGGCTGATCCCTTCCATTTCCTGTATCTCAGCAGTCAGCTTCATCAATTTCACTGAATCCTGATACATATTGGGCTTTATCAACCAGCGAACAACCATAAATTTTTCACCTCTTTCAACAAGGCAGAAGTTTAAGGATGTGCGCGCACATCATGATCCCAACTAAAACATTCAAAACACTTTTTACCCTAGTTGAAGGGTAACATTTTATGTGCATACTGCTCTATATAAGCTTGATACGAATACGTTCCTCATACTTTTATCAATTTTCTACAAATATGTTTCCCTAAATAACCAAAAAAAAAACTGCCGCTTAAGCGGCAGCCCGAACTTTTAAACTATCGTTATTCCTTCATGTGGAAAATTTTTAGAGCTAGCTGAAGGCTGAGACAATCATCAGGAGACTTCAGATTAAGCCCTGTTATCTGCTGAATCCTATTTACCCTGTATCTAATGGTGTTGTAATGAATGAATAACTGATCCGCTGTTTTCTGCAGATTCATTTCGTTGGCAAAAAGCGCTTCAAGGGTCTCCACAAGCTCTCCATTGTGCTTCTTATCATAAGAAACCAGCCGTCCCAATATATCTTCATAAAACTTGTCTATCTCCTTCATATCAGAAGTAAGGAGAATTCGATATACCCCCAGGTCATCAAAGTGGAAAACCTTTTTTGAGCCAGGAGTACAGCTTCCTACCTTAAGCGCTTTTTGAGCCTGTTTAATCCCTTCAACTATATTTAAAGGGTCCTCTATATAGCGGCTTATCCCAGCAACAGCCTGCCAATTGAGTGCCTTCTCCAGCTCTTTAACACATGATTCTGCCAAAACTTCAGAATTCATCCTAAACTGTTGTGTATCGCTGTTATTCTTAAACGCATGGAGGATCATAAGCTGACTTCCCCTTTCAACTATGGCAGATCCTGGGGAAATCAGTTTAACTACTCTGGAAACCGTATCAAGCATTTTAAGCCTTTTCTGCCTTGCCTGCACCGGATCCTGACTGTACAGCTGTTGAAGATCGCTGCTCTCAAACAAAATAACAGAAAAACCGTTGGCAAGCTCCCAACCAAACCTTTCAGCCAAAACCACAGCATCTTCTTTGGAAGAAATTTTTCCATCTATGATATCTTCAATGAAGTTCCGCTTAAATCTAGATTCTACATCAAATACAGCATGCTGTTTGCTTATTTCCAGAGCAATAGCTGTTACGGCTTGATCTATTCCTACCATTTCTCGTTCCGACAAATGCTTCACAGGTTCCCAGATGATAAGGTAGCCGTATACTTCATCCTCTACGGTAACTGGACGGCACACAGCACTAATACCACCGGTATCGAATGTGAGCTTTCTTCCTTCTCTTTTTTTGTATACCGCAGCCAGCTGTCTGCTGTCTTTAGCCAGCTCGGATAAAAGCCGGTTTTTAGTAACCCCGAAATCCTTGGGCGTTAAGCAGGAAGATATTTTTCTAAACTCGGGATCGTGAATGGAAACGGGACAGCCCAGAAGTCTGGCCAAAGCCATTGATATTCCGTTTAAGCCACCACCGTGAAGTATAATTTCTGTAAGCGCATTGTTGATTTTTTCGTTTCGTTGTAAAATCGCAGCTTGGCGGTTGAGAATCTCTGTCAATATGGGATTAATAATTTCATTAAAGGACGAATGTTTTGGTAGTTTAATAAGGGGAAAATCATACTGCTCTGCCTGTTCAATCATAATTTTTGGGATTTCGGGTATATATCGCTCAGGCTTAATGGCCAAAGCCGACAGGCCCTGCTGATTTAATTTGGGAATTAATTTTTCCAAAGCCTTTTGATTATCCTTTAAGGGATAAGCAGTAGTAAGAAGAAGCTCATTGGGTTTAATAAATTTCTCAATATCAGGCACTTCCATAATATTAACGGAATGAATTACACGGTCTATTCCTTTTTTACCACCCACAAGAACTGCCCCTTCCATTTGAGGCAGCTCCATAGCTTCCCTTACGGTAATCCCAAACATTCCCTTTCACCTCCTAAATAAAAAGAAAAGGAAAAATTATACACCTGTCCCATTAGAAAAGAAAACCTTAAGCTTCTTGTTATTTTTGCTTCAGGCCTGTCCATTTATTATACAATACTTGTCAATTTTCTGCCCCCAAGAATGGAGGCAGGCATGACTCAAGTAGCTTTAGGATATCCCCATCGAAACTGACCATGGGTCTCAATGCCCCCTATACCATCTTCCCCTGTAATAGAATTTTTTGCAACGTCTTCAACATTTAAAACCTCATCAAAATAAGTGTATGCAATTTTTTCCACAACAAAAACAGGGTCGTAAGCATGAATTAGAACTCTCTTGGGCGAACTCGCAAAATTAGCCCCTGCTTCAAGGATTGCTTCAAAATGGGATTGGCAAGCTCCAGCAAAAATAATCAGATCATCTCTGCTGGGTTTAAGCTGGCGTGCAGCCTTAACCGCCTCAACAAAATATTTTGAACTTCTATAGTTATTCAGATCCAAAATATTCTCAGCATTTTTTTTCAAGCCATCATGCCCCGTAAGAACAAGTATACCTGCATTATGCTGCAGCAGTATATCTTTCACTCTTTGGGGCTGCTCTTTCTCAGGGACATAAAACCCCACTGCATCCACATTAAGCTGCATATAGTTTCTCATGCATTTATTCAGATATTCTTTATCCCCATCAATGTGGATAACTCTGCCCGGCACTTCAAAAAACAGCATTTTTTTTTCTTCTTTATCCCCAAAATTTAAAAATCTTCTTTGATGTTCCCTATCAGCAGCAGCCATCCTTATTTTGGCCCTGTATTTTTCAAGGAACCTGTTTTTGTATTCCAAAATCTCAATGGGCTCCTTAACTTCTAAATCCCATAAAGGAGCATCAGCTTCTAACCTCATGTCCAGGCCCCTGAGAAGGGCGTATTTTTCATTTGCTATTTCGTAAATCCTTTCTACCCTAAATAAAATATCGCTCCCATAAGATTTTCTTCCAACAATATCCCCCGGCCTTATTTCTCCCATTTTTCCTCCCTCATTCCTGCAACTTCTTTATACATCATATGCTTAGGCATACCATTGTGCCCGTGCTGCAAAACCCCTATAACAACTTCCTGAATTACCATAAATTGCCTAATATTGGCTTTTAATATATCCTTTGGAAATATATTGATTTTTAGGAGTCATTCTACTAATGAACAGGCTTGGGCATTGTATTATAATTGCCATATCAGGTAAAGGGAGGGGATTTTTTTGAAGAGAGTGGTTTTCGCTGTCCTCCTAGCCTTCGCGCTAATAGCTGTACCTTTTGCCGCAGCAGGCAGCGCAGCCACTTACACAGTTCAGCCGGGGGATACGCTTTACTTAATTGGGAAAAAATTTAACATAAGCTATACAGAAATACAGAAAGCAAACAATTTAAAATCATCATACATATATCCTGGACAAGTTCTAACCATACCTGAAAAATCAGGACAGAATGCAGGATATTTTCTATACACCGTTAAACGAGGAGACACATTATTTTTAATCGGTCAAAGATTTGGTGTTAATTATAGAGACATAATGAGCTTTAACGGAATCTGGAGTTCCACTATATATCCTGGGCAGGTTCTAAAAATCCCTACCACAAGGAATGCAACAGCATCCAGAGGATTGTCCCTTTCCTGGAGAGATATTGAACTGATGGCTAGAGTTGTCAGCGCTGAAGCCAAGGGTGAGCCCTTTGTAGGACAGGTTGCAGTGGCCGCAGTAATTTTAAACAGACTTAAAAGCCCCCTATTCCCAAACACTATTCCCGGTATAATTTATCAACCATGGGCATTTACCGCAGTATACGATGGACAGATCAACGCTCCACCGACCAGCTCAGCTTATGAAGCAGTGGCAGCTGCATTAAGAGGATGGGACCCAACAGGAGGAGCTTTATACTACTGGAATCCAGCAAAGGCAACCAATACGTGGGTATGGACCAGACAAATTACAGCTGTAATAGGAAACCATATTTTTGCAAGATAGGTGATTGTTAATCTTTTCCTCCGGCTGATTTAAAACAGCTGATAAAGCTCAAAACAAACTCAAAAGACCCCCAATAAATACCTGAAAAGTAAAAGGCTTCCCTAAAATGGGGAGCCTTTTACTTATTTAACACTTCTTATTTAGACTTTTCATCTCTATTCTTTCTGCATTCCTCACGCATTTTTTCCGCAACCTGAAAAAACAGCTTGCGAAGTTCCCTTCTATCAATCTCACTTTTCTGTTTTTCAGGCATCCCCATTCCTCCATCAGGCAGTTTTTCTTACATTATTTACCTTCAGGAGGTTTTTTATACCTATTTTGTGTGTTTATCCGCTACCTTAGTAGCCCCGCAGGACTCCGGCTTAATCTTAGCATCAAAACCGCTTCCCACAACCATTCCTACGATTTCCTTAATAAGCTCTTTAGTTCTACCGTTTGCGCCAATATCCAAGTGGATCTCTACATTAAGTTCTGAATGTCCATTTTCAGACAGTTTTCTTGCAACCTTACTGGCACAGTCAAGACTTAGTGCTGCTTCAAAGAAGATTTTCTGTCTTAAGCTGCTTACCTTTCTTTGACTATTTTTTCTGTAATAATAGCGCGCTCCCTTACCTATCTGGTGAATAATTATTGCCGTAACAAAACAGGTTTCCTCTTCATCCCTTGTATGGGAGTCCGTTCCTATAATTACGTTGTAGCTTGCTTCGGGATTGCTTTCTATGAAATCAATTATATCCTTGAACATCTGTTCTTCGCTTAAGACACCTTTGCTGGGACTTACAAACTTCACTTTAAAACATCTCGCTTTCTAATTTCTTAATTTTTCCTTCAAAAACTCCACTGCACAGTTTGTTATGGCAGCAAAGTCACTAAGATCCAATGCTTCTCCCCTCATCATGGGATCAATTCCTGCAAGCTTTAATATATGAGCCGTATCCTTTTTATTCCAATTTTCTACGGATTTTTCAAGGGCATTTAGAATAGTTTTTCTTCGCTGATTAAAAGCTGCCCTAACTATTTTAAAAAACAGATCCTCATCTAAAACCATGACGGAAGGCCTGCTCAGCATTTTAAAGCGGACCACTGTGGAATCCACTTCCGGTGGGGGAAAGAAATTTCTTCTGGAAACATTAAAAATGATCTCGGGTTCTGAGTAGTAACGACATAATACAGTAAGGGAACCGTATTCCTTGGTTCCAGGCTGTGCCATGATCCTTTCTGCCACTTCTTTCTGCATCATAAGAGTCGCTGCCGATATTTGCTGATAACTGCCGAATAGCTTAATGAGTATGGGAGAGGTCACGTAATAGGGAAGATTCCCCACAACCTTAATTTTTCTGCCGGGAGAAAAGTGTTTTTCATGAAGCTCAGCCAGATCCTGATCTAAAAAATCCCCTTCAACCACCGTAAGCTGATCTGAATTTTCAAACATTTCAATAAGCACAGCAGTAAGCCTAGGATCAATTTCAACGGCTACAACTCTGCAGGACCTAGCCAGCAGAAATTCCGTTAATGAGCCGATCCCGGGACCTATTTCTAAAACTTCATCCCCTGCATCACAGGTAGCTTCAGCAATGCCCTCCGCTATCCTGGGATCGACCAAAAAATTCTGCCCCCACCTTTTATTAAGCTTAATATTGTATTTTTTCAATATTTCCCTTGTTTTGCTTGGCGAAGCAATTTTATACATGGATTTTAACCTGCTTTCTCAACTTCAATTATATAATAAAAAGCTCCTTTTTACAAAGAACCTTAAAATGAATAGAGCTGGACTGCAAATACTAAAGCGAATAAGATCCATTACTGTTTATTTATAAAAAATAAAAAGTTAAAATTAATTTTAAGCCGGCTTAGTATTGCTGCTCTACTCTTTTCGATTGGCCACTTATGATGTCTTGAACGAGCAAACGGGGAACAGGAAAAGTTCTTATGATTTTTATAATTTTTGAAAATACTCTTTAATTTTCTTAGCCATAAGCTTTCTTCTTTCTTCAAGAAATGCTGGATAATCCTCAGCAAGATCATTAAAAACGGCAGGAGGTATGCAGTTCATTTCCAAATTCTCATAAAGCTCATCCAAGTCCTTTATAGCTCCATACTTTAAACTGCCTGTTCTGCACTGCTCCAAAAGTTCACTGAAATATATTTTAGGCGGTTTATTTCCAATGGCTATATTTATCTCACTCTGAGCCTTAACATAATTGGCAAGCTGGTTATACATTCCTCTGGTGTTAAAACCTATTTTCTTTAAATAATTTTTAGGGAAAATATGATGGAAATCACCTTTAATAGTTATAAGATCAGATACTTTTATATCTTTTGACAAAAAACCTTTGTCTCCCATGTAAACTTGAGCTGCTAAGAATACATGAAATACAGGACTGCTTACTACTGATGTATTGAGTTGTTGTGGTAGTAAATTGTACCAGTATGAATCAGATAATTCAGCATCTAAAACATTCAAGATATACTGCTCAGGATCGTACTCATATATCCTTCTAATATCATAATCAAACTGACTTTCTGGGGATGCAGAATATCTGCTTTTTAAAACAGACATCACATACCACTTTCTTACAAGTTGTTCAATTTTTGGATTAGGCACTTTCTTTTCCTTCAAAGTCAGGTATAATACATAGGCAAAATTTACAGCGTTTTGAGAACTAACCATGGAATTATCAATAAAGCCCGCTGATCTTAAAATCATAATAAATTTTTTGAAGTTATTTTTATTCATAAAATCCATTATACCTTCCCTTAATTTATCAAAAGAATCCTTTACAATTTCCTCTTTATACTGCCGGGTTTTAAAATCCCTACCGGAAAGAAGGGCAACTAAATCCTCTAATTTTCCCCGTTTAAATTTTGATGTAAATGAAACTCTCAGCATATCTGTATGTGACGGGTCATACAAATCATCTTTATCGTTCTTAAGCCATTCCATTTTTTTAAAATAATCAGAATTAACAAATTCCTCATCATTTTTCGCTAGCTGTGAATAAAATTCTGGTTTCACAGAAAGATGGCAGAAATAATCTATAGCTTTACGCAGCATATTTCCGCCATATTTCTTATCCGCAGCAATTTTCGACATAGCAAAATCAGCTTGGCTAAGCACTACGCCAGAAGAATTTATTCTAATAAATATTTCGGTTACTTCATTGATATCAAGATCAGAATCTAGTTCTATCAAGCCCATAGGAATATTAACAATATTTTTTAACGTTTCTATGCTCTCAAATATATCTTCTTTCTTTACATCAGTATTTAATGAACAATAATTTTCTACTGCATTATAAATGCTGAATTCAGGAGAAAAAACCAATGATATATCTTTTATCCATCTTTTATCCTTTTGTATAGCTGAATTTAATACTTCAAATTTTTTTTCTATGGGATTAAAAGAAATTACAATTCTTTTCTTTTTAAAATTAGAATCTACTATTTCTTTACCCAAAATTGCAGCCATAAGAGCAGTAATCCTCTGCTGTCCATCGATTATTATCTTTTTCCCTTTTGAAATTGTCCCATCTTTTAATCTAACGCTTGGATTCTGCCAAATTATCAAATAGCCTACAGGATATCCTTGGTATAAAGAATCTATTAGATCTCTAACTTTAGAGGCATTCCATACAAAGGGACGCTGTATTTCAGGAATTGCAATTTCTTCAGAATTTATCAACGAAAGAATATTTTGTATCGGATACTGATTAACTACAAATTTTTGAACAATCATCAATCGGCCCCCTGAAAAATATTTTGCTTTTCAATTTCTTCTTAATATTTTTTAAAAGTCCTTTTATGTTTCCAACATAAAATATCATATAATTTTCCACTAAGATTAAAAAAGGAAATTTTTATTTTTAAAGGAAATAAATTATAAATCATTAAAGAAGGGAACATAAAAGAGGGGACTGCAAAATGTTTATTCCAAAACATATAAATTTTGCCAAAGAAATTTTAGAAGCTATTAAAAATAAAGATGCTGATAATAGTTTAGAAGCTACTAAAAAGCTTTTTGAAGAAGTTTTTGGCAAGCGTTTTTCAGAAGAAATCGATAAAAATGGTGTTTTAAGATACAAATCGTTAACAGGGCCCGAAGATAATATTCATTACTGGGGTCTATTATATGAAGGAGCTACCCCAAGTGGAGTATACGAAAACTTTTCATTGGTAGTATTTCCGGATAATACAGAAGATCCTACCCAATTGCTTTTATGCTATGGCATTGGCACTGGCGGAGTTACTGACGACGCTGAAATATTAGGAACCCCATGGGTAAAAAGATGCATTAAGCTTCTATTGAAGTTTATTAAAAAAGAGAATTGGAATACAGAAGACACTGAAGTTTTTATTAAAGATGATATTACTGATGAATATACTGAGATCCCAAATTCTATAAAAAGTAAATTAGGAAACTTTAGTGTTTACCATGATTTATGGAGAAGGTATGGAAAATATTTACCTTCCGTTTGCGTAATAAATACAAATGATAATGGGGCTAAAGCTTTTCTTGCTCATTTAATTTTATATGGAAAAATAAGAAATTGGCCTTTCAAAAAAAATTTTGAGAACATTTGGAATAACGAAGTACTACCAAATTTAATTAATCTGTGGAAAACTTATCCCCCTACAGAAGAATTATCGGAGTATTTATTAGAAAGAAAATATCTTATATTACAAGGACCTCCGGGAACAGGAAAAACTTATTTAGCTCAAAACATTGCTCAGCATCTTATGGCTAATTCAAAAATAACTGGGTATAAAATAATACAATTTCATGCTTCCATATCCTATGAAGATTTTGTTTTGGGAATTAAACCAGATACCAGTAGTAAAGATCAGTTAATTTTTAAAGAACAAAAAGGTCCTTTACTGGAAAGTATTGAAGAAGCTAAAAAATCAAAAGATCAGGGTAAAGGATACTTACTTATTATAGACGAAATAAACAGAGGTGATTTAGCAAAAATTTTAGGTGAAGCAATTTTCCTCTTTGAACCCAATGAAGAAAGAAAAATTAATTTGCGTTCAGGAGAAGAAATATCTATGCCTAACAATCTTTATATAATTGGAACAATGAATACTGCCGATCGTACCATTGCAATTTTAGATTTTGCCATCCGAAGAAGATTTTCATTCATTGATGTTTGGCCCAATTGGGAAAAACTGAAAGATATTTTAGATAATTTAGGAGTAGATATTGACACTAAAAAAACTGCTTCAGATAATTTCAATAATATCCAAAATATATTTTTTTACTATGCCACTGATGAAGAGCAGCATTTACAGCCAGGGCATACGTATTTTATAGCTAAAACAAAAAAGGAAATATATAACAAACTAAAGTATGAAATTGCACCATTGCTTCAAGAATATATAAACGAAGGTAGGCTGCCCCTGGCTAAAAATGAAATTTTAGCATTTATAGAGAGTGTAAAAAATGAAGGGTAAGGTAAAAATTACATTAACAGAATTTGGAGACGAAAAAACCATTCCCTTAGAGGAGTTTAAAGATTGGTTCCCTTCAGGAAGATTTGATAAGAGATACCCAGATGAATATTTAAGAAAATGGTTAAAAATAAATAACACATATCTTGACAAATTAAATATTACTTACAGGTGGGATGAAGAAAAGAAAAGCTTATCCCTTATACCAGGAAATAAAATTGGCCTAGTACCTTTAAAAAATCCTTATGGAAGAAATGTCTATGGGAGTATCGAAGTAAAACCTAGATTGGGATGGATAAATTTATATGAAATTTTCGATCTTATAGATTGGAAATACCAACCAACTTTTTTAAAAAATGAAGAGCCAATTTTAAGTAATGGAGTTTTTCCTAAATGGATAAAGGCTATTGATACATTAGAAGCTATTAATCAAGCTTTAAATCTATATATGAAAGGAATGAATAATAAACAAGTAATTATAAATGAACCTAAGGGTATAATTAATTGGTATGATTACTCCATAAAAAGTCTTCCTTACGGAAAATACAATGAATTTTACAGCTTTATTACGGATTATTCCATTGACTTAGAAGTTCATCGCCAATTTAAAGGAATTGTAAGCTTAATACATGGAGATATTTTCCATAGTAAAGTTCCTTTAAAAATCAAAAATAAAGCTAAAGAACTAGTTACTAAAGCTGAAAAGAAGCTCGAGAAAACATAAAAGAGGAAAAACCAGATATAAAACGCCTAAAAAGAATAAATATTCCATGTTTTTACCGGAACGTGTATGAAAGGGCTATTAAACTCTGCATAGAATATTTAGTCCAGAATAAATTCTCATTGGCTTTTGGCAATTTCTATGGCTTACCTTGGTTCTTGGAAATGGACAGATTATTTGAATACTGGGTAGAGCATTGGACTTTTATTTTTGCTAAAAAAATTGGAGCACGATTCTATTCAGATATAAGAAAAAATTCCAAATTAAGATTTTATAATTTAGGCAATTGGAAAAGTTTAAGTTTACTAAAACCAGACATAATAATCGAAAAAGAAAACAAAACACTTATAATAGATGTGAAATACAAAAAACACCTTACGTACCTACAATATGGGAGAAATCAAACCTCAGCAATTCTTGAAGAACACCGGCATGACCTTCACCAGCTTCTATCATATATGAGTAGTTCCATTAATGAAAAAAGGATAGGTTGCTTAATATACCCCAAATTTCATTACAATGTTCCAAACCAATTTGCTACTTTGATAAATTATACTAATATACGTGCCAATGTAGACGTTATCCTATGGGGTATATCATTTCAGCCTGAGGAGTTATTAACATCTCTTGAATATATTTGGTATGAAAAATATGCTTCCTTTTCCTAATGCAAAAATAATAAAAAAGCAGGGCTTTATCCCTGCTTTTTTTCCTTTTTCATTCCAAAATGTATACCTTTACCCTTTTTCGACCCCATCTTAAGGCAGCGTCTTTGCTTTCAAAGAAAACGTCTATTCTGCCGCCTTTGATGCTGCTACCCACATCCTGGGCTATGCCGTATCCATAACCCTCTATGTAAAGCCTTGTGCCCAAGGGAATAACAGAAGGATCCACTGCCACAGTTCCTTTCCTGGGCCTCTTTCCCGTTGCAGTATTCCATCCTGTATGGGTGTAAGCAGTGGCAACCATATTAAGCACTTTACTATATCTGTAAGTGCTTCCGCCTCTGGAAAGGGTATTAAGGGTACCCACTGCTATAATCTTATCCACAGGTTGTTTTAAAACTTTTACCTTTAACAATTCCCTTTTTATTACTTTTCCATTTGCAACCATTATTCTGTAAGTAAGTTCTTTAACGCCCTTTGCTCCTTCCCTTACCACACGAGTTTTACCCTTACGAAGGAGCCTATCTTCTTTTTTTATAGTTTTAAAGGGCACCGTTTCTTTAACTGCTACTTTCTTAGTTACAACATTTGTCACATAAATGTTTGTTTCCTCATCTATCAAAGTATTCAACTTAGGTTTAACTATCATATCTGAACCAGGTTCTATACCGGCATTTTTAAGTATATCCTTTACTTTTGTTTCAGCTGTTTTTATGGTTTTGAATTTTTTTCCATCTACTATTATATCCACTTTAAAGCCCCGGGTTATAACTACTTTGGTTCCATCCTTTAAAGGTTTATCAAGTCCTGGGCTTACCCTATCTCCAGGATTGAGGGTTATTCCTTCCTGCTTTAAAAGTTCCTTAACGCTTCCCGCAAATGTGGAAACCTCAAACCTCTTACCGTCATATTCAATTTCTACATTCTTATGAGCTACAGTAAACCCCACAACTATAAAACAAAAAACCAAAAGTGCCGCCACAAGGAGTTTAAAATTGGCGGACTCCTTTGAAACAAACATGGGGGTTATCCCCCCTTTTCAATTGAAAGAAAGTAAATTTAAAATAAAAAATAATTAAAATCGTCTCTTAGAAGTTCGCCATAAAAATTAAATTTCCTTTTTTTTTAGGTTAATTTTTTTAGTCTTTCTTTTAGCTTCCTTATATTTCCTTTAACCTTATATTTCCTTTAATATAATCACCTGAACTTTTTTACGTCCCCATTCCAGTGCCTGCTTTTTGCTTTCAAAGAAAACGTCAAGTCTTGCTCCTTTAATTCCCCCACCTGTATCCAAAGCTGTACCGTATCCATATCCTTCAACGTAAAGTTTAGTGCCCAGGGGTATTACCCGTGGATCCACAGCTATGGTTCCCCTTGTTGGCATATCCCCAGTGGCAGTGGGGTTTCCTGTATGGGTATAAGCAGAAACAATCATGGTCATTTTCTTTACAGCTATGTACCTTTCACCCCTGCTTACAAAAACCCCACTCCTATCTCCCACAGCAACAATTCTGGGAACTGGGTTTTTTATGATCTCTGTTTTGATTTTTTCACGGCCTATTTCTTTTCCATTTTTATAAGTAATGCGGACTTTTGTTTCCTTTAATCCTTTACTGCCTTCTTGAACAATACGCCTGCTTCCTGGTGTTAAATGATAATCCTTTATTTCCTTTGTTTTATAGGGAATTTCCTCCGTTAGAGTTATAACTTTCATATCCTGACGAATAATTTTAATGTAGGGCATACTTCCGTCTTTAGGATGTAAATTAGCTTTTATCTCATCCCCTTGAGAAAGAACTATCCCTTCTTTGACTAAAACTTCAAGAACGGAAGGTACTTCAACCCTTATAATTTTTTTCTTGTTTCCATCTATAACAGCAACGGGCACTAATTTTTTTACCACTATTTTACCACCGTCGTGAACAATGCTGTCCGAAGAAGGCTCAACAATATATTGAGGTCCCAATTTTATTCCTTCTTTTTTAAGGACTTTTTCCACTGTTCTGCAGTGCGTAGTAACATATCTTGTTTCTCCGTTAATGTTTAGGGTTATCCCCTTTGCGGTGGCAGTATAGATAATAAACAACATTGTAAAAATTAAAACAGCTAACAGAGAAACAAAAAAATTTTTTTTCTTTGTCAGCGTCTCACCGTCAGAGGTATAAGTATCCAATTTCCTCACCCTTAGAATCATATTCAGGGTTATCCAAATTATTGCCCGGAAATTAAATTTTTTATACCCTTTTCAGGCAAGACTGCTATAATTAACCATAAAAGGGCAAAAAAAGAGGGGCTGCTTTTCGCTTTTCAGCAGCCCCTCTCTTTTATGATGCTAAATTCTAAAAAGCTTTTTTGCATTAAGGGTAGTACGATAAGAAAACTCTTCTAAATCATCTCCCCGCAGTTCCGCTGCAAACTTAGCCGTGTATTTTACATTTGCCGGCTCATTGCGCCTGCCCCGAAGGGGCTCTGGACTAAGATAAGGGCAGTCCGTTTCAAGAACTATCATATCAGTGGGAGCCCTTTTAACCACTTCCTGAAGTGCAGCAGATTTTTTAAAGGTAACGGTGCCCCCTATACCGATCAAAAAGTTCAGGTCAAAGCACTCCTTTGCCATTTTCCAGTCACCTGGAAAACAGTGCATTATGCCGCCCACATCCTGTGCTCCTTCTTCCTTTATTATTTTCAGCACATCTCTGTGGGCATCCCGATCATGAATTATTATGGGGAGTCCCAGTTCCTTAGCCAACACAATCTGCATGCGGAATGCTTCTTTTTGCTGATTTTCTGGAGAAAAATTTCGGTAATAATCCAGTCCTATTTCTCCCACAGCAACAACTTTTTCCTTCTCCGCAAGCTTTTTCATCAGGTCATAGATTTCTTCATCAAATTTTTGGGCATCATGGGGGTGGACCCCCACACTGGCATAAATCCAGCTGTGTTTTTGGGACAGATCTACAGACCGTAGAGAAGATTCCACATCCACTCCAACATTTACAATATACTTAATACCGGCTTTCCTGCTTCTTTCCAGAACTTCACTCAAATCTTTTTTAAATTCAGGAAAATCCAAATGGGCATGGGTATCAAAAAGTTCCAATTTTATTTCACCTTCGCTCCTACAGGAATATCCTTATCTAAAGTTATTACTCCCAGTTTATCACCCTTTGAAGCTGCAAGAATCATTCCCTGAGAAGTAATCCCTCTGATTTTCGCAGGCTTCAAATTGGCCACTATAACAACCTTCTTACCCACCACTTCATCAGGCTTATAATACTCAGCAATTCCAGCCACCACTGTCTTTTTTTCCGTTCCCAGATCCACTTCAAGTTTAAGGAGTTTATCAGCATTTTCCACTTTTTCAGCTTTAAGAACCTCAGCCACCCTAAGATCAACTCTTGAAAATTCATCTATGGTTATCTCATTTTCAATCTTTTTGTCAACATCATCTTTTTCCTTTTCCCCTTGGGCCCCTTCAGAAGCCTGCTGTTCCTGTATTTCCAATTTCTTTAAATCAATCCTGGGGAAAATGGGTTCCCCTCGGTTAATGCGCACCCCTGATGGCAGTGCTCCCCATTTTTCAATGCTTTCCCAGGTATGGACATGGGTTTCATTTTCAATCCCCAGCTGCATATAAACCTTAGGTGGAAGTCCCGGCATAAAAGGTGTGCACATAACGGTACAGAATCTAAGGGCTTCCACCATGTAATACAGCACCGTTTCAAGCCTTGATCTTTTTGAGGAATCCCGGGCAAGGGCCCAGGGTGCAGTTTCTTCAATATATTTATTAGTACGGTTTACAAGCTTCCATATTTCCCCAACAGCATTGCTCAGTTCAAATTCCTCCATGAGATTTTCCACATTACTTACTGTTTTTTGAGCAAATTCCCTTAATTCCCTGTCAATGGGTTCTTCTGCTGAAGGCGCAGGAATAAGCCCTCCGTTAAACTTATCGATCATAGCAGTGGTGCGGGAAACAAGGTTGCCAAAATCATTGGCAAGATCAGTATTTATTCTTTCTACAAGGGCTTCCTCTGAATAATATCCATCAGCACCTGTGGGAATTTCCCTAATCAAATAATACCGAATGGCATCAACGCCATATTTGTCAATTAGCTCCATGGGGTCCACTACATTGCCCTTGGACTTGGACATTTTTCCTTCAGCCAACAGCAGCCATCCATGACCAAATACTTTTTTGGGAAGCTCCAGCCCCACAGACATTAATATGGCAGGCCAGATGATTGTATGGAACCTTACTATATCCTTCCCAACCAGATGCAGGTCTGCGGGCCAGTATTTTTCAAATTTTTCATCCCCGCTTCCATATCCAAGGGCAGAAATATAGTTAGTTAGCGCATCGATCCACACATATATAACATGTTTTTCATCAAAGGGTACGGGGATACCCCAGCTGAAGGTGGTTCGGGAAACACAGAGATCCTCCAGTCCGCTCTCAATAAAACTTATCATCTCATTCCTTCTGGAAGGAGGCTGTATAAAATCAGGATTGTTTTTGATATGTTCCAGCAGTCGATCCTGGTATTTACTCATCCTGAAAAAGTAGCTTTCTTCTTTTAACAGCTCTACAGGCCGTCCGCAGTCAGGACAGCATTTATCTTCAAGCTGCTTTTCCGTCCAGAAAGTTTCGCAAGGTGTGCAGTACCAGCCTTCATACTCTGCTTTGTATATGTCTCCTTTATCATACATTTTCTGGAAGATATCTTGAACAACTTTTTTGTGCCTTTCCTCGGTGGTGCGTATAAAGTCATCGTTGGATATTTGAAGCTTTTCCCAAAGGAGCTTAAATCCTGCTACTATTTCATCCACATACTCCTTTGGAGTTTTTCCCACGGATTTGGCCTTTCTTTCAATTTTCTGTCCGTGCTCATCCGCACCAGTTAAAAACCAAACATCATATCCCCGCATCCTTTTATATCTAGCCATGCTGTCAGCTGCCACTGTGGTGTATGCATGTCCTATGTGCAGTTTATCGCTGGGATAGTAGATGGGAGTTGTAATATAATACGTCTTCTTATTTTCAGCCATCCCAATTCCTCCTCAGCTTTTTATTGTATTTTGGCTTCAACGGCTCGGCCTTATGCCGCAGGCAGTAGTTGTTTTATACTCCCAATAACAAAAAACTCACCCCAGCAAGGGGCGAGAGAATAGACCACGCGGTACCACCCTTTTTTACCCCATCCTCACGGAAAAGGGCCTTATCGGGTGCTCTAAAAAAGCACCATCGTTTTTAACGCAAACAACGGGTGCCGCTTACTCGTTCAAGAATGAACTTTAAGCAGCCCAGCTCCGGGACCATGTTCGCCCCCTCAGCTGTACGGGCTCCCACCAACCCCGCTCGCTATACAACAGCCGGTGGAGGTTACTCCCTTCCCTTCACAGCTTTTAGCCTTATTTACTTTTATCTTAAAATTTTCCTTAAATTTTTTGCTTCGGCTTCGATTATATACAAGTTTTTCTTTTAATGTCAAGCATATGAAGCTTTTGAAAGTTTTAAATATATAATAGTTTATATAATTTAGGGGGAGGTGACGCACACAGGGGAACCGACTTTGATGTTTTAAATATATAATAGTTTATATAATTTAAATATAAAACATTTATATAATTTAAATATAAAACAAAATTTTTAAAAAAAGTTGACTTTTAATGGCAAACTTGGTACCATTTAGTTGACACGATACTTGTCGAAATTTGGCGAAAGGAGAGGAAAAAGAGATGATCAAATCAACGGGTATTGTCCGCAAAGTGGACGAGCTCGGGAGGGTTGTCATTCCTATCGAACTAAGGCGTACCTTAGGTATTGAAGAAAAGGACGCCCTGGAAATATATGTAGACAGGGAATCGATAATCCTCAAAAAATACGAGCCCGCCTGCATATTCTGCGGCAACGCAGAAAACATCCAGCACTTTAAAGGCAAAAACGTCTGCCGCGAATGTGCTCTAGCAATGGCAAGCCAGGCTGAAAGCCAGGCAAGCTAAATTTTAAAAATTAGAGAGAAAAAGAAATATAAATAAATATAAAAAGCAGAAGGGCCTCCTAAAAAAGGAGGTCTTTCTGCTTTAAATTTTCAATTGCTGTTTTCTTCATTTAGTTCGTCCTCGGTCACGTATTTATAAACATCTCCCTTGGGCAGCCCCCTAAGCCTTGCCGCTTCTTTTACGGCTTCAGCTTTTGTATATCCCTTCTTTACCAAGAGTTTCACGTGTTCCTTTACCCCTAAAAACTGCCACTCTTCAATTTCACCAGTCTGATCCTGTTCTTTAGCCCCCTCCACTACAAGCACGTATTCCCCCCTAGCTCCTTTTTCCCTTACAGCAGCCAGAAGCTCTCCCAGGTTTCCCCTTAAAATTTCCTCATAAATTTTGGTCAGTTCTCTGGCCAAAACTGCTCTGCGGTCATTAAAAATTTCCTTCATATCCTCTAGGGTTTCTTCAAGACGGTGAGGGGATTCATAAAAAATTAAAGTTCGGGGCTCATTCTTTAAATTTTCAAGAATCTGTCTGCGCTGGCTTCTCTTTCGGGGTAGAAAACCTTCAAAGGCAAACCTGTCCATGGGCAGGCCCGAGACCACTAGGCCGCTTATAAGGGCAGAAGGACCAGGGATAACTGTGATTTTAATACCGTGGTTTACCGCTTCCCGTATGAGCTCATAGCCGGGGTCGGAAATACCGGGAGTTCCTGCCTCTGAGATCAGCGCTATGTTTCTGCCTTCTAACAGAAGTTCTATTATTTTTGGAGCTTTATTTTTTTCATTGTGTTCATGATAGCTGGTAACAGGGGTATTTATTTCATAGTGATTTAAAAGCTTTTTTGCTGTCCTGGTATCTTCTGCGGCAATAAGATCTACTTCCTTAAAGACCCTTAACGCCCTTAAGGTTATATCCTCCATATTCCCTATGGGGGTGGAACATATGTAAAGAGTCCCGCTCATTGCCCCTTCTCTCCATAATACATTTCTTCCACTTCTTGGGTATATTTTCCGTTTTCCTTAAGCACTACCAGGGGAGGAAAAACTTTCATTCCGGGAAGGCTGTTTTTTACAAATTCGATTAATACCATATGGGCTTCCCGACCAGCTTTGGGATGAACAAAGCGCATCCCCTTGGGCTCCAAATCATATTTTCTACCCAAACAGCATAAATCTCCCAAACGTTGGGGACGGTGAATCATAAACATGCTTCCCCTGCCCTTTAGTATTCTGTTTGCTGCGTAGAAAATGTCTTCAAGGCTGCAGAGGATCTCCTGTTTTGCTAAAGCAATGCTCCTGTTGGGGCTTACAAGTCCCCCATCTTTGGGAATATAAGGAGGATTTGTTACCACTGTATCCGCACAATTGGGTTTTAAGTAATCTGTAATTCTTCTCAAATCACCGTGAATAATTTGCACTGAATTTTCCAGACCGTTCAGTTCTACACTTCTCTTAGCCATATCCGCAAGTTCTTCCTGAATCTCAATGCCCACAAAGGCTGCTCGGGGATAAAGAGCACTCAAAAGAATGGGCAGAATTCCGCTTCCCGTACCTAAATCCACAACCATGGCATCTTCTTTGGAAAGCTTAACAAAATGAGCCAGAAGCACCGCATCCGTAGAAAATCTATAGGCATCTTTTTTTTGGATAATTTTAAGATTATTTCTCTGAAGATCTTCCAGCTTTTCTCCTTCCCTAAGAATGCTCATGAGCGGATTTTCCCCTTTTTAGAAAGCTCAGGCAGAATAAGCAGTCTCCCCCGTCCCGCCGATGTCCAAAATTAATGGGGCAGACATGAAAACCCTCTTCATATAAGTTAACCAAATTGTCATGTCCTCCCATCCCCTGCTGCTCTCTAAAAAGCTTTGCCCTAAGCTGCTGATTTTCCTCTTCCAGGGCATAGACATACATTTTAAGCCTGCGTATTTCCTCCAGCAGACTGCGCACATTATCTTCCAGTTTAATCAGAAGCTCCGTGTTTTTCATCCTGATTCCCCTTCTTCTTAACTTCATCTAAAGAAAAAGTTTTTGGCTGTCCCTCGCTGAATGTGACCTGAACCTTTTCCCTTAACACATCCATGGCTGTAACGGTCCCTTCCCCCAAGGGTGTTATAACTACAGACCCCAAAGGGGGAAACTTTTCTTTAGCCTCTTCGTAAACTTCATTTTCAAATTTCAAACAGCACATAAGCCTCCCGCACAGCCCTGATATTTTGCTGGGGTTCAGGGAAAGATTCTGCTCTTTTGCCATTCTGATGGACACGGGCTCAAAATCGCCCAAAAAGGTTGCGCAGCAGACAACACGACCGCAGCAGCCTATACCCCCCAGCATTTTTGCTTCATCCCTTACCCCAATCTGCCTCAATTCAATGCGGGTTTTAAAAATTGCAGCTAAATCCTTCACCAGCTGGCGGAAATCAACCCTACCCTCAGCAGTAAAATAAAAAATAATTTTGCTGACATCGAAGGTGTATTCTACATCCACCAGCTTCATGGGTAGGTTGTGCTCCTGAATCTTCTGCAGGCAGATTTCAAAAGCTTTCTTCTCTTCCTCTTTATTTTTTTTAACCTTTTCCATATCCTCTTTTGTTGCCTTCCTTACCACACTTTTTAAAGTATCGCCCAATTTTTCCTCTGGAACATCTTTAGGACCCACAACTACTTCTCCAAACTCAAGCCCCCTAACAGTTTCCACAATTACTTTATCCCCGGGCTTGAGATCCAAATCTCCAAAACTGAAATAATATATTTTACCTGCTTCTTTAAACCTAACTCCAACTACCCGTGGCATAATTTCCCTCCTTGAGGATCCTGACCTGTTCATTAATATCCATAAGCAGTGTATCCAAAACTAGCTGCTTGTTGGCATTGTCGTCAAGATCCTTTTTTGCCTTAATAACCCGATCTATGATAATACAGAGGGTTTCTACATCCAAAAATAAAGACTCGTCCTCCTTTTGCTTTCCATTTTCTGTTATCTTTTTTAAGAGCAGGCTCCTATAACTGGAAAGAATTATTTCAAGGGTCAAGGCAACGTCGAAATTCGAACCCAAATCCAGTGCAAACTCCAGAACCCTCCCTGGAGAAACAGGCAGGGATTCCATAAAATCCACAATCATTTTTCTCTGAGCTTCCAGTTTCTCATCCTCAACAAGTTCCAATGCTCGTCCCACACTGCCGTGGGCAATGGATGCCGCAGCAGCTATTTTTTCTTCAGAATACCCCTTTTCCCTTAAAATTTCTTCCACAACTCCCTGGGGTATTCTGGTAAAAGGGATAATCTGGCTTCTGGATACAATGGTGGGCAGCACCATATCTATATTATCAGCCACCAGAATAAAGCATGTCCTCTGGGGAGGTTCTTCCAGCACTTTAAGGAGACTGTTGGACGCTTCCTGAGTCATATTATGAGCTTTATCTATAATAATAAATCTAAAGTGATTTCCTTCTATTTTAAATGTTAAAAAGGACTTAAGCTGGCGAACCTGTCCTATGCCCAGGGTGCTTCCCTGGGGCTCAACTATCCTCAAATAGGGGTAATTACCCCTTTCTATTTTCCTGCAGGTGGCACAGCTGCCGCAGGCCCAAAGGCCGCGGGGGGTCTGACATAAAACAGAAGCAGCAAAGAGCACAGCCGTGCTCATTTTTCCCACACCCTGGGGACCGCAGAATAAATAGCAGTGGCCCAATTCCCTGCTCTTTAATATTTTCTCTAAAAAAAACACTGCTCGGTTCTGGGATCTAATCTGCTTCAGCATCCCCATCCCAGCCCTTCAAAAATTCATCCACAGCACTAATGGCAGCTTCAGCTACGCTTTCCAATGGACGTGAAGCGTCGATCAGCTTCACTCTGTGGGGGTTATTCCTTGCCACTGCAAGATATCCTTCCCTTACTGCTTTATGAAACTCAAGGCTTTCCCTTTCAATTCTATCAAAATCTCCCCTTTTTTTCCTTTTAAAACCTTCTTCAATGGGCAGATCAAAGAGAAGGGTAAGATCTGGAATTAGGCCTCCCGAAGCAAGAATATTAATCTGCTCCACAAAATTAATATCCAAACCCCGGGCATATGCCTGGTAAGCTAAACTGGAATCTATAAATCGGTCGCATAAAACAATTTTCCCATTTTTCAGAGCAGGATAAATTACTTCTTCCACATGCTGGGCACGGTCCGCCCCGTACAAAAGCATCTCTGCCTTTGGCGCAATAAAAAGCCCCCTATTCAATAGGATATCCCGCACCAGTTTTCCCAGCTCTGTTCCCCCGGGTTCCCATGTTAGAATAGTTTCATATCCCTTTTTTAAAAGCCATTTGTATACTATTTCTGCTTGGGTGCTTTTTCCGGAACCTTCCGGACCTTCAAAGGATATCAGCAATCCCCTGTGGTTTTTCCCCACTTAAATCAACACTCCAGTATTTCTATTTCGGGAACTTTTACCATATCCAGCCCCTGTATATGGCAGCCCTCATTTATGCTTACCGAAAGATATTCCACAATGGATTCTGAAATCCTCTCCCCAGGTAGCAGAATGGGAATACCTGGAGGATAAGGAACTATCATTTCACCGCAAACTTCTCCGCAGCTCTGGGATAGAGGAATTTTCCTTCTTCTGCGGTAAAAATACGCCTCTCGAGGGGTAAGGATCATCTGGGGAAGCTCATCAAAATAGTAAACTGACCCCTTTTTTATTTTATACGAATTGATACTCTCTTTTATTTCCTGCCTTAAACGAGTTGAAAGGTCCCTTAGTGCTTCAGCAGTTTTCTTTACTGTTTTTAAAGAATCTCCCACAGAAACCATCAAAAGCACAAAGCTTTCTCCTTCCAGTTCTGGATATATTCCATACTCTTCCCTTAAAATATGTCCAAGAAACCGGCCCCCCACATCCTGGTGTCCAAGAATTATCTTTGTGGGATCATATAATTCCTTGGGTTCATAGCAGTAAAATCCTGGGGTTTTTCCAATTTCCTCACGCAAAAACAGAGCTGCGTCTACCGCTTTTTTGACCAAATCCCCATCAGCTAAATCCAAACACATGGCATTAATAGAAGCCATAAGAATGTATGATGGGCTGGTTGTTTGGAGAAGAGAAAGAAACCTCTTGACATCCTCAGGCTTCACCCTCCCGCTTCCCAGGTGCAGAAGCCCCGTTTGGGTAAGGGAGCCCAGGGTTTTATGGGTCCCGTGAACCACAATATCTCCACCTGCTTCCAGGGAAGATGGAGGAAGTCTTGGATCAAACTTAAAATGCGATCCATGGGCTTCATCTACTATAACAGCGGCACCGCTGCGGTGGGCCTCTTCTATTATCCCCATATCTGCAGCTGTCCCATAATATGTGGGATGAACCATCAAAAAAACTTTTGGGGAATTATCTTTAAAAAGCTTCTGCACTTTTTCCAAACGAGGCCCTAAGGGTATCCCCATCTCCTTATCATAGGAAATAGGATAGTACAAGGGTTTTGCCCCTGACAGCACCAACCCTTCAAATATGGAGCGGTGGAGATTTCTCGATACTGCTGCTTCATCTCCTTCCCCACATAGGGCCATTATGGCACTCTGAATTCCCACAGTGCAGCCGTTTACTAAGAAGAAGGATGCCTTTGCCCCAAAACACTGGGCTGCAAATTTCTGTGCTTTATCTATTATTCCCGAAGGGGAATGAAGGTCATCCAAACCTGGAATTTCAGTAAAATCCAGCTCTCCAATTCTGCACTGAAGAACTTGAGAAAGTCTTTGGCCCACATTAAAACTGCGCTTATGGCCGGGTATATGCATGGGAAGATGATCCTTTTTTTTAATTTCCATTAATTTATCCAGGAGGGAGCTTTCTCTATACATTTACTCTCCTCACAACAATACAGAAGTGGTTTTTTGTAGATCATATTCTATCACATATAGCTACCCCTTACCATGATGCTTCCCATAAACAAAAAGCACCTAACAAAGGTGCTTTTAGAATGTCGACAAGCCCTCTATTTTACCAGGCCTCTGCTGCGGTTTGCAAAACGATTTATGATTAGCTTCACTATTTAAACCAAACCTTCTTCATTTTATTGAAATAATAACAGTAATCCTTATCAGATGTTTTAAGCCCAATTATTACTTTCTCACATTTAAAGCACAAAAATTTTTTCCCAATGAAAATTCCTTCTTTAAAGCCCTTACGGGGTGTGGTTTCACAAACTATACATTTTGGAAGTACATTGTCTCCTGTTTCCATCAAAACATCACTCCGATACACTCTTACTAAAACTTATAATATGCAGCTGATGGTGAAGGCGACCTTACAAACATCTTCAAAAACTTGTCCCTATAAACATTATCCACTGATTTATCCTTAATTATATCTATTTTTACCCATTTTAAACTTTATTTATAATTAAATTACAATTAATTTGCAATTGCCCGTTTTAGTGTCTCAATATCATTTCTTCCTTTGTACCCCATTTATATCCACATACCAGTCATCTTTTATCAGAAGATCGGAAACGGGAACTATGGAATATCCCTGCTGCTGAAGCTGAGGGATAATCATTTCCAGCGCTTCCGGTGTATGTTTGCCGTCGTTGTGCATAAGAATTATGGCTCCCTTATCCACCTGATCTATAACCCTTTGGGCTATTTGTTCCGCCGAATACTCCTCCTTCCAGTCAAGGGAATCCACACTCCACTGTACAGGAATCAATTCTATTTCCATAACCGTTTCTATTACAGTATTGTTGTAATCCCCAAAGGGAGGTCTAAAGAGTTTGGCATTATACCCTGTTACCTTTTTAACCAAGTCACGATTGCTTTGTAGTTCCTTTTTCATTTCGTCCACAGAAAGCTGAGTAAAATGGGGATGAGTAGCAGAATGAAGCCCTATTTCATGTCCCCTTTTGACAATTTCTTTAGCCATCTGGGGATAATCTTCCAACCATATATTCACCAAAAAAATGTCGTTTTAACCTTATACTTATCCAAAATGTCCAGAATTTTTTCGGTTTTTTCAGCTCCCCAGCACGCATCCAATGAAAGAGCAACTTTCTTTTCATCAGTATCAACGCTGTAAATAGGTTTTAAATCATTTTCTCCCATCACGGAAGCGATAAAATTTTTTCCAATTTGAAAAGGAAAAAAATTTACCAATAAAACTGCAAATAATGCAAGAGCAACAACAGCTAAAACAATTTTAGCCTTTCCCCTTAAAGAAATTACGATCAAAATAATCTCCCCTTTACCGGAAACAAAAATTTTTATAATTTTTATTCCCGGCAGGGGAAGACTATTACAAAAATAAAAAGGCTCCTCTTTTTCGGAGGAGCCTTCAGAATGTCGACAAACCCTCTTAAGTAAATCTTAATAGGTCTCTGCTGCAGTTTGCGAAACGACTTAACAAGCGCTGGCTAACAGCTCTTGGCAAAGCGTAAGGCAAAACCGGGAGGCGCGAATAGGATGTGAGCGCCAGCCCCAACCTGAGACAGGACGTCGAATTTGGGGCGGTCCGCTTTTGCCCATAACCCTTTGCTTAGAAATGTCCAGTGCGAGTTCAGGAGTAAGAAAACTGCAGCAGAGACTTTTTGTCAACAAGCTAAAGGCTCCTCTAAAATAGAGGAGCCTTTTTAAAAGGGTTCTGGCAGCGACCTACTCTCCCAGGGGCTCTCGCCCCAAGTACCATCGGCGCTGGAGGGCTTA